>VFQN01008475.1_pt1 | contig 10395 bp, 3 predicted proteins | sample 3512371 | NCBI WGS metagenome assembly VFQN01 (sample SAMN10412370, study PRJNA504923) | tailings metagenome | isolation source: Replicate 2 from Balatoc abandoned mine | place: Philippines: Itogon, Benguet | collected 2017-08-28 | reverse complement strand
CTCTCTCTCTCTCTCTCTCTCTCTCTCTCTCTCTCTCTCTCTCTCTCTCTCTGCTTAGCCTTAGTTTTTTTTGTTTTGTGCTTTTCGGTCACTACTTTGTTGATTGTGTGATTGTGATTGTGATTGTCTTGTGTGCGTGTGTTTGTTTCTCGTGTATTGTGTGTTTTTTTGGAGGATAGATTCAGTATTATATATTCCCAACACATTGTAGCTCGTCAAGTTAAGAGAATCAATGAAACATACTTTCACTTTCTTTCATTTGGTTCATTGATTCATATGTATGTATATATAATTCATTCTTTCATTCACTCCTTTTCTTAAAATACGTAGAGTTTGTTTTGGAGCAGTTAAGTAATAAATAAAAAAAACTCTCTCTGTTTTCCTCTTTTCCTAGACAATTGCTTAAAACAGAATTACTGAATTGAGCAGTTTCACAACCCTCCAACAACAATCGCAATTTTCACCCCTGAAGAAAGAAGAGATCAATATCCAAACAAATTGAATTGAAATTGTCTCTCCTCATAGCCTTGTGAGTATCGCGACTCCTCAAGATTCTTATTCGAATAAAGGAGGAGGAATAAATCCTCTGTGAGAGAGGTTGGTTGAAGATTAATTTTTAATTTTAATAGGTAAGTAAATACTTAAAATATCAATGCATAGTTCTCCATAATTAAATTATATTTGTCCCTTGTGAGAAGTGAAAACGATTTAATTTCAAAAATAATAATTTTAGAAAATTTTCTCCTGGAAGAATTTTCTGGTGAGAATCAGTTGATTCGAAATGCAAATGAAGTCAATTGCTATTGCTGGGAAAGCTGCTGAGGGAAAGGCAATTCAAATTACACTGCCTTCCGATTCAAATGGTGTTGATGACACTAAAGATCGTGAGTATTTACAACGCTGGTTGGTTGAACAACAACCTAGTGAGCTCACAGTAATTAACACAAGACTTTTACCAGCATTACTTCAACAGATTATTGATTCATCTTTTCATAATAATAATTTAAGAGTATTAAGTTTTCGTTCAAGTCAATTTAATCAAGATAATTTACAACTTTTAATTCATTTATTACGACGAAATCGGTCGATTGAATCAGTTGATTTATTTCATTGTCTTCAACTCTTTCCGATCAATACTACCTCTAACTCTGATCCAAAAGGTTCCATCTCTTCTTTAATCAATGAATTACTGCAATTATTTGCTGATTCTCGTTATTTAAGATCAATTTGCGGTTGCACAGTCACGAAGCCAATCTTACGTATTGCTAAACCACTTACTTCAACAGAAATGGATTTAATTTATGCTGAATTAAGAAAAAGCCATGATCTTAAAATATTATCTCTTTGCTGTTATCACTCTATGGAATCAGTCCTACTTGCCACATTAAACAACCAATCATTATTTCAATTAATTTTACATGATATTGAGACTTTTGACTTTCAACAAGCTTCATCAGGAGTTTTGTTTAATGGAAATAATGTTAAGAATAATTCATTAAAGTCGCTGCAATTAAAATTTAGCTCTCATATGCTTTCAAGCTCGATCTCTCAGTGCTTGAGTTGGTTGAGCAATAGTCTCATTCCAAACTATACCATTACAACATTACAAATTGATTATCTTCCATTAGAGGACTATTCGATTCAATTTTTATGTGATGTATTAGGGAAAAGCAAGAATTTATTGCATCTAGGATTGTTTAACATTCATTGGAATTGGATTAATTGGAAGAAGTTAACACAAGGTCTTTCAGAGAATCGTTCTTTAAGAATTTTGCGGTTGGATGCAAATAATGATGTAGATCATCGTTCAAGGCAAGTTCTCGCAAAGGCATTAGAAAATCGTCATAGTCCATTGATTCTGCGGTAAGTGTATGTTATACGATTCATCGAATGTGATCTGATTCTGTGTGATAGTGTTGGGGATACCGAAAAGATCTTTGGTGATATGCAAGGCCGTTACAGTGCGGACGAATGGGAAGTTGGCGATAGTATTGAGGCAATTGTTAATAATGGCGATGAGTAAGAACTATTTATTGATTGAATATTCAGAAAGATTTTAATTTCTCCTTTAGTTGGTCTCCAGCGGTCGTTGTCGCTGTATTAGAAGATTTTAAATACAATGTTCAATTCAAATCTAATTGCATGGTAAAAACTCTGGTCTTTTGAAATTCTTTACAAAGCTAAAAGTCTTTCATAGATTAAAACCAATTGCAGAGCTGACTTATTGCGACGTGGTAGTCAATTTTCTCGCCCAAATTCAATTGATCCGTCGTCTTACCCATCTGAGCCATTATTTCCCACTCAAGACGAACCAAAGTTTAAAGAGGGTCAAGAAGTTCTCGCTCGTTTCTATGGCGATAACATCTGGTACCATGCGGTTGTCATGGGCTGCAAGGCTGGAAGTTGTGTTGTTGATCTTAAATTCGATGACGGAATGATTCACAATGAGGTGGAGGAGCATTTAATTCAAACAAATATTCCCTACGGGTCATCAGATAAGGAGCTCAACAACAATTTTTACGACGCGGGCATATACCAGCGGGGTGATTACGTTGAGGTCTATAAAGCCTCTGAAGGTGCCTGGAGAAGGGGTCGCATTGCATCAGATAAGAAGAATGGATCGTACGACGTTCGAATGGAAAGCGGTCAAGATGAAGTGTGTCGCGGTCGATTCATGAGATTTCATTTTCGATCAAAGGATCCAGTGGATGTCAGAATTTTAGGGACAACTGTTTGGAAGACCGGTCATATAATCCGTCAAGAGAAGAATGGCCCTTATGTTATTCAATTCGATGATACAAATCAAGAGGAGAAAAATGTTGATCCGAAGCGGTTAATGCCGATTAGTCGCCATGTCATTCGCCAAAGATCCGTTGAGTTTGCGCAAAAAATTGATGAGGTAATCCAGTCCTCCCAATTAAACGCGTTGAAATATTCAAAAGATGGAGCGATCGAATCTAGTAACGCACCTCCTACAGAGGATCATTCTCGTGGAAAGCCACAAGTTCCAGCTTTAAATTATGATGCACGCAAAGAAGAGCCAATTGCAAATGATATGAAAAAGGCATGGGAAACGCCTCGACGGCCTGTTGAAGAATTGACAGACAATGATGTTAATCGAAGTGGAAATACACCCGGTGTTGAAGCTGACGACCAAGTTGTGGTAAATCCTCGTCGTGTTAACCGCAGACAATTAAAACAGCAGCAAACTAAGAATGCTGAAAATTCACCTGATCCATCACGCAGCGGCGAACAAGTGCAGCCGCGACCCCCTGCTCAAGAGAAGAAATTCACCTCTCCGCGTGTATTAAATGATGCTCGAATCTATGCTGAAAGGAATGGAGCGGGGGTTGATGGTGAAAATTTGAACAATCGCCTTCCGAACCAGTACGATCTTTCACCACCGAACGAGAATTACCAGAATCCCATGATGTATCAAATGCCTTCGATGCCTACACCGTATCAGATGGTACCGCCCAGTAATGTTCCTCCACATGCTGATTTTTACGCTCAGTATCAACTTCCACCCATACATTCCGCACCGTTTTCTCATCAATCCTCTTTTAATAATCAGAATTCCAATGGAGACCCCTACCGAACGCCGTATCCTCAAAGGATGGAAACCCCGCCTCCCATGACCAATCCACCTCAATTTTTGAATAATGTTCAGCAGTTGAACGGTTCAGCCAATCCCCAGTTTTCTCGCCAACCCTCCTTTACTGCATTTCAAGTTGGGGAGAAAGTCAACATCTTGGTCGATGAGAGAACTGGTCAATATCAGTTGTGCTTCGTGCATAGCTTGAATCTTGATGGCACCATTAATTTAATGACATTTAATGGAGTTTTGATGAACCAAGTTGATCCTAGGTTTGTTCAACGGCTACCACCAGAATCATCGCTGACTATGTCACAATCTAACCCTTATGTCACACCAACGCAGCCATCGCATTCCGTACTTACCCCCCATTCCGCTTCCGCTTCGCATCCTCAAAATGTGCAAATTGCAACAATGGCCCCACTATCTGCTCCGCCGAAAACTTACGACGGCGTTGTGCGAGCGCAGTCGAACCCGCCTTCCCATCCGAGTAGTGCTGGAACTTCGCGCCCGCTTGTTCTTGAGAAAAAGTCGCATTACAAAAACGGTTTACAAGTCTTGGTCGAAGTTGAGATCAATGCTTATGAGAATTTGACGATGGAGGGGAAAATTGTAAAATATCACGGTGATGGAATGTATTCTGTATTATTGAACCATGAGCAAGATGAGCGAATCGTCGATGAATCGCTTATCGCTCCTGTTGCTATGTCCCAAATCCCACCAACTTTTACGTCCACTCAAGGAGAATCTAAGACCGCTGAGGGAAAGCAGGTTCAATCTAGTCAACCAACCGCCAAAAGCGAATTAGTAACGCCACCCAAAATTGTGAACCCGGAGAAGTTTCAAGAAAAAGAAAGCAGCGAGAAAGTTTCATCGTTTGCCTCATCTAATCCTCGGAAATCAAATGCCTCTAATTCAGTGCGAATACATGAGGAAGCCATTCAGTACGAACGTGAAAGTGCAAATAAACCGACTGTTAGAAGAAGACATGCCCTTTCTTATGTCGGTTCCGATGATGGTGATGTGCAAGATGAGGTTGATGCAGATGAAAGTTCGAAGAAAGGGGATATATTTGAACCGGAGTTTGGAATAGTCTCGCCAAGTCGCGTTTTTGATTCCCCAACCCCAATAACCACCCAACTGCCTTACAGTGTTGGAATGAATGTGTATTACCAAGCGCCTGGTCAAAATAAATCTTATCTCGGTACAATTGATGCAATTAACGCAGTTGATCAGACTGTGTCATTGCTTCTCGAATTTGGTAATTACGTGCACAATATTCACTTTAATCAAATTCTGCCCTATAATTTACCCACGCAGTACCAACCAGATTCACTTCATAGCACTACTACCTCCCCCCGAGCGGTCGATCCTGCTGCTGCCGAATCGAAGCATCAACGAGATAAAGACGATGAAGAAATTGATAGACATACAGACTTGAAAAAACAAACACCGAAAGACGATCCAGTACCACCCGGAATTCGACCACCTCCATTGAATGATCTTATGATTCAGACTCCTCAGAAGCCATTACAAGGAAGGAAATCTCACCATTACCAACGAAAGAACCTTGCAACTGCATCATCTTCTCCCGCTGCGATCGAGGCACTTAATAATAACCCAGTGCCGTCTGGGGACGAGAGAACTTTGTCCAATGACAGCACTCCATCAGGTGCGTTGTTAGCGGTTTTAGCAAACTCTTCACCACAAGCGCAAACTCACTCACAACCAAGAGAGTCCTTTGTTTCTGATTGGAGGAAGTCCTCAATCGGTGTCGTAGGTACAGGTTCGTACCAGTTTATCGCTTTCTTCAATCACAATCATGCTCCTGCGGCGGGTGGGAACTGGAATGAAATGGTCATTTACTGCAATTACTCTCACAAAAAAGCTTTGAAGGCTCGTCAATTTCACGTTCATCTCGTATTAGGAAATCCCGTTCCGTCTGAGAAAGATGGTGATTCCAGTGATGCATTAGAGGACATGATCGAATACTTTGTTATTGAAGATCATATTTCAATGAAAACGGTTGCTTCATTTAGCGAGGATATGATTCCATTTCCTCATATTAGTGAAAAAGATTATATTACGATTTGTTGGAGAATTCGTCAAAACAGTCACACTTCGGCCTTTTTGAAGGCGATTACAAGCTTAAAAGTCGTTGTTTATGAGAAGATGAAGGCTAGTGCGTACGGTGAGGTTCCCTTGCAAACTCAAGAGCTTCCAGACGGTTTGTGTAACTTTCAGACATTGCCACTAACACCGATTTCCTCCGACAAGAGGCAGGTCATTGATTACATTACGACAAAAGGTGGAAACGCATCGGCGCAGCTCATTATTCATGAAGACATCGTCTCTCAAGTTCTTCTTCCTATCTGGGAACTTGACAAACTTTCAACACTCTCAGATTTAGAGTCCAGATACCCTCTCTTTTCGACTATATCGAAGGAAATGTTACACAAAAAGCAGCAGTCGACCACCCCTCGCCACCAGCAAAGATCTCATGCCATTGAGAAGAAGATTACTCTCGTGAATGTGCTTTTGCCCTCGCATCATCACCCTTGCACTTTAGCGAGTAATTTACAAAGACTTTACACCCGCTTCTTCCAATATTATCATTGTACCTTATCATTTCACTATTATCAACCATCCTCTGCAAATACCGCCTTGCCTGGTGCAGTGGCGAAGGCTGATCCAACTAACATGCGCGTCACGATGTTGACCAATTTACAGACTCTTTATCAAACTATTACCCAAAACATGAAGTTGGCAATGTTTTTTGTATTTTTACCAGTTTCAGTGACTCAAACTCCAGCGAATCAACCCCGTTCGAATAATGTCACGCGCAGATTATTGTCTGAAGAGGAATTGTACCAATCTATGGTTAATCTCTTTCAGCATTTAATCTCTACTGCGACTCAATCCCCAACGAATAGTGCTCGAACACTCTCCTCTCACCAACAGGGGAATAGTCCAGTCTCCTCATCTCTTGCCCCCGATTCTATTGTGCAAGATGTTTTGTCAGAACTTCAATTCTGGTATATGGAGTGTCTGAATGTGAAATCAGTCACTCCAATCACAGCAGGGAGCAATCCTCCTCGAATTGTTGGATTGAAATGGAAATATTTCCACACTGTACTCCCTTATTTTAAATTTGTTCTTATCCTTCTCATTGTTCAACAACTTATTCTAGAGTCACCCGCCACTACTCGAAGTGGTGAGAAAGAGCGGAAAGGTCGCAGTCGTACAAAGAGCGAGGACTCGAAAGATTATCGAGACGATGAGCAAGTGTATCCGACTGCCGAGTACGATGATGAGTGGTTATTCACTCTCTGGAACTCGTATCAACAACGACACACGTATACCTTAGCTGCAGTGGTTTTTTATTTTGAAGTTTTGTCAATGATGGAAGGATTTCTCAATTCCCTCCCCACTGCTAGCAATAGCAGTGGAGGTTTATCGTCGCAACAACAGCGAGCGACTTTGGCCCTTTTGGAAGAATTAATTACTTCCACACAATTTATCCATAATAAAATTACCTCTCTGGATGCTGCCTCGCCGTCAACAAATGGAAAGAACCGGCTTGTTCAGCTCTGTTGGGAGGAATTATTGCCGAAATTCTTTTTACAATATTCCACCTATCTCATGGGAAATAAACTTGCCGATTTGATGCATCATGTGCTTTCGGTTTTATGGGAAAGAGCAAAGACTCTCCCTACCCCTTCTCTTGCTTCAGAGGGCAAGAAAGACTCTGTTACACCTACCGCAGCAGGAGAACGAAGAACCACTCGAAGATCTAAGCATGGCAATATTTTTGAAGCTTTGCAGATTTATTGCGTTGCACTTCCACATCGTCTCTCGACATCTTTAACGAATAACGTGGAAGGAGAGAAGGAGAAAGAGCGCAGTGGGAAATACTCTTTATATTATTGTTCCAAGGATTTCCATGATGGTGTGGTGTTACCTTATTTACAATCGCTGAAAGTTCCGATCCACACTCACAATCAATCAGACTTTTTTATTTCTATTAGAGAATTCCCTTTCACCTTACCTGAAGAATTATCATCCTTAGTTAGTGATGGCAAACACGATCGTCGTCGAAGTCGGAGTCATTCGACTCATCGTCATCGTTCTCGTGCAAGAAGTCAAAGTAAGACGAATCCAAGTCCACGTCATCACGCGAATAGTCACTCAGGTGACGAGTCCAGCTTAGAGAATACAAGTCGTAGTCGTGGATCGACTCAAACGGAACAGCAGCTGTTGCTTCCAATTAAACAACAAAATTCACCAGAAAGTCACAATATATTTAATAATACAGGGGGTGGGAGTGGTAACGAATATTACTCGTTACAAGAACAATTTATCGAGCAATTGATTGAACAACTTTCTCTCCTCCCTCCAGGAGTGAAACCGGAACATCATTCATCTCCAGCTGTACAAGCAGCTAAACATCAACTAACTCAAATTACAAATCAGTTTATGAAACAAGGTGTTTACTGTTTAGAAGATTTACTACAACTTCCTTCTCTTCTTTTATCCCAGAATGATGGAAAGAAAACTTCGACAACAGCTGATCAGATGCGAGAAAATCTCACTCAGTTACTAATGAAATTCTTTGATGATTTAGAAATTACAAAGTTTTATCAATTAAAGTTGATTCATTTCCTCTTACAACATCAACAAAACAGTTCTTCGACTTGATAAATATTTGCAAGTTATTTCTCCCCCTTTAAAATCTTCTTGCTTTATCAAGTCTCCTTTTTATTTAGAGTCGGGTTGTATTAATAAAGGCACAGTGAGTGCTTATTTGTTTTCGTCTGTTATTTTTATTTCTCTCTTCTTTTATTTCTTCTCATCGTCATTTTTGTAGCTGATTTATGGATTGATTGGTGGATTGATTGATATTACGACTAGTTTGTACGATTTTGTTTTTTTCTCTCAATCGATTTCAAATTCCACTGGTAGTCTAATCATTATCTAGATAAGAATAATAAAATAGTAAAGATAAATAGATAGTATTCACCGATAGGTCGTTTAGGAGGTTAAGAATCTTAAGAAGTAATAAGAATAAAGAATAATAATAATATAATTGTAGTAGGTAAGTGTAGTAGGATGTGTAGTTTGTAGTTGTAGTATGCATGCTTATTAGGAACAATTTAGTGTTAAAGTTGAGAAAAAGACAGAAAGAAGTTATTAGCAAAAGATTAAAACCTAAGCTAAATTTCCTCGAATAATTCAATGATGGACATATTTCAAAATCTCGATATTTGAAAAACTCGTATTTTTGTTCTCCTCTTATTGAACTCAATCGTCATCAAAGTGAATTCGATTCGTCAGTTAACTTGACTCTCTAGATCTATTCTATTGTATTCCATATTCCACTTCCTTTATGTCTGCTTCTGTTCCCCTTCATTTGCCAACCAAGAGTGGTATCAGAGCTGGAGGAGGATCGAACCCTGTGACTGTTGTTCGAGTCCTGTACGTTCATTCCATGATTGATGAAAAGTCCAGCTCGACAATGCTTGAAGAGGTTACACATAAGATCGTTCAAAGTCCTCTACTTGTCTTTACTTGTGTAACCACTTCTTTTATGGCAATTGAATGTGTTCAGTCCACCTCTTTCGACCTCGTGATAACTGAGAAGAATCTTCCTTTACTCAGTGGGGTTGAATTAATGAATGTTCTTTATCGGCATAATTATTTTATTCCTGTTATCTTTCTTATTACAAGAGAAGATACAGAGAAAATTTCTTTTAAATTTCCTTCCAATGTTGCCGTGGAAACATTAGCAGATCCCTACACACCCCTTGAATTATGCTCGACTATTTACCGAATATTACATTCTAAGAAGATTTACCTTCGTTTCCTCAGACATGTTCCACCTCCAAGTTCTGTGGTTACTGCACCTTATCCTCCAATGACAGTAGCGACACACTCTTCCGCGCCTCGCATTCCTCCTCCTGAACCTCTACTGGAAAAGCCGTCCTCACACCAGATGAAGATAATTCCTACTCAAGATGATGATATTCGCCCATCAAAACGTGGGAGAGAGTCAGTTTTGCCTCAACCCTCGATTGAATGCTTACCGAATGATAATAATACTCTTTCTACTCATGCATCGACTTATCAGTTTAGTCAGAGTGATGAGAAAGAATCTTTCAAGTCTATTCTATCTACAGAAGAAGAAGAACTTCTCTGGGAAGACTTATTAAATATTTAAAATCATATTTCATTGTTCACTATCACGACTGCGACATAGCTTCCACTATTTTCTATTCTATTCTCTTCTACTAGTATTCAACTTCTTCTTCCTCCTCCTCATTTCTGTTACTTCGCAACACTCTTTCCTTTTCATTATTTTTCTTTCTTTATTTTGCATGACTTTTAGTGCCTTTTCCCGTAGGCCTGATTCTAACAATCCCCATCATCCTCATCTTCTCCCCACTTTCCCATCTTTCTGTACCTGTTTCCATCTGTTTCTTTTATTTTTGCCACAGAATTCTATGAGATATTGTTTGAAGTATGTGTGTATCGTCTATCTTTGTCGTAGCTTGCTGAACTGACTGATCATTTGTTGACAGAGTTCTACCTCATGAAGATCCCTCCCAATCACTTTCGAAAGTTTTAGTATATGTCAATTTTCGTTTGTCAAGATTAATTAGTTGTATAGTCTTCAAAGATAATTCTTAAATCCAATCATCGTTCTATCTTATTCATTTACATTTTTATTTATATTAAATTTTTAATCTGATATTGTCTAGTAGTCAGTTAGCTATTTATACAACACAACACTAACTTCATGG
>VFQN01008474.1_pt1 | contig 10397 bp, 9 predicted proteins | sample 3512371 | NCBI WGS metagenome assembly VFQN01 (sample SAMN10412370, study PRJNA504923) | tailings metagenome | isolation source: Replicate 2 from Balatoc abandoned mine | place: Philippines: Itogon, Benguet | collected 2017-08-28 | reverse complement strand
CGCCTCGGGCAGAGCGCCAGCGGCTTCCCGGCGGCATCGCCGATGCCCTCCCAGGCGAGCACGGCGCGGCGCGCGAGCGCCTTGGCGAAGGCGACCGCGCGTTCCTCGTCGGACGCCTCCTCGGGCACGGCCTCGACAGCCGGATCGCTGCGCGTCGCCACCATAAGCGCGGTGGTCAGCGGTCGCAGCTGGACCCGCACGCCGGGGGCGAGATCGTGCCAGCGCGGGGCGTTGGTCAGGTCGAGCGTGAGCATTCTCAATACACCTCGATGTCGTTGATCAGGGTTGCGGTGCACATCCGGCCGACGACGCTGTCGCGGGCCGCCTGCCAGTCGAAGGTGGCCTGCACGCCCTGCGGCCCTGAAATCTCGATCCGGGGGCGCGGCAGGTAGACGGCGTGCACGGTGAAGGTGAAGCTCTCGCCCGAGGGCAGGACGTAGGCGAATTCCATCTCGCAGGCCTCGCCGTTGATCGCCTGCGTCACCAGCGTCTGGTCGGCGAAGCGCACCTCGATCCGGCCGGTGAGCGCCGCGATGGAGGGGTCGGCGCCGTCGATGCGACCGTCCGAGCGGATCGTCTCGATCCGGTCTAGATTGTTGGCATAGGTTATCTCGGCCGAAACCACATTGCCGAGGGCGGTGCCGTTGCGGGTGATCGCCCCGTTGAAATGCCCGAAGCGCTTCAGCTCCAGTGCGGCGGGCGTTCCGGCGCTGGTCGTGGTCCCGACCGTCTCGCCCTGCGCCACCAGCCGCGCTGTGGCCGTCAACAGGCCTGATCGCTGCATCTGCCAGGTGATCTGGTCGAGCACGCAGCCGGAGTACATCGCATAGCGCGGCACTTCCGGCATGCCGGTCTCGATCGACATGCTGGGCAGCGTCCAGGATCCGGACTGGAACTCGTGGGTGTAGGGAGCTTCCGCGCCCGTGGTCGTCGGTGTTCCGAACGCCGCCTTCAGCCAGAAGCCAAAGGCCTCGGCGTCGAGCGGCACGACCACATCGCCATCCGCCGTGACCGCATCCTTGATCGGCGCCAGCGGATCGCGGCCGTAGCCCAGCAGCTCCGAGTTCAACAGCGGTTGCTCCGCCCCCAGCGAGGTGCTGGCGAAGGGCATGCGGGTGAAGCCGCTCACGGGCGGCGTACCATAGGTCGTCTCGAACGCAAGCGCCATCAGCGCCCGCGCCCCCTGGGCTCGTGCCATATCTCAACTCCTGTTGTCGGTTGGGTCAGCCGAGCGGGTCGGCCGTGGAATAGTGCAGCACCACCGGGATCACGGCGGCCTTCAGGCTCGCCGCGCCCTCGACCGGCAGATCGACGGGCCGTGGCGCTTCCGCCTCGACCCAGTCGCAGAGCCCGCCCAGCGTGCGGTCGGCGGCGAGCGCCGCGCCGATGCTGGCGGTCAGCGCGTCGAAGGCCGCGTTTCGGGTTGAGCCCTGCACGACCACCTCGATCTCGGCGCGGTGCTGGTAGTGGTAGGCCAGCGGCGACAGCGTCACCTCCGGCTCACCGGGTTCCCCATCGCGCAGGATCAGCAGGCCCTCGGCTGGCACGCGCTCTGGCAGCACCTCGCCGCGGAGGGCGGTGGCGGGCAGCGCCGAAAGCCGCGCGTGCAGCGCGGCGAGGATGGTTTCGCGTGGGGTGGGCATGGAGGGTCTCTTCGATGTCCGAAGCGCCCGAACATGGGCAGCTTGACCTTTGCAATTCTTGACAGTTTCAGAGCGTTTCCGGTAACTGGACCCATGGGGATTGCGAGCTCCCCACGAGGCGCCAGCCGAAGATCGCGTTCCTGTTCAACCCCCGCGACGGAGGAACGCACATGCCTGCGCCCAATGCCATTTCGTTCGACAAGCTCACCCGCATCATCGGAACCCCCCGCGCACCGCTTTTGCTCGACGTGCGGTCCGAGGAAGATTTCGCCGCCGATCCACGATTGCTCCCAGGTTCTGTCCGGATCGACGACCAGGCGCTCGCCGCCCTCGCGCCACAGCTCGGCGGCCAGCCTTCGATCGCCGTCTGTCAGGCCGGTCACCGGCGCAGTCAGGGCACTGCCGCCTTGCTTCGCGCCGAAGGTTGCCCGTCCGAGTATCTGGAGGGCGGGTTCGAGGCATGGCGCTCGGCCGGGCTGCCGCTGATCGATCCCGCGAAGCTGCCCGCGCGCGACGCGCAGGGCCGCACCATCTGGGTGACGCGCTCCCGTCCCAAGATCGACCGCATCGCTTGCCCCTGGCTGATCCGGCGCTTTCTCGATCCCCGCGCGATCATCCTGTTCGTGGCGCCCGCCGAGGTAGTGGGCGTCGCCGAACGCTACAACGCGTCGCCCTTCGACATCGAAGGCGTGTTCTGGAGCCACCGGGACGACCTCTGCACTTTCGACGTCATGCTAGCCGAGTTCGGTCTGAGCATTCCCGCGCTCGACCGGCTCGCGACAATCGTGCGCGGCGCCGATACCGCCCGGCTCGACCTCGCGCCCGAGGCGGCCGGTCTGCTTGCCGCATCACTCGGCCTGTCGCGGATGTATTCCGACGATCTGGAGCAGCTGGAGGCCGGGATGCTGCTTTACGACGCCTTCTTCCGCTGGGCGCGGGACGCCACCGACGAGACCCACCACTGGCCCACCAACAAGCCGAAGGCAGACTGATGCAGGACCGCGTATACCCCACGCTGGCTGCGGCCACCCGCATCTGGGCCCGCATCGGCCTCCTGAGCTTCGGCGGTCCGGCCGGGCAGATCGCGCTCATGCACCGGATCCTCGTCGAGGAGCAGCGCTGGCTCGGCGAGAAGCGGTTCCTGCACGCGCTGAACTACTGCATGCTCCTGCCCGGGCCTGAAGCGATGCAGCTCGCCGTCTACATCGGCTGGCTCATGCACCGCACGCTCGGCGGCATCATCGCGGGCGTCCTGTTCGTTCTGCCCGGCATCGTGGCGATCATGGCGCTCAGCTGGATCTATGCGCTCTACGGCAATGTCGGCCCGGTCGAGGCGCTGTTCTTCGGGCTCAAGGCGGCTGTGCTGGCCATCGTGGTTCAGGCGGTGATCCGCATCGGATCGCGCGCGCTCAAGAACGGGGCGATGGTCGCCATCGCCGCGGCCTCATTCGTGGCGATCTTCGGCTTCGCCATGCCGTTCCCGCTCATCATCCTCGTGGCTGGACTGATCGGGTTCTTCGGCGCGCGGGCGGGCCTGCCAGCATTCCATGGCGGCGGCGGACACGGCAAGGTCGGCAAGGTCCAGGTCGACGACGCCGACACCCTGCTGGGCGAGGAGTCGCCGGATCACACGCAGGTCAACCGCGGCTGGGCGTTTCGCATTTCCGGCGTCTTCCTCGTCCTCTGGCTTGCCCCTGTGGCGCTGTTGTTCGCGGCCCTCGGGCCGGAGAACGTGTTTTCGCAGATCGCGGGTTTCTTCAGCGTCATGGCGGTGGTGACCTTCGGCGGCGCCTACGCTGTGCTGGCCTATGTCGCGCAGGAGGCGGTGCAGAACTTCGGCTGGCTCGCGCCCGGCGAGATGCTGGACGGCCTCGGCATGGCGGAGACGACGCCGGGGCCGCTGATCATGGTTACGCAGTTCGTGGGCTTCATGGGCGCCTTCCGCGAGGCGAGCGGCCTGTCGCCCCTTGTGGCCGCGACGCTCGGCGGGCTTCTGACGACATGGGTGACCTTCGTTCCCTGCTTCCTGTGGATTTTCCTCGGCGCCCCCTTCATCGAACGTCTGCGCGACAACGCGGTTCTGACGGCGGCACTGACCGCCATCACCGCGGCCGTGGTGGGCGTCATCCTGAACCTCGCCGTCTGGTTCGGTCTGCATGTGGTCTTCGACGAGGTGCGGACCGTTACAGCGTACGGCCTCGATCTGGATGTGCCCGTCTGGTCGACGGTGAACCTGGCGGCTGCTGCACTGGTGCTTGCCGCGCTCGTGGCGGTGTTCCGCTTCGGGCTCGGCGCCGTGACGGTCCTTGCGGGCTGCGCGCTGGCCGGTGTCGCGCTGGCGTCCATGGGCTTGACCTGAGGCTGTTCTTGTTTGGGCACTAGTCATAGCTTCGCGTCCACCCAATTCGCCACGATCAGCCCCGGCACGCTGTCCAATGCCCGATCTGCATCCCGCGCCAGGTCCAGCCGCTTCGGCAGCTTCACCTGCGGCACCAGCAGGAAGATTGGCGCTGTGACCTTGCCGCGTCCGGTTTTCGAGCGCGACACTACTGCCTGGCCCTTCGTGTTCAGCCGTCCCTCCGCCACCAGCAGGCTTGGGCCCGTGCGGCGATAGACGAACCGTAGCCGCAACCCGCGTCGCCGTTCCCATTCGCCGGGCGTGATCCTGCCGCCACGCAGGGACTTGCCTGCGGCGGGCAGCGGGATCGCCAACCAGAACCCATCCTTCGAGCGGATTAGCGGCCCCGTGTCATGCGCGCCGACGATGACCGGCGCCTTCGACCAGACCAGCGCCGCGGCGTCGAGGCTCTCACCCGATCTCGGGAAGTTCTGGCTCCGGATCGAGTTGGCCAGCCGCGTGCCGAGCCCCGCGCCAGTGATCTGCAACCGCCAGGCCGACTTCAACCCGGTCCCGGCTTCGCGCATGGCGGCCGTCACCGCGCGTTCGCCCGCCGCGACCTCGGCCGCCATCATCGCGACGATGTCGGGATCGATGTCGAGCTTCAGCTTCATGGCCGTCACGCAGGCCTCAGATCGACGGTCCAGACCAGCAGCTCGCGGTCGCGGACGGGCTCTCCCTGGATCAGGAATGCGTCGCCGTCGATCTCGATGCGGTCGCCGGGGCGTGGGATCGGCACCTCAGCCACGCGCAGATCGATCCGCGTGGTCTCGGACCAGAGTCGCGCGTCGCCGAAGTCGGTGAGGGCGTCGGCGCGACGGGCGACGGCGCGCACCAGCACGGGCGCGCCGCCGTCGGCGATGTAGACCGCGTCCCGGCCGATGTTCGAATCGGCGAAGAGCGCGCCGACAGCGGCGGCGAAGGCACTCATCAGAACGTCGCGTTCAGGCGCACCCGGCCGATGGTGTCGCCCGCGCCGCTCGCCACCGCCTCGACAGCCACGCCGATGAGGGGGTTGTCGGTCGCGACCGTGGGGCAGCGCTGGTTGGTGTCGTCCCAATAGACCTTGGCGCCGACGGTCCAGGCCTGCGAGCCGACCTTGGTGATGTCGAAGATGCCGACGAGCGCGGTCTCGACGGGCTCGCCGAGGGCGGCGGCGCCAGCGGAAATGCCGAAGATGGAGCCGACGAGCAGGCCATCGCCGGAGGCGACGGCATAGGGCGCGGTCAGGGTGATGGTGTTGCCAGGCTGGACGAAGTTTTTCATGGGGATGGTCCTTTTGAAACGACGAAGGGCGGCCCGTCAGGACCGCCCACGTGTCAGGGTTCAGCATGTTGGGGTGCCGGTTATGCACCCGGGTTCTTGTAGAGGCCGCGCCAGTCGATGGCCTTGGCGCCGAAGTCGAGGCGGCACTTGATCTCGACGCCATCGACGTCGAAGCCGTTGCGGGTCTCGATGTAGGCGCCCTGCTGACCCTCGAGATAGGCGTACTCGATGGTGTCGATCTGGTTCGGGCTGGCGGCCAGATACCAGGCGGTCTCGCTGGCGGCGTCGAGCCGGGGCTCGCTGATCGGCGCCAGCGTGCGGATCGACTGCGGCACCACGCTGGACGTCGCGGCGGGCACGAGGTTCTGGGCCACCAGCTGCTCGGCTTTCAGTTCCAGCGAGGCGGGCACGATCAGGAAGGCAGGCCGGACGTTCAGCACCGTCTTCTTGTCGAGGCCGGTCTGCTTGGCCATGGCGGCGCGGGCCGCACCGACGCTGCTGACATCAAGCGCCGCGCCGGTGCCCGCGAGGTTCTTGTGCGTGGTGTGGAACAGCGCGTTGCCGTCCGCCATCGCCGGGTTGGCGGTGATGATGCCCCAGACCACGTCCGACTCCAGCTGGGCGATGGAGTTGCCGTACATCGCCGGGATCCGGGTGAAGGCGTCGAGGTCGTCGTTGATCAGGGTCTGGCGGGTGATGGCGACCACCCGGCCATAGGTCTTGACCTTGTAGCTCTCCTTGCTCTCCCCCAGCGTCCCGCGCTTGAACTCACCGCTCTCGCCGACCTCCAGCAGCTGCGGGGCTTCGCCGAGCTGCACCCGGTGCATCGCCTTGAAGTCGGTGGCGAGCACCTGGCGGCAGAACAGCATGAAGGTGCGGGGATAGGCCTCGTAGGCCTGCCGCAGGGTCTTGTTGGTGACGGCCGACAGGATCTCGGGGAAGTCCGAAGTCGAGTGCAGGGCGCGCGTCGCCACCTCGTCGCGCGACAGGCCGCGCGTGTTGACCCCGGCATTGCCGAGGCTTTCGCGGGCCAGTTCCAGCAGCGTCATGCCACGGTACTGGCGCGCGGCGTCCTCCAGCGGGAACAGCGTCGGGCTGTAGCGGTGCAGCAGCGCGTTCGCCACGGCGTCGCGGCGGGTGATGCGTTCATCCCGGCCGCCAAGGGGGACCGACACATGCGGGAAGGTCCGGGTCTCGTCGGACTTCGCCGCGACCTGATCGAGGATCAGGCGGCGGGACTCGTCGACGCTGACGCCGCGTTTCACCAGATCCTCGGCGAAGCCGCGCTCGAGGTTCAGGCGGCCCGCCAGATCGTAGATGGTGGAGACGCGGTCACGCTCGGCCTCGCGGGCGCGGGTCGCGACCGCCTCGGTGTCGGGCGCGGGCGTCGCCTGCGTCTTCGGCTGGCTGCGCGTCTCGCTGGCGGCGGCCTTCGGGTCGGGCGCAGCCGGTTTCGGCTCGGTCATGGGGGTGTCCTCGGTTTCGACCGGCTCGGTCGGCGGGTTGGTGGCGGGGGTTGCGGCGTCGCTCGCCGGGGTCTGGGTCTTGTCCGTCATCGGGATGGGTCCTTTCGGGCTGGAAGGGGCGTCCCGGCGGTGAAGGACGCAGTCGTGGAGGGGATGCTGGGCGCGGAAGCCCGCAGCGGGGTCGGCGCCGACCGCGACAGCGGAGACCTCGAAGGGCGTCCAGTCGACCGCCCGCCAGAGTTCGCGCGCGGCCTCGGGTTTCGAGACCTCGAAGCGGTGGACCTGGTAGCCGATGGACACCGCGCGGATGTGGCCCGCCTGGATGTCGCGCCAGATCGGCTCGACATCGGCGCGCTCGCTGATCCGAACCAGTGCGATGCCGCGCCCGTTCTCGATCCGCGCCGAACCCGGCACGACCGAGCCGATCACCGCATCGAGCGTGCCGAGCTCGTGCACCTTCAGGAACGGCGCACCCGCGTTCAGCCGATCGAGCCGGACATGGGCGGGGTCGAGGCTCAGTTCCTCGTCATAGGGCTCGCCGAAGAAGGTGGCGCGACGCACGCGGGCCCCGGCCGACCACACCACTTCGACGGTGCGGTTGTCGGCGTCGGCCGTGTTCGGCGCAAGCTCCGCCGACCGGCGCATGGCCGGCAGTTCGATCATCGTGTCCATGAGGTCAGTCCTGTTGGTCGGCCTGCGCCGGGTCATTGTCCGCGTCGGCGGCCGGGTCGTCGGCGGCGGGATCGGTCGCCGGGTCGCTGGTCTGGGCGCTGCCGGTTTTCGTGACGCGGCGCGGGTCGCTGTCGAGCACCAGCCCCAGCGCATCCAGCTTGGCGTTGGTCGCGGCGATTTCCGCGAGGACCGCGTCGGGGTTGCGGCCTTGCCGGGCGATCACCTCGGCTAGCGTCATGGTGCCGGAGCGGATCGACAGCAGGTTCGCCATCGCATCCTTCTGCGGATCGACGGCCTCGAACTTCGGCGGCGACCATTCGACCGGCACGGTCGGCGACGGGATCTGCCCCGCCGCCCACGCGGCTTCCGTGAACCATCGCCAGACCGGCGCGCAGAACATCGGGATGAAGAGCTGCCACTGCACCGCGTCGATCTGGCGGCGGAATTCGACCAGCCCCGCCCGGATCGAGGAATAGTTGACCTGGCTGAGATCCCCGGTCAGCAGCTCGTAAGGCACCCGAAACCCGGCCGAGATCGTGTGCAGGCTGGCCCGCTTGTATTCGCTGTAGCCGCCGGTGGCCGAGGGCTGGTTGAACCGGATGTCCTTGCCGCCGCGGGCATAGGCGATCAGCCCCGGCTCGAACTGCTCGACCCGGTTGCCATCGGCGTCGACCACGGAGGGCGCGATGCCCTGCTGCGCCTCGTCATCGCCGAAGACGATGGCGGTGACACAGGCCTCGGTCTTCTTGCGGACGAGTTCCGCCACCTCGTAATCGTCGAGATCGCGCAAGCTGCGGATTACCGGCGCGCCCCAGGGAACGCCGCGCGCCTGCGTGCGCTGCTTCTCGTAGATGTGCGCGATCTCGGTCGCGGGGACCGGGCCGCTCTGCAACCCGTTCTGCAAGGCGCCGTAGGCGTCGCCCGGATGCTCCGCGTGGAGCCAGTAGGCCCGACGCTTGCCGACCGGGTCGAACTCGATCCCCTGCACGAGGCGGCCTGCGCCGATGGTGCCGGATTTGGTGGCGTCGAGGAAGTCGGCCTCCAGCACCTGCAATTGCAGCGGCACCGGCAGACCATCCGACGACCGGCGCAGGCGGCGGCGCACCAGCACCTCGCCCGCCTCGACCATCTCGCGGCAGATCAGCGTCTGCAGGCCGTAGAAGTCGAGCTGGCCGTCGGCGTCGCACTCCGCCGTCCAGCGCTCGAAGAGCGCGTCGACCTTGCGGTCCAGCGTGTCGTCGCCGCTCGCGGCGCGCGGCATGATGCCCGCGCCGATGATGTTGTTGACCAGCACTGCCACGGCCTTCGCCGCATGCGGGTTGTTGCGCACCAGATCGCGCATGCGGTCGCGCAACAGCGCCCCGGCGACGCCGATCTCGGTGTCGGCCGAGGATCCGGGCGCGCGCCAGCCCTCCGTGCGCCGTCCGCGTGCGGCCCCGTCATAGCCCCGCGTCAGGGTCTCGAAGGCCTGACGCGCCATCACGCGGCGCGCGGCCATGCGCGGCGCCACCGTGGCGATGGCGTGGTCGAACCAGGTGGCAGACATCATCGGTCCCCGCGCGAGAAGCCCGCGAGCCCCGCCACGGGCAGCGGGCGGCTGACGCCCGCGATGGCGCGCTCGATGGTGCGGATGCGGGCCAGCAGGTCTTCGGCCGAGCCGTAATCCACCGACTTGCCGTCATAGCTGACGCGCGTCGTGCCGCTGGCATAGGCGCGGCGCAGCGCCGAGAGCTCGGTTTCCGTCCAGTCCGTCATCTTCAGAACCATCCTCCGCGCCGCCCGAGCCAGTCGGAGCGGCGCTTGCCCTGCGGGGCCTGTCCCGGCCGGTTGATCTGCCCGGCGGGATCGGTGTCGGTGGGGGCGGCCCCGAGCTGATCCTCGAGGTCGCGCCATTTCTCGTCGGGCCAGCGATCCGCGCCCGCGATCCAGGCGGCGGCGCGGGCGTAGACCCGGCAATCCAGCGCCTCGTTGCGTTCGCGCAGCTTCTGCCATTCCAGCCGGGCGAAGCCGCGCTTGGTGCGCACCGTCACCAGCTGCTCGGCCACGAACTGCTTCAGCCATTCGTTCTCGACCCAGTGCGGCAAGTGCACCGAGCCAGGTGGGAATGCAGCCCCCTCGACCATCTCCTCCTCGGTCGGCCGCGCCAGCCGCAGGAAGCGGTAGGTCTCGGCCTTGAAGGTCGACACCGCCACGGTCCAGAGCCGCGCCCCGCGCCGCAGGCGCTTGCCGCCCTCGGTCGCGTCGACGAAGGTCGGGCCCGACACCGGGCTGGAACGATTGAACCCCTCGACGCCCTTGACCGGCGAGACCTGTCCAAACCCCTGTGCCCGCGACCAGGAATAGACCGCTGGGGCCTCGTAGCCGGTGTCGATGGCGAACCGCGCGATCCGCAGATGCGCGCCACGTTCATGCGGCCAGCTTCGAGCCAGCAGCGCGGTCAGCCCCGACCAAGCGTCATGCCGGTCGGGCCCGCCCTCGATTACGACGTGATCAACGAGCCAGCTTTCCAGCCCGCGACCCCAGGCCCAGACATCGACCTCGATCCGGTCCTTCTGCACATCGGCCCCTGCGGTCAGAAACAGACCGCCCGCTGGCACCGTGCCGGATGTCCAGCGCTCGCGACGGTCGTAGAGCCGCTGCCAGTCCGGCGCTTCGCCTGTCTCGACCCATGTCTCGCCGAGGATCGTGTTCCGGAACGCCTTGATCGCCTCGTCCGACCCCTGAGCCGCTTCCCATGATCGCACGATCCGCTCCCAGCTCAGCCAGCCGATCGGCGAATAGAGCGCCGAGAGGTGATACCCGACCGTGGTCGGATCGGCGGCCGTGGCGGTCGCCCGCCATTCGCCGCCCTCCAGCATCGCCGTCTTGTGGTGTTCCGCGATGGGCGTCTCGCAGCCCTCGCAGCGATATTCCGCCGTCTCCGGGCGGCCCTTCTGCCAGCGCAGCCGGTCG
>VFQN01008473.1_pt1 | contig 10399 bp, 5 predicted proteins | sample 3512371 | NCBI WGS metagenome assembly VFQN01 (sample SAMN10412370, study PRJNA504923) | tailings metagenome | isolation source: Replicate 2 from Balatoc abandoned mine | place: Philippines: Itogon, Benguet | collected 2017-08-28 | reverse complement strand
TCAGGAAAGAGCCTAACCTGAACTTTGAGTTTTTCGGACACAAGTTTACCGATGAGGATAAGAAAAACCTGCTCGAAACGGGGAATATGGGTCGTGTGGTTGACTTGACCAATTCCAAGACAGGCGAATTGATGCCGTCAATTATCAGCGTGGACAGGCTAACCAATGAGCTGATTGCCCTGAAGACCGAATTTGTCAAAATTCCCGATGAGATTAAGGGTGTAAAATTGAACGATGAGCAAAAACAAACCTTGATGGAAGGCAAATCGCTTTATTTGGAAGGAATGATTTCTAAAAAGGGCGATGAGTTTAGTGCCAATGTACAGTTTAATGCGGATAAAAGATATGTTGAGTTTCTGTTTGATAGAAGTAACAATAATCAGCAAACACAAGGCAACCAGCAGAACAATCAGCAAAGCCAACCGCAGGAAGCTCCGAGAACTTTTAGAGGTAAGGAACTTGATGATGAACAATACAATAAGTTCAAAGCTGGACAAACTGTTTATATAGATGGTCTGATAGATAAAAAAGGACAAAAATATCAGGGCTACATCACGCTCAACAAAGAAACGGGCAAAACAGATTTCTCGTTCCAAAACCCCGACAAGCTCAAAGCCCAAGCGAAACCAACCGAAGCCCACAAAACGCAGACTGCGGTTAATTCCGAGGGAAAAACCAACGAAGCAACCAAGAATATCAAAGAGCCTTTGAAATCGGGGCAGCAAACACCCAAAAATGAAAAACAGCAGGAACAACAGAACAAACCCAAAGCACCTGCAAAATCCAAAGGCGTAAAAAGATAGTGAATAATGAAAACAATTATTGCAGAAAAACCAAGCGTAGCAAGGGAAATAGCCGGACTTGTGGGAGCATCCGATAAAAAGGACGGCTACCTCACGGGTAACGGCTATTTTGTTACGTGGGCATTCGGACATCTGATAGGATTGGGAATGCCCGAAGATTACGGCATTTCGGGGTTTGACAAAGCATCCTTGCCGATACTTCCAAACCCTTTTATGCTGACCGTTCGCAAAGTCAAAAAAGACAAAGGCTATCAAGCCGATGCTGGTGCTTTGAAACAGCTAAAAGTGATTGAAAAGCTGTTTAACCAAAGTGAAAGCCTTATCGTGGCAACTGATGCGGGTCGGGAGGGCGAACTCATCTTTCGGTACATTTATGAGTACCTGAAATGCCGTAAGCCCTTCGAACGTCTTTGGATAAGCTCGCTGACCGAAAAAGCCATTAAACAGGGCTTTGACAACCTAAAAGACGGAAAGGAATTTGACGGATTATATCAGGCGGCACAAGGCAGAAGCCGTGCCGATTGGCTCGTAGGCATCAATGCTACACAGGCATTGAGCATTGCCGCAGGCAACGGTATTTATTCGCTCGGAAGAGTGCAAACGCCTACACTGGCTTTGATTTGCAAACGGTATATAGATAACAAGAATTTCGCCGTACAGAAATATTGGCAGATACAATTATCCCACTCCAAAGAGCAAATTGATTTTAAAAGTATTTCTGCTACCAAATGGCAGGATAAAAAGCTGGCAGATGATACATTAAAATCTATTGAAAGGAATGGTAATACTGTAACAGTTACTTCCGTAGAAAATAAGAATATAACGGAGCAGCCGCCTTTGCTTTTTGACCTCACAGGCTTGCAAAAGGAAGCCAACAAAAAGCTGAACCTCTCTGCTGAAAAAACTTTGAATATTGCTCAAAGCCTGTACGAAAAGAAATTCATTACCTATCCACGTACCGGGAGCAAATACATCCCCGAAGATATGTGGGCTGAAATTCCCAACCTCGTGAGGGCATTGCAGAACAGGGAAACCTGCAAAGCTGCTTTATCCAAAATTAAATGGGGGCGTTTCAATAAGCGTATTGTAAATGATTTGCGTGTTACCGACCACCACGGATTGTTGATTACAGATAAAGTCCCGTCCGTTTTGAGTGCAGACGAAAATGCGGTGTATGATATGATTGCCTTTCGCCTGCTCGAAGCCATTTCGCAAGCCTGCATCAAAGAAATAACCGATGTTTCCTTACAGGCAATGCACTATGATTTCACCGTAAAAGGCTGTAAAATTTTGGAAGCAGGCTGGCGTATGATTAAGGGTAATTTTTCGGAAGATGATGCAGAACCTATACAGGATTTGCCCGAATTGAAAAAAGGCGATGAACTTAAAATAAAAGAAGCTGTCATTCTCGAAAAAAAGACCAAACCGCCTGTACTTTATACCGAAGCCGGGCTATTGTCGGCAATGGAAACCGCAGGTAAGGAAATTGAAAATGAGGAAGAACGGAAAGCCCTGCAAAACATCGGTATCGGCACTCCGGCTACAAGAGCCGCCATTATCGAAACACTGTTTACCCGTAACTATATCCAACGAGAAAAAAAATCTTTAATACCAACCGAAAAAGGATTGCAGGTTTACGAATTGGTTAAAGACCGAAAAATTGCGGACGTGGCTATGACCGCAGAATGGGAACTCGCTTTGCAGAAAATTGAGAACAACGAAGCGAATGCCGGAAGTTTTCAAAAGGAAACGGAAACCTTTGCAAAGTCCATTACCGATGAATTGCTGCAAACCTCCATTGCTCAAAACAGCCTCCCTAAATTGGTTTGTCCGAAATGTAAAAGCCAACAGCTTATTATCCGTGATAAGATTGTTAAATGCTCCGATGAAGTTTGCGGCTGGATACAGTTTCGCAATGTGTGCGAAGTGCAAATCAGTATTTCCGATATTGAAAACCTTGTGAATAAAGGGAAAACCAATCTTATCAAAGGAATGAAAAGCAAGGCAGGAAAGAAATTCGATGCTTATATCGTATTGGATGCCGATTGCAAAACCTCTTTTGAGTTTGATAATAAAAAGCCAAAAAGATAATGACCGATATTACCATATCCCAAAAGGAAATAGCACCGCTTATCCATACCATTAGGGATAAGCAAGTTATTCTTGATGCTGATTTAGCAATGCTCTATCAGGTAGAAACAAAAGCCCTAAACAGGGTTGTAAAGAGAAACCAAAACCGCTTTCCCGAAACTTTTTGCTTTCAGCTTAGCGAACAGGAAGTAAAATCTTTGAAGTACCAATTTGGCACTTCAAACGTTGGACGGGGCGGGAGGCGTACGCTACCCTTTGCATTTTGTGAGCAAGGAGTGGCAATGATGTCCGCATTGTTGCGAAGTGATATAGCGGTAAAGGTCAGCATTGAGATTATGAATGCCTTTGTAGAAATGCGGAAAATGCTTATCAGCAATGCTTCGCTGTTTCATCGTTTGAATAATATAGAACTGAAACAACTACAAGCCGACCAAAAATTTGAGGAAATCTTTAAGGCATTGGAAAGCGACAAGCTCCACAGCGAAAATGGCATCTTCTACAACGGTCAGGTTTTCGATGCTTACGCCTTTGTGTCGGATATTGTACGAAGTGCCAAAAGCTCCATTATCCTGCTGGATAACTACGTGGACGATACAGTGCTGACTTTGCTGGGCAAGCGCAAGGAAAATGTAACCGCTACAATCTATACCAAAACTATCAGCAATCAGCTACGGCTGGATGTACAACGGTACAACAGCCAGTATGCTCCGATTGAAATTGAGGTTTTCTCCGATGCTCACGACCGCTTTTTGATTATTGATAATGCAGAACTATACCACATCGGGGCATCTCTCAAAGACCTGGGCAAAAAATGGTTTGCCTTTTCGAGAATGGATATTGAGGTCGGCAGGATGCTCCAAATTCTAAACAATCCATAAAATGAACCTCTGAATTTTCAGAGGTTTTTTATTGCTCATTGCGACAAATCCTGCCACACAAAGCCAAACCCTGCCACTTCTTCAAAGGCACTTATCTACCGCTATAATTTTAGGCTTCAAGCAAAATTCTAAACAAAATTATAGTATGAGTACACAGCAAAAAGACTTGTCGTATTACAGATTACGACTACAAGAACATCTTAATTCAGGCTTTCCTGAAAAAGCCAGCGACCACAAATTTATCGACCAGCGTTCTTCGTGGGCTGCCAATGCTTACGAGGGTGCTTTCAGTTCGGGAAACGCTATTGAGCAGTGCAACGAAATAGCCAATTACATTCTCTTTGAGGGCTTACATTTTTCAAGGTTCGATACCATTTTTCAGGTGGTCTGCAATGAGTTCGATACCCTAATGGCAGACGAGGAACTTCGACCATTTGCCCTGAAAATGTTCCGTGTTTGCGAGCCTGTTTTTGCCAAATATAAACTGACCGATGATTTCGCCTACGGTTATGAGTTTGATGTACTCTACACCGAAATAACCGGAGCAATCGCAATATGGATACAGGAAAATGGGCTTCAGTAAAAAGCAACATCTCCAACAGAATATTGATGCCCTGCGAATTGCTTTTAAACTGGAAAAGGAGAAAGGACAAGCCACCGTAGGCGAAAGACTGCTAATGATGCAATACAGCGGATTTGGCGGTCTTAAATTCGTTCTGAACCCCGTTGAATATGAGATAGACATCAACAATTGGAGAAAGACCGAACACGACCTTTTCTCTATTACGCAGGAGCTGCATCAGGTTTTAAAAGAAAATGCCACAGACGAAAAGCAATACAAACGATTTGTGGACAGTATGCGAAGCTCCGTACTCACAGCATTCTACACACCGCCGGAGGTTATAGATGCCGTTTCTTCCGTATTGCGTGATAGCGGTTTGAAGATTGATAAATTCCTCGAACCCTCCGCAGGTATAGGATCATTTATACAATCCTTTTCAGAAAATCAGAAAGCAAGTGTTATCGCTTATGAAAAGGACTTGCTTACAGGCAAGATTTTAAAGCAGCTTTACCCCGAAAGCAATATCCGAATAAACGGTTTTGAGGAAATCCCCGAAAGGGAACAAAACAGCTATGATGTAATCGCCAGTAACATCCCGTTCGGCGATACATCCGTGTTTGACCTTTCCTACTCCCGTAGCGGGGACAATGCTAAAATACAGGCAGCCAGAAGCATACAGAATTACTTTTTTCTGAAAGGTACTGATATGCTCCGTGAGGGCGGTTTGTTAGCTTATATTACTTCGCAGGGTATTCTAAACAGCCCTAAGAATGAACCCATACGCAGGGCGTTAATGCAGGGTAATAATTTGGTATCGGTTGTAAGGCTTCCCAACAACCTGTTTACCGAATGCGCAGGTACAGAAGTGGGCAGTGATTTGGTTATCCTGCAAAAGAATACGGCAAAGCAAAATCTGACCGACAGGGAAGATCTGTTTTGTCAAAGCAAGCCATCCGAATATAATACGCCTGGCAATGCACTCTTTCAAGACGGTACACGAATTATCCATACCGACCAAAAATTAGATACCGACCCATACGGGCAACCCGCCCTAATCTATACGCATAAAGGCGGCGTTGAGGACATTGCCAAAGATTTAAAGCAAGTGCTATCCGAAGATTTTGGAAAGTACCTGAATATGAATTTATACAGGGGCAAACGAAATGATGAACCTGTTATACAAATTCCCATTGAGCCAAAGGTTACACCTCCGGTTATTGAGCCTATAATCATTCAGCAAAAACAGCAACCTGTAACCGCTTCGATAACCTATCAGGAAAGCCCGCAGGAATTAAAGCAACTAAGCATTTTTGACCTGTTTGAAAGTGCGGGCAAACCTGTAATGATGCTTGCTCCACCTAAACGAGCCACCCAATCCCAAAGACAAAACACTAACAAAAGTAGAGGTACAATAAGTCGTCAGCCCGACCTGTTCAGTAGTGCGAAGCAACCTTATACACCACTAAAATCTAATGGTACTGCTAATGAAACCCACCCAATAAACGGCAAAAAACAGGAAGCTATCGGCGACCTGTTTTCACAAATAAGTGGTAATGGCCAGTCTGATAAGAGAGCCGTTACTACTATCAATATTAATGCTGTTCCTGAACCTGCCCCGTACAGTGGCGAACTGCAATCGTTCCATCGTAACGATTGCCTTGTAATGGATAACGGTTGGGTGGGTTATCTGCAAGATGTGCAAAGAAATGACGAAAAGGCAACAGCAACTTTTCATGCGTTGCAGTTGCCGACCTTACAGAAAGTAAGAGCTGAAGCGTACATAGCCGTAAGGGATAGCTATATCAACCTGTACCAAAAAGAAGCTGAAAAGCAGACCGAGCATAAAACTGAACGGGAAAGCCTGAACCTCCTGTACGATGCCTTTGTCAAAAAATACGGCAATCTGAATGCTGCCGTTAATGCCAAGCTGATAAAGACGGACAGCGCAGGCAAAGAAATTCCTTATCTGGAGCGTGTCATCGGCGGTATTACACACAAAGCGGATATATTCAGCCGTCCGGTTAGTTTTTCTACCACCACGTTAGCAACTGACAATCCCGAAGAGGCGTTAGCCGCATCGCTGAACAAATATGGGAGTGTTGATTTGGACTTTATGTCCGAAATCAGCAGCCTGTCTGCCGATACCCTGAAAGAAGCCCTACACGGGCGGTTGTACTACAATCCGCTACAACAGGAATACGAAATAGCTGAACGTTGGATTGCAGGCAATGTGGTGGAGAAAGCCAATGAAGTAAGAGCCTACCTCGAAAACAATCCCGATGATACCGAAGCCAAAGCAAGCCTTACGGCATTGGAAGATGCCCGACCAAGACGTATCGAATTTGAGGAACTGGATTTTAACCTCGGCGAACGGTGGATACCTACCGGAATTTATGCCCGTTTCGCTTCGCACCTGTTTGATGCGGATGTACTGGTTCATTATTCCGAAAGCTCCGACGACTTTTCCGTAAAGTGTCATCAGGGCAATATGCACATTTGGGAAAAATATGCCGTCAAAGCGGAAAGCCGCACGTTTGACGGTGTTGCCCTGCTCAAACACGCCCTTGTTAATACCACGCCTTATATCACCAAAAAAGTGATGGTTGGCGACCAAGAGGTTAAAGTACGGGATATGGAAGCCATACAAATGGCGAATACCAAGATTGACGAAATCCGTACTGCCTTTACTGATTGGCTACACGCACAAAACGATGAGTTTAAAAACAGGCTGACCGACCAGTACAACGATACTTTTAACTGTTTCGTTCGCCCGAACTATGACGGCAGCCATCAGGACTTTCCGGGATTAGACCGCAAGGCAGCAGGTATTGAAGACCTGTATTCAAGCCAAAAGGACACCGTTTGGATGATAAAGCTGAACAACGGTGCTATCTGCGACCACGAAGTAGGCGCAGGGAAAACGCTTATAATGTGTACGGCAGCGCAGGAAATGAAGCGTTTGGGTTTAGCCCATAAGCCGATGATTATCGGGCTTAAAGCAAATATACCTGCCATTGCTGAAGACTACCGCAAAGCCTATCCACACGCCAAAATCCTTTATCCAGGTATTGATGATTTTACCCCGCAAAAACGCCTGCGGATTTTCGGGTATATAAAAAATAACGATTGGGATTGTGTGATACTCACGCACGACCAGTTCGGAATGATACCGCAATCGCCCGAAATACAAAAGGAAATCCTCGAAATAGAATTAGACAGCGTAGAACGTAACCTCGATGCGCTGAAATCGCAAGGCAAGGAAGTTACAAGGGGAATGCTTGCCGGGGTAATCAAGCGGAAAGAAAATCTTGAAGTAAAGCTGAAAACGCTGCAACACGATATTGAAAACCGTAAGGATGATATTGTGGACTTTAAGATGATGGGCATAGACCATTTGTTTGTGGACGAAAGCCACCAGTTCAAAAACCTGATGTTCAACACCCGTCATACACGGGTTGCCGGACTGGGGAACGTGGACGGCAGCCAAAAGGCACTGAACCTGCTGTTTGCAATCCGCACCATTCAGGAGCGTACCAATGCGGATATGGGTGCAACCTTTCTTTCGGGTACAACCATCAGCAATTCATTAACAGAGCTATACCTGCTGTTCAAATATCTGCGCCCCCGTGCATTGGAAAAACAGGGTGTCCATTCTTTTGATGCGTGGGCTGCTATCTACGCAAGGAAAACGACCGATTATGAATTTTCGGTAGCTAACAATATTGTCGCAAAAGAGCGTTTCCGCTACTTTATCAAAGTGCCGGAACTGGCGCAGTTCTATTCTGAAATCACAGATTACAGAACGGCAAAAGATATTGGTATTGACCGACCGAACAAAAACGAAATCCTTTATAACATACCTCCAACGCCCGACCAAGAAGCCTTTATTCAAAGCCTGATGCAGTTTGCCAAAACAGGCGATGCAACATTGCTCGGAAGATTGCCGCTATCGCAAAGCGAAGAAAAAGCAAAGATGCTCATTGCTACGGACTACGCCCGTAAGATGTCGCTCGATATGCGTATGGTAAGCCGTAGCTACGATGACCACCCGGACAACAAGGCTTCGCATTGTGCAGCAAACATAGCCAAGTATTACAACCAGTTCAACGCACAGAAAGGAACACAGTTCGTTTTCTCGGATTTGGGAACCTACAAGCCGGGCGAATGGAATGTGTACTCCGAAATCAAACGCAAGCTCGTGGAAGACCACGGCATACCTGCGCACGAAGTAAGGTTTATTCAGGAAGCCAAAAATGATAAGCAACGCAGGGAACTTATCAACGGAATGAACGAGGCCAAAATCCGTGTGTTGTTCGGTTCTACGAGTATGCTCGGAACTGGCGTGAATGCACAGAAAAGAGCCGTTGCTGTTCATCATTTGGATACGCCGTGGCGACCGTCAGACCTTGCCCAAAGGGATGGGCGGGCAATCCGTAAAGGCAACGAGATTGCCAAATTCTTTGCCGATAATAAAGTAGCTGTTATCATCTATGCCGTTGAAAAATCTTTGGATAGTTACAAGTTCAACCTGTTGTATAATAAGCAGCTTTTCATCGACCAGTTAAAGACCAATAACCTGACCAAAAGAACGATTGACGAGGGAAGTATGGACGAAAAATCGGGAATGAACTTTTCGGAATATGTGGCAATCCTGTCAGGAAATACAGACCTGTTGGATAAAGCCAAACTGGAAAAACAGATTGCCGGACTGGAAAGCGAAAAGCAAGCGTTCAATCGTTCAAAATCCAGTGCCAAATTTAAGGTACAGGACTATACGGAAATGTTGCAAAGCACTCAATCCCGTTTGAACCGGATGAGTACAGACTGGGAAAACTTACAGCAACGCCTGCAAAAGCGTTCTGACGGTACAATAGAAAATCCTGTGTTGTTGGATGGCTTGCCGCCTAATGCAAATCCGAAACAAATCGGTGCGAAGCTGAACGAGATTGCGGACAAAGCCCGCACCGCAGGTCAGTATGAAGAGATAGGCAGCTTGTATGGTTTTACGCTGTTGGTCAAAACCGAAATGTCAGAAAAAGAGGGCGTAGATATTCGTGTAAACCGATTTTTAGTGCAGGGCGAAGGAAATATCAAATACACCTACAATAACGGCTTAATGGCGAAAGACCCCGAAACTGCCGCAATGAATTTTTTAAGGGCTTTGGAAAAACTGCCGGGCTTTGTGAAGCAGGAGCAGGAGAAAATCGCTGAAATCCAAAAAGATTTGCCTATACTTCAGGAAGTGGTTAACGGTACTTGGTCTAAGGAAAGCCGATTGAGCGAACTTAAAACGGAACTGGCATCCGTGGAAAGAAAAATACAACTTTCGATAGAACCTGTTAAGCAAGGTGAGCCTACGGAGCAGGCAGAAAAGCAGAAAGAAGCCCCAAAGGTTCAGGAAAGCATTATACGGACAAAAGGGGTTCATTTGCCTCGTGGCATATTGTAATGTGCTTATTTTTCGTCCTGTTCGTCCATTTTCTTAATCAGTGCTTCACACAGGTTGTCAAGGAATTTCGTTCGGTTTATTTTACGGGCTTTGAGTTCCATAAACGTGTGGTAAAAGTCGCCCAACTCGATATTAAAGGCATATTCAAATGCTTTGGCAATTAATTTTATGTCTGTATTCCCATTGTTAAATACACCGTGGGCGTACAGTGCATAAATGAGTTCCGTTAGTGCTGTTTTGCTTGCCGTCCATTTCAGCGAATTGTCTGAACCTTTTTTTCATTGATGTTATTCAGCCTGTCCTCTAAATAAACTTGTATCAGGTCATTGGCAATTATCTTGGCAACCTTATAATCGTGCGAAGTAGAAAAACGATGGTCTGCCTCAAAATAGAAAGTGTCCAACCATAGCCTTATATCGTGCTTGCCACGTACAAAAAACTTCTCGTCAACAAAAGAATTATTGCTGCGGTAATACTTGTAAAAATCGAGATTGTTCTCAAAGAACCTTTTTAGCTTTTTCAGTTCTTTGGTAAAATATTTCTTGGTACGCTTGTTCCCGTAGGGTCTTCTTGTTTCGATTTTATAGATGGCATTGTAGTAGATGAGCTTTGAAAC
>VFQN01008472.1_pt1 | contig 10400 bp, 12 predicted proteins | sample 3512371 | NCBI WGS metagenome assembly VFQN01 (sample SAMN10412370, study PRJNA504923) | tailings metagenome | isolation source: Replicate 2 from Balatoc abandoned mine | place: Philippines: Itogon, Benguet | collected 2017-08-28 | reverse complement strand
GGGGGCCTTGCGGCTGAGGGGGTCCGGGCCCTTAACCTTTCATCCCTCCCCCCCCCCCCCGTTGCATCCCCCCCCCCCCCCCCCCCGCCGGCCTCACCTCGTCAACCTTGAAGTCCCGCTTGAGCTTGTCGGCGATCATGGCGCGCGGGGCGCCCTCGCCGCGGTGCTTGTGCAGGAAGCGCAGCACCTTGAGGTCCAGGGGGGGCAGCCGCGGCTGCAGCGAGCCCAGGACCTGGAGGGGACGCGGGGGCGGTGTGCCGGTGGGCGCGGGGTTAAGACGGCTGACAAGGCATGCTGGCTTCTGCGGGAAGGGCGGTCAGTGCACTGCAGGCCGGACCGCACGCGTTACCGCTTCCCACGAAGACTCCTCTCCGCTCCTAAAGCCCGCTCCTCCGCCCCCCACCCCTCACCCGCTTGATCTCCGGGTTGGCCCGCAGGTGCTCCGCCAGCGCCGCCCCGAAGCCCTCCGCCGTGTTGACCCGCCCCGCCTCCTCACGGCTCAGCAGCGCCGTGCAGCCGCCCAGGTGCACGGAGGGCTCGGCAGGGGAGGAGGGGGAGGACGCGAGGCCCTCAGCGCTGGAGAAGGTGCCATCGCCGCCGCCGGCCTGGCGCTGCTGCTGCTGCGGTGCAGGCGCCGGCTGCGGCTGTGGCGGCGGCGGGTACTTGCCCGTGTTGTCCGTCACCGCGTCCGTGGCCGCCTCCGGATCCAGGGCGTGCAGGCGCACCAGGTCGTCCACGAACACGGACTGGGGGGGTAGGGGCGAGGGGCGAACGGGAAGCTCAACAAGAAGCAAGGAACGTTATCGGAAGTCTTCTGCAGAGGGGCAACTATAAGGTGGCATGCGGGTGCGGGTGCCGGTATGCGACCTGGCATGCCTGACCCTTGCACCTGCGTACCCGGCCGTCCGCTGCCCACTCACCGCGAAGGGTTCCGCGTCCTCATGCGCCCCTGCACCTGCTGCCGCTGCCGCTGCCCCTGCACCTGCCCCTGGTGCCCCTGCCCCTGCCCCTGCCGCTGCCACTGCCGCCCCTGCCGCCGCCACCCCTGCCGCCCCGCCCTCCGCCGCGCCGCCTGTTGCCGTCAGCAGCCACCGCCCCGCGCTCCACAGCCGCAGCAGCAGCACCGCGCGGCGCAGCTCCGGGCGCAGCGCCCCCAGCGCCACGGCGGCGGGGCAGGCCAGGCGCTGCTCGCGGGACAGGCCGGGGGCCACCGCGCGGGAGCCGATCTGGAGGATGGAGCAAGGGCGCATGCGCGTCACGATATCAGATGCCGCAAAGAGAGTAGCGGTAGCACGTGGGTGCAAGTGGGTTTGTGCTCCAGGGCTCCCCTGCCGTACACGACGACCTGGTAAGGTACAGACCTTAATGCGCACGCCAGGCGCAGTTGGCGGAGTGCACATGCGGAGTGCGAGCACCGCCTTGACCCCCACGCCCGGAAATCCGGCACCCCGGCAGGCAGGCTGTTGGCATGCAGGTCTCCTTGCTTCACTGCTGAATCCTTAGCGCGGTGTCCCCCAAGCCCCGCACCCTCCCCACCTGCAGCGCCGCGTGCACGGTGTCCAGGTCCGGCCCCGCGGCCCGCAGCCGGGCGCACAGCGCGGCGTCGCGCCGCACCAGCTGCAGCACCAGCCGCCACACGGCGCAGCTCAGGCGGGGGGAGGCGGCGGGGCGCGACGGCGGCATTGGCGGCGCAGGCCCGGCCAGGGGGGCCAGCGCCACCGCCACGGCGTCCTGGGGGGCGGCAGCCTGGACCTGGGGGAGGGGAGGGGCGGAGGGGTGGGGACGAAACTAGGAGCTCCAATAGATACAACAACTGTAAGGTGGCCGTCATGGCCGCCATCGTGAATGTCATAAAACTGTGTACAAGGATTCCGTGCGGCAGCCTCCTCCTCGGTACGCTCACACGAGTGCGTCCTGGCTAGACCGCCCCCACCTGCAGGAAGCGCAGCTTGGCGGCCTGCAGCGGGTCGTGCAGCGGCAGGTCCAGCGCGCCCAGGGTGGCCAGCAGCTGCCGCAGCGCGCCGTGCAGGCACAGCGGATCCAGACGCCAACAGCTGCCGCCGCCGCCGCCACCGCCGCCAGCCGCCCCTCCCGCTCCCGCCGCCGCCCCCGCCGGCGGCCCCCACGGCATCACCGCCGGCTGGCCGCGGTCCTCCCACGCCTCGTCAACCGCCGTCAGCTCCGGAACAGCGGGGTACGGCCCGGCGCCGCCGCCGGCAGCGCCGCCTCCGCCTCCGCCGCCGCCACGGCCGCGGCGCGCCGGTGCCGCCTGCGGTGGCGGCTGCGGCTCCTGCTGCGGCATGATGGGCAGCTGCAGCGGCGGCAGGTGCGGGTACTGCTGCTGGTGGTACTGCTGCATCATGGCAGCCACCTGCGGGTGGTAGCCGTACGCCGCAGGGCCAGCAGGGGCAGCAGCAGCCGGGGCTGCGGCCGGCGGCGCCACCGCTGCCGCGCTGCCGCCACCGCCACCTCCGTCCAGGCAGGGCAGCAGCAGCTGCATGTCCGCGGGCGGGGTGGCCGCCGCCGCAGCCCCCGGCTGCTGCGCCTGTGCTGCGGGCTGCGGGCGTGTGATGGCCAGCACGCGGGAGGCCACCGTGAGGCCCCCCACGGAGCCGCACACCATGGCCACGGTGAAGGCCACCTGGGGGGAAGACATGCAGGGGCGCTGTGAGCGGTCACGGCGGTAACCAGCACACTGCTCGTTCTGGTGAATGTGCCCACAGCTCCATGTCCTGCATGCTGTGGCGCTAAAGGTTGTTCTTCTGGGCCTAATCGGTATTCCAAAGTTGAGTGGTTTCTAATTACAAGATACCAACTGGAAGTTGGCTGTATTCTGTGCCGCCCCTGTTGGCGGAGGAGCGGGAGACATTGAGGAAAGCTTGCGACGGGGAGCCCGAAGCAGAGTTGACCCGGTGGCTTATGCAGGTTGAAGGTATAATAGTTTGGGTTGTTCAAGGCTTAACTGTAGAGCGTGAGACACTTCTCACGGCTCCGTACGGCTCATATGCAAGCGGCTGCAACGCTATTTGCTGAAATGGGCGCAGCTTCTAGGCTGTCCACCCACCCCACCCACGCCTCCCCCCATCCCCCGCACACCGTGCGTGCCACCGCTGCACCCCGACCCACAGGCCACATGCCGCCCACCTTCTCCGCCAGTGCGTCGGTGATGAGGGGCTCGAACGGGGGCCGGAAGGGCACCGCCGCAGCCAGTGCAGCGGCGGTGGCGGCCGCCGTGGCTGCCGCGGTGCTCTGGCGGCGGCTGCGGCCGCTGGCCCCGCCCGCCACCGCCTGCACGTGCTGCAGCGCCGCCTGCACCTGCTGCTGGTGGCGGGCGCGCGCCGCCTCGTTGGCCTCGTGCGTCAGGCGGCGGGTGTGGTCCCACATGTCCAGCACGCGGCTGCGGGGGGGCAAGGGCAGGGCACGGCGCAATGAGAGGCAGAGCAGGTACGATATCAGCATATCGGTGCACGCATGGCCTATCTAGTGGAGCGCCGCATGTCCAGCACGCGGCTGAGGGCACGTGGCCACGTGTGGGGCGCCCTTCTGTTTTCGTGCGTGTATGTGCGTTAGCCAGGGCAATGTCTAGGCATGGGAGAAGGACCAGACACTGTGCGAGGTGCCCGCAAGTGCCTACGTGGCACACTCCATCCCCGCCACCAGCGGCACCCACCCCAGCATCGCGCGGTACTCGGCGCTGCGCCACGCGTCGTTGGCCGCCAGCGCCGCCGCGCGGCCCGCCTCCGGCAGCACCGCGCGGCCCAGCAGCGTGCGGGCGGCGGGCAGCAGCGGGGAGCGGCAGCCGTCTGGGGGGGAAGGAAGGGAGAGGGGGAAAGGGGACAAGGGTTGGAGGCGCACAACGACGCGTCATCTGGATACCTGCAGTGGTTTGGCATACCTGTTACGGGGTTTAGCCCCGTGGGATCACAGCACTTCCACCCAGGACATACCCAAACCTTGGCCATGTGGGCGCCCTGGCCCGCCGATGGGCCACAATCCACGTCTCCCTGTTGCTCCTCCGGTGTTGCCTCTGCGTACCCTTCCCACCCACGCTACCCTGCACCCGGCCGCCTCACCCCGCATCACCACCTCCAGCAGCGTCTGCGCCAGCGGCAGCAGCTCCGGCCCCCGGAACTCCCCCACGCGCTCCACAAGCAGCACCACCAGACGCCGGGGGTCGTCCTCGCTGACGCCGCCATACGCCCCCGCCGCTCCCCCTGCCGCCGCCGCCGGCCCCGCCGCCACCGCACCACCCACCGCCCCCGGCGACACGTCCCGGCTGCTGTCCGCTCCGGCGCCCCCGCCCCGGCGCCCGCCGCCACCTCCACGTCCCCGGCGGCTTCCCTTACCCCCCGGGGACGCCCCTCCCTCCCCTCCCTGCTGCTGCTGCTGCTGCTGGGTGTCAGGGGAGCCCTCCGGCGCCACCTCCCCTGGCCACGGCCGCGCCGCGCCGCCCAGCTCCTCTACCAGCCGCTCGCCCACCCACTTGAGCACGTGCCACACCCACGCGCGCTGCCCAGGCGGCGGCGGCACAGGCGGCTGCATCCCGGGCAGCGCGCCGCCGTACTTGATGAAGTCCATCACGCTGTGGGAGTTGCCGTTGGGGTCAGGCACGTGGCGGCAGGGCGACACCTTCTCCTGCAGGAGCGGGGGCGGTAACGGGGAAATGCCAGGGTCTGCTTGTGGCGGCGGAGTGGTCACACAAAGCTCTCCAAGCACACAGCAAAGTAAGTCAACAGCTTCTGCCAGCTGCCGCTGTGCACGATGGCCCCCTGCGTGCACGCACCTCCCGCAGCGGTACACTAGGACTTCTTGCCCACCCCTGCCCTATCCCTGGCAAAACGAACGCTCACCGATGCTGCACCCCCCGCCTCGCTCGCCCGTACCCTTACGGCATTTGCACCGCCACACCTCACAATCCCCGCGGTCACCCCTTGCACTCCACCCCCTCCACGCCCCCTGCCCCGGCCGCTCCCCCCCGGGCCCACCTGCATCCAGGCGTGCAGGTCCCACACCGCCGCCACGCCCAGGTCCACCTCCGCCGCCACGCGCCGCGCAGCGTCAGGCAGCATGCGCCCGCACGTGGCGCCGCTGCGCACCGCCGCCAGCCACTGCCGCTCCGCCGCCGCCGCCTGCGCCAGCTGCGCCGCCGCCGCCGCCACTGCCCTGCTGGCGGCGTCGAAGATGCGGGCCACGGGCACGCGGGCGCCGCGGGCCCAGTCCAGCAGCGGGATCTTCATCCTGCGGCGGAGGAAGCAGGGAAACAAGGGCAGGGAGTGCTTGGGTAGGGTGCAAGACAGGGTGGACGCTTATTGGGCCCGCATTGTGTCTAGGTAGCTGTGACTGCGCCGAGCGGGGGCGGCCAGCAGGGCCGTATGCCGGTCCGGCGCAGGTCAATAGCCCATCCAGGGGCTTGCAGGCGAGCAGCCTGCCGTTGCCATGGTACCGTATCGCCATCCTGTCGTTGATCCAACCGCCTACCCCTCAACCCCTAAATCCAGTGGTCTTGTACGGCAATGTGCCACCCAACAACGAAACCCAGCTGGACGTCAGGGAAGCATACGACCTTACTCCGTTCCCCTGTGACCCCATCCCCCGCCCTCTCCCCCCCGCCCCCACTCTGCCGCCGTGCGGCTACCCCCACCTGAAGTCCAGCTCGCTGTCCGGCATGGCCGCCACCGCCGTCACGAAGGCCTGCTGCTCGGCGGCGGGGGCCGACCGCAGCGGCCCCAGCACGCACTCGCGAGTGGCGGCCACCGCCCACTCGCGCAGCGTGGGGGTGGGCGCGGCGGCGGCGGCGCGGAGGGGGCCGTCGCTGCCCTCAAACAGCTGCTCCTGTGGGGGGCCAAGGGCAGGAGGGGATTATGAGTAGAGTCGCGTCAGGCTCAAGGAAGTGGTACCGTATCTGGGGCACGCGGCGGTACCGCTTGCCCGTGCCTGGTCGCACCGCCGCATTTACCCTTCTGTGGTTTCCTGTGCTTCTGACATACTCATACACACCCAGTACAACAAAAGGCCGCGATACATATGGAATCGCCCGACGTCCAGTCCGATAGCCCGTACACACCGCAAACCGCGCCTGCCGTACACCTATGATCGCCACCACCCGTCCCGTTCCCCTCCAGCTCTCCCCGCCCGACTCACGTGCCTCACGTTGCACCTCGCCGCCACCTTGCCCAGCAGCCCCATGACGGCTGTCACCGCCTCCGGGCAGCTCAGCAGGCAGCGCGGCAGCTCCAGGCGCAGCAGCAGCAGCGTGGCGGCCAGCCCCTGCACCGCACTGACAGCAGCCGCTAGGTCCAGGGGCGGCAGCCGCCAGCAGCCCACGCCAAGGCCCACCGCCTCGGCGGCGGCGGCAGCCGCGGCCTCGTCCTCCCCGCCCGCGTCGGCACTCTCCGCGCTGGAGGCCCCGGCCGCCGCGCCTGCTGCCGCTGCCGGCCCGGCCTGCGCCCCCTCCTCGGCCCCCTCCTTGGCGGCCGCCTGCTGCTGCTGCTGCTGCTCCTTGGCCTGCTGCTCCTTGGCCTCCTGCTCAGCCCGCAGCTCCTCCAGCACCTCCACAAACACAGGGGCCAGCTGCAGCAGGCACACTGGGGGCGGTGCGCGGGGTGGGGGTGGGGGTCGGGATTGGGGTTGGGGTGCAGGCGGTCAGGCGTACAGCACACAGCATACAGGCGGGACCGGGCGCTACCTGCAATCCTAGGTCACTAGGGAGGCGCTCCATTGCGGTACATCACGACACGGCATTGTCATCACTAGCACACCACAGCCATGCATGGCAGGCAAGGCGCGCTCCGCCCGCTCCCGCGCATCCCCCCACCCACCTGCGTACCACGGCTGCCCCACCGGCGGCACCGGCGCCCCGTGGTAGGCGGTGGCCATGAGGTGCGACAGCTTGAGCGCGCTGGGCGCCACGCCGCGCGCCCCCACCGCCACCGCCGCGCGCCGCAGCCCCGCCCGCGCCATGGCGGCCGCCAGGTGCGCCAGCTGCGGGCCGTGGCGGCGGGCGGCGGGCAGCGCCATGGCCGCCAGCACGGCGCGGCGGGCGGGCAGGTCGGCGGGGGAGGAGTAGGCGGCCTGCACCCAGGCGGTAAGCACCTGGGGGTGGGGGCAGAATGGGGGATAGGGATGTGGGATGGATGTGAAGCAGTCTGGTATTACGGTCTGGTGGTGCTGGCATCCAGCAACGGCTGGTATGAGCGCTGGCATGATAGGTTGCAGTCTGTGGTGATGCACTTGTCGGACTGCTGTCCACACAAGCGGCCGTCACGGCTGTGGCCAAAGCGGGCGTGCCGGCGCGTGCCCCCCAACCTCAGCCCAGGTGGAGCCCCTCGTTCGCAACCCCGCCTGCCCCACCAGCGGGTCCTTGTTGTCGCACACCACCATGATCTCCCGCGCCATCAGCCCCGGCTCATCGCGCAGCGTCATCAGCCTGGCGGGCGACGGGTGGGGGCGTGGAGGGGAGGAAGGAGGAGGAGGGTGAGGTCAGAGGGCGGGCGAGTGGGTCGGGTGGGGAAATGACATGCAAGGAAAGCCACGTGCACTGGCGGTTGACCACGGAGGACGCAATGACACAAGCACACGCCAATGCCATGATGGGGGCAGCGCCCGTGGCGGCAGAGTCCAAGCCCCGCCTCCCCTCCCTCCCCGCCCTCACTACGCCTCGCCCCAGCCCCAGCCCCAATTGTTTCTCCTATCCCCAGTCCCCACCTGGCTGACCGCGCCGCTGCGAAGGCGGGCCACGACGGCGCCGGGGCGCCCCTCAGCGCCGGCCGGTCTGGGGCCCTGTTGCCCAGGCGCCCCGCGTGGCGGCCGGGCGGCACCGAGTGCGACAGCAGCTCACCCACCAGGCCATCCAGGCTGCGGCAGGAAGACAGGGGGCGGGCGGGGTAGGGACACAAGCACTGGGCCGGGGGAACCAAGTGCTAGTGACGCGAGGAAGGGGTCGTCGTAGTTGTAACAGTACCGGTAGTAGTAGTACGATAAGTAGTAGGTCGACCCACTGGCCGGGGGGTTTGGATTGGGGCAGGCCAAGTTGCGAGGTGTTGAGAGGTGAACAGGTGATGCCCACAAGGCCAGTTCCCAGCCCCCCATTCCCAGCAGTTCCACCCATCCGCCCCGCCCCGCCCCGCCCCGTCCGCCCTCCACCCCGCCCCCACCTGTGCGTCAGCGGCGTGGTGGCCAGGCCGTCGCATACCGCCAGCGCCGCAGCCATGAGGGGCGCCACCAGGCAGGGCAGCGCGCCGCGGCCGCGGATGTACTGCAGGCAGGACAGCAGGGCAGCGGGAAGGGGTCAGGAGGGCTAGAGTGGAGGACACTGGTTAGCGCATCAGGGACTGCCCTCCTCGGCCTCCGGGCCGCCCGCGCCCTCTGAGTCCTGACCGGCCCCGCTACCCACGTGCCATGTGTGCACTCCGTGGGGACGGCTGCCTGCATCAGCACCTTGCCTTTCCTTTCGATGCAGCCCTCAAGAAACCCGATGAGCGTTGCAAGCCAACCCCCTGCCTCCGGCTCTCCTCTCCCACCGCCCCCACCCCCGGTTACCTGCGCCATGGCGAACAGCCCCAGCTCCCCCTCGGGCCGCAGCAGCCGCCGGTGCAGCGTGGCTGCGCTGCTGGCCGCCAGCGTCCCCGCCAGCTGCATGTCCGACTGGGAGGCGGGGCCGCCGGGGGTTGGACGGGCCGGCCCCGCGCCGGCAGCGGCGGAGGTTGCGGCCGCTCCCGCCGCGCCGCCGCCGGGCGCACTGTGACCCTGCCCCGGTCCATCTGCCGGGGATGCGGCGTCCTGCCGCCCAGACGCACCGCCGCCGCTGCCGCCGCCGGCTGACGTATCCTGCTGGCGGTTGCTGCCCGCCGCCGCCCTGGCGCCTCGCGACACCGCCGGGCCCTTGCCCTTGTCGTCCTCCTCCTCTACCCCGCCATCCACCTGCATGGCATCGCCGGACGCCCCAACGTGCGTGCGCTGCTGGTGGTGGTGGCCGCTGGGGCCGGGGCCACTTCCCACCTCATCCTGCTCCTCCTCGTCCGCGCCCTCTACCCGCGCCCCATCATCCCGCCTGCCCCCGCGGCGGCCCCTGCCGGCGTGGCCCCCCGCCAGCAGGTCTGCGGTGTCGATGGAGGACTCGGGGCCGTCCTCGCCCCCCTCATCCCCTCCTCCTCCGCCGCCGCCGCCGCCACCGCCCGGCCCCCTGCGGCCTCTCCCTCCGCGCGGCCCACAAGCCCCACCGGCGCCGCTGCCCCCAGCACCTGCCCCTGCCCCTGCCCCCGGCCCTGGCCCTGGGCCGCCGCCATCGTCGTCCTCGTGGGTCAGGTCCACGGGTGCACCTGGCGGAGAGAAACCCAAACGATGTTGCAGTTACTTGCACGAATGCGGCCAGTACCACCACCGTACTAACGCTATGGACATGACCAGCGAACAACGCCAGCTGCATAGAGCATACTGACTGAAAGCAGTGCCCAGCGACCCCGCCTCCTACCGTCGATCGCGCCTCCTGCCGCCGCCGCCGCCGCCGCCGCCGCCGCCGGCCCCCTCGCCCGCGCCTCCGCCGCCATCCTGGCAATCTCCGCCGCCACCACCTCCACCATGGCCTCGCGCTGCACCCGCCGCGCCTCCCGCCGCCGCTCCGCACGCTCCTCCCGCCGGGCAGCCCGCATCTCGTACTGCCGCATCGCCGCGGCACCGCCCATGCCCATCATGTACCTGCGAGCGCCGTACACGGTACCAGCACGAAAACGTCGCAACACAGCTCCCTGGACGGTGTTATCACCAAGGTGAGTGATGCGGGTGCGGCGACAGCAAGGTACGCGGCGCCTTGCAAGTGCCCATCCTCCCCCGCCCCTGACACACTGACAGCTCGTCGTACATCATGTCGTCGTCCATCTCCTCGTCGTAGTACTCCCCGTAGTACTCCATGTCGTCGCTGTACCCGCCGTAGTAGTCCTCGCTGTCGGAGGCGGAGTAGTAGGGGTCGTCGTAGTCGTATAGGCCGGGCGGCATGTGCATCGCCCTGCGCCGGGGGAGGAGGGAAAAGGGGGGCGCGGAAACAGTACAGTCAGGATGCCAGGTTAAGCACAAGTGAACCCGTCGACGCAAAGCCCTTCCCTCGGTCGGAAGCACAGATGGAGTGTCCTCTGCCCTGAAGTAGCAGGGTGACTGCCACGGCCACGGGACGCAGAAAGCAAACGTGACACGAGTGTGTTCTCCTGCCTGTGCAACGCCCTGCCTACCTTCCCTGCCTGCGTGTGTTCTCCTGCCTGCGCAACGCCCTGCCTACCTTCCCTGCCTGCGTGTGTTCTCCTGCCTGTGCAACGCCCTGCCTACCTTCCCTGCCTGCGTGTGTTCTCCTGCCTGCGCAACGCCCTGCCTACCTTCCCTGCCTGCGTGTGTTCTCCTGCCTGCGCAACGCC
>VFQN01008471.1_pt1 | contig 10401 bp, 5 predicted proteins | sample 3512371 | NCBI WGS metagenome assembly VFQN01 (sample SAMN10412370, study PRJNA504923) | tailings metagenome | isolation source: Replicate 2 from Balatoc abandoned mine | place: Philippines: Itogon, Benguet | collected 2017-08-28 | reverse complement strand
TTCTTTTGATGTTTTTGATTAAATTCATCATCTTCTCGATCAAATAATTGATGATTCATATAGACTTCATTCTCATCAAGTAATACCATTTGACAAAGTGCACGCCGCGCATGAATGTCCGGGATACACCCCATTTTATTCTTTCCTTCACCAGAATAATAAGTGAAAGCAAAATAACCATGTGTATATAAACCATTCTCAGTAAACAATGCATCAGTAACTTCCCAACCAGGTGTAGGATCTAATTCACGTTTCCATTGAAATCGTTTATAAACTAAATTAATCCCTGGTTCTAATACACTTAAATAAATGATCATCTTTGCAATCATTCTTTCTTCACGTCGTGATAAACATAATTCTAATGTAATTTCAGGTTTTAATGGATTAATAATATTTAATAATCCTAAACGACAGAAGATCGCAGCACAATCCCTTGATGATAGATATTGTAATATAATTTCAAAATTATGTAAATCAATAATACGTGGAAAGAGATTAATTACAATCTCTGCTGCATAAGAACCAAAATAATCTGTTCTCATTAAACGTTTTTTAGGATTGGTTTCGCCTACATGACATGGGAATAATAATTGAAATTGATGTAAAATTAATGCTAAATGACGTGAATAAATCCATAAACGATTAAATGTTTCATCAATTACTTCAACAAATCGTATTGCCTTAGCATGTAAGGATATACTACGTGATGAATGTAATAATGAATATAAACGATGTTTTTGTTCTTTTATTCGTTTCTTACGAAGTTTAATCTGTTGATCGGAGGTTAATTCTTTCGTTTCATCGATCTCTTCCTCTTGTTCTTCCTCTTCTTGAGATTGTTTATTCTCTACTCCCTCCTCTTCGCCTTCTGCTCTACTCTCAGTACCCTCTAAGGTCACTCCATAGTCAGCAGTATCAAAAGAATCATCAGAACCTCGATGTTCATTGCTATCATAACTTTCTCCATCAGCAGCAGAGAAAGTCCAAGAAGGATGATCTTCTTCCTCCTCTTCTCCCTCTTTCTTCTCTCCTTCTTCACCTTCTTCTTCTCTTTCTCCATCATTCTCTGTATCTTCTCCACTTTCTTTAGTTTCTTCTCCTCCTCCTTCAGCAAGAGAGTTCTCTTCAGTATCTTCCATAGTACTCATATTCTCTACCTCACTGTTATTATCCTGTTGATGCTGCTGTTGTAACATCATCTGTCTCACAGGATCAAGATCATCATTCATTTCAGATTGTTCAGTATTCGGTCGTTCAATCTTTTGATTCACTTGGACTTTAATCTCTTCTTTCTTCATCCCTTGACGATTCAACACCTCTCTTTCCTCGACATGAGAATAAAACTCATCCATCGCACGACCAACTTCTAATGCTTTCTCAACAGAGAACGCATAGGTTGGCATAAATAACTTCTCATCTTTGGATGTTGTCAGAGTCTTTTTCTTCATCTCATGTAGTAACTTCATACTATCATGAAAGCTATCTGTCTTTAATAAACATAGATTATTTAATACTTTACATAATCTTTTATCAGTAATCGTTAATTCACCACTAATCGATGGTCTAAGGCAGGTAGAGAAGTCAAAGGATAATATCCCTTGATGTGGCATTGGTGTAAATCGTTGTGCAGTAATCTCAATCTTTTCATTATTATACACTTCATTCCGAAAGCATGTCCAATTCTGATGTTGCGAAGTATCACCAACCCTCCCCGATGAGATAATCGATTGTTTCTGTCGTATAGTATTCATATTCTGTGAATGTTCTAATAATCTAGATAAACAGATACGATGTATTTCTTTCGATAAATCAAGTACATAATAACCATTATATAATCCTAATAATGGTTTTAAGGAGATACCAAAGGTTAATTTAATTCTTTGTAATTCTAAATAGGAATTATTTGTAATTTTATTAATTAATTGTATGGATTCAGTTGTTAACATCATTTGTGGTAATAATTTTAATAATATTTTACTTTTATTTCTTTCACCATCTTTATAAATGGTTTTATACATATTTAATGCTTCATTATAACGTATTTTATTATGTTTCACAGCTTCTGATAGTAATGATAGATCACCAATACCATGTTTTGCCATATTTAATGCATATTTTGAATCTAATGATGTCATGGTATAAAATTTTGACTTTTGTATAAATCCATCAATAATCTTACAGGTGATAATACCATTCTTAGGTGGGATATACTTCACCTGGGGCGAGGAATCCAATGCCATGATCGGATATTCAGTTAATTCTTTCATACGGAGTAATGTATCACGTTGTTGTGACTTTAATAAAGCAAGGAATTCATTTAAGTCAATCATTCCAGTACCATCAATATCAAATAATGAAAATAAATCCTGTAAATGATCATAATCCATAATAAAACCAATCTTATTTAATACATTTGATAATTCATCTTTATCTAATTTACCTGATTGATCTTCATCGGCTTCATAGAATAATTGTGTTGCTAAGGCAATGTTCGTAGAAGCTTTATAAATCACTTTTAATCCTTGTAAGTATTGTAATTGCTCTTGATTGAGGTATTGTTCTCGATCTTTAGCAATTGATTGAATCAGATTCAATTTCTCTTTACGTCCTCCTCCATTGGCTTTGCCTCCTTTGTTCCCATTACTGCTATTAGAAGGTGCTTCATAATAGAAATAATCAAAAATATACGTCGCATGTGTAGCAATTACTTGCAATAGATGGAAAGCTATTGCTCTTTCAAACGGTTCATTTAAATGTAAAGTAAATTCACCATATGGAAAAGATGGATCATACCAACAGTTTGAATCAACTGTGATGGTATTACAATTCTTAGCCAATAGAGTGACACGTGTTCCAAGATTCATAGATATTTGCATAATCATCTTTGCACCAATTAAACCAATTGGATTTTCATTAATCTCTAATCGTTTTAATGCCATATTCTCTATTACACCAATACATAATGAAATACATGCAGTGGAAGTAAAGGAGTTATTATTCACTAAAAGAGTCTTTAATGTTCGATTCTCCATAATTGCATCACCTAATATCTCACCTGCCCGAGTACCTAATCCATTCGCATTTAAATCCAAATAAGTTATGGTATGATTAAAAGATATCGATGACATTAATGTCCATGCAGATTTTAATCGTATATTATTCCATGCTAATTTTAATATTTTTAAACGACATTTACTTGATTTAATATATTCTGCAATAGCTTCACCACCTGTCTTAGTAGATGGATCAACAGTACTTAATGATTCTGATGATCCTAAGAGATTAGAGGATAAATCTAATTCTAGTAATTGTTCATTAGAGATTAATGTTTTCACAAAAGCATCACATTCTTCATCATCAACATCAGCATTCTGTAAGATTAATGTAATTAATGGACAATCTGATCGTGAAACATATTCTGATAATGCATCAGAGGAATAACCATCAATCTTATTACGTGATAAATTTAATACCTTTAATGTTGGTATTGCAATAATTGATTCGATCAAATACTGTAAGGAAGCATCAGTTAAATTATTATCATTTAAATTAATACTTTCAATAAATGGTATATATTGTAAACATTCTGCTAATATTTTACCCATTTCATCCCCCATACCAAAGTGTGATAGATCTAATACGGTCGTATATTCTTTCCGTATTAGTATATTCGGTAATGGTTTCATGGATTCTCTTATACAACAGGCAAGGTATTTTGTACGAGGAGAAGAAACAATTGATTCAGAGAGAAGATCCCATGATTCTTTCGTCTTAATAGTTGTAATTGATGAATTGGCAGTATTTGTTGTTAACGGTTCTAGACGAATCTTCCCTCCTCCTTTATTACCTTTCTTTTGTTGTTTTTGTTTGGCTTTATTGTCTTTCTTTCGTTGTAATGTTGTATTACGAATGTTATCATATTGACCAAAGGAAACCTTTGATAATATTTCTTTATCAATCTTCTGTTTCATTCGATCATTCGATGAAATGGTTTGTAAATCATCATAAAATTTCGAATTTGTTAATACAGTTGATTTGATTCGACTATGAGTCGCTGATGTCAGGGATTGCATTGAAGCACTATTCATTAGTACAGTTGATGGCTGATGGCTTAATTGGCTATGATCGTCAACTTGATAGCGGAAATCGCCCACTGAAGCTGATTGGTTGTCTTGGTAGGTAGAGTCCTCACCTTCAACCAATGAAGTCATAGATGATGATAATAAAGGAACATGTGGAGCAATATTGAGTTTATTATAACTCATCTTCCGATATTGGTCAAAGAAGGTTATTCTTGCAGAGTCCCCAAAGTATCTGCTTGCTAATTCCTCAGTAATAAAGATATCGTTACCTTGAAGATCGGTAATATAAGGCAAACCACCATATCGATGAGGATCATGTTTTGGTTGCTTAGTGGAGTTAAAGATACTACTTTCTATAATTTCCACTTCTTCTATTGCATTGGTAAGGTTATGATTGGAAGGAGAAGAAACGGAGTGTTGTTCTTCATTATTCTTCTGAGAACTCTTGGACCCTCTTAAAGGATCCTTATATCCATACTTCTCCAGTACAGCTCTCTCTTCCTCTTCATTATTAACAGGATATTCCTTCCTTATAATTTCAGGCTCAGGATTACTTGCAGCTGATGCACGAGTAAGCATACTTGTTCGTAAGACAGATTTCCTCGTATATTCTTTCATTTCATCAACGATAATTGTTGTCTTCTTCTCCTCACTTAAGACTCCTTCCAGACGAAAGATAAAACGATCGTTTGCTTTGTCATATCTCTTGACACTTTTGTGTCCTTTCATATTCGTATGTTTGATTAAAACATCATCATGGTAATGATGAGGTGTTGATTTTCCTTTTTCTCTTTCTGCTTCTTTATCTTGTTCTTCTTCATATTCAACATTCTGTACAGAAGAATATAATTCTTCTGCATCAATATTTCGAAGAAATAATGAATTGATTAATCGGTTATTCATCATTCTATAGGTTCGAAGTCTTAGCAGGAGTAGAGTGAAACTTCATTAAGGAACTTACTTCTTTTGATCTTCATCCATTCTTGTTATCAGCTTTTCTTCTCGCAATGCATTCTTTAAATATTTGTTTAAACATCTTGGTGGTGGTAACACATCACCATGAACCGCTTTACGATCCTCAATATCTTTCAGTTTATTACTCAATTCATTCACTGCAGCTACTTTCTTTGCTGCATTCTTTAAACGACCAGTTGGTCGCATCTTGTGAGCAACATTCGCTGCTGCCTTATTGACAATACCTTTTAGAGGTGAATTCAAAATATTTCCAATGCTACCAGGTCTTCCATCAGAAACATCTTTACTGCCGAATTCATCAGTCTTTCCGACTCCTGGGAGAACAACTTCATCCGGCAATAACGACGATAGTTGACGCATAAACATTGACTTGTGAGTAGATCCTCGTTTCCGAGGACTGAGATATGGATCAGTCGATGAAAGATGCATTTTCTTGTTGTTGTTATTTCATTAACTATTATAACGAGAGCGAAACGCACTTGAAAGCGCTTCTAAATCGAAGCAACAGAAGCGCTTTTCGAATAGTTGTTTTTCATCAAAATTGCGTCAGATGGAAGTTGTTGGATATCTCGGTTTATTATGCTTTTTCTTGCTTGTCCAAGGCTTTGATGCCTTCCAAACTCCTTTAAAGTTAACAAGCAGTTCTTTCCAGAATGGAAGGAGATCAATGAGGAGGTATTTTAACCTTGAACCAGAGCAAATCAATACACTTCAGAAGGGCCTAATCGAAGAGTATAAGACATTTTTCGATCCTATGATTGAATCCATGTATGATAAAAACGTTGAATTCAAAGATCCTTTGAATAACTTTCGTGGAGTGGATCGCTATCGAGGAAACGTTGATCTGTTAGCCGGAAGGAAAGGATTGGGCCCTTTTCTCTTCAGCGATGCTTCTATTATTATGCATTCCTTAAATCTACTTCCTGAGGCAAAGCTTCAAGCAAGATGGACGTTACAGCTCACAGCGAAGTTCTTGCCATGGAAGCCACGTTTGAGATTCACTGGGATCTCTATCTACCAGGTCAATTTTGATGGGAAAATTACTTCACAAGAAGACTTTTGGGATAGTGTCAATCTTGTAAATGGTCGTTATCAACAGATGGGTTTCTTAGAAGCTGTGAAAGACTTCGTTGACCAGCTAGTTCCGAAAGCCGTTGCTGATTTGAGTGCTCCAGAGTTTCCTGTAAGTATTCCTTCACCTTCTGCTTGTTCCAAATTTCTCACTGTATCTTTTTTCGCAGTTTGAATTGCTTCGACGAGCTAAGACTTATCAAATTCGTCGTTATCCGCGTCATCTTGCTGCTGCTACCCTCTATACTGGAGGACGAAATGAAGGCTTTGAACGCTTGGCTGGTTATGTAAACGGGTTAAATGCAGCCCAAGAGAAGGTTGGCTACTTTGCACCTTCTATTATTACGGTCCCCCTTGACAATAGTAACAATAAAACAATGATCTGGCCGTTGAAATACTTCCTCCCTGGAGAAGATGTCGTCAATGCCTTCCCACAACCAGCGAATGAAGAAGTGAAAATCATTGAAATTCCTCGAAAAACTTATGCTGTGATTCGATTCGAAGACTCAGCAACTGAACAAGTTGTGAGAGCTTACACAAAACAGTTACTACAGATTCTTGATCAGGATGGATTCAAATATATGGGATTGGAAACTCTAACCTTAGCTCAGTTCAATGCAATTTATTCATTGAACCTTAGAAGAAATGAAATTTGGATAGAATTAAATAATCATTTTTGGGGTTAAATCTGTAACTGTTAATAATATTTGACCTTCATGACTACAAAGGAACTTTTCTACAAGTAGCTTAATGAAAATCCAGAATCTAAATAATAAAATGATTCGAGTAAAAGAAGTGATCAATCTCAACTCTGAGAATCTATTTATTAGTTTGAGTCATGACGTACAATATAATAAATCAGCCGGAAGCCTGCCAGAGGCGGTCCAGCCCGACCATTCTTAATCCCCTCTGCTGAGACACTAAACTTATAGGGAAGAGAAAAGAGTAAGTTAATAGCATTTCAACTCTATTAATTAATCACTAAACAACCCGTAATTTTAAGTCAGACACCAAGTTAAAAAGATGTTCATCACTTTTGATACTAGATGGGGATTCTACAGTAACTCAACCAATGTGAATGGAACTGAGATGAAACAGGTACGACTTTATCTGTGTAATATTCTTTATCATAGAACTTTTACAATCTTGCAGCTCTTTCACCATTATCCTAAGCTGGAACCCTTCTATTTTAACTTCGAAAAGAACTATGATCCCGTCCCTATTTATCACACTGTTGCCTCTGATAAATTCTATATTATTCCTTTCCTTGCAACAGTTCTTTACTTCATACTTTGCTACTTTGGACCAATATTCATGAAAAATCAAAATATATGGAATATTGATGGCATTTTAGCTGCATGGAATCTCTTCCTTGCCACGTTCAGTTTGTATGGTACAATACGTGTGTTGCCACACTTCCTCTATCGAATGACTCATCTTCCTTTTGAGGCAACAATCTGTGAATCAGTCTACTCTTCCTTCGCTGGAGGTGCGGTAGGACTTGCTGCAATCCTTTTCATCTTCTCAAAATACTTCGAATTATTCGATACTTTCTTTATTATTGTCAAGAAGAAACCTATAATCTTCCTTCATTATTACCATCATATAACTGTACTGTTATTCACCTGGCATTCCTTTCTAGTTAAATCTGCAATGTCCATATACTTCATATGTATGAACTACTTTGTTCATACGATTATGTACTTCTATTACTTCTTACACGGCATTAGATGTTTACCTAAAAGCTTTCCTGTCTTTTTCATTACATTCCTACAAATCCTTCAAATGATTGGTGGTTGCATTATTATTGGATTTGCTACCTACTATAAACTATTCGGAGGGAAGATATATACTGCAAACGAATGTCAAAATGATGTGATAAACATCATTTTCGGGCTAATCATCTATCTTTCATACTTGCTCTGCTTCATCCATTTCGCTTGGAAGAAATTCAGTCCCAAGAAAATAGTAAAGAAACGACCATTACCAAAGGATGAGATAGATACGAAGATAAGAAATAGAAAGAAAAGAAAGGAGGAATAAAAATCTATAAAAACAAACATAATCAAAGTAGATGTCTTCATCCAATTCTTATATGTCTCAGATACTTTCCTTTTTTCTGTTCTTAACATTAACGCTTCCATTCATATCATTTATTTTATTGTTCTTGAAATTTGTTTTTCCTATATGAATCACTAATAATTGAAGAAATATCAAATCAAAAACAAACATTCTTAACTTAGCAATCATCAAGCAAACAAGCGGACACAAAAAAAACAACGCACAGGGCCATCATATCACAGAGATATATGATTGCTGGTAGACTTAGAACTAAAATAGCAATTCACAACCACATCGAGTGGAGCGTGTTAAAAAAGGCCTTTTCATTCCAACTTCAGATACCGATCTGATCACCACACCATTTACTCCTTATGAAAGCTATTAGACTGTATCTGAAGTGTTGAGTCATACGCGTTTAAAGACATCAAAGCAATACTACAAACAAAAAGAATAAAGAATTGAAAAGAAAAAGAATAGAATAGAATGTCAAGATCGAAAAACAAAACAATAGCTTGAGCTATAGAGCCAGCTTGAAGACCTTTCCTTTCTCTTCTTTTCTTGGTTGATTAAGCCTATAAGTGAATGAAGAAAGAAAGCAAAAAGTATCTAATACGAGTAAGTGAGAAAGAAAGAAAACAGAAACAGAACGAGAAACAACATGAAGAAAAGAAAAACCTATGTAACTAAACGACCTCTACTCTCAGTTGAGTGGTAAGTGGTGTTAACAATATTATACGTGGTGAGATGATATTCATATCTAGAAAAACAAAAGAATTATAAAAAAAGAAAAACTACGACAATAATACAACAAAACAAAAGAAAACAAAAGGAAAGAAGAAAGAGAAAAGGAGAAGGTATTGATAAACTAAAGTTAGTCTTTGATTCTGATCAACCCTTATATGCACGAAAGATTTCATCTAATGCATATAATAAACATCCCACAGATTCAGTTTGATAAAAAGAACTAAAACCTTCATTATCATCACACAGATCGATAGATCTCACTCGCTCGTTTCTTTTCTCTTAAACTGTGGTAGTTATCATCAATATAAAAATACTACCGAATATCATCTAATAACAACCGAATAAAAGCCATACAAGATACACAACAAACATTTGGTAAATACTCTTCTTATTTGTCTCTTAATACTTAGTATAAATTTTCTTTCTTATTAAATGGTAATTTCAGAAGCATATTTTTTCGATAATTGATTCACTGAACTTCCTTTTCTTGATAACTCATCACCGCCTGCTACATTAATAGTAATAGTATCATCGAAGTATCCTCCTTGAAACTCACTCGCTGCATAGCTACTGTAATGACTACCTGAATATTCAAACTTTGTACGCGCACGTTTTGTAACGATGAAGTAGTACAATGCTGCTAATAAACATCCACTTCCTACGATACAACCAACAATTAAACCTGCGATCTGACCATTTGTTAAGCGAGCAGTGCGTGTCGAGGAAGTGCTGTCAGTCTGTAATGGGGGAGGAGGAACCACTGTATGAGTCACATTGACACCCTCGACTGTCGTATTGAAGAGTTGTGTTGCATTGTTTACAATAGCCAATTGACGCAAGGCTTGCACAAAGGTTCCATTCGTACCAATCTCTTTGATCAACTTCGTCTTCGTTGTTGCTACTATTGAAGCATTCTGACCTGGGAAGTTAATCAAATTAAAGATTATATTAGCAACCACTCGATAACGATAATATTTCCTTCTTGCAGATTCAATCTCTACTCTTGCACTTGACAAAGACAATGACCAATCACCTTCTAGACGTCGACCTGTGCTATTACCATCATCGATGCGGGTGAAGCTCTTTACAACGACCGTAGATGGTTTTGGTGCTACTTGTTGGATCACTGCTGTGATCGTAGAAATACTGACATTATTGAGTTGGACAGCACTCACAGAGCCAAACTGATACTCTGATGTAACATTCACGTTATCAGCGACCTGAACAGTAGAAACAATAGTCGGTTGGAGGGTTGGTCGAAAGGATGGTGCTGTAGGTGAATTGGTCGGTTGGCCAGATGGTTGTGAAGAGGGTTGGCCAGAAGGGCGAGATGATGGCTGAGAAGTTGGAAAGGAAGAGGGTTGGGAAGATGGCTGACTGGAAGGCTCTGACGAAGGTTGAGAAGATGGTTGAGAAGAAGGAACAGAAGTTGGTTGTCCGGAAGGTTGAGAAGATGGTTGAGAAGAAG
>VFQN01008470.1_pt1 | contig 10402 bp, 8 predicted proteins | sample 3512371 | NCBI WGS metagenome assembly VFQN01 (sample SAMN10412370, study PRJNA504923) | tailings metagenome | isolation source: Replicate 2 from Balatoc abandoned mine | place: Philippines: Itogon, Benguet | collected 2017-08-28 | reverse complement strand
CATTAGAAGCATTTCAAGAATTTTTTCAACTATGTGGAGGTGAATCGTTATTTTCTGGACTATCCACAGCAGAGGTCTGTTCAAAGTTCATTATCCCCATGACGAGATCTTCGAGAAAATCATATTGTGATATGATGTATTTTCGAAGTGAAGGTAAAATACAACAAGCAAAAATTTTTATATCACATTGTTGGATGTGTAATTTCCTTGAAATGTATTACAATAAAACAGTATTTAAAATATTCCAAATCTTCTTCTTCCTCCTCCAACACTGCTGTATGGGTAGATTTATTTAGTTATAATCAACATCTTGAAGGTAATAATCAAAGTGATTTTATTCGTACAACATTTTCTTCAGTTATTGAAAGAATTGGTTATACTATGATGGTATTAACTCCATGGGATGATCCTAAACCTTTAACAAGAACATGGTGCCTTTATGAGCTATTCTGTACCATTAAATCAAAAGACATTCAATTTGAGATTGCAATGACAACAAATGAAAAATCAAGATTCATACAAGATATCTGCCAAAAAGGATCAGAGGAAGTGAATAAAATGCTTTCAATAGTTTCTGTTCAACGTAGCCAATGTAGTAAGATAGAAGATCAACTTTGTATTTTTCAGTTAGTTGAAGATAAATTTCATGAAATTAATAGTGAAGTTTTTCATTTAATTCGTAAATGGATCATTAAAACTATGAAAGAAGAGTTAATTAACTGTTCTGATAGGAGTACTCTTCTTTTTGCTAATGCAACAATTCCTTGAAAGAAGAGTTAATTAACTGTTCTGATAGGAGTATTCTTCTTTTTGCTAATGCAACAATTACTTATTCATTCGGATTATTAAACGAATCAGAGGAATACTATAAAGAGTACAATCGATTGCATTTTGATTCATTGGAGCATTGGTTGAAAGGATTAAATGGATTAGCGCTTTTATATCGAGATCAAGCGAAATATCAGGATGCATTTGCATTATACAATAATGGAATTCGAGAAATTTCTGATAAACTCGGACCTTCTCACCATCTAATCATTGAAGCAAAAAGTCAATTAGCGATGTTACATCGATATTGTGGAAATTATAAAGAAGCTGCGAGGATAATAGAAAGTTGTCTGATTGTTATGAAAGAGAATAACATTGGAGCCAGCATTCATAGTTTCATCGAGAATAAATTGAAATATTATCTTGCTTGTGTTTACTCTGACGATAAAAAACTTCATGAATCAGAAAAGCTATTTCTTGGATGTTATGAGTTTAATGTTCATTATATTGGTGAGAATAATCCTGATACATTAGCAATGATGGACGATTTTGCACTGTTATATCGTCGACTTGAGCGATACTCGGATTCTGTTAACATTTATGAAAGATGTGTGATCAAAAGAAAAGAGAAACTTGGAAATGATCATCCTGATACATTGGCATCAATGAGTGGATTAGCGTCAGTTTATTGCTTACAGAAGCGATATGACCTTGCCTTGGAGTTGGCATGTGACACCGTGATGAAGCGAAGAACCAAGCTTGGATTTGATCATCCGGTAACAATAAATACCTATGGAAATATAGGAATGATTAAATTTGAAGCTTCTAACGGAAGGTGTAATTGTAAAGTTCATTGTGATCACTTATTTAGTGATTCCATTGGTAATTGTGGGAAATACATGATAGTTGAAGTAATCGAAGAACTTAAACGCCGCAACTATCCTGATGATCATACTTGGATTCTTAAATTTAAGAAAGTTTTGGAGAAATGTGTTTTATAATATGTTTTCAATTCTTTGTTATTTATTTTGTTGATAACATACTCATACGCCCATTTGTATAAACAGTTTTGATTACGATATTTTAATGTTACAATTTGTTCTTTCTTATTGCTTTGTTTTATCTTTTGAAAAAGTCAACTTTTGTACCATCTACTTACACAAAATGTCACTAACTTTAGTGGTATAGTGTTTGTAGCTTCGAGTTAATATAATTTTTTAAATTCAAATTGATCGACCTCTCTTTGCGGATTTCGAAAGGTAGGTTACTACTTTAAAAATATGTTAGAAATCATCATGATTGTAGCTGTGCTGATCCGAACTTTAAAAATTCTCAAGGAGAAACTCTTTTACTTATTGCAACAAAAATTGGAAGATGAAGATTACTGCAACTTTTGTATGAAGCGAATCTTGAGATAGAAGATAATCAACATCACTTAACACCTTTACAATATGTGAAAGATTTATCCTATAATGAAGAAATTATGATAGCAACACAATTATATCAAAATTGGAAAAATGATGATATTGATGAATCTATTAAATCTTGAGATTGAGATAAATATCAATTAACACTCTTAATAATCTTTGAAAATCCTAAGGAAATAATTCAATCATCGTGAATAAAGTTGACTGAGGCATTAGAAACATCCACTAATCAATCTAGTTACTTACATATTTTCCCTGCCAATCCGCCCTTTGTTGCAAATTGCAACACGCTAGCTGGCAGGGGATTTTTAATAAGCAAATATAATCTCTTCAATTTTCAATCGAGGAACATTTCTCAAACATTCATAACTTTTCTCTGTTAGCTTATTGCAACGCTTAATCGTGACAATTGGAACTGTTCCCAAACTACTAACATCTTCCAGGTCGACGCAAGACATCACTTCAACACATCTATTTTGCCCTAAGCCCTGTAAATTTCGTAGACGACCACAGTGAGATAGTTTTACGGTAGGAATATTCCCTAATCCCTCCAACCTGTGTAATGACATATGTTCGAGTGCAAGGTAAGTTAAATATTGTAACGATGATCCTTGGCCTTCATTTATTAGACGAGAAATGTTTTCGCTCCATCGAATAGTCAAATACTCGATCTTGGAGGAAAACATTGACAAACTGTTGACTCTGACAAAGCGTGAAATCAGTTCTAATCGTTTGTTATGAAAATGAACAATAAAATCAAAAGGTATTTCTTGCTCTGGAAGATTTTGAAAGTCTAATGATAAATCTGTTACTGTCTGTAATTCATGTAATCCAAACAGAATTCTCTCCATCAGTATCTCAACCTTCTTCACATTTCTTAATGGACTCACATCATTTATCTCCGAACATTGACTTAAAGAGACTGATTTTGCGTATCGTAAAATGCTTACATCTTTGAGATTACAACCTACCAAAGAAACATGTGGAATATTGAGAAGGCACTCATAACCAGTCAAATTACTTGCGAGTTGGTTTATTATCAAACGATGATGATTTCCTAAACACGAGATATCGGTGATGGCTGGACATGAAATTAATCTTAGATCATATACATTATTCAATGGAGTAACGTCAGTGACATTACAGCAGTTAATCAGTTCCAATCTTCGAATTGATTTAAAGCTTGTGACGTCACTTAGACCAGGACAGTTGTTAAGTTTTAGCACTCTCTGATTACAAAACATTGAAAAATCTGTAATCATATCACATGAGTATAAAGTGAGATCTGAAATATTCTTCAAGGGTGAGATATCCTTTACTTTTAAATTATTTATCCAAAGTTTTGATAAATGAGAGAAAGCATTAAGATTATTCATCGATTCTCTTGATATATTATCAAAAGTACTGAGAACTAGATGTAAACTTTTCACATTTGGAATTGGTGGAATTTCGATTTGATCTTTTGGATAAGTACATACAATTGACTTAAACTTATTCCAATCCTTTATTGGCAGTGGACAGAAAACCCCGTAGATTTCACGAATAGGTAGATCAGAGGGAATATTAGGTAATCCTTGGCAACGAATTGTAATTTGATCCCATCCATTTTCTACTTTACTTAATAAAAGTCTTTGAAAGTCAATATCAGTGAGATATTGGAAGCTTGACTTCACATTCAAAGAAAAATAAACAGTCTTCCTCTTCAAACTTGCAAAAAATTGTTTTGAGGTATTCAGAAAGTAACGGTAGTCATCATAGGATAGGTATGTTTGTATGATTCTAAAGATTTCTTCGGGAAAATGAATCATTTCTTAATGGATGGAAAAAGACGAAGAAATGCGTCATTTTTGGGTGTTTCGTGTGCTAGGTTTTGCACATTATTTCTTCATTCAAGAAATGAATTTTTCTGAAACGGACATTATCAGATTGATAATTGGTGAAGTGTTAAATGAAAACCATGAAGGATTACAAAGTTTGATCCATGAATATATAATGAAACGGAAAGTCATCACGATGAATGTGATAGGTTACTGTGGTGAATCACCAGGTCATATTGCCATTTATAAAAATGATGAAAAAATGTTAGAAATCATCATTGCAGCTGGTGCTGATCCGAACTTTAAAAATTCTCAAGGAGAAACTCTTTTACATATTGCAACAAAACTTGGAAGAATAAGATTACTGCAACTTCTGTATGAAACAGGTCAAGCGAATCTTGAGATAGAAGATGATCAACATCACTTAACACCTTTACAATATGTGAAAGATTTATCCTATAATGAAGAAATTATGATAGCAACACAATTATATCAAAATTGGAAAAATGATGATATTGATGAATCCGATAGTATTAAACAAGGACGAAAAGAATGTCGTTTATACCTAGAAGAGAAAATGGAATTTGATAAACAAATGAAAATTATCAATTTAACAAAACAAGCAACTGAGTGGACAATAGATCGAGAGAAGAAGCGGAGAATTCTTTGTGGTTTAGATATTGAGAATACTATCGGTACTTTAGGACCATATATTGATTATCCTAGAGAAGAAGGGAAATGTACATTTGATGAGTATGATCAAAAGTTTTTTAATCATTATAGGAAAGGGATACATTATTTAGCGACTAAATCATTTTCTGATCAAATTTCATTGAATGGTCTGAAGATTGGTGCTTTGAATGCTGAAAGAAAGCTAACACATCAAGAGGGAAAGAAATGAAAAGTTATGTTTTCAAGCGTTGTGAATAGTGAGTTCTCATTATATCTTGAGAATTTAAAGATGATGGTAGTAAGAAGTGTTTTTAATGTAAATTCTAATTTTTTTCTCTGATTGATTCAAGCAAAAATTTCCAAGTCGACACTTGCCGCATTTCGAATTTTCATGATCTTAACATTGCTGCACTGAGAAAAATCGAGTTCCAGGTGTAGTGGAAACTGGTCAGAATCGTATGAATGACATTCATCTTGCATTTCTTTGAGAAATATGAGATGAAGAAAATAGTGATTTTACTTCTTTTATTTTGTCTTATCCTTTTTTCTGTGCATCCCTCAGTGACTTACGTGCAAAGCAGCTGTCCCTCTCCACTGAAGCCTCATGACAGAAAGCTGATAATTGCCACCTGTGAAACTCGATTGCACGAGAAAGATCTTGTCGATTTACGGCTGTGGAATGTATCAAGTCGCAGATTACGTGATATAGGAGTGGAGATGGTAAACCCATGTCGAGGTGCTGATTGGAAAGAGTTGGGCTTTTTAGTCAAGCCGATGTATTACCTGCAAATGCTCGAATCTTATCAGCAGAGGTATTCAGCTCAGACCTTAAACCAGCTTTACTTTCTTTTGACCGACAGTGATACATTCTGGTCAGCGAGGAACTTGGATCACATATGGAGAAACTTCGACTGCGCTCGCAAGGGCAAACATCTTTTGATCAGTTCAGAGATGTCGTGTTGGGTGGGAAAATTCTGTTCTCGAGAGGATATTCAGCGATGGTACGGCGATACAAGTCGCTTCCCAACAATTAGTCCCTTCTTAAAACTATGATGGGTCGCATTGATAAGCTGATCGCGATGTTTCAACACATCCTCACTCACAATGATTCTTACTATGTGACGAAAGGCAAACGCAAACTCTACTTTGAAGATCAATTCGCTACTACTAATTACGCCATGCTTGTAGCACCCAATGAAGTCGCACTAGACTATCACCAATTCCTCTCGGCGAGTTTATTCTATGCAAAACCTGAACCTCCAGAAGATTTTCCGAAACGAGATTTTAAGATGCAATTTATCTGTATGGATCTTAATCGGACGGTCTCTTATCACTGCCATAACTATGAGCAAGTATTATTTGGTGAGGGTCACTTCGCATTGAATGAGAAATGTTATCCCAGACGAGTTATCACTGAGACGATGTCGGTAAAAGAAGAATTGAGAGGATTGGCTTCTGATCCTGTCATCTGGCATTCCAATGGAGTGAATAAGAAGATGTATCGAGAGTTTTTCCATTCGGCTGTCAAGTGTTCTCGCAATCAGAAAGGATATATGCATGACTGACCAGACTTACTTATAGCCCAAAAATATTCAACCCAGGAACTGTGTCTCAGTCGAATCTGAGCGCCCTTGAAATCGAATTGTCGCTCATGTCCTTTTGAGGCGTTGAATGCGATACGATTCATCCCTGACCAATTTTCATCGGTGCTTATCTCTCCTCACTTCTTTTCTCCTCCAAACAACTTACCTAAGAGAGACAAGGAATTTTTCCATTTATTGACAATGGACTATCCGTTGATTTTGCTGCTTTTGAGAATTGTAGAAGTGGATAGATCTTTTAATTTGTGTTGCTTCAGCACCTGCGTCCAAAATTCATAAAGAGTGGGACAATATTGATAGAAAAGTTGTTGATAAAATTTATCTCTCTATAAAATGTTCTATACATATTTGGATTGACATGTTAAATTGAAATCTAAAACGCAATAAATTTAAATTGCTTTGAAATGTGCTCTGCCAAGCGCACTGTAAATTTCTGCAAACTCTCTTCAAGGTTTTGAAAATGAAGAGAAAGATGGGAACTGTACAAAATCTGCTTTTTTTGTGTCTTTACTCACACAATTTAATTGCACGGAGTAAGTCACGAAAGAAATGAACTTTCAAGCTTTCGGAAGTGGGAAAATGTCAAATGAAGAAACGTTCGACACCAATGATCGCCAAGTGGAAATCTGGAAAATGAAGAAATTATTTGATTGACTACAATCTGCACGAGGGTAAGTTAAAACGTCGACTTCTTATTTACTTCAACTTATATCTCGTGTTTTATTCATTAGTCATGGCACCAGTATGATTACTTTGATCATTCCCGCAGGAGGTCAAGTCTCACGTGTCATGCAAAAACTCGTTGAAGAGTATGGAACATCCTCTCATATTAAATCACGGGTGAACCGTCAATCTGTACAATCAGCAATTGAATCAGCACAGCAGAAATTAAAATTATGTTCAAAGATCCCAAAGAATGGTCTTGTCCTCTTTTGTGGTACAATTCTTACTGATGATGGTAAAGAGAAGAAAGTTAGTATTGATTTTGAACCTTTTACACCAGTAAACAATTCAGTTTATTTATGTGATAATTGTTTCCATGTTGAAATACTCACAAATTTATTAAAAGAAATGGAATCTTCACAAACTTTTGGATTTATTATTCTTGATGGTAATGGTTGTTTATTTGCTACTGTGAAAGGTTCACAGCGTACTATACTTCATCAATTTACTGTTGATTTACCGAAAAAGCATGGTCGAGGTGGACAATCAGCATTAAGATTTGCTCGTTTACGTTTAGAAAAACGTCAAAATTATCTTCGTAAATGTACTGAATATGCTACACAATACTTTATTGACCCTGTAACTCATCAATGCTCTGCAAATGGCGGATTAATTATTGCTGGTTCAGCTGAATTAAAATCTGAGTTTTTGGAGTCAAAGTTATTTGATCCTCGATTGGCCAAAGCTGTAATCAAGGTGGTCGATGTAAGTTATGGCATGGAACCAGGTTTTAATCAAGCTATTGAATTATCAATGGATTGTATGAGTGCTTCTCATTTCATTCAAGAGAAGCTCTTACTTCAACATTACTTCGATCAAATTGCTCAAGACACGGGAAAGTATTGCTTCTTTATTGAAGATACTATGAAAGCATTAGAAATGAGTGCAGTTGAGACCTTGATGGTTTGGGAAAATCTTCCTGTTCATCGTTATGTGTTGAATAACACTTTAACGAAAGAGGAAACTGTTCTTTACCTCACTCCTGAACAAGAGAAAAATGATTCTTACTTTCATGATGTTGCAACTGGAGTAAGATTAGAGGTTGTTGAACGAATTTCTCTTGTTGAATGGTTAGTAAATAACTATCAACGTTATGGTGCAAAAATTGCTATTGTTTCTGATCGGACTCCAGAGGGATCTCAATTTTGTCGAGGTTTTGGAGGGGTTGGCGGTTTGTTGCGTTGGCGTGTTGATTTCCTGGAGATGGAGGTCGGCACGACTTCTGAAGCAGACGATGATGAAATTGATTGGGAGGGTAAAGAGGCAGTATTCTAAACGAATTAATTTTCAATGTAACATTAACAACATAAGATATTTCTTCTTCTCATATTAAACAAAATAAAAAAAAAATTAAATTAAATTTCGCTATTACGCTTCTGAGTCATAAAGACTCATTGCAGCGGAGGTAAACCGAAGTATGGAGTTTTCGCTGAACTTCATAAAATCCAACAATCGATGATGAAGAAGCCAATCTTTTTCGATGTTGAATCAACTTTTGGATAGATGGGAAAGGACTCAAATCACTTTGATCGAATGCTTTATCATCTAATCCGTCGAACTCCAATACGTCCAATTTTGGAAAAACCAATCGCTGCTTCTTGTTTCCTCTCTTAATGGGATTGTTTCCAATCAAATAAAGGAAAAGATTTTCCGAAATTTGGAGATAAATTAATTGATTTGGAAGACCAATAAAAGGAGTTACGAATGATAAAGATAAAGTTAATTCTTGAATATTGTTTAAAGGAAAAGCTTTTAAAATGGTACAGTTCTTGATAATAATCTTCTTACAACCCTGTAATGAACTAAAATCTGTAATCAGAGAACACGTATTAATATCTATAAACCTATTCCATTGTCCAATATGTTCTATGGACTGTAATCGAGGAAGATGATGCAAATGAATTTCTGATATGCTTTCCATCCCTTCCACTGTTGCGAAATAAGAGCATTGAGAGATAATAACAGTTTTGAGCTTATTTCGTGGGAGAGGACCAGTAAAAGAATTATTCCCAAAAATTTCCAGATGCATCAAAGATTCTGGTAATAGCCGTGGTAAAGAGGTAAGTTGATTCAAAGTAGGTGATTGAAGAAGTCTTAACTTCTGTACTTTATGAAAAGAATTTAAATCAATTTCAATATTATAGATATCCATTTGTATTAAAATATCAATGGAATTTTGGAAAATATTAGAAAATTGAAAGACGTTAGGACAATTTTGAATGAATATTTTTTTATTATTAGTTAATCCTAGAAAATTAGAAATTTTATTACAACGTGAAAATGTTAATCCATGTAAGCAATCCAATGATTTAATATTACATAATATTGTACAATGATAAAAACATAATGATAATAAATCTGGAAAATGTGAATAACATTCAACATCCTCAATCTTGAAATTAGTTAAGCCAAGCAATTGTACTCCAGGAATAATGGGAAGAGAATGAAGACATTTAAAGCTTGTACCGTTCAATAATGGTGCAGTAATATATAATTCAGTAAGTCGTAAACCGTCATTTTGATTTTTCTTTGATAAGAGTTGACACAGAGAGATTATCTTATGACACTGATTATCTTCATAATCACTGCACCAAATCTCTAATTTTTGAATATTCTTTAAAATTCTCCACCCCAAAAGAGCAGTAACTTGCTCTAAAGAAATTTGTAAAGATTTTAATGAATCTAATTGTAGTAGATCTAACATCAGAATCATGATATTCTCTTTACGCTCCACGAAAGAAGGTTCTGCATCTGTATGTTGAAGAAGATATAGATCCTGAATTTTCTTTTGTTTCTCTGCATCTTCAAGCTCTGAAATGTTGGGATGAAGTCGTAATTGATTGTAAGGATTGTGAATTCTTTTTACAAGATTCTCTCTGAAGTACGTATCTTCAAGAATTTTTGATACATTCCTGATTTCCAATTGTTGAATCCTCGGTATCAGTGTCATAAAATATTTATTTAAGTGAACAATCTCCTTTTGATCCTCTGTTGAGAGAAGGGAGAGAAGTTGTTCCACTAGTAATGATTCAGGAAGATTCTCAAGGAAATTCATTTTGTTTTTATTTCCTAATATCACGGCTTCAAGAGATGTACCGTAAATAGACGGATCACAATCGTTCGCAATGATCGTAATGGTTCAACAGTTTTCAGCAATTTTAGGAGTGTAGATGACTCTGCAGAAACATGAATATCTCATGTGGTTCGGAATATCTATGAATGAGATCTCCGGTTCAAAGGTTGTTAAATTATTTTATGAAAAGTCTTATCAAAGGTGTCTATAGTCACTTCAAGTTCACATCAGTAAATCATTCGCAATACTACTCATCAAGTGTCCTAATAAGAGATCCGACAAGTCCGACATCCTTAGTTCTAGGTCTGGTTCGTAGGTACT
>VFQN01008469.1_pt1 | contig 10403 bp, 1 predicted proteins | sample 3512371 | NCBI WGS metagenome assembly VFQN01 (sample SAMN10412370, study PRJNA504923) | tailings metagenome | isolation source: Replicate 2 from Balatoc abandoned mine | place: Philippines: Itogon, Benguet | collected 2017-08-28 | reverse complement strand
TAGTGCTTTATATCCGTAAGTTTTCATCCATTTCGAAAACCAAAATAAATGCAATCCTAACACCGAAACACAGATCTTCCAAATCACACCCTCTGGAGAGAGACAGAACAATCTATAGGCTAAGTAAATATTGTAGAGAATTCTTGTCGCGAGAAAGCTCAGGCCAAAAAGTGCATCAGACCTCGCCCGTTCCCAGATCGTTCCTATCGCTAGTAGGCAGGTAGGAATCTCCATGAAGAAGCATAGTATAAACCCTCGAGAGTAATGACAAGCAAGTAATGTGGTAATGAAAAGAATATAAAAGATGTGGTGAGAGATCGTACTCAATGGATCGAGGAACTTAGGATAATACTGCACACCTAAGACTAAATCCATGATATTTGATGACAGGAAAAACAATATAATACATCTTGAAAGAAAATCTTCAGCATAAATGTGTTCATTCGTCCAAAGTTGAAAGTATTGTGCGCGTACAACGTAAAAGATGCCACAGATAGATAGGACAGTGGATGAGACTAGCATAATGATCCACGCCTTCTGTTTAACAGTGGAGAAACTTGCCTCCATAATGTTATAAGCAACAAAGATGAGTAAACAACATACCAATGCTATCGCAACATCCTCGAGGCTGAAACCAGTCCTAATATTTTCATACAAGGCCCAGCTCGACTTTGTCTGTAATCCTCTAAGACTTTCCATGACTATCTCCAGGTCTCTTTGTCAGTTGAATCAAGTGTCTGCTTGTCGGATGTTATTTATTTGTGATCTCAGAACGTTCTTTATGCGGGTTCTGTTTCACTTCTTGTCATCGCACCCTCTCTTATAACTTTTCACTTCTGTACGCTACACTGACGCACAACTTTGTACGGTACACAATCGAACTAGCCACCGTACAGCTAGTCGATAAGCGAGACGGCTGGCGGTACTTTATCAGTGATTTCAAAAAATTTATCTTATTCTGCGTACATTTGGATAATTATGAAATTACAACTTTAAATAGAAATGAGAAGCATTTAATAAAAGACAAGAGCGATTGGAGTCATCACAACTGGAAAAAAAATAAGGGAGGATGTGGAATGACAAGAAAACAATTGATCTAAGCACAAAAGGTTAGGTTGGAATCGGAGAAAAGCAAAAGACTATGTATCTTCTCATCCAGAAGTCACCAATTAGCAATATTACCCATCAACAATACTCATTTTTGAATATTGGAGTCGTTGATAAAGTTTGCCATGTTCTAATCACTGAAGATCTTTCTATAGCTCGAGTACAGACGACTTACCGATTCAGTATTTGCTTTATTCCTTGAAGGAATTTCATGGCTACCCTCTGTCATTTCATATTGGAGTCCATTCCCGCTCCGCTGCCGTGTCGAAGTAACCACTCTATCAATCATGATTTTGTGACTCAGCACTTATCCACACATTCAGGTCAGGGACAGGGAAACAACGAAAGAACTAAGAAGAAGAGATCATTAGAGAATGGTCCAACAAGTCGAGTACGCAAGCAATGACAGTGATAAATTTCTCAGGCAGAAATCTCATTTGTGGAAAGACCCATAAACAACGTCTGCATTGCAGGATTGTTGTCATCGGTAATTGAGTTTTGTAATCATTGAAACATTATCACCTTCCATGTTTGTTTTCACCCCATTTACCTTTAGCTATTGCTTCATTAGAAAAAGAGTTCAATCATTTCCTAGTAAACTCCCTAAAAACTCTCTCATGAGATCATCTTCTCTTGTTCCAATTGTATTTCATTTGTGTTGATTGTTTTGTCTGTGTGGTTGTGGGGAAAGTCCTAGATCTAGACAATTACGAATCTGCGTTGTCTTTGAATTGAATTGCACAAAACGGCTGTGAAGAGATTTTACCTCCTTCTTCTTTGCTTTACTAGACGCAAGATTGAGAAGTTCGTGTCATAAAAGATTGAAGAAAAGATGAGTTCAAAGAATAGAACTCGTAATGAGGGGAAGAACCTATCGAAAACTCCTCAGACAGCTTCTGTTCCGGAGCTGAAAACCAGATCTGTTCATAGTCAAAGAAGTCAATATTCGAGTTCGTCTTCTTTTCAACCTCAACAATCAACTGATATATTTATACCAAGTGTAAAAAGTTGGGTAGATTTATCACCAAGAACATCGATATCAAAGGACAGTCGATCAATAGCATCGACTGCCACATTATCAGCTGCTTATCGCAACGCTTCAAACAATAAACTTGAGAAACTCCAACATGAAAGAGCGATAGAAATCACTCCAAGCGGGAAGGTTATTATTAATGTTCCTATTACGATAGATAACAGCCAACCTAAAACGCCAACAAGAGCTGATCTCGTGCACTCTCCTGCTCCTGATCCACGGGTTTTTGACCTCCATGCAGCAAAAGCCCCGCCAGTTCATCGAGCATCTGGAGAAGTGTCTGTTTCTGTTGTTACCACAAATTCGACGACACCTCCACGTCGGCGGAAGCGATACAGCAATAATAGAGCCTCCCTATGGGGTGATGATGAAAATACTTTAGAAGCGCTGGAAGAAGCTCGACTGGAGGCTGAACGACTTCAAAAGCTCGAAGAAGAAGCCAAACGAGCAGAATTAGAGAGACAGAAAGAGGAAAGAGAGATGATGTTGAAGCTTAAAGTGATGAACACTTTATTCGATAAAAAGATTACCACCAGCGAAGCGCCTATGAGACATCGCTTGTTGAAGGCTATTCTTGCCAGTGAACATCATGGTGATGAATCAGATGATCAATTAGGGGAACTTCCGTCAGAGCGAGAGGGAAAGAATGAAGATGGTCGAAGCCACAGAAAGACAGAACTGTTCAAACAAGCAGTTCAGGCTTATCTTCCAAAATTTAGATCGAAAGATTGGAGACAAGAAAGAATTCGAGAAGGAACAGCTTTATCTCATGAAGAAAAAGTGATTGTTGTGAAAGAAATTAAAGATTCTATTGGCGATTTTGCTGATAGTCATATGAAGACGAAGTTAAAAGATCTTGCAACCTTCGTTAATCAACACACGAGTAGAAAAGTAATCAACTGCTGGAATATGATTGAAGGTCGATTTAAAAATTCACCTCATTATAAAACTGTCTTAACACCTGATCCTCATGGTTTAATGCATCCTGTGAAGCATCCTTCCCTTTACCTCTCTTCCATCGTTTCTTTGCTTTGTTCTTCCAGAATTAAGGTTGGTCATCAAGAAATTACGGCAATTTTACAAGAATTTGGATCCGCAGATCGAGATATTCTTCTTGCACGAAGAATTGCTGCTTATAATGCAATTATTCAAGTGAGTATAGAGACAAAGTCGCTTTTAACAGAATCATATAAAGCACAAGTTAGTGAATTAATGAAAGATGAAACTGCTTTAATTAGTCTTCATGAATTAACCGATTTAATCTTTGATCGTGATCCACAAAAGCGTGATGATCAACTTGCATTTGTTAAAGGAAATCGTCAAAATGAAGCAAATAAAATGTTAGAAGAAAAGAGAAGAAAAGATGATCTTAAAGAACAATTAGAAAGAAGAAGAATGAAACTTATTGAAGATTTTGAAAAACTTCTTGAAGCAATGCAATTTTATAAAGGAATTATGACACAAAATCGTATTGATGCTTTCCATTATTTAATTAAACATTGTCAAAAGTTGATTGATGAACATCGTGCAGATCAATCTTCAAGAGTTCCAATAGATGTTGTAACCTTTATTGGAATCGAAGCTTTTCCTGAACCAATCAAGCAAATGATCATTGCACGAATGCATAAAAGCACAAGACGACAAGCAAAGATGTTAGATGCCAATCAAGTGAAAAAAGCTGTGAAGGCGGTAGAAGAAAAGAAAAAGAAAGAACAAGAAGAAGAGCACCAGCGGAAAGAAAGAAGAGCAAAAGAGCGTTTAGAACGAGCTGCTGCAAGAGAAACGAACATTTCTCTTGATAGTGCAGTGACGGGAAGCCTTATGACCGATGATAATACCAATAGCGTTGAGCAAAATGAAAGTTATGATAGCAATGATGATTCGTCTCTTCGTCACCGCAGTAGTATTGATGTTGGTGAAACCGCAAAGAATCCACAAGATTTCGCGCGTTCGAAAAGTCAAATCCTCGCTGAGGATGAGGAAGGAGGGGAGGAGGATGAAGAAGAAGAGAGCTATGAAGCAAAAGTTCTTCAACTTCTCCTAAGTGATCAGAGTATGGATGTTGGCAATGTCAGTCGTGTAAAGCTTTCTGGCCCTCCAGTTGCTATGACTGCAATGAGAGAACTCGTCGCCCTTGGAAAAACATTTCCTGGTTTCTCTTATCGTGATGCGGTGGAAGTCTTTCAATATATTGGTGCAACAAAGGTTGCTGCGTTTTTGAGATGTCGTCATCGCAGTTGGCGTTACAATGCAGCAAAGAGGAAATGGACTGCCATCTTCATGGCGATAAAAAAGAAATTTTACTCGATTTGGGCAGAATTTACCTCCTATAATATCCAATTAAGAAGATATTGCTTGAGAAAGATTATTGCCTGGAAGTATTTTGTGAAACGAGCGAAAGAACGACGTGAAACCTTTAGAATTTGCTTTTGGCCATTTTATGTTTGGCGGAAAGAAGCAGGGAAAACAGCAACAGCAAAGGAAAAGACAAAATTTCTTGTCGGACGAGTAATGCCTACTGTTTTAATGTTAAAAGTCTTTCATGCATGGAAAAAAGAAGCTTTATTTGAAGCAAAATGCAATAAAATCTCCAAAGTTCATTATTCTCAATATCTTCACAAAAGATTAATTCTTTCCTTTAAGAATTGGTCTTTCTTTGCCTATCAGCATCGCTTTTTACGTCGCGCATGGTTTCGCCGTGGATTAAATATGATGCGTAATAATTTAAGATCAAGATTACGAACAACTTTCTATCTTTGGAAATTATATGTGCAATTTCGCAAATATGTTCGAGGAAGAATGAAAACAGAATTTTTCGCATTTAAGCAAAGACTTTTCCGATACAGAAAACCATGGAAGAGGTTATCCTTTGCTGATAAGAGAATGCGTGCATCGGCGAAAAGAAAGGCGAGCATCGAAGCATTACGGAAAGAAGCTTTGAAACAACAGAAAAAGAGAAAATCGATGGTTGTAGGTCAAGCCGCACGTCGAATTTCCATTTCAGATGATCGTTCATTATCTTCGAATGACAGTAGTTCAACTTTAAATATTGCAGAAAAATTACAAGAAGCAATGGAAACAACGCGAGATCCATTAAATGCTTTAAATGCATTAGCAGCAGAAAGAACTTTACCAATTGCACAAATTAAACATGAAACAAAAGTGAAAAAGAAAAATAAGAATTTTAATTGGAAAGAAGATCAAAGAAATTATTTTGATGTTGATTCTGATGGAGAAGATGATATTGATTTACCTCCTTTACTAATTAATCTTTATAATGAACAACTTCGTAATATTGTTCATAAAGTTCCTAGACGATATAGTCAAGTAAAGAATACCATGTCTTCCTTTGCTGAACAAGTTTCTGAGAAAGATAATGGGAAAAATGAAGAGAAACCACCACAAATCAGTACAACAACTGATAAATTAGCAGCTGATCAAATTAAACCACGTGCTGGTTCTCCTCTTTCACAATTTTCTGCACAACAGAAAGTCATGCACAATCTTCCTCCCTTCCCTCGCGACATTTCAGAAGAGGTCACAGTGAATCGTATAAAAGAGGGATATTTTTACCATCCAGAATATCTTGAAGATAAAGTTGAATCACTTACTCGAGGATATCAATATCGTGATATTTGGAACCTTTTTGAAAGCGCATTTCGATGGCATCATTTTGCATATGTTGCTTTTATGAATCTTCGACATAATGCAAAGATCAAGAAACGAATTAGACTTTATAAAAGACAAAAAGCATTTTTCTTAATTTCTTTTTATTTCCAAGAATGGAAAATATTCCTTCGTAATAATCTTGCAATGATTGCACAAAATACTGATGGAGATGGTAATGTTATTGAAGATGTACGATCAAAGAAATCATCAATTAATCTTTATCATAATCTTCGTTCACATTTATTACAAAAGACAATAAAATTACGAAAATTAAATGAGGAAATTCGAAAATATTATCGTAATTATTATAGTGAACGAGGTATGGAGAGTGATGATGAATATGATGATGAAAAACGTGCACGTCGAAAGATCAGACAATTGAATCAACTTGATATGGGTGAAAAATCATGGGATGAGGATGAAGAGGACGAGGAAATGTCAAATGCGAATAAATTTAAGAATTATCGCTTAAAGAAGGCTGCTACCGCTGCATTAATACCAAAACCACAGTCAGCGAAGAGAATGCCGAAGCCAAACCCATTGGCTATTCTCGATTTCGACACTATTCTTAATTCTAATGTGAGCACCGCTGGTGCGCCTGCTCCATCAGGTGGCGGCGGACATGCGATGTTTCATCGCCCGAGTATTGTCGCTCAGACTACTGGGAATGGCGCGACAACAGCGAATAGCGAGTACCCGCAACCGCCCGCTCACATCAACAACCTTTTCGAATGGGACAACTATAATCGAGATCTCGAGATTAAATTCACTGAAGATATGGCAAAATACTCCTATCGCGTCAAAGACATGGTCAAGTATGTGATTGAGAAGTCTTCTATTGAACATAACTCCATTATTGTGATTCGTGAACAATTAAGTGAAATGATACAAGAAATTTTCAAATATGAAGAAAATATTACAGTGAAAGCAATATTAAAGCAAAAAGAATATTCAGAAATCTTTAAAATTCATGCAGCAAATTATTTATTAATGAAATTAACTAAGGTCTATTATGAAGTACAATATTCATTAATTAAAGAAGAAACCAAGAAATTCTTTCGTCGTTTACGATTACCAATGGCTTATAAACGTTCTTTACGTCTATATCGTCGAAAGAAACTTCAAAATTATATTCGTTTATGTCGTCGTTTACAATATATTAATAAACATGCTGCCTATTATTATCAAATACGTATAAAATATATTAATTTCATGAAATGGATACGTTATTTAGAGAAAGTGAAATTAAATCCAACACCAAATTTAATGCAAATGATACGACGTCGTTTATTATTACATCCTGATTTCCATCTTGCATTATTGAAAAAAGGTTTTGGTAATTTATCTGATAAGAATTTATATGAAAATACAAAATTACAAGATACTGTATCAGATTTTCAAATGATATTTAAACGATGGAAAATGTATACACAAGAATCCATTTTATTTCGATTAATGCATGAAAGAGTACATAAATTATATTTATTTAAACTTTTATTGAAAAGTTTTGTTGTATTAAAAAATTCTTCTATTAATTCATCGAACTATTTAGAATATATGGAAGAAAATTATCCTGAAGATACATCTACCTGTTTTACGATCATTCGTTTAAAAGCTGATCTAGCACAATTATCAAAACGTTTTATACCATTAAGAAGGAAACAATTACCAGTTCGAATCAAGAAAAATAATCAAAAAATATCACATCAAATGAAGATTATGGGAAAACATTCTTTAACTTATAAGAAATTTTTAACAGATTTTCAATTAATTGTGATGCAACGAATTAATACCGAACAACGACTTTTATTTGAGGCTTTTGAAGCACGGGGAAAACAAGAGTTTATTGATGTGCAATATCCTTTTTCTAAAGATGATCCAATTATTCCTCCGTTAATGAGTAAAATTGAAGGAAGGAACTTCCGTGATCCTCATCTTCCTGCGAATTTATTGACACCAAATACTCCTGGAATGAGTTCACGAGGTGATGCGAGAGCTCATTCTGCCCTTCGTGAGAGTAATATACCTGGTGGCTTCCGATTACATAAAGTAAAGTTTGCGATGATTATTCATAACCTTCAGATTAGTGGAGGTGGTGATAACACAGGATCCTCTTCCGCGCCATCATCGCAGCTCATGGGATGGCAATTTGTGTGGAATGGAGAAGGAATTAGAGAGATCGAATCCACTCCACGTGGTACTTTCAATGCTGCTGGTATTTCCGTGCAAGAAATCACTATCCCAAAAGATGACTTCGTCATTGGCGTGGAATACCTTTACGATGGTCCCACAATCGTTTCTATTCGATTAAAGCTCCTGCAGAACGGATTTACTCGCTGGATCGGCGGAAAGGCGTCTTTATCGACTTTATCGCTCTACCTCGATGTAACGATGTCACCACCTGAAGAATTCGAATCAGATCGTCAACTATACGATGATGAAATTCGAAAACCTGCACTTCCTTTCCGTTATGTGGTAGGATTTTCTGGTGTGATGTATAATGGTCGCCCAACATGTCTTGGTCTCATGATTCGTAAAATTCGTTATCAGCATATCTTTTCATATACTTGGGTATATGATGTCATTTTACATAAACGATTTATGTCTAAAAATTCGGATCAACCTGCAGTTGCTGTGACAAAAGGAGTAATGGCACCTATTTCTATCGGAGATGGTGTTGGTTCCATCCCATCTGAGATTAAATACATTGATAATGGGCAAAGAAAGAATGGTGGAGAGGAATTTAACGATGAATCATTAACTTTATCGAAAAATGATTCTCAAGATTTTATGGGAGGACAAGGTGACAATGATACCGATAGTTATGACAGGGAAGGAGAGAGTGAAGAGAATAGCATCGTTAGTATTGAGCCTGCGGATGAAATGCTCAAGAAAGGACAACAGCTTGAGCAAAATTCTGACGAAGAAGCAACCCAAAAATCTGCTGATATTGGAAATGAAAGTCATGATGATGAAAGTTACGCTGATTCAGCTAACGGCAGTCAAGTTTCATCACCAATGGGTGGAGATCCTGGTGTAGTTAAAGGAGGAAAAGGTTCAGAGATGAAGAGAAAGCATGCCCTCAAGCGATTTATGCAATGGACGAAGAATAGAGGCAGCGACGAGCCACTGACAGTCTCTGAGACGCAATTTTTCGATGTTTTACGAATGCGTCTCACTGAATTAACTGTTGCGAAAACTCGTGCAGAAGAATTTTCTCGTCGTATTTGGACATCGAAGGACTTTCGATTTGATCCAGAATTATCAAAACTTCTCTCTTTACCAATTATCGCCGCGTTGACTCGTTGGCTTTTCAATGCATTGTCAAAGAAACTTGGAAAAGTTTGTGTGACAGAGCAAAGAGGTTTGCAATACCTTAAATCTTCACGGAAGTATATTAGTGCTCTAAAGACTGTTCAAAGACGTAAAACTCGCACAGTACTGGAATTAAAAACGATGGAAAATACACCGCAACCTTGGCAGAACAAACATATGCTTGGACCTTTAGAACGTCAACAAAAGAAAGAATATCAAGGAAAATTACAAGAGTTGCGCAGTCAAATTGCTTCTTTTGATCAAGAAATTGATGAAATGAAGCGAAAATCAGCAGAATTTGAACGAAAAGGTCGATTACTTCTCCCCAGAATTGCACTTTCTTTACCTGTATACCAGAATTTTAAGGTTAAATTAGCTGCAGCCAGACATAAACAAAATCTTCTTGAGAATATGACCTTAGATGAGATCAAGAATGGATTATTTGGTTCAAATATGAAAGAAACTTTATTAAATAAAGATCAAATGGAAGCAATTCATGCGTCACTGAAGGATCGAAAAATTGTGATGAAAGATACAACATCATTACAGCGTTTAGTTGATAATATTCTGGTTCAAGAGGAAGAACACTTTAGAAATGATCAATATGTCAAGCAACACACGAATTACCTTCAACAGCAGCTTACCGGGGCTGGGAGAGGAGGAGCGGCTCGAGGTATTGCCGGTGATATTCGTCGCCCTCAGTCTATAGTGCAATATTCGAAGACGCAACCAATGCAGAGTCCTCCTCCGAGGTTACAATCGCCTATGTCTCGCACTGCTACGACGTCTGCTGCAATTGAGAATGTTGGAGTCAATTTAGCAAAGAAACTTACTGCTACGACCACGCGTTCTCAACCTGCTTCGTCCAAAAAAGCCCCCGTGCGTTCTCAGTCAACAACAACAAAATTACCAAAGATTGATAAGAGATTTCAACCAACTCAAGTAATTTCTCAATCTGTGGAGAAATTACAGATTGAGAAATTACAGAGAAAGCTATCTTCTAGCAGCCATATTCTTATGACAAACGATAATTCACCTGTCGGGAGTCTTGATGAATACCATGATCTGGACTATCCAAGAAAATCCTCCGAGGTCGGAAAGAAGGGAAAGAAAGAAGGAAAAATGAATATCAACCTTACAATTGGTGCAATGCATGATGATATTGATGAATCCACAACTGCATCAAATGCAATTAGTGAAATATCATTTGGATCACCAAAATATCGAGCTCACAAGTCTAAGGAGAAGGATATACATCAGAAAAAGTAGATAAAACCCT
>VFQN01008468.1_pt1 | contig 10404 bp, 12 predicted proteins | sample 3512371 | NCBI WGS metagenome assembly VFQN01 (sample SAMN10412370, study PRJNA504923) | tailings metagenome | isolation source: Replicate 2 from Balatoc abandoned mine | place: Philippines: Itogon, Benguet | collected 2017-08-28 | reverse complement strand
GGGGATGAAGGTGATGGGAGGCCGGGAGCTGGCGGAGGAGGCGGTGGGTCTGGCGGTGCAGCGGCACAGGGAGGAGGAGGTGCAAGAGGCGGGGAGGGCGGCGGAGGCGGCGGCGGCGCTGCGGGCTGGGGTAGGGGTCGCAGGGGCGGGGGCAGGGGTGGGTGGGCCGGCTTTGCAGCGGGAGGCGTGCAGCGGGTGGGAGGGGCCGGGGCATGTGTGGGAGGGGGTGGTGAAGGCGGGAGGGGTGGCTACAGGGGACAGCGGGGAGGCGGGGTACGGGGCTGGGGGGGTGGGCTTGGAGGCGTTGCTGCTGATGCGCCGCCGTCAGGGCGTGGGGGCGGCTCCAATGGGGCAGCGGGTCCAGGTCCGGTCGCGCTTGTGACGCGGCCGCTGGGGTGCCACCACAAAATGGAAAAGGGGGTAGATGACGGGTTACTGGGGTCGGGTGCTGCTGCGTGGTGAACAGCTGCGAAGGACTGTGTCGAGTGCTGTGCAACGCAATGAGCGCCACCCAGGCGCTCAGGCCGTGCCTGGGGGTTTGCAATGTTTGCGCGCTAGGGGCAGGTTCCTGTGGTTACAGGGTTTTGTGTGGGGCAGGTTGCTGAGCGGTCTACGCGCTTGTGCTCCTGGCATAGTTCCTGTTGTGATGCAGTCCGTGCGCTGTGCGGGTCAGTGAGAGTGGTGGCTGGGGTAAGATTGTCGTGATGCGGGATGCGTGCTGCTTACGTTTTTCCTTACCGGTGCCGTATTCTGCGTTAACGCATCGGCACGTGGGTTCACGGTGGGGCGTCATTGCGCTGTGTGCGATGCGAGGCTGGCCCCGGTCCAATGCCAGTCGCGCAGCGTTGCAGCAGTACAGAGCCGTTCCGTGCCGCTATGGCACCATTGATGCTCGCCCCCTTGCATGCTAGACAGTCCTGGACAGCCAAAGCTAATGGGCTCACAGCGGCGATGCAGGCCCGCCGTTAGCTTTGTGAGAGTGCATTTTGTGTTGTGTTTTGTGTGGTGGCAGGTGGGTGCAGGTGGGTGGCGCCGGCAGGCAAACGGCTGTTGCACGGTGCCAGTACGGTAGCCTGCCTCAGCCTGTAGCAGGGCCGGCCCTGGCCGGTAGGACCCGGGGCCCTGCGCTACCGTCCGTCTACCTTCTTTGTTCCTCTGCTTGTTTGTCGCGAGGTTTTCTTTGTCAGGCATATTGCGACGGGTGAGTGTTCATGGAGGCTTGTTGCAGCGTTCACTGGGGTGTTTGGGGCAGATTCCCTCAAAATTCATCCTGCACATGTACCGGTATTCGGTACGGGCCGTACCTGGCTGTACGCAGTCGTCCGTCGTGTGCCCATGTCGTACATGTGGCATGCGCACGTGCCATCTGCTCAAAATGGGTCCTGAGTCGCATATCTGTGTTCCTGCCGTGGTGTGGCCAAGCGCCGAGGAGGGGGGCTCAAACAAGGTGGGTTGTTGCTCATGTGGGGTTTTTGCTGGTCGTTGACAGTGGTACAGATGGCGCTGATGCAGAAGGGCCGTTTAGTCCCAGGAGTAGGGACAAGGGCTCTGTGTCGTTATACAACCCGAGGGCGCTGGTGCGGACACTGTGCATCGCGCGGTGGGCTGTTGCTGACCGTGTGGGAGACTGAACGGGTGCAAACTGCTTGGCACAGGCGCTTGCAGTGCCACGTGAGGATACCGTTCACGTGCAATTTTTGCAACCATATGTACCGTAGTGCGGTACGGTACCATCCTCTTACACCCTTCCCCATGCATGCCTCTCAGCTCCTGCGTGCCCAGCCATGCGAGGAACTGACGTACTGGCGCTTGGTAAGAGCGCTGTACAGAGCTGCGGAGATTGGTTTACAGAGGACCGCAGGACCCTTTGATCACTGCATTTGCCGCCCCTGACACAGCCTGACACCGCATAAAAGCAGCGGGTAACAGGTGCGTTGCAGTTACATATGTGAACGACGCAGCCCCCAGCTGCCCCAATGAAGGCACTAGCCAGTCGGTGCATGCCTGTGCATGCGAAAGGACGTAGCAGCACCGCATCCTGTGCAACACGTGGTCAGGCCCACGCACAGGCGCCGAGGCACCTCAATGCATGGGTCCCTAGTTCAGACGGCGGTTCCCACATGGGGACGGAACGTGGTCCACAGGCCCTCTGCGCAACGGCGGACAGTTGCACAGATGCGTGCACGAAGATAAACAAAATAGTTTTCTACAGCTCCCAACAGCACTGCCTAAGCTGTCTCTAGGCGAAATGGCCCTCCTCTCCTGCCTACCGTCTTGCGGCATACTGCCCCCGTGCCCCACTCGCGCGGTGTCGGTGCCCTATGCCGGTGCCGGTTCCTCCCTTAACACACTCGACACGCGCGCGGCGCACTTCGTAAGCTTAAATATAATTATACCGTCATGGAAACTATGTTGTCACGTAGCACCTCCCGCACTCCCCGCAGCGTTCCCAGCCCAAAAAGGCCTTGGACAGGGCTCCACTCCACACCCCGCAACGCGCGTACCCCGCTGCGCACAAGCACGCCGCCGTTGTAGCAACCACAACAGCCACAACCCCAGCGATCACTCTCCCTCCGCGTACACCCTTGCCCGCTCCGCCCTTTGACCCTACCCGCCTGGCCGCCAGTCCTTCCCCGACCCTGGCCTCCCCCGGCCCACGGACCCCCCCGCTTCCCTAGACACCGGCCGCCCCGCCCCGCCCGCCTTGTCCCCCGGGCCTGCTGCCCCGCCCCCGCCCGCAGCCCCGCTCCCGGACGCCCCTCTGCTGCCGCTGCTGCCTCCCTTGCCCGAGGTCTGCATGTAGTACTTGCACAGGGTCATGTTGTTGAGGCGGGGCGTCTCAAACAGGTCCAGGTACCTGCCGGGCGAGCCATAGCCAATGTGTGTGTGAGGGGGTGAAAGTTTGCGATACCACAAGCCACGTTGGGTGCTGGCAGAGCAAAACACCACTAGGGCAGCTGCAGCGCAGCATGCGGTACAAATTCTTGACCGGTCTGTGAGACTAACTGGAGCTAGTGCTGCATGGACGTGGGTACCCCTGGTCCCACCTGAGCGGGTCGTCCTCGCACGGGAATATGCGGCGCCAGTTGCCCCGCCGCGCCATCTCCGCCTCAGCCTCCAGCACCACGTCGGGCAGCTCGCCGGGGGACAGGCCTGGGGGGGGGGGGGCCGGGGCACACAGGAGGTGCATGTGCGACTATCGGCAAGGTTCACGTTGCGCACGTGGTCATCCGTGGGGCACAACTGGGGTGCCGGGGTTGGCTTGGGGCCAGCTCCGGGCGTCCTGCGTGCGTTGCATAGACCCTCGGAGCACCATGGCACACGACAAGGTGGTGCACCCTCGGCCATGCACCCACCTGCCCAATCCCAAAGCTCACCAGCTACAGACCAACCCCGTCCCCGCCACGCGCTTGGCATGTTGCTTAGTGCGCCAGCACCACAATAGTATGCAGTAGTATGCAACACGTCTAGTGGACAGTGCGACGGAGCGGGACCTCCCGCCAACAAGCGTAACAAACTTGACCATGGCACATTCGGGATGCCCCAAGCCTTGAAGCATGCGCCGTGGCTACAGGAAACCACAGCCTCCCCCGTCCCCATCTACACCTTGTCACCGACCATATCAATTCACATGCCTGTATTCTGGCCGTCCTACCGCCGCCCCCTTCCCCCACGTCCCAGCTCACCTGCAAAGTCCACCCCCTCCAGCTCCTGCAGCGTGCGCACACCCACGCCGCCCACGCCGCCAGCTCCACCCCCCGTCCCTGCCTTGCCCCCGGGGCCTCCCCCGCCTGCTCCTGCGCCCCCTGCGTACGACGGCTGACGCGGCAGCCCCTCCTCCCCGGCCCCTCCGCCGCCGCCACCGCCGTACGACACAGGGACGGCCGCCAGCCCTGTGAGCCGGGCCTGCTTCTGGGCCTCAGCCTGCTTCTCGTACACCTGACGGCGGATGCAGATGAACGGGTACGGTAGCATGCAAATGGCAACACAAGGAGGAAAGAGCAGGGACGGGAACAACATGGCATGTTTCTTAGCCGCCCCCTACCCTCGTACAGTACACGGCCTGGCCTCACCTCCACGTCGTACGGCACGGGCCCCACCAGGTGCATGAGCTCCGCCACCATGCCAACCTAGACGAAGGAGAGTTGCGAGGTGCGATTGAGGCGCCATTGAGAAACGGTAGTGAGTGGCGGAAGCCGGGATCTGGCTAGGGCGTACGTACCTGTGAGCATAATCGCGAAAGATGTTTTCCGTACTACGGTAGGCAGCAGCTCGTTGACGGTCCATATGCTCTGGTGGACAGCGCGGCCCCACTCCCGTCCGTTTGCTGCAATTACCGCGCTCCTCTGCCCCTGCCCGCACCACCCCCACACCCACACCTCCCGAACCCCTCCTTCACCCGCATGTCCACCAACCTTGACGCGCACCTCCACTCCCAATGACAACCCTCGTTCCTTGTGCTTTGCCGCCCTGCAGTGTTTCGTTGCACCCTACCTTGACGCGCATGTCCAGGGGCGAGTCGGCTGCCAGGGAGGGGCAGGTGTTGGCCTCGATGAGCCATGCACGGAAGGTGTCGGTGAGCATGATGTCGAAGCCCCACACCTGCGGACGCCAAATGTTGATTAACAAATTAATAAATTGCTCAATGGGGTATGGTCTAGTATTTGATGTCGAAGCCCCACACGTGAGAAGGAGGTCACAGGGTACACAGGGCACCGGGCGCAGCAGCAAGGCATGCACGGTGCTTTCCAGGCGCCAATACTGTTGCTTGTGTGCCCAACGGCGGCCAGCAATTAGGACGTGCTCGACAACCGGTAACTCTGCTTGGCTGGAGGTGATGGGACGCGAGCGACACTGTGCGGATACGCGTTACTGCACAGGAGAGGCATGAGGAACGCACCTCGAAGCAGTTGTTCCTGTGCGGCACCTTCATTTTGCACTCGGTGTTCATGCGCGGCTCGGCGGCGATGACGGCGGCGGCGATGATGTCGCACACCTGCGGCCGGCGGCAGCAGTTCAGCACATGCGTGTTAGAGATTGTGGAAAACGCTCAGCTGCACGATGCACGTTACACCTGCAGGCGGCGGCAGCGGGGGGTCGGCATGCGGCGTTTACAGACAATCACACACATGTCGGATGCACGGCTCAAGCGCAAACCTCGAGTGTCTGCGTGGGCGGGAAAACAAGGCGCAAGCTTGTGAAGAAGTAGGTGCTCTCCAGTTAAGAGACCCGTCGTTGCATGCACAGGAGGAACCCTGTGGCTTACCCGGGCCCACAAATCCCCGTGCATTTCATAGCTTCTGCAACACAGTACGGCCAACCACCGTCACGCAGCATGTACCCAGTGCCCACACCTCCGCGCGCCCCCGTCCCCACCTGGCGCCACACCGCCTCCCAGCCCGGCCCCAGCCCCCTGGCCTCCAGGTGCGCCCGCAGCCCCGCCAGGCTCCACTTGCTGCCCCCGCACTCGGCCAGCGGGTCCGCAGGGGGCCCGGGCCGCGACACAGCCGCCTGGGCAGCAGCAGCCAGCGAGGCAGCGGACCCCTGGCCGCCGCCGCCGCCGCCGGCCGCTGCGCTCGGGCTGCCGCCGTTGGCTGCACCTGGCCCGGGCCCGGACCCCCCGCCGCCGCCGCCGCCGCTGGCCGCCACGAACTTGTTTGACTTCTTGTTGACCGAGTAGTTGGTCAGGTGCACGCAGCGCTTGCTGCAGGGTGCGCCAGGACGTTTAAGCAAGGAAGGAAGATCGACATTTACGATGTACCATACTGGCGGGAACATTGCAATGACGGTCGGCCCCTGTCCTGGGGCCCGGGCGCCGCACAGCGCTGCACGCCTCCAGCCCGCAAGGATACGCCCATGTGTCCCCGAAGTGCCCCCACTTGCCCCTTTCCTTCTCGTCCCCACCTGAGGTCCGCCTTGTCCACCGAGTGGGGCTCTGTGGCCAGGGCACGGCACAGCCCTGCATGCCTTTAGCCCGCCCACGTGCCCTCACGTGTCCCTCTTGCACCCCGTCCCTGCCTCCCCCCACCTGAGGTCCGCCTTGTCCGCCGAGTAGGGCTCCGCGGCCAGGCGCGCCAGGCCGTCGGGGTACACGTACAGCCGCAGCGGGTCCAGGCACGTGGCAGTTGCGTACACGCTGGGGCATGCGAGGCGTGGAGGTTACGGGGAGCAGATTTTGTCATGTACAACATAATGCATGATGGCGCAGGGGGACTAGACACGTGGCGGCCGCGTACACGCTGGGGGGTAGGACATGCGGAGGGGGGGACAAGAGGGCAGGCAGTGTCAGGTGAAGCCCAAAGAGGCCCAAAAACGTGGCAGCAGCGTATACGGTCCACGTAGACAATGGACACTTGGGCGCGGCGGGTACATGCAGTACGGTATGCAGCGGCCCCAACCCCTAAGGACATCACCGCCAGTCGAGGCAGGGCTACCAGCACCTTCCTCGCACCTGGACCTCACGCGCCTTCAGCTTCCCCTCAGCCCCTTACCGTTTCTCGAACTTTTACCCCTCCAGGATCAGCAGGCCTGAGAGCACGAGTCTCGTACGAGCTTCATACAAGGATACGGCAAGGTGTCCCTAATGCCTCACCGAATGTCGAACTTGTAGCCCTCCAGCAGCAGCATGCCTAAGATACATCTCAAACAAGGATAGGACGGAGTCTCACCGCATGTCGAATTTGTACCCGTCCAGCAGCAGTGGGTTGGCGATGTAGTGCTGCACCAGCGTGTCCTTGGCGTCGCGCGGGATGGAGTCGGGGCGCGTCACCATGCGGATGCCGCGACCGCGGGACGAGTTGGTGGGCTGCAGCAGGGGAGATAGGGCGGGACAAAGGAGGGGATGCAGCAAGGCCGGGCAAGAATTGCACGAGCGCAGTGTGGTCAAAGCCGTTGCTGAAGAGAAGATAAAAGCAAGCTGCGCCCGGGGGAAGGGTCGGTAGGCTGCCGGGCGAGGAAGAGGGGGACGTAGTTGCGGGTGCGAGGGGGTGTCAGACTGTCTGGAGGCGCGGCGTGAGGTTAACTTTGTGGCCAAAGTTGACACTAGAGCACGGTGCGCCGCGGGACGAGTAGGTGGGTTGCAGAGGCATCGCGGGGGGCGGGACCAAAGGGGTGAGCGGTCGTGGCGGTGTAGCGGGGCTGCAGGGCGCTGGCGGCGCGATGCAGGATACAACTAACGTGGTTTGCTGCAACGGCGGCAGTGTGGCAGGGTAAGGTCGTCCTTAACAGTGTTTCGGGGTGCGGTGCAATGCGGTGCAGTGCAGTGCAGGGCCCATAGACAGTGTGGCGGGTACGTTGGCAGGGCGGCACGGACCCAAAGTTCGGGTGGTTGTTTGTCATGCAGGGCACTGATTCAAGCTGCTCACAAGGTGCCTTGGTCGCGTCCGGACTGCAAATGCACACACTTGGTACTTTAGCTGAGTGCGACCGAAGCACCTCCTGAGCAGCTGAAACCAGTGCCGTGCATGACAAACCACCACCCGAACGTTGGTACGCTGCGACAGTTGAAGCCACGCGGCATGAGGGGAGGGCGCTGCAGGGTCAGCAACTGTTTGCATTTCCGGGGTGGTGCTTCAAGTCAAAGCGCTTCCCCGCGACGGACAGCGGTGTGCCACGCGCCTGCAAGCTTGCTGAGGGCAGGCGCCCGGCAGACCCACGGGTCGCACTTTCTGGATGATAAAGGCAGTGCGTGGTTCCACACAGTTTGCCAAAACAGCAGGCCCAAACACTCTCTCATACCTTCTGGATGGGTGCCGTAATGCTGACTGACGGTGCAGGCCCACATACACGGTCGTACCTTCGGGATGTAGAGGCGGTCTGGGAAGCGCTCCGATTTCCGAGCTTCGGCAGAACCATGGGTCGCACCTTCTGGATGTATAGGCGTTGCGTCGTCGCACAGAACTTCGCCGAAAAAACAGGCCTCAACACACCCCCATACCTTCTGGATGCAGAGGCAGTGCGCGGTTGCACACAAGCAGGCCCAAACACACGGTCATACCTTCTGGATGTAGAGGCGCTCGGGGAAGCGCTCCGAGTCGTTGCGGAACTCGTCGTAGTCGCGCGGCAGCAGGTAGAAGCGGGGCACGATGTCGAAGGGGTTGTCCAGCGAGGGGGGGCCGGTAGCTGCTGCTGCGGACGCGGACGCGGCGCCGGGGGCGCCACCACTGCCGGCGGCGGCGGCGCCGGGGGCGGAGGAAGGTAGTGTGCTGCTGGTGCTGTTTGTGATGCCGCGCGCACGTCTTCGTGCGTTGTACACGTTGCGGTACAGGTGGCCCTTGTGGCCCAGCTCCCAGGTGCCTGCAAGGCCGAGAAAGCAACGAGGGGGAATGGGCGCGGGGCCAAGGGTATTGAGACGACAGGCCAGCTCGTTGGCGGGAAGTGCTGTGTGCTTGGGACATGAGGTTTGTAGGTGACATGAGCAGATCCCATGCGCATGCGGTTGGTGAGAACGAATGGCTACACTAGATGGATGGGTGCACCACAATGCTGCACCAGCAACGTTGTCAGCTCCTGCACACACCGCACCGCCTGCTAGCACTGTGCACACACTTCCACCTGGGAAGTGGTTGACCCGCTGGAAGGGGTGCAGCTTGGCGAACGCATGATGGCGCATTACTGTTCTGCCATGTAACGTGGTCAGCTATGCCACGCATAGTATCACCTGCTACTGCTTCCGCACAACCCACCTGGGAAGTGGTTGACCCGCTGGAAGGCGTGCAGCTTGGCGAACGCAGCCGCGTCCAGTATGCCGCCCCACTGCACCAGCCACCGCTTGCCCTTCTTTGTCGTACGGAGGCCCGCCTCGCGGAACGCGTGCTTGACCGGCCCGTTCGCCACCCCGCCGTATTTGACGTACAGCGTGGGCTGTAGCAGCGGTTGGAGCCCCGCCGCCTGCTTCTCCGCCGCCAGCCGCACGAACGCAACCGTCGGGTTAGTGCCCGGCACGTCCGGCGGCAGGATGTACGGGTACGGGCGGTTCTTGGCGTCGGTTGGCACGTCCAGTACGGCACGCGTCGGCGGTTGGAGGAGCTCAGAGGTTGCGAGCGCGAGTACGGCTGGGTGCAGCGGGCGGTGTGACGGCAGTGGGGCGGAGCGGGTGCCGTTGGCACGTGCCGAAGGAGTCGGGGGCCCGGAGCCGTACTGCGGTACGGCGCGCTGACGGAGGCGGGCGGCGCCGGCGGCTGGCGTGCTGGGAGTCGATAGGCCCAGGGTAGCGAGGATGGCCTGCATCTGGGGGCTGCGTGCGGATGAGGGTGTGGCGGCACGTGTGGTCCGGCCGGTGCTGCTGGCGCTGCTGCAGCGGCTAGCGGCGCGGGCGGCGGTGGCGCCGCCGCCGCCGGACCGCGCCGCCGCGTCGCGGGGGTTGCTGGCGGCGCGCCGCCGGGCAGGCGACGACGCGGTGTTGCCCCGTCCCGTGGACCTCCCCGCCCCCCGCTCCGCGCCACCGCCGCGACGACCAGCCTCGCCCTGCCCCGCGGGGGCGCTCCCAATGCTGCGGCCGGGCAGCGCCATCGCCGCCGGCGCTCCGGAACCCGATGCGCGGCGGTTGGGGTCCGGCAGTAGCACCGACGACGGCTGCAGGTCGTACCCCGACCAAGCCGAGGAGGCAGTTGCGGGACGCGACCCGGTGGTCGACCCATCCCGTGAGTATGGCATTGCCCCGTTGGAACCCCGAGCCGCCCCAACCTCGAACCCCAGCGCCGCAAGGGCACTCGCGACCGCCTGCACCGCCCCCTGTGTTGGCACCAGCGGGCTTCCGGGACCACCCGCATGGCTTCCGCTGCCGCCGCTGCCTCCCCCGCCGCTGCTCCTGCGCCCCTGGTGCTGCTGCTGGTGCCAGGGGGGACCTGTATAGGCGCCGGCCGCAGCTGCGGCTGCTGCCGTACCGGCCGTACCCGAGGAGGCTGCCGGGTGCACCGGCGGCCGCCCGCCACCGCCCCACCCAGTGGACCCATGGGTCGGCCCGCCGGGCCGCTGGCCCCCGGCGGGAGACACGGGCGCCTGTCCCTGACCCTTGAGCACGAACTGCGCCTGCTGACCACCAGGCATGTAGTGCGTGGAGGTAGAAGATGTGGGTCCTTGCTGGTGCTGCCGGTGCTGCGGCTGGCGGGGTCCGTGTGCTTTGGTGGCTGGTCCAGCAATGGGCTGCTGCGCCACCCTCGCGCGTTGCAGCGCCAGCGCCTGCGCCTGCGACCGGTCACCCACCGCCACCGCCGCTGCCGCCGCCGCTGCAGCAGCAGCCACAGCAGCCCGCCCGCTGCCACGCGCAACGCTGCCCCCAGCCCGCCACCGTGCCCCCCCCCCCCCCCCACCCCTTTGCCCCGACCCCCCCCGAAACCCCTCCCCCCCCCCCCCCCCCCCCCCCCCCCCCCCCCCCCCCATTAGCCCCCCCCCCCCCCCCCCCCC
>VFQN01008467.1_pt1 | contig 10406 bp, 9 predicted proteins | sample 3512371 | NCBI WGS metagenome assembly VFQN01 (sample SAMN10412370, study PRJNA504923) | tailings metagenome | isolation source: Replicate 2 from Balatoc abandoned mine | place: Philippines: Itogon, Benguet | collected 2017-08-28 | reverse complement strand
CCGGCGCGGGCGCGTACGCCCCCTCCAGCCCCTGCCCGCGGCACAGCCGGCACAGCGACTCCGCCGCACGCGCCAGCAGCCGCGCCGCCAGCAGCGGCGGCGGCCGCGCCGGCACCCCTGCCGCCACAGCCGTCTCCCCATCCACAGCGAGCCACTCCACCACCGTGGCATTCACCACCTGGCAGTGCAGGTCTTCGAGCCACCCTGCCCGCCCGCTCTCCTCCGCCCCCAGGAGCTTCCCCTGCCGCGCCTCCTCACACGCCAGCCACCACGTCCCGCTGCTGCCCTCCCAGCCACGCGCTCCCTGGGCCCCCTCTTGCCCCTGCTGCTGCTGCCCATGCTGCTCCTCCTCCTGCACCTCTGCCCCCAGCCCCGCGTGAGCCGCCAGCCGGTCCAGCAGCGCCACCTGCAATGGCAGATGACGTCACAGATTTGTAGCACCGTCATGTAAATACATGACCAAAAGCGCATATACCTTGTGTGCCGCTGGCTAGTCCAGCAGCGGCACCTGCAGCCGCAGAAAGCGGAGGCGTGGAGCGACTATGATTTACTAATACACTCCAGCTCATCATGCGCTTCTACCTGGTCGTGCAATGATTGCTAGCCTGTTTCAGCAGCCCCACCTGCAGCCGCTGCACTGCCTCGTGCCGTGCAGCGCGCAGCAGCCCCGCCGACAGGCGCTGCCCCAGCCGCCCCACCACCGCCAGCTGCATGTGCAGCCTGAACACGAAGAGCAGCGTCTGCGTCAGGCTTGAGGCGCCGCCGTGCATGCTCATGCATAACATGTCCCTGTATCTCTCCGAGATCGCCGGGGCCGAGCGCATCGGGGCGCCGTCGAGCAGCGCGCTGGCGGCAGCTGCCAGCAGCTGCGACTCTGCGAGCGCGTCGAAGACCTCCACGAGCTCTGGCGGTATGGGGCGTGACCCGGAGGCGCCTTGGTTGGATGCGCTTTGGAAGGCCCCCGTCAGCTGAGTGTAGGAGACGTCCAGCACAAGCCGCACGTACTCGCACGTGCCACTGATCGTGGGAGCCATCAGCCCGTCGAAGAGGGTGGACAACGTGGCGCTGTCGTGCACAACACACCCCGGCGCCAGCCGTACGGTGATTCCGGAGCGGAGGCGGGCGGAGGTGGACAGCACGGCGCGGGCCGCGTCTGCAACGGCGCGTATGAACCCCTTGTCCATCAGCGCCCGGAGGACCTTGCTGCACACCGCGAGGTCGGCGTCCCGCAGCTCGGCACCGCACATCTCGCTGGCGATGACGCAGGTGTTTTCTAGGACCAGGAAGGCCGCCTGGTTCACGTGGGCGGCCAGTTCGTACGCGTGGACCCTGGTACGTGGCATCAGGGCGCGAATGAGGTCCCAGAGGCCCCGAAACGTCAGGGTCGCCTTGCTCGCTGTGTCGGCAGTATACTTCGCATGAACCGTGACAAGGGCGAAACTACCGCATTTGCATACGAGCAGGACAAGGGTCCCTCACACGGGCCACCTTGTGTTGCAGCTTGCCAGCCAACTGAGACGCAGCTTGCCAGGTCTCGTGGCACTGCCCTGTTGACGGCGGCCTAGCACCAGTCATTGCGTGCCGTCGCGCTGGGCACCTTTGCTGATAAGTGCTCGGAGCCGTTCCTACCATTGGATGCTTTCCGCACACATCCCTGCCTACCTGGACACTACTTCGCCAGCACCGGCCCGTGCCGCAGCTGCAGTCCGTGTCGTGATCACGCGGAACAGCTCCTCCATCCGCTTAAATAATTTCTTCTTGAGGCACGCGTCCAGCCACGCTCTGGCGCACGCGGCGGGCCTTCCTCTATCCGTTGCAGACGTCATTTCGGACCGCAGTTGTCCAAAGACCGCAAGGAAACCGCGCAGGCTCTCATTATATTCGTTGGAAACACTGCTCGTCCGTGGGTCTCCAGGCAGGACGTCACCAGGCGTGTACGCGGCAATCAGGCACTCAGTGCCGCGAAGCACGCGCTCAATGGCTTTGCCCACGCTACTCAGGTCCATTATTTGCTCCTGAATCTTATTAGGCATGTGTGAATGCAGCTAGCCCTGTCACGCCGGCTGTTTGTGGATGTTCCGACGGTTGTGGGTGGTTCCGGCGGGGGACGATCCGCGGGGCGAAGACGGTAATAAGGCTGCCAGCGCTGCACGCGCTGAGTGAGACTCTGCAGCTGCGACCCCATCGTGTTTGGCCATGGTACGGGATGTGTTTGTGTTTCGGGTGTTGGGCTGTGCGGCAGCACAGGCCGCCAATGCATACCTCCGTGCAGGCTGTGGTGGCGGCCTGTGACAGCGACAGCGCGATGCTGCTGACGTTGGTGCACTATGTCTTCTATATGGTGTGGCCGGAAACGGGCGAGGAGCTGCTGAGGGTGGGCGGCCGCCTGCTGCCCTCCGAGCTGGTGAGGGACCGTGAGGCTGTGTAGCCCCTGCCTGGAAGCAGAGCGCGGGGAGCGCAGTGCAGCACGGCAAGCGCCGGGCAGCAGCAGGACCAATAGCACGAGGATGAGCAGCTGGGGTTCATGATTGGTGAGGAGCATTGGTGGAGTACCGGTACATACGGTGCCGTTGCAGTGTGGCAGGGGGTGCAATGGGCCAGCGGTAGCAGTACGGTAGCAGCTAGCGGAGCGGTGATTGGGCTTGTGCTGCGTCGTGGTGCTAGGGGCGGTAGGGGCAGACTCAGGTGGCTAAAACGCAGGCAGCCTGTGGCACAGCGGGCAGCAGGTGGGTGGAGGCTGGTGGAGAGCGTCATTTGCAGGTGGTGTAGCTGGGAAGTGTGCAGGGGTGCGGATCGAGCAGCAGGCATTTGCGAAAAGGGCCGTCGGTATTTCGGGGGGTAAGAAGCCTGCCTGCTACCGGCAGTACGGTATGGGTTGGAGCCAGGGGCTCCCCTGGTTGGAGCTGCACCCGGCTGCACACTGGCCTGGAGGATTGGCAATCTGGCATGCGGGCATGAGCGCGCGACAAAGGCGTGCCGTTACATCTCCAAAAGTCTTGTAGTTGCGTGGGGAAAGCATGCCTTGAAACGGGCGCGTGCGTGCGGCTGGGCATGCACACGTGGGGACAGAAGCGTGAGCTCTTTTACGGTATGTCGAGCGCCTGGGCGAGCCTTCGACTGCTTGGATGCACGCATGCGGGAGTTGGAGTTACCCATGCACATTGTACTTGCTTGCGCCGTATGCCGACGTTACGCACAGGCAGCAATTAGACAACACGGGGCAGCAATGTAAGCGTAAAGCACAGGAGGCTGATAGCAGCACATTGCCTGCCTGCAACACTGCTGCCACGCGGAGCTGCTCCATGGCAGCTATCGATTCTTCAACTCCCTCGCCAGCACCTACACGCCGGCACTGAGTTGCCACAGTGTTTGGCATGCAGACCCAAACGTCAACACCCTACACACACAGTACCGCCGTGCACAGGTTGGGCCCATGCCTAACAGCCACGTACCGTACCCCGTGTAGGGAACGTATCAACCAGCGACGGCAACCATGCAGGCATTACGGCAAGTTGAGGATACCGCCCTTGAAGTAACGCCTTTTGTTTCTCTAGTACATGGCAAATGTGGAGCTCGTACGGCAGGCACATAGGGAAACAGGCTTCCGAGTGTTAAGCATCAGGGCGCAGCATTGCCAATAAAGTTGTTAGTTGCTTGCATCTGGGCAGATTTGAAAGGCCACTCAGGTGATGCAGACGTATGGTACCGTATTGCCTTCCGTTTAACGCGATCGAAGTGCTTAAGGATGTCCTTATTCGCATCTCAAGCCCCAAGGTCACTTTCCGGTCCCGGCCGCCAGCGCCTTGCACTCCGCCTTGTGCCCCTCCCGCCAGTGCGCCCGCTGGCAGCCCTCCCCGCAGTACCGCACCGCCTTGCAGCCGCCGCACTTCTTCAGCTCCAGCTCCGCCTCACACCTCCTCGCAAAGTTGCTGCACTGCGGGTTGCCGCAGACGCGCAGCAACGGGAACGCCCCTGCCCTGCTCGGCGGCAGCGCCAGCGGCGGCGGCAGGACGCCGGCCGGCGCCACCGGCGGCGGAATCTGCGGCAGGTCGCCATCATCGCCCATCACCTCCAACAGCACGTGGGCGGTTGTGCTGCCGTCCGGCAATAAGGCAACCCTGACCTCCTCCACGTCCGGGTTGTCAAAGCGCTCCCACACCAGCTCCGCCATTGCCGCCGCGCACTGCTGGAAGCCCCCGTCCGCCAGTCCCGTGGCGTCGCCGCCGCCCTCGCAGCACGCCACGCCCACCTTGGGCTGGATCTCCCCTGCCGCCATCTTCCGCAGCGCCATCACCAGCACCAGGAACGGGGGCATGAGGCGCAGCATGTGCGGCAGCGCGGCTTGTAGTGGTGCCACCAAGCACCCGGTGCCCGCATCGTCGCCGCCGCCGCCGCCGCCGCTGCTGGCAGCTGCCGGCGGCGCCAGCCAGCTGCGGGCCCTGCCGCTGAGTGTCTTGTGGGCCGCTATGACCACCAGCAGGCTGGGTACGTTCAGGGCCATCTCTCGCTTGTAGCGCTGGGCGCTCATCGGCAGCGCCGCCGCCAGTGCGCAACCCGCCGCCAGCAGCCTGTGCGGCTGGCACGCCATCAGCTGCGCTGGCGGCAGCAGCAGCGGGTAGCGCCACCACCCCCTGGCAGCAGCCAGCAGGTCACACACCGCGCCGAACGCCTTGTCCTGAAAATCCGACAGCTGCATTGTGGACCCCCTCGCCGCCGCAGCCGCCGTCAAGTCCGCCGCCAGCGCCCACGCCAGCGGCGCCGCCAGGTTGCACGCCGCCCGCGCCGCCAGGGCCAGCGCCTCGTGTACCTCGTCAACGCACTCAGCGTCCGCCCGCCACGCTGCGTCTCCCTCGCCGCCGCCGCCGCCCTCCGCCTCCTCCCGTGCTGCCGCCACCCGCTGCCGCACATCCTCTTCCACGCTGCTCGCCACAACCCTCAGCATCCCGAGCACCTCCGCCGCCGAGTCCAGCAGCTCCTGCCGCGCCGCCTGGTGCCGCTGCTCCCTCGCACCCCCGCCTGACCCCCCACAGACCGCCTCCACTGCCGGGGTCAGCGCACACGCGCGCTTGGCCAGCGTGTACAGGCACCCCAGGTCGGCACCCGTGCCGTCACTGCTGGTGCCAGCCGCAGCACCGTTCCCGCCGCCCTCTGCCTGCTCGCCACCGCGGACGCCTCTTCCGCCCGGTGTGTCAACGAGCGGGAACATTGGCGCCAGGCCTATGTCCACGACTGTGGCTCCCAACAGCATTGCCGGGCGAAGCTCTGTGGCAATGGCCGTGCGGCCGCTGTCCTGTGCGCTGAAGGTCAGGCGCAGGGTGTGGTCCAGGCTGGCGGCTAGGCCGCAGCGGTGCAGGCGGCGACGCACGTCCGCCTGGGCGGTTGGTGCCAGGGTCTTGAAGCCTGGGTGGGCGTTGTGGGCATGGCCAGTTGTTTCGCATGTTGTTCTAGCGTGACGCCCCATGGCATGGGGTACGGGCATTCCTCGGTATTGCGCGTGGGCTTCGCGGAAGCGGCCTGATCCGTGGCCGTGCAAGCAGACGCTACTGCAGCTCTCTACCCCGAGCGCGATAGGATGCTTCTTGAGCTGATGGTGACAAGGAGCTGGAGCGCTTACCGTACGTATCGTCGTAGGCGAGCGTGGCCATCCCTTTGACAGCACTGAGCACTGTTGCGGCCTGGGAGCCGTCCCTCACGTGCTGCATGCACAGGTAGGAATACCGGCATTACTTTTGACAAGTGACATGCACCCCCCGCAGCACCTGAAAATGAGCAGTATACAACCGCCACAGCAGCGCACTGCCAGCCAATAAGCGACCAGGAGAGTGCTCATTGGCTATGGGCCCCCAGGCAGTTCTTGCGGCACAAGATGATGGGACATGAGCATAACCAATGTATCAGTAAGACACAGCAACCCCGCAAATCTTTATTACAGGTCTGCACGACTCAGCGTGCTTCATGGCCAGCTGCGCTGACGCCCCCACTGCCTCACCACGTGCACCAGCAGACTCCGTGGGTCCACCGGGGGCTTGCTGGAGGGCAGGCGCCCCATGTGCGCTGCCGTGGCGTCGGTTGCCAGGGCCACCACCCACGCGGCCGCCTCCAACCAGTACGGCAGGCAGGCCCGGGCCGCGGCCACGGGGAGGGCGGACGGGCCCGTGAGCGGCAGCATCTGCAGCAGCAGCCGCTGCAGCAGCAGGGGAAGGAGCAGGCGGCACGGCAGACTTATGATCGGTCCCCCACAAAGCTTGTGTCCATCACTGCCATGTCCAGCGCCAGATGCACTATTGCACTGTCGCATGAGCGAAGCTGCATCAGCAACGGCTTGCATGCACAGCTTAATTGCTTGTCCAAAACTGGGCACCGCACCTGCGACATCCCAAGCTCCCACTCCGGCGCGGGCGCGTACGCCCCCTCCAGCCCCTGCCCGCGGCACAGCCGGCACAGTGACTCCGCCGCCCGCGCCGCCAGCCGCGCCGCCAGCAGCGGCGGCGGCCGCGCCGGCACGCGCACCGTCGCAGCCGTCTCATCATCCGCAGCGAGCCACTCCACCACCGTGGCGTTCACCACCTGGCAGTGCAGGTCCTCCAGCCACCCTGCCCGCCTGCTCTCCTCCGCCCCCAGGAGCTTCCCCTGCCGCGCCTCCTCGCACGCCAGCCACCACGTCCCGCTGCTGCCCTCCCAGCCACGCGTTCCCTGGGCCCCCTGCTGCCCCTGGCCCTGCTGCTCCTCCTCCCTCTGCAGCTCTGCCCCCAGCCCCGCGTGAGCCGCCAGCTGGTCCAGCAGCGCCACCTGCAGCCATGCAGGATACAGCAGGTAAGTCGCATTACCATACACGTCAGCACACAGGTTCAGGGGTAGCATGTTTCGTATCCGCCGCCAGCTGTTCCAGCAGCGCCACCTGCAGCCGCAGGAGCCGGAAGCGTGCAGTGCCTACAAGATGTCATCTGTTCCGTTACGGCGTTAGCGTAGCATACATACGGTATCCCTACTTTGGTCGGAAGTGGTTGCTAGCCTGTTTCGGCGGCCCCACCTGCAGCCGCTGCACCGCCTCGTGCCGCGCAACGCGCAGCAGCCCCGTCGACAGGCGGTGCCCCAGCCGCCCCACCTCCGCCAGCTGCATGCGCAGCCTAAACACAAAGAACAGCGCCTGAGTCAGGCTGGACACGCCGCCTTTCGTGCTGAAGTACAGCGTGTCCCTGTGCTTCCCCGACACCGCCGGGTGCCAGTGCATCGGGGCGCTGTCGAGCAGCGCGCTGGCGGCAGCTGCCAGCAGCTGCGACTCTGCCAGCGCGTCGAAGACCTCGACGAGCTCTGGTGGTATGGGGCGTGGCTTAGAGGGGTCTTGGTTGGACGCGCTTTTGAAGGCCACCATGAGCCGGCTGTAGAGGGAGTCCATCACCACCCGCGCGTACTCGCACACGCTGCTCATCATGGGCCCCATCAGCTCGTCGAAGACGGCGGACGCCGCGCCCATGCTGTACGTCACACCGGATGCCTGGCGCTCGGTGGTGTCGGAGCGCAAGCGGGCGGCGGTGGACTGGACGGCGCGGGCCGCGTCTGCGACGGCGGATATGAGCCCCTTGTCCATGAGCGCCAGGAGGACCTTCCTGCCCAGCACCAGGTCTGCGTCCTGCTCGCCGGCTTCGCACATCTCGCTCGCGATGTTCATGGATTTCTCGAGGAGCAGGAAGGCCGCCTGGCTGACGTGTGCGATCAAGTCGTACGAGTTGATCCTGGCATGTGGCAATGTGGCGCAGGTAAGGGTACCCAGACAGGCTGTAACCTTTTCACTCGCACTATCTGCTATTGGTAAGCGAGGCGTGCCACATGGGATATGACAGTGGCGATGCTACTGCATTTGCATGTGAGCAGGACAAGGGGCCCTCACACGGGCCACCATGTGGTGCCGCTTCCTTCCAAACTGGACTGCAGCTGCCGCACAGCTGCTGTGTTCACGGCGACTCAGCATCGCCTACCGCACGCCGTAGCCATACTGCACACTTGTGAGGTGCGGTACGCAGTCGGAGTTGTGCCTACCCTGGGATGCGCAACTCCCTCTGCACGCGCCTGTGCATACCTGGACTCGGCTTCACCGGTGTTCCCGACCACGGCGGCAGCCCGTACTTTGATCACCCTGAACAGCCCTTCTATCCTCGTAAAGAGCTTCTTTGCGAAGCACGCGTTCAGCCACGCTCTGGCGCACGCGGTAGGCCTCGCTTTATCCGTTGCGGACCGCATTTCGGACCGCATCCGGCCAAAGACCGTAAAGAAGTTACGCAGGCTCGCGCCAAACTCATCTACAGCCTTTTTTGTCTGTGCGTCTCTGGGCTGGGCGTCACCAGGCGTGTGCGCTGCTAATTGTTCAGTGTCGCGGAGCAAGCGCTCGACAGCTTTGCCCACGTCATTAAGGTCCATCCTTGCTCGTGTTGCGAATTAACATAAGACATGCATGAAGTCAGCTGGTCCTGTCCCTTCGGCTGTTTGTGGATGGTTCCGGCGTCAGGGTATTTCGGCGTTCCGGCAGTGGCTTGCCTGCCTCACTGCATGCAGCCAGCTGCGGACGGCTGCAGCATACACTGTTCCTTTTAACTGTTACACTTTCATTTACTCGGTCTATCCCGGGTATGCAAGCTCCAAGGGATCAAGGGAACACGGGAATAACTGGCCTGCCTGCAAGTAGCACATCTGCGCGACATGCCTGCACCTATACGTGTCAGCTACGGAATAGCTACTGCCATGACACGTGGCACTCGCGGGTCGAGGCCCCCAACTCCCGTCAGACACTCAAGCCACCTACAGGTCCTGCATGCCAGCTTCCGGTACAGCAACAGTAGACTGAATACCGTATCCTGCACCTGGTCACCGGTGCGGCATACCAGCGGCCACACTCCGCACGGGCTGCAGTTAACCATGGTCTACCAGGGATTACCAGATCGGGCCTGATCGGGCATGGCACATGGGATCCGTGGCACGGCTGCACACCACCCTGAGGGCCTCTACAATTGGCGTTGCCCAAGTGGACGCAGATACACTGTACCACAGAAGGGTCAGTGCCAGGGCGCCTCCGCCGACGCCAGGTATCAGTTCCCCACGTGACTCTACTGGTATGACCTCGCGGCCCCGAGCAGATCGCCCTTTCCCCCGGCTGTGAGGCATGGACCAAGGGCGTAGAACGGCGTTAGCGCTTGGACATAGCTGGTGTACTTCCCTCCCTCCAGCTGCGCAGGGCGACTCCTGTCCACCGCCACGCACGCGGGCTGGTCGTGCCGTTGCCGCCCGTACGCCGTTTGGCCCAGTCCGCGCTCCAACCAATTAGTGCCCACGCCATTTTGATTGTGACCTGGTTAGCGGGTTCGACACAACTGCCAGAAATGGCGCTGGGGGACACTGATAGGCAAGGGCAAAGGCGAGGGCGCCACAGGGCGGCGGTGTTGGGAACTTGGGAAGCGCACGACGGCCCGGACGGTGCAGCTTAAGACAGAGGCCATTTGACCAGACAAGTCGTCAGCCGGCCGCCATTCTGCGCTGCCGTGGTACCGGCAGTGGGCAGCGGGGTGAGGCGTGCCGGTGCAACGGACACCAGGGGAACACGTCCTTCAGGTCGTTGGGGATACCGTGCCTTCCCCTGCATATGTCTTTGTTTGTTTGTTTCTTACATGATAGGATCCGGAACCCAGCATGTAAGGACCCGTGTACGAGCCAGGGGCTCCAGGGCCATCGCAAAGACTCAAGACACGCAGCCGGATGCATGTCTAACGGAGGTGTATTGGCCCGGTGTGCATTGTAAGCGGTTCATAAAGTGCTCCCGTCGTCCCGCGTGATCGCCACATGCCCTGAACCGCTTGTGCCAGCATCGGCCCCGCGGAGGCCTGGGGGGGTCTCCATGGGTTAACCGCCAGGCTGCATCCTATGTTCTTAGGCGCTCCCCTGGCCAGCCCTGGTCCCGTCGCACTACTGAGGGCGGTGGCGGCCATCTCAGATGGCAGTCCGTGATTCTGCCACATGCCAGTGTAAGGTGCTGTAATTTGTAAGCGTTCTCTGGCCATGCTTGTCCCTGATCACAGGCATATGGCGGCACACACGCATCATAATCTACGTAACCGGTTTCAGGACTGTACGACACCCGATGTGATGTTCTTGCGGAGAAAGGCCAGCCTGACCAGCCTGGCTCAAAGTCAGCTGCCGCTGCCTGGCCAGGGGTCAGCGGAGTATGGTCTGCAAATACCACCGACAAGTTTTCAGGGTCCTACGAGGTCCCTGCGTCCCTTGTTCCTCCCCTGCTTGGGTTGCCTGGGACACCTAACGTGTAGCGGATGCGGTGCGGGAATGGGATATATAGAATCCCTTACACGTATACATACAGGAAGGTGTCACTCACTGCCACCTCCGGGAAGAAGAAGACTGCC
>VFQN01008466.1_pt1 | contig 10412 bp, 8 predicted proteins | sample 3512371 | NCBI WGS metagenome assembly VFQN01 (sample SAMN10412370, study PRJNA504923) | tailings metagenome | isolation source: Replicate 2 from Balatoc abandoned mine | place: Philippines: Itogon, Benguet | collected 2017-08-28 | reverse complement strand
TCATGTCAAAGATGTCATAAACCATCAAGAATTTATCAAAAAGAAAAGAAAATTTGTAAAGCAGCGAAACCTTTTACAATCACCAAGATATTTAGTTTTGGTGGTGGGAGTAAGAAGAAGAAAGCTCCTCCTATTACTACTACCCCTCCTAATACCACTCATGCCACAGTTAATCGATCGCCTTCAGTAGATCCAGCGGCATCGCCTGCAACAAACTCTGCACCAAGTGGAAATAAGCCTCCAAGAAGATGTCTAAAGTGTCATAAGGTCACAAGAAAGCGTTATTTCTGTGAGGAATGTGTGAGTGAACATGAAGCAAGGACAGGAAGACCATTCAATGGTAGTTGTATTCTTTGTCGTCGTTGTTCTACTCATTGGACAATGAACGATGATGGTTATTGTGAACAATGTTCTACCAGTGTCGTGTAATGTACTACTGTAGCTGATATCAGATCATATTATACATGTTTTGATATTAGCTTTGAAATGTTAAGAGAGGTCGTTATTTGTACTTGCTCATCTTTATATTAGAGGAATGAGAGAGGAAGATTTCATTGAACAAAGCACTGAATAAATGAATAATAAACAAAAATAAAAGAAAATAAAAGAATTCTTTCTGAAACCATTCAAACACACAATATTATAGAGGAAGAACAATTACCTCCATCTACTTATACATCACATATATTCAACAATGAAATGAAAAAGAAAAGAAAAGAAAACAAAGTTAAAGAAAATCAAATAAGGGCAACGAAAAGAAAGAATGAAAAGAGGAAGAAGAATTATGATGTAGGATATTGGAATGCATTGATATAAAAGATGCATTTTCTCTTATTTCTTTTCTCTATTTATACTAAGAATAGACAAATTATTTTATCTATTCTTTGACAATATTCTTCTTCTTATTATTATTCTATATGATTATTCATTGATATAGTCTCTCTATATTCGTTGTATTATTCGTATTAGTTGGGTGTGGTCTATATCTAAAGACTGGACTATGATGGACATGGCCGTGGTTATTCCAATCATCTCTCCGATAGATAGACTCGTCTAATTCAAAAGATAAATCATAAAAACCCTCTTCATTCTCTTCATCTTCATCGTTATTATAATTGTTTGTGGGAATATGATTCTCATCATCATGATCATCATGAGCAACTCTATCACCTCCTTCTGACAACACATCACTCAGATCACTACTCAAAGAGGCGCTATTTGAAACCACATCACCTGATTTCGTCGAGCAATGTGAGTTATCGATAGCTGTTGAAGAAATAATTCCTAAACTGCTCCTAACATTAGCACTATGACTATTATTATTCACTTTAATGTTTTCGTCATCCTCTTCATCCATATCTTCATATATTTGTTCCTCTATCCTACTCATCAAACTATCACTATCACTACTGTAGTGTGCTCCTTCTTCTAAGTCACTTCGAGGATTTAAAGAGAAATGAACTTTTCTTTTCTCAATAGTCTGATGATAAGAGACGGGATGATCAGTTAACTGTGACTCTTCATTGTGAACTTTTGATTTATTAATTGATCCTGCTCTTTTTAGTCCTTTGTGATTCTTTTGCTCTCGGTGAGAGATAATATAAATCCCTACTGATAGAAAGATAGCAAGAAGAGCTGGAACAATAATCTGAACATCTAATAGAACACCCAATGACGATAATGCTGTTGAAGAAGACGATGATGAAGAAGAGGAAGAAGATAAACTACTAAATATAAAAGCATTTGAAGTGAAATTAAAGATCTCATATGATGATAAAACAATATATTGTTCATTCAAAAGGATGAATGTTAATGGTGAAGCAGAATAACTCAGAGTATTTAACGAAGTAATTCCTGAGATCTGTGAGAAGTCAATCACATCACCTTTCCTTGTTGGATCGAAATCTGTGATAATAAGCTTACTATTACTTTGCGGATAGATTTCATATACTTTCTTCCCTCTACCTCCTTTTATTTGAACTGTTTGTCCAGTAGATAGTTGGATTTGAAAGATTTCTTCGCGACCTGATACTCCAATCACTGTGGAATCATTTTCTCCCACAGCTTGAATCAACACAGAGACACTGCTCGGATAGGTAGGAAAACTGGAGGGTTCTGAGGTGGGGATTATCTTTCTACTAGGTCTTACTGAAGGTGATCTTGAGGGTCTCATACTGGGTTTCAAAGAGGGAGTAACAGTGGGAACATAAGACGGTTGTCGCGTTGGGGAGAATGAAGGAGGTCCTGTAATCAGCCGGCTGGGACAGTAACTTGGCTTCATTGTTGTAGGGGATCGACTTGGACGCTTTGTCGCAAATAACGATGGAGATCTGGTGGAGTTATTGGTCAACTGGTATGGTTTGTTGGTTGGATAATCACTCGTCGCTCCCTCGGTTGGGGATGCAGAAGGATTTGAAGTCGGAAAATGGCTGGGAAGTGACGAAGGTTTCGATGATGGAAGATTAGAAGGCATAAATGAAGGCAGTAATGTCGGAGAGCTCGTAATATTTCTGGGGTATGTTAACAAAAAAGCGTTACTTTGAGTGGCCCAAGCTTGAAAATTAACAATCAAAACATCATCAAATCCGTCACTATTCACGTCACTTACTCCAGCCACCATAAACCCTCCTCCTACTATTGTAACTCCTTGATCTCTTGTTAGCTGAGACAACTCTAGAGATGAGTTCCTTGTGTTTCCTCCATACATTATGTATGACCGCTGCACACCGTAACCACTACCAACACTGTTATAAGGTAAACTCCCGATAACAAGATCACCAAATCTATCCCCATTCACATCTCCAGCACTGCTCAAAGAGAAGCCTGTTACTGAGAGAGATGGTGGGACGATCTTGAAGCCCTTGCTTGACCCTGTAACAATATCCGTTAAATAGACGTCAGACAAAGCAGCGGAGCCATAGATAACATAGATTACTGCCTGGGATGATAATGTCAGGACTGTAAGTGCGATGTCAGCATATCCATCATTGTTGAGATCACCTGCCATCGCTAAAGCCACACCTACTGCAATGAAGGACTTTGCACTGCCACTGTTCCCAATGATCTTAAAACCATCCTGTCCGGAGGTCAAAGAACCTACATTAAAGTCAGTAGTATTCTCTCTTCCTAAGATCATATAAATTGTTCCTTTATATAATCCACTGATTAAAACATCCGCTCTACCATCTCCATTTATATCACCTGCCTTTGCCACTGCCCAACCTAGGTAATCGCTCTTACTCTCTCCGTAGATGCCGTAAGAAACATGAATATTCTTAAACCCACCTGTCGATCCGAAATACACCAATGTCGCCGACACCAATGGATATCCCATCATTAAATCATCCGAGTCATCTCCGTTAAAATCTCCGATACCAACCACAGATCGAGATAGAGTGTCGGCATACATCTTACCTTCAGTCTTCAACACTGCAAAGAAACTGTGGGAGGAAGACGATGAGTCGAGTGTAATTGTAGAAGACGTGCTACTGCTATCGTTTGCTCCAAAGATGAGGTATGAAGAAGCAGTGGAGAGAGGGTTATTGAAGGTGACACTTTGTGACGTCAGGGTCGTAGATTGGAGGAACCGGCCGATAAAGAATAAATTACCAACAAAACGGTCATCAGGCCACTCTACCGAAATAACAGATGTCGGAGCTAATGTTGGATTCACTGATGGTCGAGCTGTTGGGAGAAAGGAGGGTGATGTCACTCCCAGCGTTGGAACCAAAGTCGAGGCTGTTGTGGGTCTTGATGGAAGGAGAGTCGGGATAGGTGTTGGAAGAACTGTTGGAACATGGCTCGGATCGTTGGTTGGGAGTACGGATGGGAAAAAAGTCGGTGAAACCGTTGGCCTCAAGGTAGGTATGATTGTGGGAGAACAAGTCGGTAAATAAGATGGCACAAAAGAAGGCAATTTCGATGGATTTTCACTCGAAAGAATTGAAGGAGATAGGGTTGGTTCAAAACTTGGATGGATAGAGGGTGACGTCGTCGGAGTGAGTGAAGGTAAGATAGTTGGGGACTTGGAAGGAAGATATGTTGGGGAAGAAGATGGACATAGAGATGGGACAATAACAGGTACAATCGAAGGGGAAACAGGGAAAATCGAAGGATTGAGGCTTGGAAAGACAGTATGTTGATAAGTGGGGATGTTCGAGGGAAATTGTGTTGGGATAAAGGTAGGGGAAAGAGTTGGATTGGTTGAAGGATTTTCTGTTGGAGAAAAAGATGGAGAGACTGTCCAACTTTGTGATGGACCAAGGCTGGGTCTAACAGAGGGAACTGAGGATGGGCGAGGTGTCGGAAACATACTTGGTACAGAAGAAGGGAGCACCGAAGGCTTACTAGATGGAATGGCGGAAGGAAAGGAAGAAGAAGGAGTCGTAGATGGATTTGATGAGGAAGGTTGTGAACTAGGAGTACTTAACGGCCTCGAAGATGGACTATTTGAAGGAAAAGATGATGGTATCATCGAGAGCACGTAATAACCTGAACTTGGCAGATTTGTTGGGAAAAGAGAGCTTGGAGAACTTGTTGGAGAAACAAAAACTGTTGGCTCTCTTGATAATGAAGCGGGTGAAGATGAAGTTACAGTAAAAGTTGGTCTGGCGCTGGGTGTTCGCGTAGAAGGCCTTATTGTCGGTTGTCTCGTCGAAGGCCGGATTGTCGGAATTCTGGATGGTCTTGCGGTGGACGGACTGGCTGAAGGAGGAGCTGTTGTGGGTAAAGAAGTTGGAAAGTAACTTGCAGAAGGAAATGTAACTCGTACACGGCTCGGATACTCACAAAGGTAAAGATAGTAGTTGGAAGTGATAAAAATTCCTTTTAATTGTCCAACATCTGCCGATGAGGCTGAGATTGTACCGGACACCACTGATGGAGCGTACGTCCCAGAGCCTAAGATTGTATAGATTCGAAAGCTTGATCCGCCGTCAGTTGAAAGGAGTGCTCGAATCCGGTAATTACCGTAATCAGCAACATAGATAACGCCATTAGTATCCCCAGTCACGCCAGTAGGTGTGTCGATATGAGCGGAGGTTGCTGATCGACTATCCCCATTGTAAGCAGGACTTCCTGTTCCAGCGATTGTTCTAATAATCCCATCAGAGGTTACTTGTCGAATTCGATTATTCCCTGAATCAGCGAGAAATAATGCTCCATTTGAATCTCCCCATACACTTTGTGGTTGATCGAGAATTGCAAACATTGCAAGTGAATCATCCCCATCATAACCTGCAGTACCTGTACCAGCAATAGTGGTAATAAATCCATTTGATGAATTCACCATCCTAATTCGAGAATTGAAAGTATCAGCAATAAAAATATTCTCAAGTGTATCCAACCATAATCCCCCTGGATTATTAAGTACCGCTGATGTTGCAGGTCCATTATCACCGCCATCGCCAACAGTGAAGACTTTACCTGCAACAAGGTTTATAATACCAGTAGAAAAGGAATATCGAAACACACGGTAGGAATCACTAATATAAAGGTTCTCAGCTCTTGTATCTCCCCAAATACCTGTAATATTACTCAAGGAGGCAGATTGAAATAATTGAGAGGTAATGTTTGAGTTTGCACTACATTTAGCTCCTCCAATGGTACTAATAAAACCGGTAGCAGAAGTCACTTTTCGAACAGCACAATTGAATGAATCTGCGATATAAACATTGCCTATAGAATCAACCCAAACAGAACTGGGAGAAGAAAGAGTTGCTAATGTTGCTGGACCATTGTCTCCTGAATCTCCTTCAACGTTTCTTCCAGCGAAGAGACTGACTTCGTTAAATATAAAAGTAAAGATTGGAAGATTTGTGGGACTGGCTGAAGGTTTTCTGCTAGTTGGAGCTGTCGTTGGGTATCTTGTAAGAGTTGGAACTCGAGAAGGGCGGAAGCTTGGAGAAGAAGTGCGTGTGGGAGCAAGGCTAGGACTAGAAAGAAGGCGCGAATTTCTCTTTCCTCTGGTGAGACTAAAAATATGGAAAAACAATAATAATTTAAGAAAAAAATGATACATTAGAATCCCGCAAATAATTTCAATCAGAGAATTCACATCATATCTTTGAAATTCAACTCAATCCATTTAATTATTTATTTATTTATTATTATTATTATTCTCGATGATGTTTTGGAATCTTCTCCAGAGGGTAAGGTAAAATTTCGCGAACATACCCCGCAATGCACCATTCACTTCAAACGTTCAACGTCAACGAAGAAAGTTGAGACTTTGCAGCTAGAACTATAATCCTCTTTTCGGGGTTGCTCTCTTATTCATCCATTTTTGGTGCAACTATCTTTTCAAATTAAAAATCTGTTTTTTCTACTGAAATTTACTGACCAAAACGTCGAGATGTTGTATCAGCGGTATCGGTGCTTAAGTTCGATTATCGGTAGTAATCGGTACCTAATATCCGTTCAACAATCAACACAAACAAGATCTTTACTCCTTGTTTCTGAACAACTTTCGAAATTAAATGAGTACTCGTTCTGTTGCAGATCAAATTTTAAATGAGGGGGGATTTAATGGTATCTTTGCAGGTTGGGGGATGTCACGCGTTGTCGCTATGAACTACTCTGCGCCAAATAACTCCCATGACCCAAACGCACCTGCACCGCTGGTTATTGCTGACACCAAGGATACTTATTCCATGTATGATGATGAAAAACCGAGATTGCAGAAGGTAGCCCATCCCACAGTCTCATTGGGGTCTTTTTTTAGTATCGCTCTGGCTGGGTGTGATTTAATGAGTTCCGCGTTATACACTCCAGGAACTGTGACACTTTATAGTGGCAAGGTGAGTCTATTTGTTTATATCGTTTGTTTAATGCCTTATTACTTTTTTCCACCTGTTTGTTAGTACACTTTTGTCGGGTTATTGCTTGTTACCGCAATGCTTTCAATGTTTCGTAAAGTGTATTCTGAGGTCGTTACAGCTATCCCTGTGAATGGTGGAACCTATAATTTAGTGTTAAATACCGTGAATAAGAAACTTGCTGCCTTTGTTGCATGTTTATCGATATTATCGTACATAGCAACTTCTATCATCTCAGCCTATGACTCAATGGTCTATCTCTCGGAACTTTGGCCTGACATCGGTAAATATTCTCTTAATCTTTTATTAAATTGTTAATTTCACGGTTTCCCTTTCTTTCTGTTGTAGATCTTCGCTTGTTCACTGTTTTAGTAATGATTTTCTTCGGTGCAGTGACTATCTGTGGTGTGTCAGAATCTTCCTATGTGAATGCGTCAATCTTTGTACTTCATATGTTTACATTGACATTATTAATTTTATGGGGTTTTGCATATGGTTGTCAGGATGGATTCAGTATTTTCACCGAGAATATGCATACACCTGCCCCAAAGATCGTGACATCAGAAGGAGATGAACTAGCCCATAAGAATGCGATGGCTGCCATTTATTTTGGTTATTCAGCAGGATTGTTAGGTATTACAGGGTTTGAAACAGCGTCGAATTACGTTGAGGAGCTTGCGAGTACTGATGTGTTCGTCACTACAGTGAATGGTTTGTGGTAAGTTGATCACGTCATTCTCCCCATGGTGCTCTGACCCCTCTTTCCTTTCTAAAGGTTATTGGTTGGAATCTATAACCCATTGATAAGCTTAGTATCAATGATGATTCTCCCTTTGGATGATATTTATTCTCATCCAGCGGAATTATTAGCTGAAATGGCGAAGAAACTTGGTGGTGAAAAATTTAGTACTTTCATCTGTGTTGATGCAGTCATTGTCCTTTGTGGTGCTGTATTAACCTCCATTATTGGTATTAGTGGATTATTAGTACGTTTATCTAAAGATCGCATTCTTCCTGATAGTTTTGCGATGACCAATTCACGTGGTGCACCATATGTTTCGATTATATCCTTTGTTGTCATTTCTATTACTTTATTTCTTTCGATCTATGATCCTGGTAGTGAACGCGCCATTAATGATTTTGCTGGTGTTTATTCTATTGCTTTTCTTTCAGTTTTATTATGTTTTGCTGCTGGTGCAATTCTATTAAAGTTATATCGTCCGAGAATTGCAAGATTAGTGATAGCACAATGGTAAGCACCATCGTAAGCTTTTGAGAGTACAATTTCAGTTATTTTCATGCTTTTTACTTGATAGGTATGAAATTATTCTTTCGTTGCTCGCAGTCTTTATTGGGTTCATTGGTAAGCAACATTACCACCGTACCAAACCCTTGACTCACTTGGTTGATCTTTAGGGAATATTGTGTTAACTCCTGGAGTTTTTTATATTTTCTTAATCTATCTCAGTGGATTAATCGCTTTAGCTGTCTATATGTTTAGTCGTGTTGAAGTATTAAGCTTTGGTATCTGGATGGTAAGTCTTCATACTTCTCTTTGATCTTCGTAATCCATAATAACATCTTTTATTCTTAGATTCGTAAAATCTTCATGAATCAAAAGAAAAGAAAATTAGAAGAAAATGATTCAGATATCATTCAAGCATGTCAGATCCAAGATCAATACAATGAAAGAACTGAATTAATTAAAGGTGATTTTAATCGTAAAGCAATACGTAAAGCAGTCAGAAAGAGCATATTAGCCTATAAGAAAGAGAAAGAACAATCAGAACCCACGACGACAGCAGTCGTTCATGATTTAAGTAATAAAGAAGTCAGCGGAACCGGCATCGAACTAACCTCATTACCGACTAAGACTGAGACTGCCACTGCTCCAACCACTACCACGACCGGCGCTGCACCTGCTCCTGTACACCGTGAATCACGATTTGGTTGGATTCCAAAGCGAATGATGTCAACATCAAGTCAATTAAGCGTTGAATCGATTGATAATCGCGATCATAAATCACATTTCTCTGATTATATTAACATCGTTCAACAACGATTATCCTCTGTCAATCTCTACTCACATATCCCTAATTTACGCTACTATGATCGTTCTGCTGGTTCATTAAATGATTTAGAATTAATATTACAACGTCCAATGATTGGTAAATATTTAAAATATTTAATGAAATCATTAGATGAATTAGTCTCCCAACCATTCTGTTATCTTGCAAAGCATTCAGATCCAATCTCCTTACAGTTAGCGATTAACTATATTAATAATAATGAATTAAGTAATAATATTTATATTTTACATTTTGTTGATGATCGGAAGGTTATTAATGCTTTTGAAGAATATACTAATGAATATCATCATTATTTACATAATATTAACAATGATGATCACTTAGAACAAGGTGGTATTGAAGGTGAGAATGGTATTAGTACTAGGAAGAGACGTTATTCCTTCCAATTACCTGATAATGGTATGGTATTAAAGTTATTAATGAAATCACCGAATAAGAAAGGCGGTGATAAAGATAAAGATAATCGTACATCCTTAGATGGCACTGAGTTAGGATCAGGAGATAATATGAGTGATCGTATGATGGAAGAAGAAAAGTCTTCTGAAGTTTCTGTGATGAATCAATTTACATTAGAATCATGTGTGACAACATTACCAACAGAAACACAACAATTACTTCAAAATGTTGCGATTTTAGATGCTTTCTATGCGTAAGTACACCTCTCTCATGACTATCATTCTCACTTGTCCTCATTGTCTTATTAGATATAAGAAGATTCATGCAATCGTTATTCGTGGAGGATTCTTTTGTCCATCATGTTTAGATTCGGTTGCAGATTATTTAAATATTCGTAAGAATAATATGATTATGGGTAAGATTACCTCCATTTCATAGTTATCTTTTTATAAAACGAATCCTCTATAATCTAGGTGTTCCTGATTCAAAGTTTCCATTCCCTTTTGCCAAGTTAAATGGTTGTCGTATTGCAATCCCTGATGCTGATCCAACGATACGACAAAACACTACTGCCCATTTGAAGCTATTATTAGAGAATCCTGCTTTATTCTCACAATACCAGCAACAACAAGAACAGCAGTACTCTAATCGTACGAACTATCATTCATATAAGAATAATAGTAGTGGGAAATCTCCTCATGATGTTGACGAGGAGAATGAAGAAGATTTGAATTCTGAACCACCCAATGATCACGAGTATGAGAACAATAACAATAACAATGATCATGATAGAGGTGATCTTCATAGTAGAATCCAGTTCTCTGATACGATTAACGTGGGAAAGAAATTAACCCTTTCGTTAAATGATTTATCTGCAATGCATTTAGATGTTTAATATTATGTGATGCTTTACTTTGAGGTTAGTAAAAACACTTTTATAACAGTATGTAACCACCTTTTCTTCCTCCTCTCTCATTGAACTCATTCCTTGCATTTCCTTCTTTTTTTTATTTATATTTATTTGAAGTAGTTCATCTTCATTCTTTTTCTTTTCTTTGCTCTCCCTATGTCCTCATTCTCGTCCTCATTCTGATGTTTATTTCTTTCACCT
>VFQN01008465.1_pt1 | contig 10412 bp, 5 predicted proteins | sample 3512371 | NCBI WGS metagenome assembly VFQN01 (sample SAMN10412370, study PRJNA504923) | tailings metagenome | isolation source: Replicate 2 from Balatoc abandoned mine | place: Philippines: Itogon, Benguet | collected 2017-08-28 | reverse complement strand
ATATAATTGTTGATCTTCCTTTGATCATCATTGTATCTTTCCTTGTTGAGAGAAAAAGAATTGTTCTTTCTTATCATCTGAATCCAATCAAACTATCATTCAAATGCGAATCCTTTATGCAGGAGCAATCAATCAATCAATCAATCAAATGAAATGAAATGAAACAACACAAATCAAATCAAATCAAATCAAAGAAGCCATTGAAGATTAAAATAAAGGAATCAATAACTCTAAACAAACAATCTTCTGTAACAATCTTCAAGTGCATGAAAGAGAAGGGAGGAATAAAGAACATTTCAAGTACAAAGCACATTAAAAGAGGTGAAAAACAACTCACCAATGACAAAACAAAGCAAAACCACAAGTAAATAAAATAAAATGTTACTCGGCATTGGCATTCTTTAACAAATCTTAACTGAGTTACCTTCTTTCCTTGAGAAGTAACGAATAAACAAGAAATAAGAAACAAGAAAGAGAAAGAAAACAAACGAAATGCTGTGAAGAAAGGAAATGTGAAGAAAGAAAAAAGGTGAAGAAAGGTTGTATAAAATAATAATCAATCCATCGATCGATCGATCAATGAATAAAATGGTTAAGAAAAAACAAAACAAAAACTAAATACTTTGATACATGTCTTGTATGAAAGAATAGTATGTGTACTAGGTAATTAGGTAATAAGGGAGGGAGAGGGGAACAGTCTTCTATTGTATCTTTGCTTTATAATGTTCTTCTGTTTAGAGCTTACGACTGCTCTTCTTAAGTGGATAGATTAACCTCCTCTGATGCTTCGATATCAAAGCCAAGCTCTTCTTTCAGAGCTTTCTCAGAGGCTTGATCTAATATCCCTCCTGCTGCAACAATTAGCATCTGTTGATCAACTTTCATCGATCGACTGTTCGCTTTCATAGATTCTCCTGTTAAAGGAGCCACTGCGTTCATCTTAGCACTCAAGAGAAAGTGAGTAAGCTTAGCAGAGAAGGACTGTATGCTGCTAGGTTGAGGATGGTGAGGTATTAAAGATGGGGTTGAAGTCGCTTGAAGAGTATTGCTCGTCGTTGAAACATGTGATGCAGATCGAATACTTCCATGATCTTTACCAGATTGGTTAGTATTATCACTGCTGTTCTTGATCTCTTGTGGTGGTAACTGTTCATCTGTCGGTTGAGGTTCTGGGGAAACTTCTGGTTGGACAAATAAATCACTTGGTTCATCATATTCAGGGATGATCGAACGATTTACCTCTAATAAGAGAAATGGTTGATTGTAAAAAGATGTTTTTAACACAAAAGAAGTAATACTTACGTGAGACAGATCCAGCTTTACTTTTACTATTGGAAGCACGGTTCTTATTGTTATTCCCTTTACTTCCTTTCTGTAATACTTTTCTTCGTTTTTCACGATTCGCATTAATTAAATATGCTTTAAACATCAATTTCTTCTCTTCTTCTGAGAAGTTTTGATATCGTACCATATACAACCAAAAGAAGGCAGTTACAGCTCCAAACAAACAACATAAAGCATACAAACTGAAGTAAGTGTTTCCTGAGTAATGAACAATACTAATAATACCAATTAAATAGTTTCCCATACCATATATCGCTCCCCAAATACCCAATGGACTTGTGAACGATCGAGTTAAAGAGGAATAATACAATTTAAAAAGGATATAAGTAACGAAAGCAAGAAAGAAGACCACATGTGATGCAAGCACAGCGACGTTTCTCACCTCAGCATATCCTTCCTCATTATAAAAATAGACATAGATGTTAAGGCCAGTTCCAATGACTGCAGCTGCAAGATAACTAAGATAAGGTGTTCCTAAAACTGGTGTTGTGACAGAGAAAGCTGCGAATAAAAGCCCAGACTTGGAGATCGCGTAAATTTGTTTTCCTGCACAAAAGAATAAACAAAGCGCGACAGCATACATTCCTGGTGCATTAAACCAGATAGAATCAAATAAAGATACATTAAAAACGTTGGAAAAGCCATATTGTAAAGGGTATTTCGCCTTTGTTAACTTTGCGATACCTGGGAACTGAGAACAAGCAGAAAGACTGAGAAACACTGACAAGACAACAAATGTCACTGAACAAATAATTAGTGCTTTCGGAATTTGTTCTCTAGGTCTCTTTAACGTGTCGCTAAGTAAAGGAATGAAGTGCAATCCCTGATAAAAGCCGTTGATATTCGTTCGACCTGGCATCATGTTATCAAAGGTAAAAGGGATCGCAGTTTCACAAAAAGTACGATAATCAATCGTCTTTAAATTCAGACTTGCATCAGCAACACCACCAAGATAAATGAGGTAAAGGAAAAACGTTCCCGCGCCTAAGAGACACACGAGACTCCAGAAGGGTTTTCCGCCAACGACGTTCCATACAAAAGATGTTGCATAGAAGATAACAACAGCATAGGGATGGAAGTCGACTGTGAAGACATTTAAGGCAATCATCAAAGCGATCACTTGATCCACTTTAATGACAATATATGTCAAGATGAAAGCGATCTCGAACCAAGCTGTAACGTATCCAAAGTAAGGACCAGCTGCCGCACGAACGAATCCAAAGATACCTCCTGAAAAAGGAAGTGCTGATATCATTTCTGACATACATAAGCAAAGGCAGATGTAAGCAGAACCAACGAAGAGCAGGTTGAAGAGGTAGGAGTCAAATCCGTTCACTAATGACTTGTTCCAAGTGATGTTACGATTTCCAAGAACAAGAGCAAATCCTAGAAAGAAAAATTGTCAAAATTCTCGAACATAAAGCTCTTGAATAGGCGATTCTTACCAAAGAGCACAACCTCAAGATCTGATAAATATTTTCGTTTTATCTTCGCGAGAAGTTTCCCAAATGGAGAAAGCTTTTCCTCTGCAATATCTTCTTTATGTGGTTCCTCGTTCGACTTCATTAGGCGAATTGATTTCTGATTATTTCTAATAACTCGCAACCACGCCATAACTGTCGCCTCTCCTCTCCTCCGACAACGGAAAAATTACCGTGCGACTGGGGAATCTCCACATTCGGAAAGAAGAGCATGGGCAGGGCATGAGATGGGCATGGGTTTGGGGAATTTACCGGTACTATTAATATAGCGCAAATTTGAAAGAAGTCTTGAAAATCTTTGTTGGAATGATGAAGGTTTATGGGATAAAATTCCTATTATGGATCGGGATTGTGTGCCTTTCCACCTCGAATGGAGTTTGGAGAGATCCAAAATATGCAAACTACTCTTATGTTATTGAGATCCTTCCAAAGGTCTTAATGCTACCAATAAGTAAGGACTTCATTAAAAAAGCAGTTGAGAACGCTGGGGCAGCAGCATCCTTTAAATTATCGGATCATTCACAAGATGTGTATTTTTATCACTGGTTTACTAATCATTACAATTTTACCGTGGTTTTGCAAGGCGATGAGGCACTCGAATCCTCAGAAGTTGAGTTGTTTTACTTACCAACAGCTGGATCTGCAAAAGAACTGGCTCAATTCGATTGGTGGGCGAAATTAGATCGAGATATACAATCCTTTGCACAATCTAGAAACAATTTGAACTTTGTTTTAGATCATACCTTCATGGTTGCAACTTTTCCTCTACAAACTCGTCCAATACAATTCATTCATAAACGAGTTCGTAATGTGCGAGATTTGAGAATATTTCGATCTGATAATGACATGACGCCCAATGGTCGTGAAATCTATGTCCCATATTCGATAATTAGAAGGAAATTTCAAGTCATCTACCCTCCAAATCTCAACAACCACGCCTATCCAGATCGCAAGTATCTTTTCTTCGCTGTGTGTCGAGAGGCGAAAGCTGCCGGTGAGGATGTCCGAAGGTTTCGTACAGTCTTTTACCATCATTTGACCAATTCCCAACTTAAAACTATTACCTCTGCTTCCATAATTTCTCAAAACCTAACTTCCACAGAGTTTAATCAAGCCTTATTAGAATCTACGTTTTGTTTCATTATCCCAGGTGATACCCCATCTACATCCAAACTGTACAAAGCTATCTTCTCAGGGTGTATTCCTGTCATTTTCGTTGCTTTCCCGACGCAATTGCCGTTCTTCTCATTGATCGATTGGTCAAAGTTCTCAATTATTTTTTATAAGGATATGATCCGCTTCACTGATAGTGGAAAAAAGATTGATCAACTCTTACTTGTGTTATACAAGGTTTCGCAAAATAAAGAAAAGTTGGCACAATTACGAGATAATTTGAGGAAAGTTGCAGGTTTGTTTGACTACTCCAAGGTTGACTATCCCTCGGTCTATCATCTCTCTCTGATACAATTGAAACTTCGAGTTGATGCCGATCGAAAACTGGTGACCCCGATTGAAACACTCAATACCTAGGGCTTAGACTTAAATAAAATCATTACAGAAACAGTTAAAAAGGATTTTCATGTGTTTCTTTTTATTGAAAGAATTGTGCTATTTAAATCCTTCAAAAAATCATCTTTCAGCCCTTCAGATAAAATTTCTCCCCCGTTAATGCGAATGAAGTCAACATCGGGATAGTGATGTCGATAAACATACTCTCTAAGAAGATTTTTGCGGCTTAATCGTTCCCTCTCTTCAGTATCAATCCTATGGATAACGTGAAGGAATGTAAGAAACCGCCCATCCTGCTGAACTGCGAGATGCATCGGTAAAGAATGTTTAGGTTCCAAATTCATCTTCAAGCTAACAAAGTTCCATGAACTCAACGGTAAATCTCGTTCTGTCTGATAATAAGATTCTAGAACAGAAACACATTCTTGATCCTCTTCATCGAAATAAAACTGAACCTTAACTGGTGGTAGGTTCTTCCTTCCGAAACTCGCTAAAAGTTTGTCTAACATTATCTGAGGGAAAGTGCTGATCCAAGCAACATAATTACAGATTTGGTTTCGACCAAAGGGTTGCTTTCTATCTATTCGATTCAAAAAATGCCCAAATAAACGAAAATTAATTTTGTTCAAGGGATGAGAAGAATCGTTCATCCATGATTGATCACAATCAAAACTCAGCAACGCAATCGCATTTGCCAAGACAAATGCATCAAAAGGAGGACATGAGTCCAAAAATTGTTCTAATCTCGATTTCATAATTGATGGGACATCATTCCAAGTATATTCTAACTTCGATAAATTCTGAAAGATAGTTTGGAGAGTATCGAAGTCGATGTTGGAAGCTGTCTTTGTGATTCTTTCAATTAGATATGAATCAAAAGCAGTAGGGAGGTCAGCTCTTACCACGTACTGTGACTGCAATCTATGTAGAATACTCAAGGAAAGATCTTCTTCATCTTTTATTAACTCTTCGTACAGAAAATTTAACAGTATTGCACGCTCAGGGACGGCGACAGCTTTCCAAGGCTTATAGAACTTCTCTAGTATAGTTCTGGAGAGTGGAGACAATTCATTTAGTAAAGATTTTTTTAAGAGATCTCGAAAGTAGTCAATGGTCCCTATCGCTGAGTGTGCATACGCACGACTAATAAGGCGTTCGAGAGAGTTGTGTAGTGTACTTGTGAACGCTTGTTGTGGCGCCTTCAAAGTCTTCAATCTATCGATAATTACTTGGGCTCGATCTAAATCCATTTGACCGCCCAAAATTTCGATCTTCCGACAAATAGTCGTTTGAATACTCAGAGGAATATCGCTCCAGACGATACCTAGTTTGGCCAATTTGTCAAGAAAGCTCATCAAAACCGCAAAGTCATTATCTGCGCATTCAGATTTCACAATTCGGAGACTTACTGCATCAATTAATGTGTCATCCCATTTGCGAAAGCTGTAATCAAATCTTAATAAATTGATGATAAGCCTCAAAATATCTTCGAGGGTGGTTTTAACACTACTACGAGAAACCAGTCCTTTTATTACCTCTAACATTTTCTCCCAAATCTCTTCATCGAAGGAATCTTTTCGGAATCTTAATCCATATAATTGAGAAATTAACATCTTCATATCATTAAAATCCATTGAATATAAAAAATTTATTTCTAATTTCATTAATATTAGAATTTTTTCCTTCTGTTTTGCATCGAATTCACGATCTTGTAACCTAATTTTATGGAATAGAGCGAGAATCGGGAGAACAGTCGGTCCAAGGTCGGCGATTAAAGTTGGATCCAACATTATCACTTCAATATTTTTAAGCAAGGTTCTGGTAGTCACAGAATTAAGAATTCCGTAAATCGACGGTGAGTCAACTCCTTGCTTTGGGAAGACTTTTGACAAACTCTCAATTAAACTGTTAGCTTGGAGAAGCGAGAGGCGCAACACTTGCTCTTCAAAACGAATCAAATCAATAATAGCTTGTTCCTTAATTGGGAAAAGATCTAAGTCCGGAGCGACCCTTTCTAATAGATCTATAGCAGAAAGGTATTGCTTGTAAATCTCGAATGTATCGCCTTCCTTCTGAGCCAAATAACTTTGAAATATTTGGAAAATTCTTAATCTTTGTTCTGGAGAAAGCTCAACATCAGTTAAACACAGTAAAACATGATTCAATAGAACCGATCTATCTTGCGATGAACGTTGCCTGGAATCCTGTTCCAAAATATTAAGATAATCGTCTGAAGAAATCATTTGACATGATTTAAAGGAGTACAAATAACGGAAAAATTCCAAAAGTTGCTCGAAAGGAAGATTAGCTAACTCCTGAAGGCTTACTTTCTTCTCAAAAACTTTATGCTTTTTGCGGATAGATCTTTTCAGGTAACTCAAATCAATCTGAATGGCCTCTTTTGATCTCTTCATCCTTCTAAATCGATCTATTAACTCAGAAATCCCTATATCTTCTCTGTTGAGGGGAGGCTGCGCCATTTTCTCTTTGTTCAACTCATCTTGAGAATCGGATGACCAAGATGAAGAAAGCCGAAGACCAATATAGCGACAATAGACGCCATTGACACCAAAACTCATCTTATTTTCCCAAACACAACGAAGGAGTATCTTGGAAGGAACCCTTGATCTTGAGAAACAGGACAGCTTTCGCAACATCTTTACAATCTCCCTCAATCCATACACATCAAACAAACTAAGTTGTTTTTCTATTTTACAACGTAACCGCAATGCCTTAAATAAAGAAAAATTAAACAACAAAACAACAACAAAAAATTAAATCTTGGTCAATATGCGGCAATTAAAATCGAATTGTGAATACTTAATATTCACATTTTTCTTCTCAAGTAGTTGAAAAACTTGAGATTCCAAAGATCCACTGTAATAAACATCAATAAAAGTAATTAAAGGAACTTCAGTCTATTGTCACATACCTCAAATGTTTCAATAACACCGCCACCAACTGTTTATTAGACAAGCTGCTCCCACTTAGAACACTTTTTCCTATCAAAATGTAACAAATCAGTTCTTTACAATGCGATACGCTACCTACCCGACAGATCGGTTTCAAAGTCTCGGACGTACCACTGACAAAGTTGAGGTAAAACAATAGTATTTTCATTCACAAGTGTAATCTGCTGCTCCAAAGACAACTGAATCACTAAATCTAATTGTTCATGAATAGTCGCAGGATCGTAAATAGGGAGAAAGGGAAGATTTGATAAAGAACCGCAATTTATTGCCCACAGAAGGCGATAATCTTGAATATTCAAAGCAAAGGGAAATCGAGTTGTAGGAAGAAACGATTTCACAAGAATATTTATGCTTGGTCGATGCATTCCTAGATATTCATTTAAATAAGTCAAGAAGGAATAAAATTAAAACTCTACTCACCTGCTCTCAATACATTATGCTCTAACTCCGAAAGAGAGAAAATTTCACCAAAGGCTTCATAGCAACAGTTACGAAAGAAACTTTGCCATTTAAAGATATTGGTTGGAATACCCATAATCAAATAACAATGAAGTAATAGAGTATGGTAAAGATTTAAAAAAATACACAATAAATCTTTCTGATTCGACGACGCTGTCTGTGCTGTTGCTACAGCGGGTGGAGCGAAAAGGTAAGTCACATCCATCTGCTGTAGATATGCCACACCATCCATAAAGTCAATCCACATTTGAGATAAAGGTGATGAACTTGATGGTGTCATTGATAACGGACGAGGAACATTAGAATTGCTGTTACTTTGACGAATTTTCTCGTAATTTGCTAGCAATGCGGCTTCTTTCTCACTTACACCACTTCCGCCAGCATTTGTTGTACTAGGGTTTACCGCATCCGACTCAGTAGAAAACCTAGCAATCGTTAAAATCATCTCTAATAGTTTACTAACATACTTAACAGGATTATTAATAAACTCTTGGAGTGGATTCGAAGAACTAAATGCTATTTTACAATTTAAGAACTGCGTAAATACTCGATGATTTAAAATCATTCTTTCATTCTTTTCTGTAAAGATAGTATTAGAATCATTGATTAACTCGGTAGCATTCATTGTATAGGCATCAGATGTCGAAGCGAGAGTATTTTCCTTAACAAGTAAACCGGTGGAAGAGGAGCTGGTTGGAGGAACCAATTTCAACCAACTATATAAATTTTCATCTCGTTCATGAATAAGCATTAGATATTGTCTTGCAAATGTTGAAATCATCATAACAACAGTATTAGGAATAGATATTGGTAAATACTTCTTAAACGTTGGATAAACACCAATTTTACTTCCGCCACTTATACCTCCAATTGATGAATTATGAGGGAAAACTTTAATTGAGATAATATTCTTTAATGAAATAATTAATTTATTACCTAAACGTTTATTCGAATTTTTAAAGATAATTTGTTGATTCACTTCATCATAATATATAAATTCTTGTGAATAATAATAATTTGAAATTCTTAAAGCGATTTCACTTTGTAATTTACCATATTTATTTGAATGGCGTTGAATCTTAGCTTGATTTTTCACTTGATTATCAAAAGTATTTAATAAGAATAAACGATTATAATTATCATCTGACGTGAATTGAGTGACTAATTCCATAATATTATTATTTGCTTTACTATTTCCAACTTTAGACGATGTATTCGCCTCAGATGGAGAGGAAGGAGAATTGAAAACTGCATAGTAATAATGTTGGATCAAATATTTATATGAAACGTCTAACTGGATTCTTCTTTGTTCTTCTTCGATAAGTTTTGAATAATTGAAAGGCTTTTTCTTTGTTGTCATCGCACTTCCTGTGTTCTTTCCTCCACTATTTCCATCCTTCTCTTTCTCCTGGTCTTGAAGCTTAATTAACGGAAACATTGATTTCCATTCATTGAAACTTCTTAAAATACAGTCATCACTAATGGTCAATTGTTTAGTCTTCTCTTTCCTGTTCACAGTCAGATGAAGTTGGCGAAAGGCATAAAGAACACGTCGCCCTCCTTGTCGAGAGGCTCTCGTCTCGTCAATTTCCACAACAGCTAAAACTAACGAAGTCTTATCAATTAAAGATTTCTGCTGAATGAATACGGTTGGTGCAAACGGTATGGTAGAGGTAACACTGTGATCATCTGCCAAATCAAAAGGAATAGGCTCGATTGTCGTTAAACGACTCTTCCTTTCATTGTATCCATTGATATCAACCGAAACGAATCTTTGCTCAAGATCTTCATCACGCATCTCCACACTCTGATTCTGATTTAACTTCAACTTCATACTTTCAATGTCGCGTTGAATTGAAGCTCTAAAGGAATAGTCGATAGCAAAAGTTTCACGACCTTCCTCTGCGTCAAAAAATAAGCTCTCGTCATCTTCTTCTTCGTCTTCTTCTCTATCTTCCTCAGCTCGACTCTCAAGTTCACTGGAATGCCGACGAATCGATCTTTCTCGAGTGACACTTTCACCTTCATTGTCACTATTTTCGCCGGTGCCTTTGCCGTCAAGCTCATCGTCAGAAAGGTCCGCCGGAAACGATTTCCATGCATTAGAAGCAGGTAGTTCACCATTGCTCGAACTCGCGTTGCTATTTCTCTCTTCTCTCGTTACAGGATTTGAAAGTGCATCAGAGCTCCAAATAGTGAAATGTTCCAATTCAGTCGCTGTGAGAACCGTAGGTATAGAAACGTTTAACTCGTCATAGGCTTCCTTTGGAGTACTACTCCATTCAGGATGATTGGAAAAGTGCTTAATTTCCAACGCAAACACCCTATCCAACTCTGTCTGTTTATGAAGTACAGGGTACCCATCGCTATTAACACCTGAACTATTTTTACTGGGATCAATAGAATAAGCAGTAAAGCGAATATCAGCATCAGACCAAAAAGTATGTAAATCCATTGATTTCATTAATGGAATATTCACAACAGTCCATTTCTCTAAATCCATATAGGAAGTTTTTAATGAAAAAGAATAAATACTTTCTAAATCAATATTGACAGAATAATTAGAGTTACTACGACGATTCTTTCGTTGATTCAGATCTTCAAAGAACGGCTGTAACATATTCGGTGGTTTTTCTCCCTTTGGTGT
>VFQN01008464.1_pt1 | contig 10412 bp, 13 predicted proteins | sample 3512371 | NCBI WGS metagenome assembly VFQN01 (sample SAMN10412370, study PRJNA504923) | tailings metagenome | isolation source: Replicate 2 from Balatoc abandoned mine | place: Philippines: Itogon, Benguet | collected 2017-08-28 | reverse complement strand
ACAGAGACATCGCTTGCGTCGCGCCCCCGGATGGGCCTTGGTGCCGGGAGGGGTGGGTGCAATGCCTCGCTCCGGTTCTCTTGCAGCCAAGCTGGTGTAAGGAAAGGAGTCCTGTGTAAAAGGCACCGGCGACGCGGGTCACAGTAGCAAGTAGCGCTGCGCGACCTTACACCTCGGTTCCTATCATTGCAAAGGCATTGGTAATCCGCCCACCACATGCCTATACTGCAGGCTGTTTCACCTCTATCGCATGTGTCTTGTAACATACATACTAAACGTATCATATTGCAAAAACGGAGTGGAGCATCAATTGCCACTTACGCTCTGGTGCATTTCAAACCGCCACGTGCGCCACGAAGCCTGCTGCAGCTACAGGATAACCTTACCCGGATCTCCACCGAAACTCGGGCATCCCAGCGAGGCCACACAGCTAGCTATAGGTAACACCGACATAGAGTTGTTACAGCAAATGAAGGCAACTGCTCACACGCCACCTATCCCCTCCACGAACGAATGTCCGTCATGCAAACACACTGCGCCTTGGTGCACAGCCGACTCCCCGCAGCAGGTCGATCTACATGCGTATACAAGGCACAAACACTCGCCATGTGACATCAGCACACAGTCGAAATACACAACACCCAGTAGCACGGCCCTGTGCTGCACAATGGCGCCATACAGCAACAGCTCCTGCCAGATCCCACCAACTAACCCCCCAAAGCAGTACCGCACGCAGTTACGACATACCCCGACACTCACCGCTGCCAACCTGCCCCCTTCCCAGACCACCCCAGCCCTTACCTCCCCCTCCCATCACTCCATACGCACATGGCTCACGCCCTGCACCGACGCCCGCACACCTCCCGCCCCCTCCTCCTGCCCCGCATGTCTGGTGCCCGCCTGCCACAGCAGCACCACGAACGCACACGCGCCGGCCAGGCTGGCCCGCAACACAAAGTTGATCGGCAGGGCCGCCACCAGCACGCCTCCCACTGCTGCTGCGCTGAGCAGGGAGGTCCGCGAGCCCGACACCAGCACACGTGCCACGAAGCGCAGCGCGCCGTCCACCGCTGCGTCCATGGCGTGCTGGCTGCGGCAGTAGGCGGCGGGGATGGTGAAGGCGGCGCCGTACACCAGCAGCCAGAACGTGGGCTGCAGCACGGGACGTGAGGGGAGGTAAACAGGGTGAGGGGAGGGCGGGTTAGAGGCGGGATGGCTGGAGATGTTGGATGAAGGAAGGCACATGGCCTGCGCTGGGGCTTGAGCTCTGTGCGTGCAAAGCTCTAGAAGTGGCCTTGTCAGCCGCGGCCGACACAGTACAGCGCTGGCCCAAACCTGGCGCACATGCCGTGGTGTTTTGGCGCCCCACCGGTGTACGCATGCGCCCCTTGCGAATACCGGTACACACCTGCGACATGATGCGCAGCTCGCCCAGCACCATGCCCAGCCACAGCAGCGCCGCCATGAGCGCCGAGGTGATGGCCCGCCGCCCGCTGAGCAGCCCCGACCCCAGCACCACCAGCGCGGCGCCGTACCGCGCGGCGCCCAGCGCCCACGCCTGCAGCAGCAGAGGGGGGAGCAGGGCGCGTTTCGAACAATATAGGGGCCGGTGCCCAGCAGCCGCGTAGCCTGGCGGAGACTGGATGCGTTGGCAGGTGAGTACAGGGGCGATGAGCAAGGGGAACAACTGGCCGCTTCCTTCCGTGGGGACCGGCGCTCTGGCTAGCCGCGCAAGCCTAGCCCTGTCGCTGTCGGAAAATCACCCCGCACCTGCAGCACCCCCTCCACGCGCTGCTGCAGGGCCAGCTGCGCCTCCGCGGCGGCTGCCTGCGGGCACCAAGGAGCAGCCGTGCTGGTGTCATCCGTTTGGGCATGGCAAGGTGCTATATGGGCAAGCCAGCTCACCGTGCAGCACACACCGTGCAGCATGCAAGTACCGGCCCTACGCGATGCTGCATGCCCCTCGCGTGATGCATACGGACGTCATGACGAAGCGTACCTGCTCGTCCTCCACTCCCTCGGCCTCGCCCTGCATCTCCCCCTCCGGACCCACTCCCAGCGCAGCGCCCGCCGCCGCCGCCAGGCCCCCCAACGCCCCGTCGCCGTGGCCAGGTGGCTGCTGCTGCGACTGCTGCTGCTGCTTGCGCTGCTGCTGCGCTCGTCGGAAGCCCGCCACAGCGAAGCGAAGTAGGTTGCGCAGCAGCAGCAGGAAGCAGGCGGCCAGCAGCGCGGTGGAGGGCTGCAGCAGGTCGTGGCCTGCGGCAAGCGCGCACGGCGAATTTGGTGATAGCGCCAAGCACATGAAGAGAATAACTCGACGCGTTCGCGACTGCAACCCCTTCTGCCAAGGTCACCAAGCAACGAATGTGCTAGAGCGTTGGTGGACCAGGATATAAGTGGGCATGCTGCATCAGGACGCACCCTTTGCCATCTGCCGCACGCATATGGCCAGGTACAGCCCCAGGCCGAAGATGCGCCCCGTGCGCCAGGGGTTCTGCCACGTCAGGATGGCCTCCACGTCCCGCACAGCGCCCAGCGCAGCGGCGGGGGAGGAGGGCCCGGGGGCGTGCGGCCCGACGCCGGCAGCTGCCGGCACCCCCTCTGACGGCTGGTATGCGTCGGGGCCCTGCACGCCGCGCCACGCCTCGCGGTGGGCGTAGCTTACAGGCAGCTGTGCGGCATGAGAGACAGCGGACGGGTGTTTGCGCAGGGGATACGGCAAGGGACGCAAATGAAGCGCTGCAGCCTCAGGGTTGGGTGACCGCCAGCGCATGCCATGCCTGATTTGCCCCGCCAGGTGCGTGAACAGGAAGCATCTACAAACCGGCACTGGGTGGCTAATGGGCAGCAGCCCACGTGCACAACGGCAACGCACATCACTCAGGACATCTAGAACCGTGTCGTCAGGACCTCACCGCCTCGGCCTCGGCCTCCCCGTCGGGCCCCGCATCCTCCGCCGCTGCCCCCGCCTCGTCCACCGCCACGGCCTCGGCGGCCCCGGTGGGTCCAGCCGCCCCAGCGGCTGCGCCCGCCTTGTCCGGTGTGCCGAACCACCGCCACGACGCCATGCTGGCCATCATGGTGGACATGATGGCCGTGCCTGTGTATTGAGAATGCGGTGCGTGGATGCAGACGTGAAATGCCTGGAGCAAGCGCTAGACAGGAGGGCGCTTCACCAAAGGGTATGAGCACTCAAGGGGGAAAGGTATGTGAGGTCTGCGTTGAGATGCAAGTGGCATACCGGTATCAAAGCCGTGCATTTGCAACAGGCACCCACTTTTCCGCAGGGCCTTGCTCCGCTTGCTGCCAGTGCTGGGGGACTTGGTGACTGCGCCGCGTTGCATAGTAGAGCTGCTGGGCCCCCCGTTATCCAGCAGCCGGATGTTGTCTGGAGAGGAAAGCACGGGGTCAGCAAGAACAAATATAAGCGAGCATGGTCTGGCAAAAAGAGCATGCGTTGAGCAAGAGGTAAGGCCAAGCGCGCATGCGGTCAAGCGGCGAGCTTTCATGCAAAATGGATAGCACAAGACCCAAGCGCCCCAGGCAGTCCTACACGACGTGGGCACGTGTGGCGCGCAGCCCCCAGCCCATGCGGGCCAGCCATTTCCGCTTGCCGCTTTGCCGCTCCGCGGTAACCCCCAACCCATGGCGTGTATCTGCACACACACACACAGAGCTCACCCGGGTCAACAATGTCGTTTTCCGACGGCCTCGAGTGCTGCTCCGGCGGTGGCTTTGGCGCGCCCCCCCTGGACCGCCCCCCGATCCTGCCACGTGCCCAAGACCTAGGGGTAGATGCCTTCGGCGCCTCAGGTTCTAGGACCGCCGCCACCTCGGGCTCCGCTCCCAGGCCACCCAGTGCCCCTGCCAGCGCGTCTGCCATCTGCTCAGGTGCCAACCCGGCCTCCCCCACGCGTCCAGTGGCCGACCCAAATCGCGGAACCGAGCGGGAAACCTCCAAGGGTTCATCGTCCATGAGGCTGTTGAAGTCAGGCCGAAGCGGTGCAGCGTTGGGGCCTACAGCGGCTGCAGCGGAAGCTGAGAGGCCGGCAGCTGAGGCGGATCCCGCTGCTGCTGCCATGGCGGTTAGGGACGTTGGGGGGCGGTTTGGGGGAGGCGGCCGCGGGAGGTGCCGTGATTGGGGTGGGGGTGCGGGTGCGCTGGAGCTGGGCGCCAGGGGGTCGACTAGGAGGTACTCATCGACCCAGCTGGTGGGGGCGGCGGCGTGGGAGGCGGCTGCTTGCGTGGCTGCGGGGGCCACTGCGTCGTCGATCCATGAGGAGCTGCTGGTAGCTGGGCGTGCGGCCTGGGGACGGGGTGGCAGGCGCAGGAAGCGGGCGTTGCGGGGCCAGCGGGTTGTTTGTTTCAGGACCTTCCTTCATCGAATAAGTGCAACTCCGCAGGAAAGCGCGAGATTCAGGTGAGTTGGGGGCAGCGCAGGGCAGATAGGAATTGCTGCTGCGTGCGTAGTGCTACGCTGGGACGACATTGTGGGGTGCGTTGGGTGTACTAGCCTACCGTGGGCGGGCGCTTGGCGCCGCCCTTATCGGTGAAGCGAGCTTGCACAAGCTGGTGGCTTGCGCCAGAATCTGCAGGCATGGGCAAGGCTGCTTTGGGCGCCCTGGCGTGGCGTAGGACGGGATGCGGCAACCCAGTCCCCTGGCCAGCTGACAGCACTGCAGCGTCTGCAGGCAACCTGGGATATGGGCCTGTAGACGCCATGCGGAATATACCCTTACCCTTGCTCTGTGCCAGGTGTTTGTAGAAGTCCGTCGCCGCGCTTGCAGTCCACCCGCAAGAGCATTCGTATACTGCTTAGGGGGACCACGATACAGTTAGCCAACGCCACCTGAAAACCAGAATACCCTTACTTTCAGCCCTCACAAACTTACACATTCCTGCTCCCGCCTGGTGTGCCTCTACAAGGATGCGCTGCCCAGCTGGTTTGTTCTAGGCCAGTACGCAAGCTCCACAATCGCAGCCGCAATACTTTCAGCAAACATCCGTTGTTGAATATGCAACAGGTAGCCGCGGCTTACGCCGGTCAGTTGTATATGTTTAAACGCAATAGCGGCATGCTAGGGTTTCGGCGTCATTTCGTGCGTCCATTACTGTAGCCAGGTGCAAAAGGAAATCGCATGAACATTCTGATCCTCCAGGGTACACATCTTGCACGAGCCGTGTACCACATGCCGTGTTGCATGGAGCCTCAGGTGCACAGCTCGGCACAGCTGCACGACAGCTGGTCTGCTGCCAGGTGCGGGAAGTGCCAGCCCAGTGAGCTGGAGGCGCACATGAGGTGCTAGATGAGCCGGATAGCTGGACCCTGGCGTGCGGCAGCTGCGTCGTCTGACGGGCGAAGACTGGGGACACACCAGGAGCTCCCCTGCCCTGCCCTGCGTGGTCGCGTGGATCCCGCTAGACCAAAACTGTGCAGGCTCTGTGCTTTGCCATGTCCTGCCTTGCTTGCCTGCTTGGTGTTCATGGGGTAAAGTTATCGCGTTCTGCGGTACACGGCCCGGGAACTGGACCTAAGCACTGCTTGCGCTCACCTGCGCCCACCTGCTTCCAACCTCAAGACAGCTCCACACAAAATGTGCTTACAGCCACGAAGAAACCCCGGTGACCCGCTGTAATGGCACTCAACAGGCGCCCATCCAATCTTTTTCCCAAGAAGGTAGGGAATTAGTCAACGAATAGTGGTGCCCCGGTGCCCCTGATGCTGCTCAGGCTGCCCCTGATGCTGCTCAGGTATCACGTGGCCCCAGCCTTCTGGAGCGTTCCTAACTCTGCTCCCACAGACTTTAACAATCCAGGTGGTGTAGCCATGAACCCACTCGCCCACAGACACCTTTTAGAAGGGCCACCTCTGGCCCTTACAGCGAGAGGAAAGGCAGGTATCGCAATCCCTTTGTCCCTGACGGCCTGGACCAGTCCTGCCTGTCCCACAATACCACTTGGCGGCACTGCACTTAAACCTCACTGTCGCGCAAGCTGTACAAAGCAATAAACCAACGCCAAGGCAGCACCGCACGTACACACACACGCGGCAACACAACACGTGCTTGGCTTGTCGGGTGTGCACAAGGCAGGCGAGATGGTCTTCCCTGCTGGTACAAGGCGGCCCTGGCAACGCGTGTCCCCCAAGCCAGAGCCCACCGCCGCACGCACACTCGTCCCCGCATCACGCTGGCAACGTGCCACACCTATCCGCTATCCCGCATGGGTGCCGCCGTAGCTTGTACACTTGCTGATGCTCTCCCTATTCCAGACCCGCACTCCGCCTCAGTCTTGAGCCCTGGCCTGGAATCTGGCTATAGCCCTTACCTAATTTGGCCCAGCCCATATGATACCAGTGTCCTCCAACGCCACACGCGCTTTCCGCCACTATCCACGGCCCGTGGCCAAGTCACTAGGCCCTATCGGTAGCTGAGTCCCTAACCAGTCACCCACGCGCGGGGCCCCTGCATGGTTCCGAGGCCGCAAACCAGGCGACCGCTGCATTCAAAGACCCACGGGCTCACTGCAACGCGCACTACCGTTGGTGCCGCATACAGCCGCCTCAAACTGCAATCCACTCCTATGCACCCACTTATTAGCAACGTCAAGAGATCTCGCAGACACTAACTACTGAACACATGTACCCCGCCTGCTCGCCTTCGTGCAGCCGTTTCTACGCCAATCGCCGCAAGGAGCCATGGCGCAACCTCATACCCCAGCACACCCACACGTCCTCTCCCGTCCATGCCCTCGCCCCCTTGTCAACGTTGCCTTGTTCCTTGATTTATAAAGCCTTCACTACTCGCACATCAGCTCGCAGCCGGCGCAGAAGCAGCGGTCGCAGCCGCCACCGCTGCGCGTGCATCTGCGGGCGGCCGCAGAAGCCCCAGCAGCACGCCCTCCTCCCGCGACGGCCCCCGCCTGTCCGGCCAAGGGTACAAGGTAGCCATGTATCGTGCCTGCCCCTAGCTTGGCTCCCAGCCCCCCAGGACGCGCTGTATCATGCCCGTGCCCTCACGGCCCAGCAATGACTGCATGGCACACAGAGGGATGCAAGGCGGGGGGCACTTGGCGGACGCCTCTGGGGTTGCTGGTACCGCTGCTGCTGCTGCTGCTGCTGCTGCTGCACATGACCCTGGTGCTGGAGATGCCTCTGGTGCTCCAGCTGCCGTTGCGCCTGAGCCGCCGACCACAGCGGCCCGGAACTCGGCCGGGAAGGCCACTGCCGCTAGGTCCAGCGCAGCCTTCAGGACGCGGCGCAGTTGGTCATCCACCGGGCGCGTCACACCCGGGTGGTTCATCATGATCGGCGTTTCCGCAGCCGCCTGGTGCAACTCAATCCCAGCGGCCAGCACCTCCATCAGCTGTACCTCGTGCAGCAGCAGGTGCTTCCACGGTGAAGCCGCCGCCGCCACCTGAGCCTCCGCCTTACCATCATCGCCCTCCCCGGCGCCGGTGCTGTGCGGCTGCGCAGCCTTACGCATGGCGTCATGCATCTTCGCCACCAGCACCATGTGGCACCTCATGGCGGTCATGGCGCAGACGTGGCTGTAGTCTACGAGCTGCTGCAGCTCCTCCGCCGCCGAACCGCCCAGCTCTCTCCATGCGTACCCCTCTCCCTGACCCCCCGACGCTCCCAGCACCCTTGCGCTGCGCGCCAGCACCGCACACAGCAGCAGCGCCTGCGACATCGGCGGCAGCAGCTCTGCGACCGCGTACGACGCACGCAGGGCAATATGCTGGAGCCGAGCACCATCCACAGCAGCAGCAGTAGCACCGCCGCCACCAGCTGCTGCGCCATCCCCTGCTGCATCCGTGCCCCCCGTTTGTACCTCCCAAGCGACACCCACGTTGACCAGGGGCGGCTCGGGGCATAGCACCTGCGCAACCAGGAGTATTATGAGGTCGCGAGAGTACGACATGGCCTCCCGCAGCACGTCCGCTTGCCACCGCATGCTCTGGACGGCGCAGAGACCTGCTGTAGGCCCTGCCGCCACGGCCGCCATCGCAGTTATCGCCCCTCCCTGCTCCACCACCGCCCCACGCAGCCGCATCCCCAGCGCTGCCACCACCGCAGCCGCCTGGTCCACCGGCCCGAGCAGCAGCAGCTCCCTGCAGCACACCGCCACGCCGGGGTAGCTGTTGGGGCGGCACCACACGGGGCCGCTTTGGCGGCCTGCGCCCATGCGGATCACCAGCCGGGTGAGGCACGGCAGCAGGCCAGCCTCCAGCGCTTCGGCGGCGTCCGCGGATAGCTGAGCGGGCAGGTCTTTGATTTGCGGGCGAAGGTGAGGGACAAGAAGGGGAAACAGACAGTAAGTTGCCTGAGATACCATCGCTCAGATTGGCGGTTGCGAGCAGCAAAGCGATTAAGCCGCGCTGTGAGGAGCTGTGGGTGGCGGGGTGAACAACCAGCCGCCCATGAACAGCACAATGCAGTTGCGGTTGCACTTTGCCCACCAGCAGTGCAATTCGCAGCCTCCCGCCTGCCGCCTAGGGACAAGACATGGCAGCGTAGGCAGCAGCCAAAGCCGGGCGGACACGCTGTGCCGGGTGTGAGCACCCTACCAGGGTTATCGTAGGTCCAGCCAGGCAGCTTGGGCAGCTCCGTACACCCCGCCAGCAGCGCCTCCGGGTGCCGCGCCGACGCCAGGAACACCTCCCACCAGGCGCGCAGCTGCGCCCTCTTGCGCTCACCCACCCGGCTCCTGCCCCACACGGCCGGCAGCAGCGCCAGCCGGGCGCACGCCAGGCCGCACTGCACCACAGCCGCGCCGGTGCACAGGGGCAGCACCGGCAAAGCAGCTGCTGCGCTCCCAAGCGATATGTCCAGCCGCACCCTTGTAAGGGGCTGTCCCCAGCACGCCAGCACCCCCTTGGCCAGGCGCAGGCACTTCTGGAAGGTCGCGGACCGGTCAGCGGGCAGCAACCCTCTGTTGCTCGCCACCGCCGTTCGCGGCCCCGGCCGCCCCTGCCCGGCGCACTCGGCGCCGCTCCCGCTCTCGGCACCGCTTGCTTTCGCCTCCCCAGCCCCGTCCGGCCCCATACCCGCGCCTGCCCCTGCACCAGCAGCACCGCGCTGCGCCTCAGCCTCCACTTCCCCCGGGAACGGCTTGCTTGCCTCCACGCCACCCGGACCACCTTGGAACGAGTCCACAAGGGTCCCGAGCCAGGCTCCTAGAACCGCCAATGCCGCGTGCAGGCTGGCCACGCGCCGTTCCTCCGCCGCACTCGCGTCCAGCGTCGCGGCTCGCCCCTCGCTGCGCACCAGATACTTCCCGTCAGACTGATCCAGCGCCGGCAAGACGAGCGTATTTGGTTTGGCCAACCCGAATGCGGTGTCCCCATCCAGGGCGGCGCACAGATGTGCCATGTAGGTGGCGGCCAGGGCCCCGCCGCAGGGCCCCCGCAGGAAGTCCTGCACCCCCTCCAGCATGCTAAGCAACTTGACGATGCCGCAAAAAAGCTGCACCTGCAACGAAATGCCGACCTCAGGGTGCAGCGCACCCCGGGCGCGGCCGCTTGCTGGGGCTGCTGGGGGCCCCAGCAGCAGCACCTGCGCCCAGCGCTCAAGGACCCCGGAGGAGCTCAGCTGTGCGCGCACCGTCTGCAGGGTGAAGCTGGGTGCGGATGGGGAGGTGGTGGTGCTGGTGGTGCTCCGGGCGGCTGCAAGGCCGGGGCGCGTGAGTCCCGCGCAGAAGACCGCAAGCACCGCCATCAGGGAGCGCAGGGGCAGCTCCGTAATGGCCAGGCTGGGCGTTTGGGGCTTGAGGTCGTGTTGCGCCTCCGCCAGCGAGCCGGGTGCAAGCAGCTGCCGCTCGTCCCTGCGGCCACCTGCCTCTGCAAGTTGTTGATTGAGTGCAAGAGCCGCCGCGGGCTTGAGCTGCTCCGCTCCCTCCGCGAGGAGACGCGACAGGCACTGCAGGGTGTCCGTCCTGAGCAGCGCTGGGCCCAGGAGGTTGCGGCAGGCCGAACCCCATGCTGCCAAGCTCGCCTTCTGTGCAGCGCTGTCCATCTGCCTAAAGAAGCAGTCTCGGAGGCGGGCGTAGACAGCTTTGAGGCCGACGGCAAAGGGGCTGGATTGCCGCAGGGCCAGCGACAGCAGGGCCAGGTATGCAACGGTGTCTTGGCGTGGACGAGTCCATAGCGTTATATACTCATGTGAGGTGATCATGGTGAAGTGTGGGACGGAGAGCCTGGAGCTCCTCGACGAGGTCGTCAGCCGCGCGTTCCGCGGCAGCCAGGTCCAGCGAGGAGATTTCTGGAGTCCTACCATTTATTAGTTGCTGAAGGGGGGGGGGTAGGAAATTTTGCCCCGGACACCATGCCTACCCACCGGTGCTGCGCTGCTGCCGTCCTGCATATCTCTGAATGTTGTTCGTAGCATGCTAAGAGGGGAGGAGCAGGGGAAG
>VFQN01008463.1_pt1 | contig 10415 bp, 7 predicted proteins | sample 3512371 | NCBI WGS metagenome assembly VFQN01 (sample SAMN10412370, study PRJNA504923) | tailings metagenome | isolation source: Replicate 2 from Balatoc abandoned mine | place: Philippines: Itogon, Benguet | collected 2017-08-28 | reverse complement strand
CTTCGACGACGCTGCCGTCGATCCGCTGGTAGTGGCCGTTCCACAGGGCGACCATGCCGACCTGGTCGTAGAAGTGCGAATTGTGGGTGTTGTCGGAGAAGCAGTCCTGCTCCTCCTCGGGGTCGTTCAGCAAAAGGCCCAGCTTCATCCGCTCGCCGGCGAGCTCGCCATAGGAGAGCGAGCCGATCCCGGTCAGGATCCGCCCGATCCCTGCCGACGGATCGACCGCCATCAGCTCGGCCCGGGCCGCCCCGCCATGTTCCCAGGAGCCCGCCATCTCCGAAAGGTCGGCCACCAGCAGGTCGGTGGCGGCCTTCAGGTAGGCCCGGCGCCGCTCGCAGTTGCCGCCCGTGCACTGCTCCTGGCTGTAGTCGGTCCAGGGCCGCATCCCGGCGCCCGGCCCGGTGCCGTTCAGGTCCTGCCCCCAGAGCAGGAACTCGATGGCGTGATAGCCGATGGCGACGTTCTTCTCGACGTCCAGCGCCTCCTGGAGCTCGTTCTCCAGCAGGTCCGGCGTGATCGCCCTGGCGTCGACCAGCTTGCGCCCGATCCGCAGTTCCGGCGAGGCCACCACGTTCAGCGTGTAGAGCGGGTTCTCGTCGGAGCTTTCGCCATAGGAGGCATCGACATAGTCGATCAGCCCCTCGTCCAGCGGCCAGGCGTTGACCTTGCCTTCCCACTCGTCGACCAGCGGATTGCCAAAGCGCAGGACCTCGGTCTGCTGGTAGGGTGCGCGCGCCGCCTTCCAGGCCGCCTTGGCGGCATCCTGGGTTGCCTTGGACGGCGCGGCCAGGAACGCATCGACAGCCGCCTGCAGGTCCCGGCCGGTCGTCAGCGCATCCGCATACATCGCGGCACCGATATCGGCATAGGTCGCCACGACCTGCTTGGGCTCCGTGGCATGGGCAGGCGCAGCGAGGGCGATCGACGCTGCGGTCGCCAGCAAGGCAAGGGAACGGCGCATCGAATACAACTCCAGTGGGCCCAGGTCATGGCAAGCTGGAATAAATGGCCTCGGGCCGACCCACTATGGATTCGTCCTGCCGCTGACAATCCAATCCCTACAATTCATTTAATTGGAATTATTCTATCTGGCGCCACCTGCGGCACGCAGCGACCGGGCGCACGACGACAACGGCGCGGATATCGATCCGCACCGGCAACGAACTGATGATGTGCCTGGAGAGTTAGGGGGGGGTGGGGCGAGCGACCGGACTCGAACCGCGACATCCAGGACCACAACCTAGCGCTCTACCGACTGAGCTACGCCCGCCATCCCGGGCGGCTCAATGCCCCGCGCCGCTCGGTTCGTCAAGCAAAGACAGCAGCAAATCGATGCTGCATGCATGTTGGGCACACTGCCCAATTCGGGAGCACCTCCGCCAGTTCGGCAGGCAGCGTTTCCTCTGGTCACGACAGGCGCCATGCCCCAAGCTCGTTGGCACGGCTCCTGCATAAGTCCTTGCCGAACAACGTCGGTGCGGGAAAGTCAGCTCTGGCAGCGTTTGTCGTGGAGAAAGACGCGCAATGAAGAAGATCGAAGCTGTCATCAAGCCGTTCAAGCTGGACGAGGTGAAGGAAGCCCTCCAGGAGATCGGCCTGAAGGGCATGACTGTAACCGAGGTGAAGGGCTTCGGCCGCCAGAAGGGGCACACCGAACTTTATCGTGGTGCCGAATATGTCGTCGACTTCCTGCCCAAGGTGAAGATCGAGGTCGTGGTCGACGACCAGCTGTCGGAGCGCGCGGTCGAGGCGATCCAGCAGGCCGCCAAGACGGATCGGATTGGCGACGGCAAGATCTTCGTCTACTCGGTGGAGGATGCCGTGCGCATCCGCACCGGCGAGCGCGGCAACGACGCCCTCTGATCCGGGTTTGCGGCATGGCGACCCGCTCGCGGCGCCATGCCCGTGGATCCCTTCGGGCGGCCGATGACGCTCCATTGGCCGGTGGCGCGCTCTCCTGGGGGGGAGCTGCGCCTGGCCGCGCAGGATCGGCCATGTACCGGCCGATAAACCCCCTGCACTGCCCGCGGGCAGCATGATGTCGTGATCGGCAGTCAGCCGCGGGCGCCCGTTCCCGGCACCATCGCCCAGTCGGGCCGCCGACAACGCACCGCTTACCGCTTGTGCGTCCGCTCCGCCTCTACGGCCGCTTCATGGTACCAGCTGTCGAAGGCTGCGACCGCAATGCGCGGCAACCGCAGCTCGATGACCGACTTCGCGCCCTCGCGCGCAACGGCGGGGGCCGTGCGGGCGCGCACCGGGAACTGATAGATCCTGGCGGTCTCTCGGTGCGGGGTTCCATTCATCACGCCACTCCCTTTCGAAGCTGCGGTTTGGATGGAGAAGATAGGATAAGGCATCGGGCTTTTGCACCCCATTTATGCATGATGCCTCATTCAAAATCAGTGAATGACTATTGTTTGAGCAGTTCTATGCCGCTGCTTTTCCTCACGGCATTGTTCACCTGAGGCGGCACCTTGTGCATCGCCTGGAAAGCGACGCCGACGGCTGGCATCGGCCACGAGCGCGCGCGGCCTTTCCCGGTTTCTGCGGCCAGGCAACGCGCTGTCCGCATGTTGGCACGCAAAATGCATCTCTTTTCGGCAGCCGTCGGCGGCCGGGCGTGCAGTTCGTTGGCCGGGCAACAGGAAACGTCACACTTCGTGTCAGCTGCTTTGTAAGAGGCCCGTCATGACAAAGTATAAGTTGGAGTATATTTGGCTCGACGGGTACACGCCCGTCCCCAATCTGCGCGGCAAGACGCAGATCAAGGAATTCGACAGCTTCCCGTCCCTGGAGCAGCTGCCGCTGTGGGGCTTCGACGGCAGCTCCACCATGCAGGCCGAGGGGCACAGCTCGGACTGCGTGCTGAAGCCGGTCCGCGTCTTCCCCGACCCGGTGCGCACCAACGGCGTGCTGGTGCTCTGCGAGGTCATGATGCCGGACGGCGAGACCCCGCACCCGTCGAACAGCCGCGCCACCATCCTGGATGACGACGGCGCCTGGTTCGGCTTCGAGCAGGAATACTTCTTCTACAAGGACGGCCGCCCGCTGGGCTTCCCCGAGCACGGCTTCCCCGCCCCGCAGGGCCCCTATTACACCGGCGTCGGCTACAAGAACGTGGGCGACATCGCGCGCACCATCGTCGAGGAGCATCTCGACGTCTGCCTGGCCGCCGGCATCAACCACGAGGGCATCAACGCCGAGGTGGCGAAGGGCCAGTGGGAGTTCCAGATCTTCGGCAAGGGCTCCAAGAAGGCCGCCGACGAGATGTGGATGGCCCGCTACCTGCTGCTGCGCCTGACCGAGAAGTACGGCATCGACATCGAGTTCCACTGCAAGCCGCTGGGCGACACCGACTGGAATGGGTCGGGCATGCACTGCAACTTCTCGACCGCCCACATGCGCGAGGTCGGCGGCAAGGACTATTTCGAGGGCCTGATGAAGGCGTTCGAGGACAACCTCCACGACCATATCGCGGTCTATGGCCCGGACAACCACATGCGCCTGACCGGCAAGCATGAAACCGCGCCGTGGAACAGGTTCAGCTACGGCGTGGCCGACCGCGGCGCCTCGATCCGGGTGCCGCACAGCTTCGTGCGCAACGGCTACAAGGGCTACCTGGAGGACCGCCGCCCCAACTCCCAGGGCGACCCCTACCAGATCGCCTCGCAGATCCTGAAGACGATCTCCTCTGTCCCGGCCGGGGCCGAGATGGATGTCGCGGCCGCGGCGTAAGCCCCGGAAGCCGGCAGGGGACGGTCCACGGATCGTTCCCGGCGCTACGAGCCGGGACGGTCGCCGTCCCGGCTCGACGGCGTTTCGGGCGGTGGCCATGGCCCGCACGAACGCCTTCTCAAAGATGTGGGCCCTGCCTAGAAAGGCCGCCGAACGGCCGGACGGGTCGGGCGCAACGCGAGAACGTCCAGGCGGAGCGCCGGACGACGGGACCCGGGTGGCGACGCAAGGCCACCCGCCAAAGGGTAAGGAAGGCAATAGATGACGCTGGGTTGCACGACGTCCGCGGACGTCATGAAGGCCATCAAGGACAACGGCGTCCAGATGATCGACATCCGCCTGACGGATGTTCCGGGTACCTGGCAGCACATCAGCTATCCCGCGGCGGTGTTCGAGCAGGACCAGATCGAGGAGGGCCTGGGCTTCGACGGGTCGTCCGTGCGCGGCTTCCGGACGATCGAATCGTCCGACATGCTGCTGATGCCGGATCCGACCACCGCCTTCATCGACCCGTTCTACGAGCACAAGACGCTCGTCATGATCGCGGACGTGGTCGACCCGGTGACCGGCGAGTTCTACAGCCGCGATCCGCGCGGCATCGCCAAGAAGGCCGAGGCCTACCTGAAGTCGACCGGCCTCGGCGACAAGGCCTATTTCGGGCCCGAGGCCGAGTTCTTCGTGTTCGACAACGTCCAGTACGGCCAGGACATCAATTCCGGCTCCTACCTCGTCGACAGCGTCGAGGGCTGGTGGAACATGCGCCGGGCCGAGGGCCCGAACCTCGGCTACAAGATCCGGCCGAAGGAAGGCTACTTCCCCTGCGCGCCGACCGACACGCTGCAGGACCTGCGCGCGCGCATGGCGCTCACCATGATCGACATCGGCCTGACGGTCGAATGCCAGCATCACGAGGTGGCGACGGCCGGCCAGTGCGAGATCGACATGAAGTTCGATACGCTGCTGGCGATGGCCGACCATCAGATGAAGTACAAGTACGTCGTGAAGAACGAGGCGGTGAAGGCCGGCAAGACCGCGACCTTCATGCCCAAGCCGCTCTACGGCGATAACGGCTCGGGCATGCACTGCCACCAGTCGATCTGGAGCGAGGGCAAGCCCCTGTTCGCTGGCGACAAGGAGTACGGCCTGTCCGACATGTGCAAGTGGTACATCGGCGGCCTGCTCAAGCACGCGCCGGCGATCCTGGCCTTCGCGGCGCCCACCACCAACTCCTACCGCCGCTTGGTCCCGGGCTACGAGGCGCCCGTGAACCTGGCCTGGTCGGCCCGCAACCGCTCGGCCGCCTGCCGCATTCCGATGTACTCGAACAGCCCGAAGGCCAAGCGGGTCGAGTTCCGCTGCCCCGATCCGTCCTGCAACCCGTACATCGCCTTCTCGGCCATGCTGATGGCCGGGCTGGACGGCATCAAGAACAAGATCGACCCGGGCGAGGCCACCGACAAGAACATCTACGACCTGCCGCCGGAAGAGCTGGCGCACATTCCGACCGTGCCGGGCTCGCTCGCCGCCGCGCTGCAGGCGCTGGCCGAGGATCACGAGTTCCTGATGGAGGGCGACGTGTTCACCAAGGACTTCATCGACAACTACATCGCGATGAAGAAGGCCAACGAGGTCGAGGCGATGGCGCTGCGCCCGCATCCTTACGAGTTCGTGCTCTACTACGACTGCTGAGCCGGCCCCTTCCGGCGTTTGCCGGATTTGCATGGGAGGGGCGGCCTTTACGGGCCGCCCCTTTTCTTTTTCGCGCAAACGGCTACTCGGGCGGCAGCGATGATGCGGCGGCACCTGGGGCGGTGACCGCCGGGAGGCAGATCCGTTGTCCGATGTCGAACCCTTGATGCAGGCGATCACTGAGCATCGCATCCGCATCTGCAACCTGCGCTTCACTGATCCGGCCGGCCATGTCCGCCAAGTCTCGATCGAGACGGGCGGTCTGGACCGCTCGCTGTTCACCGACGGGATGACGATCGACGGTTCCGCCATCCCTGGCTGGCATGCGCCCACCGAGCCGGACCCGGTCCTGCGTCCCGACCCTTCCTCCTGGTTCGTCGATCCCTTCGCCGCCCAGCCGACGCTGGTGGTGTTCTGCACCGCGACCGAGGCCGGCACCGGGCATGCCTACGACGCCTGCCCGCGCGGCACGCTGGAGCGCTGCGTCGCCCATGCCCGGCGCAGGCTCGGCGCCGATCGCTTCGCCGTCGGCATGGAGATCGGCTTCTCCTTGTTCGACGACGTCCAGTTCGACCTGGAGCCCTACCGGATCGGCCACCGGCTCAGCGCCATGGACGCGCCCAGCGCCGCCGGCCAGGCCTATCAGGGCGGCAATCCCGGCTATCGGCCGGAACCGCGCCGCGCGGCCTTGTCCACGCCGCCGCCGGACCATTTCTCCGACCTGCGCAGCGAGATCGCGACCATCCTGGCCGGCTGCGGCCTGCCGGGCGTGACCCATGGCCATGGCCGGGGCACCTGCCAGCACGTCCTGACCCTCCCGCCGGCGGACGCGCTGGTCGCGGCGGACCGGCTGCAGATGGTCCGCTACGTCGTGCGCAGCGTCGCCGCCGGCTACGGCAAGACCGCCACCTTCGTGCCCAAGGTTTCGCGTGACGAGCACGGCGTCGACTTGGCGATCTCGGTGGCGGCGTTCATGGGCAGCCGGCCCCTGTTCCATGGCTCGGCCTACGCCGACCTGAGCCCGGTCTGCCTGTCCTTCATGGCCGGCGTCCTGGAGCATGCCCGGATGCTCGCCGCCTTCACCAACCCGTCCACCAACTCGTACCGGCGCCTGCGGCCCGGCGAGGAGGTGCCGACCGTGCTGGCCTATGCCGTCAGCAACCGCACCGCCGCGGTGCGCATCCCGCTGACGACGCGCCCCGACCACAAGCGCCTCGAGCTGCGCTTCCCGGATCCCCTGGCCGATCCCTATCTGTCGATCGGCGCCATCCTGATGGCGGGCCTGGACGGCGTCGAGCGCAAGATGGAGCCGGACGAGCCGCTCGACCGCAACCTGTACGACCTGCCGCCGGAGGACCAGGCGCTGCCGCACCTCCCCCGCTCGCTCGACGAGGCGCTGGACGAGCTCGACGCCAGCCGTGGCCTGCTGACGAACGCCGAGGCCTTCTGCCCGAGCCTGATCGATACCTATATTGGGTTGAAGCGCGCGCAGGCGGACGAGATCGCTGCGATCCCCCATCCGGCGGAGCTTCGGCTGCACTGGTCGAACTGAGCGCGCTCGGCTTGACGAGAACGTTCCGGGTACGCTTCTTGCGTTCCCCCGTGAGCAACGGCCGTGAGCGGCGGCGGCAACGACCCATCCTGACAGGCCGGCCCGGCAGGGCCGGCCGGAAGCGAGCATGAGCGACCTGTTCGAGCAGAAGAGCGGCGAATCGCGCGGCGACTACACCGCGCACGACATCGAGGTTCTGGAAGGCCTGGAGCCGGTGCGCCGGCGCCCGGGCATGTATATCGGCGGCACCGACGAGCGGGCCCTGCACCATCTGGTCGCCGAGGTGCTGGACAACGCCATGGACGAGGCGGTCGCGGGCCATGCCGACCGCATCGAGCTGACCCTCGAAAGCGCCACCAGGGTGACGGTCCGCGACAACGGGCGCGGCATCCCGATCGACCCGCGCCCGAAGTTTCCGGACAAGTCTGCGCTGCAAGTGAGCCTGACCACGCTGCATTCGGGCGGCAAGTTCTCGAACAAGGCCTACCAGACCTCCGGCGGGCTGCACGGCGTGGGCGTCTCCGTGGTCAATGCGCTGGCCTCCGAGCTGGTCGTCGAGGTCGCCCGCGACCGCAGGCTCTACCGGCAGGTCTATTCGCGTGGCGTGCCGCAGGGCGGCATCGAGACCGTGGGCAATGCGCCGAACCGCCGCGGCACCACCGTCACCTTCATCCCCGACACCGAGATCTTCGGCGACGACGCCGTGTTCTCGCCGGCCACCCTGCACCGGATGGCGCGCAGCAAGGCCTATCTGTTCAAGGGCGTGGAGATCCGCTGGTCCTGTGCGCCGGAGCTGATCAACGGCGGCAAGACGCCTGCCTCGGAGAACTTCCACTTCCCCAACGGCCTGGCCGACTTCCTGGATGCGCAGCTGGAAGGCCGCGAGCGGGTGGTCGAGGACGCCTTCTCGGGTGAAGCCGACCTGCCGGAAGCCATGGGCCGGATCGAGTGGGCAGTGGCCTGGCCGATCGACGAGGAAGGCTACGAGGGCTTCTACTGCAACACGATCCCGACACCTTTGGGCGGCACCCACGAACAGGGCCTGCGCGGCGCGCTGCTCAAGGGACTGAAGGCGCATGCCGACCGGGTGGGCAGCGGCAAGCGAGCCGGCAACCTGATCGCCGAGGACACCCAGGGCGGTGCCGTCCTGATGCTGTCCGCGTTCATCCCGCAGCCGCAGTTCCAGGGCCAGACCAAGGAGCGGCTGGTCTCCTCGCAGATCACCCGGCCGATCGAGACGCGCCTGAAGGACCGGTTCGAGACCTGGCTGGCCTCGCACCCGGCCGCCGCCAGCCGCCTGCTCGACCATGTCTGCGACCGCGCCGACGAGCGGCTGGCCCGCAAGAAGCAGAAGGACGTCCAGCGCAAGAGCGAGACGCGCAAGCTGCGCCTGCCCGGCAAGCTCGCCGACTGCGCGCGCGAGGGACGCGACGGCACCGAGATCTTCCTGGTCGAGGGCGACAGCGCCGGCGGGTCCGCCAAGCAGGCCCGCAACCGCGACACCCAGGCGATCCTGCCGCTGCGCGGCAAGATCCTGAACGTCGCCTCGGCCACCGCCGACAAGCTCGCCCAGAACAAGGAGCTGGTCGACCTGGTGACGGCGCTGGGCTGCGGCTCGGGCAAGCATTTCCGCAGCGACGAGCTGCGCTACGACAAGGTCGTCATCATGACCGACGCCGATGTTGACGGCGCGCATATCGCGGCCCTGCTGATGACCTTCTTCTTCCGCGAGATGGGCAAGCTCGTGGAAAGCGGCCACCTCTACCTGGCGCAACCTCCCCTCTACCGGCTCTCGCACGGCAGCACCATCGCCTATGCCCGGGACGACAAGGACAAGGACCGCATCCTCGCCACGGTCTTCAAGAACAAGAAGAACGTCGAGATCGGCCGGTTCAAGGGCCTTGGGGAGATGAACCCGAGCCAGCTGAAGGAGACCACCATGGACCCCTCCAGGCGGCGGATGCTCCGAGTGCGGCTGGAGGATCTGGCCGGCAAGACCACCGGCCAGCTGGTCGAGGAGCTGATGGGGCGCAAGCCGGAACTGCGCCTGGCCTTCATCCAGGAGAACGCGACCAGCGTGGCTGAGCTCGACGTCTGAACGGCCTGCACCCCCTCACCGCGCCAGCCAGGTCCGGAACGCATCCGTCACCGCCTGGGGCCGCTCCAGCGGCGCCAGATGGCCGCACTGGCCGAGGATCACCAGGTCGGCGCCGGGGATGGCCTCGGCCATGGCGATATGACCGGCCGGCAGGGTCACCGTGTCGTCCCGCCCGCACAGCACCAGGGTCGGGCAGCGGATCCCGCTCAGGTGCGGGCGCATGTCGCGCCGCCCGGCGATCGCGCTCTGCTGGCTGCGGAACGCGGCCACGCCGCACCACGCCGCCATCTCGGCCACCACCGCCAGCTGCGCGTCGGTGCGGCTTGCCGGACCCAGCCACTCCCTGCCCAGTTCGGCGGCGATCTCGGTAAACCTGCCGGCCTCGGCCTCTTCCACCTGCGCCATGCGCCGGGCCCGCCCTTCCGCCGTGTCCGGCTCGGCGCGCGTGCAGGTCAGGGCCAGCCGCTCGACCCGGTCCGGTGCCCGGATCGCCACTTCCTGGGCCAGGTAGCCGCCCATCGACAGGCCGACCAGCGCGAAGGAGCCTTCGGTCTCGGCCAGGAGCCGCTCCGCCATCGCGCCGTACGCGGCGTCGCGCCGATGGTCGAAGACTGTCACCTGATGATCCCGGGAAAGCGCCTCGACCTGGGACTGCCAAAGTCTCGGGCTGCACAAGAGTCCTGGAATCAGGACGATCCTTGCCATCATTGCGCTCCCACATCAGCTTCTCGACATTCCTGCAACGTTCCGCGCACCGATTCCAGCGGGTTTCTGGGCCGGGATTCCGGCCCCGTCGTTGACTTTTTTGCCCGATCTCTTAAGTAGCCGCACAGTCTCAACCGTCTGATCGGCCCCTACGCCTTGACCGAAACTGCCCCCTCGAGCCCCGCTTTCGCATCACTGGGGCTCCGGGAAGAGATTCTCCGCTCGATCGAAGATTCCGGCTACACGACCCCGACACCGATCCAGGCCGCCGCCATCCCGGTGGTGCTGTCCGGCCGGGACGTGCTCGGCATCGCCCAGACCGGCACCGGCAAGACGGCGTCCTTCACCTTGCCGATGATCGAGAAGCTGGCCTCCGGGCGGGCTCGGGCGCGCATGCCGCGCTCGCTGATCCTGTCGCCGACGCGCGAGCTGGCGACCCAGACCGCGAAGAATTTCGAGACCTACGGCAAGTACCTCAAGCTCTCCCATGTGCTGCTGATCGGCGGCGTGGGCATGGGCGACCAGGAAAAGCAGCTGGAGAAGGGCGTCGACGTCCTGATCGCCACGCCTGGCCGGATGCTGGACTGGTTCGAGCGCGGCCGGATCCTCCTGGGCGGCGTCAACATCATG
>VFQN01008462.1_pt1 | contig 10415 bp, 14 predicted proteins | sample 3512371 | NCBI WGS metagenome assembly VFQN01 (sample SAMN10412370, study PRJNA504923) | tailings metagenome | isolation source: Replicate 2 from Balatoc abandoned mine | place: Philippines: Itogon, Benguet | collected 2017-08-28 | reverse complement strand
TCACGAGTCTTCGCGAAACAGCAATAGTCACACTTGGCACTAGTTTACTCTTACACTGCCTCCTGACCGCGTTGCCGGGCGTAATATCGGCGGCGAGACCTCCGCCCTGCAACGTGTCGGCCCCGTCCATGTACAACTGCCTGCCCAGTTGCGAGATCCCCTGCAAGACCGAGCGCTGCCTTTATAAGTGTAAGCAGACAGAGTATCTGGAAAACGACAACGGTAGGTCGCAGGGCGGCAAGTTGCTGCCATCCATTACCTGCTGTCGCAGGCATGTTGATGCGCGCCTGCTGCCAACAACAATTATGCGGCCACAGCACCAGGCACATGACTGCGCGCTGACGCTTATGATTGCATTGCTACTAGCGCCTCGTGTTCTGTTCTTCACGCCGAGCAACTTCACGCTCACCGTCCGCGCTTTGTCCGTCAGCTTGCTTGCCGCATGGCACGGCACGGCGAGGGAGCGGGCAGGTGTGCGCCTGTAATGCATGTGGTGCATTTGCCATTATATTAGAACACCGAAAATGGCAGTCCGCACCGCCGCACGGCACTATTCACCGCTGCTGGCACGGCTTGGCACGCACCGGGGGTCGGGGGGCACGGCGTTGCAAGCACAATTGCACGCACCCTGGCTCCACGTGCCCCTGCCACTATCCCCAGCTGCCAGCGTCATACATCAGTGCGTCGCATCCCTCACCATCATGTACGGCGACATGGCCCACCCCAAGTCCACCCCTTACCGGTGCCTGCCCATGCTACCTGCCCCAGGCCACTACGACACCTCCCTCAAGCTCATCAAGCTGGCCATCACGCCGCCGGAGGGCCCCAGCGTGCCCGCCTTCAACCAGCGTGTGGCGGAGCTCGGGTTCTACCTCGACAACAACGTCCTCCTGCGTGTTGACCCCCTGGGTGCGTGCCTGGGTGCTCCTGCTTGCCTATCGTCTGACCAGGGCGCTACCGGCGGCTGTGCCGCACTCGCAGCTGGGTGTCTACAGCAAGCTGGAATCTAGGCGGCATGGAAGGCCGTTCACGTGCTTGGGTGTCATGAGTGAATTGGGCGACTGTTGGTGATCAGTGGATGCCCCTGACTGGGATGTGTGCGTACGAAGGAATCACGCGGGTAGGTAGTGGCGCGGGGGCAGAATGCGAGTGCAAGGATAGGGGCAAGTCGCATGGGGCCCCACGTTGGAGTGTGCAGGAACCAACTGCTGCGTGAGGAATGGCTGCTGAGGGGTGGGGGGGGCGGAGCTGGTATGGGGAGACACGGGCGGGCTTACGGGGGTTATGGCTGGGGCGGGGACTCGGGTACGGACGGATTCGCGAGCGAGGCTATCACGCGCGTCGACCGTGTGCCTCGTTTCAGATGCGTGATAGTGTTCAGAACTTTTTCCTTGCCATTGGGCGGTCGCTTCCATGCCACACGCAGGGGCGTTCAAGGGCAAGGTCACGGTGGCTGACTACGTTGCGTGAGTACCATACACAACTACAAGATGGCATGGCTGCGAAACTCTGTTCCTGAGTCGCTTGCGTTGCAGCGGATAGTCAGGCTTGGGGAAGCGCAGTCTGGCAGCAAGGAGAGCCGCATGGCATGCGGTTGCAGACAGGCTGCACCCAGTCTGCATACACCGGTATCTGCTGCACCCTGCCTAAGGCAACAGGCCGACGGCTTCAAGCTTGCTGCACATCCGACCTCACGTCCTGAACCTGACCTTCGATCCTCCCTGACGCTCCCGACGCACACTGCCGTACTGCGCTGTGCCGTACAGCACGTTCGTACACCCGCTGGGCCTGGGCAGCTTCTCCCGCGTGGTGTCAGGGGAGATCACGTCCTACGCCAACTCGGGTACGTGAGGCTACCGGCGTGCAAATGACGACTGCACTAGGGGATGGTCCGCACAACCAGGCAACGGTACTTACGGTACTGGCATGGGCAGGCGGGCGTTCGTCGCTGCTGTACTTGGACTGTGGCCCGGCCTCCGGCGCCTGACGGAGTGCTGCTGGGCTCGCCCGCTGCGAGACGCTCCTGCAAGCAGAACACCAAGCTGCCTTTCAGCATGCAACAGTACGTTCGTGCAGTGCGTGTCACAGCGTTACACACCCTCGCACTGATGAGCAGGAAGGCGCTCCCTTGGAAGGGCGCGCAGCGTCCCCGCCTGCCGTGTCGCCCGTCGTGGCCCGTCCCTCATCTTCGGCACGCCCTTCCTGAAAACCCCCTTCCCGCCACCCCCGCCATGCGCCCGCCCAGGCAACGTCGCCGCCGTGACGTTTGTGCTGGGCTACAGCACCGTGGGGGACCCCACCAACAGGATCAGCAACCTCACAGGTGAGCGGAACCTGTGGCGGGCTACCGCAGCCGTACTTGGCCCGGTTGGAAACTTGCTTTACCCATGCTGCACCTGGTGCACCACGCAAAGCGGAAAGCTATCAGATTCAACCCTGGTCCCGGTACAAGTCTCTAGCACCAGCAGTTTGTTACTACGTATTAGCGCGCCAATCACACATGGCTTGCGTTTTGCATGCGGTGCTGTTCCCCTCCTCCCACCTCTGCCACCCTGGTCGCCCTTCCCTTCCCCCAGGCATCATGTTCAACCGCTTCAGCCCCACCACACAGAAGCTGATGTCAGGTGGGGAGCATATCGTGACTGACGGGCTCTTGGGCAGTCCTGTAGAGTACTGGAAGCATGCCTGGGCACGGTGGTTCGCCTGCTTGCCTGCTGCAACGGCTGCACCCCCCATCAAAGCACCCCATCTGCTCATGCACTCTGCGACCCCTCAAGTTGTACGCTTACGCCCTTGCTCCCTACGCGCACGCCCCCGCAGCCGACTGGAACTTCCTGCGCTTCCCCCAGTTCCAGCTGGACCTGAGGAACAGCGCTGAGCGTGTCAACGATGCCCAGTCCGCCACCATTGTGCGGGCCGTGTGCGGCGTTGACGCACAGGTGGGGGCATGGCAGGGGGGAGCGGCCAGGCCAGGGTGGTGTGGTGCACGCAGGGTTGCTGCACGCACGTTTCTAGGTCAGGTGGCGGCGTATAGCTTAATGGCGTCGCTTACAGCTAGTTGTTAGCCCTCACTGCTCATGCGCTTCCGAGGGAAACAGCGGTTTAGCTGCCCAAGGCCCTGCGGCCTCCGCCGAGGAGGCGAGCCGCAGCCTGCGCACCCGCGACTGCACCATTGCAGTACAGTGCCAGAGCCCACGGTCACTCACACAAGCGTTCGGGCAGCGCTGTACTGCAGCGCCCACTGCTGTTCCCCTTCTCACACATTCTCCTGCTGTCTCATCCCGCCCGCTCCTGCCGTACACTGCCGTACTTCGCCCCCAGGTGTGCCAGCCCCTGGGCTACAGCGGCTACGCCAACACGTCGGACTGCGTGTCGTACATGAGCAGCATCCCGCGCATCGCCACTTACGGAGTGCAGGTGCGTACGAGCGCCAGGGCTGCCGTACGCCCGTACATGCCGCTCCTGGCGGGAGTAATTCCTGTGTGCTTCCACCCTTGGTTTCTACCCGCCCCGCGGTGTAACCAGCAACTCACGAGCTTCCGGTAACCCTGTTCGCCTGCCGTACACCCATCGGTATCCCCAGGGTGACAACCAGTACTGCCGCTTCGTCCATATGGCCTACGCCACCGTGGAACCAAAGCACCACTGCCCCCACATTGGCAAGAGCGGCGGCGGAGCTTGCGTGGAGCAGGTGGGTGCGTGCATGCATGGCACGTGGCAGGTGTACTGGTGAGGTTGGGCTTCGCTAGTCAACAGCTCGAAAACTAATAGCTGCTGTACTTACCGACACAGGCTGTGCGTGGATTAGGTGTGGCGGAGTGGCGCCCTACGCGCTTGGCTTACCGGTTGTGGTGCATTCGTAGACGGCTTAGCAACGTGACTACCGATATGCTGGTACGACCTACTACTATGCGTGTGCTCAATCCCATGCAGGCCTACGCCAACTACTTCAAGGTGTTCAAGGACAACACCTTCATCGGCCGGCCTTCTAATTGAAGTACTTCACCGACGCAAGGTTCAGGACAGCGATGAGCCACGTGGCACGCGGCACGAGGCATGAGCAGCCTGCGTTTTTTTCTGTGGAACGGTTTGCTGGCCGTCAGCCGTGGTCTGCGTGAGCTCCAGCAGCTGCTGGCCACAGCCCGCGCGTGACGGAAAAGCCGTGAATGGCATTGCTTGTGAGTTAATACTGGGTGACAGTTGTTCGGTGGCCATACCCTAAGTAGGTCATACGCACAGCATACCGGTACTTAAGAGCGGTTCTGGGCAAAAGTAAGATGTGCCGTTCTGTTTTGGGGCCCGGCTTCCGATGGGTGCTACCACCTGAGGTGGACTGGAACGGCCACCCCAGTGAACAAAATGATCACGCGTTGGCGGTTGCGAACAAGCGGGGGCAGGCCACTGGTATCGGTACATGCAGTCAGGTGGAAGCGTTTGCATGGGTACGCGGTACTGGTAGCCGGCCCACTCCTGGGTCCTTCGAGGGGCCCCTACTGCTGCACATGTAAAGCGTACCGCAGGAAGATTGTGTTCACCTTATATTGGCGCCAGGGGATCCCTGGTTGGCGCGCTAGGCGGCGGGCGGGGGCGTCCCCTGCTGAGCTTGTGTCGCCGTACATGTGCAGCCACGTGTCAGCAGTTGGCGGTTGCCAGCACGTCGAAAACTTACACCGGGGATCTCTTCAGGACTGCACGGAGCGGCCAATGCCAATGCCGATGCCAACCAGGGGAGATGCCAACCCCTGATCCAGCCTGCCCATACCTGGCTGTTCGGGCGCTGTCCAGCACTGTCCCGGTATTACTCCAATTCTCTGGGAGCGCAGCAGCACACGTGTTGGTGGGTCGGTGGGTGCTGCATGCTGCGTGCCAGGGTGCACCCGTGGGCAGGCCCCGGCCACCTCACGGCTCCCCAACGTCCGCCTGGGGACCGCTGTCCACACGCATGTCCTGCATCCTGGGCAGGCAACCTCCCCTGCACGTGCGGACCCGTCACGAACCCGTGAGAAGCACTTGGAGACCCTGAGCGCGACACATACTCAGTACTATTGTTAGAGAGCAAGTGAAACTCCTGCAATGACTGAACTGTGAGCTAGCGTAAACATGGCGACCCTCTTGTTGGCCTTCGGCCTCGTCGGATGCTATGTGCTAGGCGCATTTGGGCACACCGCAGCATCCCTGGAAGCACCGGGAACAGGCATCCTGCAGGGGTCCTGGCCGGCAGTCGCTGGAGGGAGCCGGTTAAGCGACGATGCGAAGCCCCTCTGCGCTGAGCTCATGGCAGGCACGAACGACTCAGGTAGATTACTTTAAACCTGTACCGTAATAATACAATTAAATACATGAACACGCTGAACCGTTCGCGCACATTCAGCAGGACCGCGCGCTACGGACCAACGCCGTAGTGCAGTGCTGCCCTACCTACCACTGCCAGCGCCCGTACCTCCATGCTCACCACACTGCTGCACCACTTTGCCACAGACTGCACAGCCCTGGCTAGGGCCTTCCAGGGGTATGTCGATCAGGGCCGGGCTCAGGAGGCAGCCGGCGCTGCGGAGGAGCTGGAGGCCCTGCTGCCCCGCCTGGGGCTGGGCCCCGCTGGCCCCGAAGACGGCACCACCTACTGCAACACCCTGCAAGTGGACAGAGACGCACCCGCGGGCACACTGCCGCTCAACTTTCGTGTGGTACGTACTGCCGCTGCCGGCCAGGGTGCATGCTGCCACGCCTGGAGCATGCACATCGTGCTGCTATCACAGTCTGGGCTGTTGTGCACATTGACTGCATGGCCATTGTTGAGCCACCCTGATCTGTGGGCGGTTACAAGTTCATCGCCATCCTACGCACACACTCGGCATCGTGTCTGATGGCACTCCAGGCCTTGCACCTTGCGCACGGCTGGATCAGCATCACGTGTCAAGTAGCTACTGCTCAGTGCCATACCGCGGTGCCATGCCGTTCGCGTTTGACACGCGTGCCACGATGCCGGCTGCTCACCTCACACGCAGCGCTTCAAGGGCGGCAGCGTACCGTCCTTCTGCCAGCAGCCGGATGTGGTGTCCATCCCCTTCGTGGCGGGGGGCATGATCTGGTGAGCAACAGACTGCGCGCGCGTGTGCACCATGGCTGGCTGGTTCGTGGCCAGGGGTATCTGGGGCATGCATGCCTGGTCCGGGACCTTTGAAAATTCCGTGCACCTGCGAGCACCGGTCGTTTGCCACTGGTGAGCTAACTCCGCGGCTGCACAAGCCGGGGGAGGCACTTACCCTCCGCATGCCTTTTAATGAACCCCTCCCCTTCCCCCTCTCAGGAGCCTTCACATCCTGCCCGACTCCATGAAGGCCAAGTGCGAGTGCGCGTGGTGGGACCTCAAGTGCAGGCTGTTCAAGACCTGCAAGGCGGGCGTGCTGCGCCTCAGCCCCGCGTCCGGTGCTGGCTCCTGGCCGCCTGGGGCCGGGGACTGGGCCGCGGTGGTGGCACAGCTTGGGGCCTACAGCGAAGCAGCCGCAAACATGTCAATCACTGCCGGACCGCGTGGCAAAGCAGCTGGAGGCGTGTTATCCCTGGACCTGGCGACCATGGACGACAACCAGCTGTGGGGGCTGGACGCAGCGCTGCAGGTCCGGATGGCCTCGTCCCGCTGGGCAAGCGACACGTGGGACGCGCAGATTGGCAGGTGCGTAGGCCATTGCCAGCTGAGTGCTCTGTAACTGTTATTGTCAGGCAGTGGCACGAAGAGGTGCTGGCCCCGGGTTCTGTGTATCATACGCACATATTACTGTTACATAGGCTTACGGGATGTTCAACATGGTTTGTCCTTGATGCGCGTGTCCGTGCTTCCTTGTTGGCTGCAGGGCGGCGGCCGTGGCAGTGCGCGGCCGGCTGTTCCTCGAGTGGCTGCAGCAGCAGAGCCCCCAGGCGCCTCCCTCCACGCCCCCCTCCGGCCCACCGCCACCCCTGGCGCCGCCCCCTGCTGGCAGCGACATGCGCGTGGACGGGCACCCTAACACCAACACCACATACCGTGGAGTCATTCCTGAAAGCCTTCCAGACCCCGCGTTCCCCTCCCTCCACATTTCCTACACCCCCGGCCTTGGCGCCTGGGCGTATGCCGTGCTGCCCACCCCCAACGCCACCTACGTGTACCCCCTGCTGTCGGACGAGGACGTGCTGTGGCTGGCGGCAGACACGCTTCGGTACGACACACGTGGCACCACGCCAACCGAGATGCCTCAGGGACACGAGGGCCCATGCGATCTCCTGCGGCGGGAGGCAGCTGACGGCATCGGCATGCGAGTGTCTCAGCTGTGTCGTGTTGAGGCAGCCATCCTTGCCGCAGCCGCTGCCGTGCCATCCGTTTCTGCGTCAGCAGCGCCAGCCGGAGCAGCAGCAGGGGTCCAAGGTGTTGGCGGAGCCCTACCGGTATTAGCTGCCCGCATGAGCGCGGAGCAGTTGCAGCACATGCTGGACCAATATCAGGATAACGGTGAAGCTGTGGCCAAGTGGATTGCCTCCTTCGTCTTGGTGCTCGGCTGCAGCCTGCTGGCCTACATTGCACTCACGCACTGGGCTGCGCCGTTGTGTGGAGCAATCATGCAAAGAGCCAGCAGGGGAGCTCAGCCTGGCGTTTGCAATGGCGGCACGGCGCCCCAGCCGGAGCCTTACTACCCGACTGCATGGCGCACCAGCAGCAATGGGCGGCGGCGCGGCGATGAACATCCCCTGCTGCAGCGGCTACTCGAGCAGCAGCAGGAGCAGCAGCAAGAGCAGGAGCGACAACGGCTGCGGCAGCAGCAGCATCAGCAGTTGCAGCAGCAACAGCGTGATCGACAACAGCAGCAGCAGCAGCAGCGGCGGCGGCAGCGGCAGGAGCTTCCAAGCCCCCACTCTCGCCACGAACCTGAGCAACCACAGCCGGCCGTGCTGCCTACGCCTTATGCCGCGGTCCTCACCACCGCGCACACTGACCCGCGTGAGGCCCCTCCAACGCAGCAACAGCACGGTACTCCTAGCGGTCATCGACCTGTGGTCGCGGCTATCCTGGTGATGCCATCTCCCATGCATGACACGCATACAGTGGACATCCCGAGCAGCCAGCAGTGGGAGAGCCAGGGCCCTCGCGTGCCGCCGCAGCAGCAGTCACCCGCGGCTCAGCGGTTGCAGCAGCAGGGGCAGCAGCAAGGGCAGCAGCAAGGCGGCCCTGTAGAGACAGGAAGGCGGCCTGAGCACCCCCTCATCCAGAGAATCCTCCTTGAACAGCAGCAGCAGCAGCAGCAGCAGCAAGGGCAACGCGTGCAGCAGCAACGGCAAGAACACCAGCAGCAGGGTCAGCGTGAGCAGCAGCAGCAGGCTAGCACGCGACGGTCGTCTGAGCCTGACGCCCAGCAGGCTGGTGCGGGCGCGGCTCCCCAGCAGCAGTACGGAGAGCTGCAAGGGGAAGCTGGTGTTGCAACGACCCAACAAGGTGGCTCAGCGACAGCCGACCAGAGCAACGTCTGCGTGGTGTGCAAGGACCAGCCTGCTACGATGGGGCTGCAGCACGGGGTTACCGTGCATGTCTGCTGTTGCCCCATGTGTGCTGCAGTGATACAAGCGAGGGAGGGGGACATGTTCCCCTGCGTCATGTGCAGGCAACCTGTGGAGCGCGTGGTGCAGGTGTTCGTTGACTGATCCAGTAAAACTGGTTATGTATGGGGCGTAATATTTGATTGCAGTGGGCAGCTGGAATTTTGGAACTAGTGCTGCACGGGTAACGGATGAACAAGTGACCATCCGGGTAATTGAAGTGCCCCTGCACTGGAAGAGGCTAGCCAGTTCCTTGGCCATATATATCTTGTCCGCACCTGCGCGCACCACCTTGTTTATGGATCCGTGTTGTACTTGCACGTGTCAACATCGTGTCGCGGCGGTTGCTACGGGAGGTTGTGCTTTGCAGTACGGTAGTACTGCACGAACGTTTTTGGATCCACCGTCAGCCTGCGAGGAATGGCGTAGCGTGGCGTGGCATGCCTGGCGTCTGATGGATGTGAATGCGCCCAGGCATCTCCTGACCTTTGCAACCCGGTTGAACGTCGTACATGCCAGGACAGCAAGCCGCCAGCAGCGGCTGTCTATCCGTCCTGAAGCTATCTTGACCTTGTTGCATACGATTCTTGAGGCTCTCGAATGTGGCTCTCGAATGAACTTGCGCAAGCGCGGAACACAGGGCCACAGGCTGCTGTAAGGCCATTGCTCCCTGGGGCCGCCGGTTGGGGACGCAGCAACTATGGTGTTCGAGCAAGCGTGTGCTGCACCGAGGTAATGCGCGGGTCACGGACGCCGCAGACTACCGGTGACGGTTTAGGGTGTGCTTCCGTGCTCTAGGCCTTCACGTATACAACATGTTGTGGGTCGGTTTGTACTACAGGCTGTCCAACGCAGCCCATACGCAATCCCATGTCTGCCCGAGTACAGCCTACGGGCACAGCCCCTGCCTTACCGACGGGATTCTGTTGCCTGTTGTGTGTCAAAGGGGGCCCAAAGGGGCAACGTGCACGGTACATAGTTGTGCGCAGCGCAGCCACTCCTTGCCCGCTGCTGGGCAGGCACCCTGCGCGCGGCAGCTATGGGAGGCAGCCGGCGCGCTCCTGTGCAACAGTACCATCGTCTGGGCCCCACCTACTGCACACCAGCCAACCTTACGACCAACAGCTCTACGCTTACGCTGCCAAGCGCCCTCTGCAAGCCCCAGCAGGGCACCCTGTACCAGATCCTACGTAGTAAAACCTCGCTACATGCATTTATAGTCTGAGGAGGCAGCGCACATCAGCCTGCCATACTTATTTCATTCTCCTGCCTGCCGCCCGCCTGAATGCAAGGTTTCCTGATGCGGAACAGTAACGCCAGCACCCCCTTGTGCGCGTGCCAGCTCGTCCTCCTCCGATGCAAGCGGAAAGTTGAGCTATCATTCATTTCTGCAATATCACCTAACGAGACGGAACACCGATATCGACCACTGCCCTGAACAACTACGCAACCGCCCTGCGCACGCACGCTGCGCATGCCCCACGCACTCGTGGCCTCACCGCAGCTACACTCTGCCCTCGCCGCTATTCGCTTGTCAAGTCAATGACCTCTGACTCGCTCGCCCCCGCCGTACGTGCCCCTTCGCCACCAAGCCCGGCATCCAGACCACCTGCCCCGTCACCACCCGCCCCACCGCCGCTCGGCCCCTTAGTACACGCCCCAATGTCATCCGGCCTCTCAACATTTGCTCTTGCACTCGTCCCTCGCGCCTCCTGCTCCTGCCCATGTCCTGGCGCGTGCCTGCCGCCGCCCCCGCCACTCACCCGTCGCCGCTCCTCTTCTCTCACCTCCTGTTTCACCCGCACGCCCCCCGCCCGCTCCCCTCCACCCCCACTCCTCCCGTTCCCCTTTCC
>VFQN01008461.1_pt1 | contig 10416 bp, 12 predicted proteins | sample 3512371 | NCBI WGS metagenome assembly VFQN01 (sample SAMN10412370, study PRJNA504923) | tailings metagenome | isolation source: Replicate 2 from Balatoc abandoned mine | place: Philippines: Itogon, Benguet | collected 2017-08-28 | reverse complement strand
TGCGGACTGTATCCTCGAGGGAGACTCCCTTGGTACCCCTAGTAACCCCACCTGCGCGAAGGAATTACCTACCCCCCGGGGACTGCGCGAGGAAATAAAATAATTTTCAAAACCCGTGCGCGAAGCCCAAAAATAATTACTTCGACCCCCTCTGCGCGATGATCAGGCACAGGTACGGTACATAGCATGGTTTCCCTGGCCCTAGCCCCACAGGCTTCCCATGGCTGTGCATCCCATGGCTGTGGTTTCCTGTATGTGCATCCCATAGCTGTGCATCCCATGGCTGGGCTGTACTTCCCTGGGCTGTGCTAGGCTGTGCTTCTTGTGCTGTGCGGCCCTGGTTGTGCTTCCCTAGGCTGGGCTGCATTGTGCTTCCCTGGGCTGTGCTTCCCTGGGCTGTGCAAGGCTGTGCTTCCCTGTGCTGTGCAGCCCTGGTTGTGATTCCCTGTGCATCCCATGGCTGTGGTTTCCTGTGCATCCCATGGCTGTGCATCCCATGGCTGTGTATCCCATGGCTGTGCATCCCATGGCTGTGCATCCCATGGCTGTGCATCCCATGGCTGAGCACAGGGACCCTCTGAGCATAGCATTGGGACCCTCTGAGCATCGCATAGGGACCTTCTGAGCATGGCGTAGGCACCCTCTGAGCATAGCATAGAGACCCTCTGAGCATAGCATAGGGACCCTCTGAGCAGCTCTGAGCATAGCACAGGGACCCTCTGAGCATAGCATAGGGACCCTCTGAATTGGGACCCTCTGACTGGCTGTGAATCCCCAGGCTTTCCTTGGCTGTGCTTCCCATGGCTAGGCTTCCCTGATCCATGCTTCCCTGGCTAAGCTGGGCTTCCCATGGCTAGGCTGGGCTGTGCGTTCCCTGGTCTGAGGTTGCCTGGTCTGTGCTTCCCTGCGATTCGAACCTGCGACCGGCCCCGCTATAGCCAGCAACCCCGCCCAGAGCGGTTAAGGGACCGCGAGAGAAACAGAGCGCGATAACATTGGGACTCGAACCTGCGTCCTGTCCCTCTCGCAAGGCCAGGACGCGCTGCCCTAGGTTGGCTTTGCCTAGCTCAGCGGGGCCGGACAAACTGCCGGACAGGGGGGCTCAGGGTGAGCCTTGGGTCGGTGGGTCGGTCGTTGTGTCGGTTGTGTTCCGCGCCACCACTTCTAGCCCTCCGCTCCTACTCCGTAGCTTCGCTACTCCGTAATCGCTTCGGTGACCGAGAACCCATACGCAGCAGTGGCATGACGGGTCGCGCAACAAGGCAACGTTTCTGTCAGGCCCCAGCGTGGCTTGATCCAACGAAACAGGAACAAGACAACAAGATAATCTTTCCATTTACAACTCGCCTGCACTCAAAGAACTGAGCCAGCGTGGCCTTGTCTGCCGTTACCACAAAAACGACGAATGTGCTCAAAAAGTACCACAAGGGATGCGGCCCACAGCACCAAAGGTCCGATCGGCGCCAGACGGCAGCCAGACTCCCCTCGGCAGCAAAACTGGAGAGCTGGGCCTTTCGTGACGGCATCCCTCGGGACTATGGCACGTGTGTCCAAGACAACCACCGTGCCCCCAATCCAGACCGTGCTACACACTTTGGGTACAGGCTGAGAGCCTCGTACCAGCCGCTCCCATTCCGTCATCCCACATGTATGCGTGCGCCAAAACCCACTTTGCCAGTCATGGCCCGACGAGCGACGCCGCTGACTCACGCACCGCAACGCGCCCACCGCTGTCACGTCGAGACGGCATCCTGCTCTAGCACAGGCCCACAGCGACGACCCGCACTACCACCACCAGGAGCAAAGTCAACTGCTACCACTGGACCATGGTCGCCCCCGCCATCGTTCAGCTGGTGGCATATCGCTGACCCAAGCTTGTAGCTGCTCCTCCACTCCACATAACCTCAAATGTCATGGCTGCTTACACGGCGGCCTCCTCCTTCTTGCGGGCGGCACCGCGGGTGTCGCCGACCACCACCGAGCGGATCTTGAACTGCTGCGTGAGCTTGTCGTACAGAGACCTGCCGTACACAGGCGAACGCGAAAGAGGTCGCTGGTCAGGAGCTGGACATAAAGCCGTGGAAGCGTGGAGGCGTGCCCCGGTGCGGTCAGCAGCGGTGCAACAGGGAGCCTCTCATACATGCCCCCATACATGTGGGTAAGGTTGGTACCAAGCGTTCTAGGTGCACGTACAGCCTAGGTGGCTTTGTCGAAATGCACGGGCAGTGCCGCATGTTGCTTGAAGGCATGGCACTGTACGTGCGGCTGTGCGCTGCGAGTGGGCGCTACAGGCCCAGCAGGCCTAGCGGGTGCAAACCCTACGCCCTTTCAACATGCACCCCGTTTCCAACTGGCCAGCATTTCGCTTACCTGTCCTGCCTGTACACGTACTGCAGCAGCGACTTGCGTTGGCTGAGGATAGCCTCCAGACCGCGACGGGCAGCGAAATCCTTGCGGTTCTGCGACAGGTGCTTGCTAATCTGCTCAATGCGAGCGGTCAGGCGGGCAACCTGCACCTCCGAGGAGCCGGTGTCGGCATCGTGCCTCTGCAGAGCGGGCAGCTTGGAGAGGTTGATGTTCTCCGAGTTCTTGTAGGAGTTGCTGCAAGTCCAGAAGGGAAGGTGGTCAGAGGTCGTCCTAGTTAAAATGAGACTATTGGTGTTTAGAAATCAGCTTGAGCTCACCAGACGGCCAGGCGAGCGCGGCTGGGCGCTGCCACACGGACAGGCCGGGCGACGGCGGCCTTGCCGAACACGCCTGCGCAGGACGTCAGCCAAAGTATGGTTACAAACTTTAAGCCGAAGCTAGCAAGTCCAAAGGACCTTGACCTATGGAGGACGCTGTGCCAAGGAAATGCTGACCTGACTTGTGGGCCACGAGCGCCATTTCTGCCTGTCGGAAGTGTAGCTGAGCAAGGAAAGGGCAGAGACGAAGGTTGCGGCGTCAGGGAAGGGCAAGCAGCAGTGGGAAGCAAGCGGGCCACAGCACCGGAGTTCTGCCGTACGGAGCAAGTTGTGGTTCGCCCCGGCCAGGACGTCCCCACAGGAACCGCCAGAACAGCGTAATATCTCTTACAGTTTCGCAACCCATACAGTTAGGGCCTAGCTGGCATACACCAGAAAGACCCCGGGGAAAATGGCCCTCAGCATGAGCACTGGCCGCACGGCCTTCACGACCGAGCGCCGCGCTGCTGTTGTAAGACTCGCAAGATATGCGCTTGAATGAGCCATTATAGCTGGTTTGGATTTTTGCGGACAAGCCTGAACTCCCGGCCGCCGCTGTGTGGCCACTTCTTGTGCTTGCGCAGCGCACCGCTTTCCAGGGCAGCCGCCTGCCTGCTCGCGTGGCGACCGTCTCCCGCACGCGGGCTGTCAGCCCGGTGGTTTGCGCTGGTAGGACACGGTGCTGGGCTTCTCCTCGGGGCAAATGGGCAGACCCCCCAGGGCTTGAACCACCGTGATGTGGCTACGAAGAAATTACAGCTCAGCACGTCATGAATTAGTAGAGTGTAGTTCGTGATCTAGTGGGCCTAAGGAGCGGGTCTGCTAAATTCGTGCGTGCAGCGGCCACGGAGTTCAAGGGCGACCTGCTGAACAAGTCTTACTACCCCACTAGCGCTGACACCGCTAACGTGAACAAGCGCTGGTATGTCATCGACGCCGAGGGCCAGACTCTGGGCCGCCTGGCGTCCCTGGCCGCTATCTACATCCGGTGAGCGCTGCTCTAGGGCTCGCTGGACCAACGACACATTGCGAGCCCTTTCACAGCTCCCGTGGTGCATCACGTCTTGGGGCTTGAACACACAAACCAGCTGACATTGTGCGTGCCCGGGTGTGTCTCGTGTGGTGCTGTGTGCTGCAGCGGCAAGCACCTGCCCACCTACACCCCGTCCATGGACATGGGTGCCTACGTGGTCGTGATTAACGCCGATAAGGTGGTGGTCAGCGGCAAGAAGCCCGGCGTGAAGACCTACTTCCGCCACGTCACCGGCCGCCCTGGTTCCTGGACCATTGAGACCTTCAACGAGCTCCAAAAGGTACCGCAGGACTCTGCTGTGCACCTCTGGCAGCATCCACCACCATCATTTCAGCGTTGTTTTGAAGCGTCCGAGCTTTCTTCAGCACGGCGAGCGGCTACCGACCCAGGACAGCAGATTGCCGATAGGTGTTCTGGAGCAAGGCTGACCCCCTCAGCTCAACACATTACCTGTATGCTCATGTCGGCATCGCCTCTCCTTCTTTGCACTGCAGCGTCTGCCTGAGCGCATCATCGAGCGCGCTGTGAAGGGCATGCTGCCCAAGGGCCGCCTGGGCCGTGACATCCGCCTGCACCTCAAGGTGAGTGGCGGGTGCACGTGGTGAACGGGACACAACCGTGTTAGGTCTGGGCTAGATGGACACCAGGAACGGTGCAACGTGCATAGCGTCTGGCCGCACACGGCTTCACCCTTATCAGTATGTCAGATATTGCGCCTTGTCGTTAAGGGGTAGGGGGCTAGTGTGGCCAGCAGGGCCTGGTCGGTGCTGCACCATGGTCACCGAGTCCAGCTAGCCAGCCAGCAGTGTCGCAACGCCCAGGAAACCAGCTTCGGCGTGCCTTCACATTTGGAGCATTGTGGATGGCGTCCGTTGCACTAAAAGCCGTCCTTCTCAGACATCTAGGTTCTTGACTTAAACCAAGCACGGGTCTTGCCGGGAATGCTCTCGTGTGGTTCTGAAACGTGGCCCGCCAAGCAGGCTCCCGGGACAGCTACTTATCAGCGAAACGTGTCTTGCCCGGGGCGTTGACCGTGCACCCGCACCCGCACACGGCCGCCCTGCAGGTGTACAAGGGCGCCAAGCACGACCACGAGGCGCAGCAGCCGCAGGACATCACCAAGGAGATCAGCATCAAGCCCAAGAACGGGCCAGGCGCGCAGCTGCTGGCGGCCAAGAAGGCCTCCGCCTAAGCGCCTCGCATCTCTCGCGGGGATATGCTGTTGGCGTAAGCAGCAGCGAGCACAGCAGCAGCGAGCGCAGGCAGCAGCAAATGAAGATGGCGGTTGGGGAGGGGCTTGATACGCTGGAGCGTGGGGAGGAGCGAGGGCATGGGTTGTGGATGCTCGTGCGCTACCGGGAGGGGTGGCGGCAAACGAACAGGCGGGCTGGCCACGCCGGCAAGCGGCCTGTTGGCCCCCTCGGGGCGGCGAGCAGCATGCTACGGACAGGAGCAGTAAGGTTGGGATGCGCCGCTGGAGCAAGCAGGTCGGCGGGGGTCCAGTAACTGCGGGCGGTTGCGGGGAGCGCCGCGATCGATCGCAGTGTTCACGTGCACCCCGCAGCGACGGCGCAGGCGTTGAGGAGAAGGCTGGTTGCCGGCCGTTCCACGGCTGCCTACCTCCTTACGCGCGCTGGCGGCTAGAGCAGCAGCAGCGCGTGAGGCGGTGATGGGTACGTGGACTGCCAGCTCGGCTATGCCTGCCGTGGGGAGGTCGGCCTAGGGTCTCTGAGTCGGTGGAGGGGTCGTGCGGCCGTCTGGGGCTGGCGCGCCCACGGATTGGCTGTGCGGTCGCGGCGTGCGCGTGTGCCCAATTTTGCACAGCTGGGCTACCGCGCATGCCGTTCGTGGATGCATTAGCAGGGTGTTGGTTGGTCAGTGTGGTGAGCCAGTCACGGTGTGGTGTACCGACTAAGCGTGGGTAGCAAGTAACTGCCGTGCACCCACGACGAGAAGCTGTAACGGCAGACTATTGCGTGGCTTGGTTGTGTAGCCACACGTGTTCCTTAGCTGCTTGGCGAGGCCTACGGATTAGCAGGGTCCAATGTCTGGGGGCCTAAGTATAGCTCCTTTTCTGAATTGGACAGTCCATTTCTGGACAGCACTTTAAGGATGCGCAGCACGTGGCAGCGTTCAGCTTAAAAAACGCAAGTGCCGACTCTGTGGAAACTAGAGGCTAGGGAGTGCTGTTGGCACCCAGGACCTCGTGTCAAGCAACAGCCAGCAAGGTAAAACAGTCCAGATCTCCAGAACAGTCCTAGGAACGCGTCCAGACCTGCAGCGCTTAATGCAAAGCATGTGTGCTGGTAAAAGAGCAATTGTGCATCCTTCGGCAAAGTAACTATTCCTTTGGCGGCAGGCATACAACTCTAACGACTTAGCTCCAGCCAGGCAAAGCTCGGACGGACATGCAAGTAGATGTCAATCTGGTAGAACAAGGTAGAAGGCATGCGTCGCAGCTGTGTGGGTCCGGGTCATGCCTGGTCATGCGCACAAACGTCGTGCCGCCACCTCCCAACTGGGGCTCCCGTGCGTCAAACCTCAAACGTACATAAGTACACGGTACGGTACACAACCACCATTTCTTGGCTGCAGCTTTCGTGGAGTCTGTCCATCATCCCGTCAACCTTACCACAGAATAAAAAACGTCGTGTCTTAGGACAAAGGGTAGTGCAGGGGACACGTTCATACGTATGCTTCCAGCAAGGGCCGGTGCACGCTCTCAGCTCCGGTCCCCTTCCATATGCTAGCCCATCTGAAACGGCCCACGTGGGTCACACCGCCTTTGCCACCCCTTCAACCGAGGACCCGCTCCTGTCCCTCCCTGTACAGAAGGGGAGCAAGCAGGCGTCGTGTCTGCACTGGTCTGCCTTATAGGAAAGCGTATCTAAGTGTATTAAGGCATATGATAGCTACAGCCAATGAAGCTGCCCTACATCACGCAAGGCGTGTGCCGTGCAAGGCACTCCTCCCGTACTTCATGCCGCTTAGGCAGTTAGCTCTCCTTTTCCTGTGAGTGACCCACGGGTCACCTGCAGCTCCTTCAGCCACACCACCACCTCAAGCCCACCACCTACCACCACCGACCCACGAGGCCCCCGCTGCCCCACCGCCGCCTCCAGCGCCTCGCCAAGCACCTCCCCGTCCGCCGCCGCCCCCTGCCCCACCAGCCACCGCAGCACCTCCACATCGCACGCCTCCCACACCGCCGCCGGCAGCGCCCCCCGCCGCATGCCCACCCCCAACCGGCGCAAGCACTCCAGCGTCGCCAGGTCGTTGTTCCTCCCTGCTGCCACATACGGGTCCCCCACAAGACTCGGTCCGCTGCTCGGCTGCGGAGGGAGGCCCCTCCCTTGCGTCACCAGCCACTCCGTCAGCGCAGGGCAGCCGCCCTTTGCGGCCCAGCACATCGTGCTCGAGTCCAGGGCGCAGCCCGCTGCCTCATGCAGGTACCGCACCAGCCCGAGGTCTCCCCTGCCCGCCGCCTGGTTCAGCGTCACGGTCCCTCCCGTGGGCGCACCCGCCTCCACCATCAGCCGCACGCTCGCGAGCAGACCCTCCTGTAGCGTACCGGCACCTCCCGCCACCGCTGGCCTCGCCACGCCCCCGCCTCCGCCGCAGGTGCGTTTCCATGGCCACCACACCACTAGGGTTGTCACGGTGTTGGGACCCCTGGGGCAGTGGGCCTCAGCCGCCAGCCACGTTACCATGGCCGCATCGCCCCTCTGTGCAGTCGACAGGTAGGCGTTGTGACCCATGGGACATCCCGCCTGGTGCAGGAAGGCTGCAGTAGGGATGCAGCCCGAGCCGCACGCGGCGGAGAACACAGCACGTGTCAGCTCCTGCCCGCACTCGTGGTGCAGGAACCGCACGGCGTCTAAAGCGCCCGCTGCTGCAGCAGCTACCATTGCAGACTCTGTCACTGGCACCACGCCGCGCGCTAGGAGCCATTTGAGTAGCGGGACGCTGCCGCTGGCGGCGGCGGCTACGGGCAGGCCGTGCTGGTGTGCGGCGGGGAGGGAGCAGCCCGCCTCCTCCACCAGCCACCTCACAGCTGCCAAGTCCCCATGCCGCAGCGCTGATGCCAACACCTCGTACCTGCCCATTTTGCAACCCTGCTGACGGAGCCATTGCATGAGGTGCAGGTTGCCTGCCGCCGCCGCTGCCACCGCGGTTGCAGGACGCAAGCTTAGCTTTGGGCTGCAGCAGAGGGCAGTGGTCTCGCTGCTGACGCCCGCACGACTGTCGTGCTGCTGCTGCTGCTGCTGCTGCTGCTCCAGCAGCCATGCGACCTTCTCGTTCGCGTCTTGGGTGAGCGAGGCAGCCGCTGCGTCCAGCACACTGTCCCTGAGCAGCAGATCGACGCGTGTGCGCTGTGGGTTACCGGCACCGGTGCTACCGGAGCTGATGCTGCGTGCGCTGTGCTCACATATCAGCTGGTATGCGGTCCGCAGGGACGCCAGGTTGCAGTGCTGCGCCGCCGCGGCCAGGATGCGTGTGGAGGGCAGGGTGAGGTTGTGTATTAGCAGCCAGGGCAGCAGGTGCACGTGTCCCGCGGTGGCGGCCGCGACCCCTGGGTCAATGCCGCACACACTGAGGTGGCGGGTGTAGTGCCCAGACTGCAGCAGCTGCGAGAGCAGGCACGGCTGCAGCAGCTCCCAGGCCAGGGCGAGGTTGGTGGTTGAGCCGCTGCGCGCTGCTGTGGAGGGCAGCAGCAGGCGCTGCTTGTGGGACAGCGAGTGTGCGGCAGGCTGTACGGCGTGGATCCAGCATGGGGCGGTGACGTGTGGGGGCAGCGGGAGGCTGAAGAAGGCGGTCAGGTGGTGGGGGGTGGAGAACCGCTGTGCGGCGCCCTTGCTGGTGAGGCGGGCTGTGCAGGCGATTTCGTTGGGGGGCAGGAGGGACAGGATGTGGAGCTGCAGGTCTGGGGGCAGCTGGCGGGTGCTGGCGACAGGGGTGTCCCCGTCCACTGTCGACATGCTACCGTATCGGCTATCGGGCCTTGATGTCGGGTGGGTTGCGCACGGGTGTAACGCTCGCCAGTACGCGGCTCACAGAGCCGCGTTGGTTGCTTGCAGCCGTCAGGGTTGGCTGCGCCCGAGCCAGCGTTGCGAGTGCGTCTCACTTTACGAGCAACATATGAGGCTGCCGTACTGCAACTCCTTAGGTTGTTCTGAGCGTGGCGAGGATGCGGCACGGCCACAAGACGCAGTCAGAAATGCCCCCGGCGCTCAGAGCCAAGACCTGTTTGCACTGCGCTATTTGACCAGGAATCTGGCTGTACTCATCGGGCAAGTGATATCTGTAAATCGCATTAGTATTTGGGGAGCGCTCCATTGCCGAGGCACGCGCTGGCCAAGGGGCAGTTGGCCGAGTTGCAGCTGTGCAGCAGTGCAACAGCCTCGGGGACGTCGACGTACGCACTGCCTCGGCGTGCCGCGACCGCCAAAGTGCCAGCTTACATACGATAGGACAATAACAATGATGTTCCGTGCATACATGGCTTGCGCCTCGACGGCAAGACCCCGACGTCGCGCGGCATTATGTCAACGACATCTCCGTGGTCCAGGGTCAGGGGAGGTCCTCCAGGACAAGCACGTCAACGCCGCGACGCTTACAAAGCATGTCATACAAGCACAAAAGCCGAAATGACACTGCACAAGAACGTATGTCACTTGAGTTGGCTAGAGAGCGCTTTGGCAGGATGAGCAAAGTTATGCAGGGCTGTGTAAGCAGCCCTGTGCGACCCATGTGATCGTGCCTTCATATGTTGAACGCCCCTGCCTTCAGCTGGGCAGGAGCCGTAAGGGATAGCCGTAACATGTGGCCATGAGGATGCTGAGGGGGCCGTCGGTGGGGCCAAGGGGGCATGCCGCCCCCTTGTGCCCCACCTGGCCCCCTTAGGGGTGTGGGCCGGCCCGTTGTGCAGCAGCGCAGTTGCCAGAGGAATGTTACAGAGTTGCATGCCACAGGCATTTGCCCGGGGGTTGATGTGTCCAGTCGCTTTCAGGCATATCATGTGTTGGTGCGAGGTAGCACACACATGCATAGGAGTCAACATCAGTGCAGACAGTGTAGGCAGCTGGGCTCAGACTTGAGGCAGCGCAAAGAAGCGTGCGCACATGGGCGCCCCAGGCATGCCGGATCAAATTGAATCTATGTTGAAGGACCCATTCGCCTTGGCTTTTCCTTTCTGCAGTGGTGGCTAGTCACTGCAGTTGGGATTGGCCGAGGGGGCATGCCAAACACCTAGTATGCCAACGCAACTGCACACGCTACACTACGCTTAGCGGGGTCTTGGTCAACCTGATCGTCGCGCGACCCCTCTCTGTCCCTTCTTGGGCTTGGCAGGTGTGCAGCACTTGCCTGACTTGCGCTTCTGCCTACCTAACTGCTTGATGAGGTTACTAGCCTTCTCAGCGGTGAGGTTCGTTTTTAAGCGTGGCAGTCGGAATGTGGCAGTCGGAATGTGGTCGGGAGGCAAGGGGAATTTCCTAGCATCGCATGAGCCGCCAGAGGGGAATCAGAACATTGTGAGGTTGCTTCCATAGCGCGGAATCATGTGGGTGACGCGTGGGAAATGAAGAGGCGCGGGGCGGTCAACAAGCGGCAAGCATGTCTCACCGAAAACGAGGGCCACGCCTGCTAATATTGCAAGGA
>VFQN01008460.1_pt1 | contig 10417 bp, 10 predicted proteins | sample 3512371 | NCBI WGS metagenome assembly VFQN01 (sample SAMN10412370, study PRJNA504923) | tailings metagenome | isolation source: Replicate 2 from Balatoc abandoned mine | place: Philippines: Itogon, Benguet | collected 2017-08-28 | reverse complement strand
ACGTAGTGAATAAAGTGATTAAACTAATTCATCTTCCTCACTATTACAGGCAGTGGTAGAAATATAATAGAGGTCAGGTCTCGTGGTACTGAACAGTACCGTGGCAGATCCAACCATTACAGAGGAGATAACCGCTAAAACCCAAAAATACTTGGGATCTATGAATAAGTAATGATGAATTCAGTTAAATCAACAAATTGTTAGTGCCCCTTACCGGATATGGTTCCAGCAACGATATACGCGGCCATTTCAAAGAACGATGTCATTGATTTCCATTGACCATTCACTTTACCTCGACAATACTCTGGGATCGTCTCCTGTGCAATTTGTCTCACACCAAGATCAAACATCCACAAACCAGTTCGTGATAATAACTATTCAAGTCCAAGTAAGTTAATGGAATGATGGCAAAGTTAAAAGGAAGTGAAGCTTACCACAGAGATACATAATACTTGTACAGCATATTGACCAAATCCATTTTGTATGAAAAAGAATGATCCACATGCAATTAATACTAATAGAAATTGAAAAATAATGGATAAATTAGATGCGCGATAAATCCCAATTGAATTTGATATGTATGGGAATGCTGTAGCGCCTAATAAACCAGTAAATGCACCTGCACCACGTGCTGCACCAATCCATGCATCTGATACATTACACCATCTTAAATAAACTACCATTAATGAACCAAAATTGAGTACTGTAAAGTATAAAAACGCATACGCAATCATTGTGCCAGCACAACCACTGTTCATGAAGTCAGTCAGAAAACCGTAGTTGGTGGTAGTGCTCTCCTCTACTCCTTTCATAACACCCTCAGGAATCTGTTTATAGGATTCTTTTCCTAGTAATGAGGTTGTTTCGCGCGCTCTTGAATTGCTTTGATTGGTCGTGGCAGCTCGGGAAGATTGGTTAGTAGAGGGTGTTGGAGCTATCTGTCGCACTGCGAGTGATTCCCAGGAATCATAGAGACTATGCATGAAAACATAGAGGAAAATAGTTGAGAACAGATTTGATAATAATAATATCATTGCAACAACTGAGGGAGAAAATTGTACAAATAATAAGCCAGTAAGAGCAGGAGCAAAGGCATTACAACCAGAATCAATCTGAGTCATTCGGGAGTTCGTGGTTGATAACCATCGTGAATCTCCATCTGCTAAGACAACAATCCAATCCTTCTCAACGGAAGTTGAAACAGTCGAAAAGCAAAGATTAGCTGATGCGCTGATAAAGGGTATAGTGTAAAGGAGATATTCATAGAGCTTCGCATTATCATCACGAGCTGGATCATTTCCTTCATGTCTATTATAAAATATGTAAGCACATATAGAGTAGGCTACAGCTACTGTAATTAATTTAGCACTTAATGCATACTGGGCAGCTGATAAACGGTTTGTATTATCAAGAAAATGACCAATTCCACCCATGAATAAAACGACATATAAATTCGTTAAAAAGCCTGCAAAGGCAACTAAAGTTAAATTATTATTTGATAAGGTTGATAATAATAACACAATACCCATATCCCACATACGAGCAGTGAAGGCAAAGAAGAAATGCATTGTATAAAGCAGCATGGTATTTTGATAAGCTCCTGACACCGTCTTCGCTAAATCATTCGAGTTCGATTTCAATGACATTGGTACTAGTCTATCTGAGGGAGCCTTTCGACTCGGTAACTCGATTGCTTTACTCATTTTTGTGTTCGAAAAGGAAGTATCTTCAAACTTACTTAACACTCATCGAAGTGAGCAAGTAGGGATTGTTCGCAACGGCTCGAAAACGAATCTATTGATCCTAAAATCTAAATTCTCAATTCTCAATTGCACATTAGCCCAAATACCTAGAAGGTTGGTGTTGTTTGAAGGTGCGTCATAAATCAAGAAGACCCATTGTCCTCCTCTCGTCAAACCATTTGAGCGATCGAAGTTTAGTGCAAGTGTGAGTTATTATTACAAGGTAAGCTATGATTGTTCTGAGTTACTGGGAGAATTCAAATCAAACACATAATCTGTGCGCTTAGAACAGGGAGATAAAGAAGATGTTAAGGGTTTTAATTTTTGCTTTTATTGTTGCAATTATTCATGCTTATCAAACAGGTAAATTGACTTTAAATGCCCTGTCTTTGAATTTTTTCGAACTTATTTGGAAATTAGTTGCGATCTTGAAAGTTGGTGGCTTCGCCAAGACATTAATAAATACTTCTAGAAGTAACAAACTTCAACAAACCAACAATGACGAAGTCTCTTACTGTGGTGGATGCAACAGTGGAACTATTCCTTCGTGCAATCGATGTGGTGTAGTTTGTCACTGCAATTGTGGTCCTTCTTGCTATTGTAAAAAGTCTTGTCGATGCACTCGAACTAGAAGATGTGCGATGCATCAATGAGGACGAAACCCGATAAATATAGGATAAATCCTTACCTCTTTACTTCGAAAAGGAAAGGGAATTCAATTTAAGTTCATAGTTAAGGCAGGATGGACGATCTCTCGTTATATTTGTGTATAGTTTCATTTGCTACGTAAAAGCAGTTAATCAAATAATTTTCTCTGAATTTCTTTTTTTCTCTCAAGGAAGACATATATACAGATAAAGGAAGATGAATTTATTTCAAATATTTGGGAAATCCTTTGAGTAAATCTTTCGCGTCTTTGGGGATATGGTTCGATGGCTTCTCTGTTAGAGTCATTGACTCTCTCAACTAACAACAAAAGTTCAAAGATTATTAAACAATAAAAACATTCATCACAGTAATCCACTTACAGATTCGAAATTGTCGTACAGCTGATCTTGTAAGTCTCTTGATTGATGCATTTGTTTCTTCGTCGCATTACAAACATCTAAGATCTTGTCACAGGATTGTTCCATAGAATTTAATATCTCTAAATATCTTTGAGATGTACCCACAACATGTTCACTGACAGTAATATCATGCTCCTAAGTATGATCTAGAATGTGAGAGGTAGAGATGAACTCAAACGACTTGCTTACCTGAGCTGGCACTTTACCAATCCATAAATTTTCATTTTGTCTTAAAAGATTTAAATCTTGTTCATATTGATTTAAAACTTCTAAAAATTGTGTTTGTACTTGTAATTGTTTTTGTTGATGTTTTAATGTTTCAAATTCTTGTGAAGAGAATTCCGGTAGGAAGACAAGTGGATGATTTTCATTCCCTTCATTCGCTTTTGGATATTGTTTATGAAATTTATTCATAAAATCATCAAGATAATTCTGTAATTCTTTTCCGAATTCGTCTAATGCTAATTGATTTTTAGGGTTTTGTTCTTTTAATTCAGTTAGACTTTCTTGAATAGAATTCTTCTCATCGTCACAGATAGCTTGTAAGAAATACTCATATTGTGCTAGCATTTCGTTCACTGTTGGCTTCTCCACTATTTTGGGCAATTCAAGAGATTTTCCTTTCGACTTTGAAGAAAATTTGGTTTTCAATGATTTAGTCTGAACTTTATGCGCTTTGACTTTCTCTTTAATCTCAGATGTTGCTGGCGTAGCAACAATAGATTCTTTAGATTTGTTTACCAGTGACGGACGACTCTTCTTCGCCATAGTATAGAATTAATTTAATTCAATTCAAAACACAGATGAAGGAATTTAACGAATCGTTTATCCGAGGGAAACGGTCCACTAGACAGGAGACGAAACGAGCCTTCTTTCTGAAAGGATCCGAGAGGATTATGTGGTGGAAAAGTGATGCAACATTTTCTATGGCTAGCCTACATAATTTTATTCATACTCTTAGCTAAGCAGGGCATACCATATCCATTGTTATTGTCATATAACAAACATGTTCGTCGAGTGAGAGATCTTGTGATTCATGTAAATCTGGAAGATTCCAGAGATTACTTTGATTCAGCAATTGTTTATGTTAAGGGAGGATCTGGTGGGCAAGGATCCAATGCCTTCCGCTTTGGGAAAGCGCGGCAACATGTTGCACCTTATGGAGGATCAGGTGGTGACGGAGGATCGGTTTATTTTTGCATTGACCGCAACTTGAACACACTCCGAAAGTTTCGCAATGGCCACAGCTTCCATGCAGAGAACGGGCATCCAGGAGACAAGGAATTTCGGAATGGTCCATACGGTGCAGATTTATTCGTGACAGTTCCTGCTGGTACTTTGGTATTTGACAATCGTACGAATGAGTTGTTAGCGGAGGTGGCCTTTCCTACTCCAAAATTTAAGATCGCCGCGGGGGGTAAAGGAGGTAGAGGAAATGCTGCCAATCGAAATAAAGGAGAGAAAGCTGGTTGTCTTTCACCAGAGAAAGGAGAAAGACGGTGGTTGCGATTGGAGCTGAAACTTCTGGCTGATGTCGGATTAATCGGAGTACCCAACGCTGGCAAGTCAACTCTATTGAAGGCGATCACCAATGCGAACCCAAAGATTGCTGATTATGCATTTACTACCATCGTTCCAAACTTGGGTGTATGTTTTGTTGATGATGACCCGAGTAATACGTTCATCGTAGCCGATATTCCCGGTTTGATTGAAGGTGCACATGAAGGTATTGGATTAGGCAAAGATTTCTTAAAACACGTAGAAAAATGTCGAGTTTTAATCCATGTTGTCGATGGAAGTTCCAAGGATCCCATTCAAGAATATTTGACGATCAATAAGGAACTAACATTATACTCTAAGAATATTGCACTGAAGCCACAAATTGTCGTGATTAATAAGATTGATTTGCCTGAGGTCCAAGAGAAACTTCCCTCCTTGATGGAAAGCTTTGAAAAAATTATGCCTCACAAGCGATTACTTACGATTAGTGCAGCAAATCGTGTTGATGTTGGGTTATTGAAGTTCAAGGTTTGGAATTTCTATTCGAAAGTGAAGGCGGACGAGATCGATGAGGGGAATTGAGAATACTTAATGAGGTAAGCTGGCAAACAAAACTTAATATGTATCTATGTATTTCGCACGTGGCTGTGAGGATTCCTTTTTTAATGGATGTACTCTGTGTTGAACGGGCGTATATTGGATTATGTGTTCTTGTTGAGAGTAACCCTCCTAATGAGGATGCATGGATATTTTAACCAACGAATCGTATGGTTTTACATCCTGGATTTGTTCAAATAGATATCACACATTCGAAACTTCGACTATTATTTTTCTAACTCATTTTCTAACTTTTTTTTTCTGTTAGTTAGCTTAGGTCGCGAGATTAAATTGTGGTGGTAAATTTAACTTAAATGAGCTATTGATCTACATAATTGTTTATGGGAGTTGGGATTCGGCGAATTCCCAGTTAGCCAAATGATCGAAGAAAATCTTGACATAGTCAGGTCTTAAGTTTTGGTAGTCCAAGTAGTAAGCATGCTCCCAAACATCCTAATTATAAAAATAAAAAGATTGTCAATGAACTAATTTTTATGAATAATAAACTTTACATACCACAGTGAGAAGAGGCTTCTTGGCAGGGTCGGTGACAGGTGTCTCAGCATTGGAAGTCTTCTCGATGACTAAGCGTCCATCGACCCAGACTAACCAAGCCCATCCGGAACCGAAAGCGGTATTGGCGGCATTCTCGAACTCCTTGCGGAAGTTCTCGTATGAACCAAAGGAGGAGTTGATCAAATCAAGAAGACGACCAGTTGGAACTCCACCACCGTTTGGCTTCAAACTGTTCCAGTAAAAAGTATGGTTCCAAACTTGAGCGGCATTGTTGAATAAGCCTTGGTTGCCATTATTCTTAGCAGCTTCAAAAGATATAAGAAAACAGAAATTTGGATGACGGAAGTTCAACTCACCTCTGATGATGCTAACTAAGTCAGCGTTATCCAATTCAGTACCAGCAACTATAATGAACCAAATAGGTGTTAATAATTTTAACGGACTTCGAAAGTAATGTAATGATTACTTACTGACAGCGTTAGCATTGGAAACATACTTAGCATGATGCTTGTCATGGTGAAACTCTAAGGTACGACGACTGATATATGGCTCTAAGGCGTCATGAGAGTAAGGTAATGGTGGTAATTCAAGTGGCATTGTTCTTTAAAAAATTGGATTTGTAAAGTATCTGTTTGACAGAAGGTTTGTTTCTTTTGTTAGTTGCAGAAGAATTTAAGATTTTTCTATTTCACGGCGGCGCCTCTTCTTTCTTCAAATTCCGGAAATCCGGAATCCTGAAATTTTTCAATATTTTTCCTCCGTTTTATTCAGGAAAAAATGGTGGATTTTTGAAGGAATAATAGACACACTTGTCAATCAATCCAATCAACGCACGTATTTCAATCTAATTGAAGTGAGTTTTTCAAGGAATAATTATTATTTAGTGAAGGAAAATGATGACTTTTGTTATCTTTATTATTTGTTTTTTATTTGTGGCAGTAAATTGCATGCCACCAGTTGCTGTTGTGGCAAATGTTCGAGGGAAGAAGTATGATGTTTCAGCTGAAACTGTAGAACAATTCATGCAACAGGTGGAAGGATTAACTGGAATCGAATCTTCATTACAAAGTGTTTTATTTAAAGGAAAAGTTCTCAACCCTACTGATAAATTTGATGATCTAGGAATTGCCGCAGGGGAAGTCTTAAATGTTGTTAAAGGAAGAAAATCTAGAGTCAGTACTCCTGAAGAAGTGAGTTCGTTTAGCCCTAGTGCTCCAGCTGGTCTTGGCGGTGATGGACAAATGCCAAACTTTAGTCAAGAAGAATTACAAAAGGCTCAGGAGACTATGGATGGATTATTAGATTCTAACTTCATTGAAGAATATTTTGCTGACGACGAACGATTAGAGAAGTCGAGATTGCAATTATTAGAGAATATTGATAAATATGAGAAAATGCTACCAGGTTTTAAAGATCAAGCTTTAGAGATTGCTTCTGATCCTCAGAAGTGGAGGGAGGCAATGATGTCCGCGAAGGATCAAATGGTCAAATTACGGGAAAAGAGAAGTCAGCAAAAGAATAGTGGCTTCCCTACCAAGTAAGTCTTGTTAAAGTTACTTTTCTACAATTTTAATGTTTTGCATTTCTTCTGTAGACCGCAAGATGATGACGAAGACGCGGAAGAATAATAATCTCTACTTCAACTATCTTTTCTTCTTCTTTTTGTAATCTTAATTAGGCAGATATGATTTCATTCTTCGAAAACTTCCGCTACATTCAAGACACGGATGAACAGACTTCAACTGAAGCATAAATGATTCGGTAATGATATCTGTTTTTTATTAAATTAACGTGGAAGAGCTATTTCCTGTTAGTACCGAACTCAAAATTGCAATTAAATGTACACGAAAGCTACCTACCATTACAGTAGTCTCGCTCTACTTCAAAGGAAGAAAGGATATAAGATCTTTAAGTGGTCTTCTCTTTATTGGAGGTGCTATTTAATGCAGCATCAATCGCAGATGAGTGCTTCTTGTAGAGAGGCTCAAAGACAGTCTGGTATACGAATTTGGCTCCTTGGTATCGAGGGAGCATGCACCATAAAAGGAACGTGACCTTTAGGGCATAGTAGTGAGGAATCCAGTATAAAACCCACTCTAAGAAATTCTCCACCAAAAACAAGGTAGCGAAGACAACCCAATACATTAGCCATTCGGTGTCATCAGTGGTTTCCTTGCTTTCAATGGCTTTTAATGTCATATATGAAGGGTACGCGAATCCGATGAGATCAGATATGAGCCCAGCTCCTAATCCAGAAAATAAGCTTAAAGCTAAAATCAGGCTTAACCCAACAGCTAAATACTCAATCTTCACATGAGTTTTCTTTTCGATTGCCTCGTGATGTTCCTTAATCACAGAAACTTCTAATAAAGTTGTTCTAATCTTAAAGAGAGTTTGTTCTAAACTTGTCATTTTTATTTGAAATCTAAACGGAAGAAAAAAATTACCACCTCAGATAAGACGACACAACAAACTAAACAAATCTACTTTCTTACCTGTTTAATCAAATAGGAAGTCTTGATCAAAGAATTGAATCCTAATTAAGAGAAGAGAAATTTCCGTCACTCAAATACACCTCACAAGCCTTCAACGCACAAATTCAAATCGGGGCACAGCATGAAAAGAAAGAACGGTGCATGATTTTGAAAAAACGCGTTTTCTCATGAATAAGGATAGCGTAAAGTTATGAGAATTGTTATTCTTGAAGACAATGGTACTTATTCCTGCATTGTAGTGGATAAGTAGTCTTTTATATTGTTGTTCTGAAAGAATCCATGATTATTTAATATTTTATATTTAATCATTCTGAAGATGTTTTCTAAAATGAAGATTTTGTGGATAATAGGCACGATTCTTCTTACCTGTGAACTAGTGGCTGGTCGGAAACGACGAGGGACTCTGAATAATGTCCAACTTCCGACAACAAAATCTTTCACAAGAATAAAATCGAAAAATGCTGACTTGAAAAATATTCACGTCCAATGGAAGGAGAATCAAGTGATCGCAAAGCAACAAACGAACAATGAATTAGAAATTGCATCCAATCAGCCTCAACCGTCGATGTTTGCAATTAATCTTTTAAATTTTCTATTTTATGGTACTATGGGAACAGTTATGCCATTTTTACCGACATTCTACAAGCACTTAGGGGTGTCCGATGTGAATATAGGAGTACTCGGTGCTATCAGTCCCGCCATCACATTTATTGTTTCCCCTTTATGGAGTGCTTTTGCTGACACATCGGGTATGTGAATGACCTATTTTTACTTTTCTTTCTCACCTCTTTAAACTCTTTGCTTAAATAGGAAAGCATCGCTCAATTATGCTTTTAACGTTTATTGGTTCTATTCTTAGTAGATGTGTCTTAGCTGCAGGAAGAAATGATCTGTTTTGGTTATCGGCTGTAGTTTCAATTTCTGCAATATTAAATGCACCAGTAAAACCTTTATTAGATACTGCTATCATGTCTATGCTAACAGATAAATCATCTTATGGTCGAAGTCGTTTATATGGTCAAGTAGGTTTAGGTGTTGGTTCATTTGTTGTTGATAGAATTATTAAAGGAAATATACGTGCTATGTTTTTTGTACATTTAGTTTTATCTATTCCAACAGCTTTTCTGATGATGATCTTTGAACCACATCGAGCAACCACTCCGACACCGTCACTAAACCCATCCACCAATACTACATCCTCGAAAGTACCACGCTTTTTAGCACCACTCCTAAACTTTAAACCCAGGAAATTGCAAGAAAAAGAGAATAATTCTACTATTAATATGAAACCTGAAAAAGTTGAAATTTGGAAAACATTAAAACCAATCGTATATAATTATAAAATTGCAATCTTCTTTACTGTTGTATTAATTATTGGTATAAGTTCAGGAATTATTGAAAATTTTGCATATGTAAGATTAGCTGAAATGACAAAAGGCGATAGAAGTTCATTTGGTGCATTAAGATTAGCATCTTCACTTACAGGTGGTCCAATGTTTTGGTTATCAGGTTCATTAATACATAAATTAGGTGTGCATGGAGTGATGACATTATCATTAATCTCCTATGTCTTACGATTTCTTATCTATGGGATGGCGACGAATGTATGGTTTGTTTTACCAGCAGAAATGTTAAGAGGGTTTACATTTGCATTATTTTGGGCTGGTGCGACTTACTACGTTTATCAAATATCACCAAAGAATTTAACCGCAACTATGGTAAGAATCATTCCTCTCTCTCGCACCTATTTTCTAATTCTTCTTTTCAACTATTAGTTGGGAATACTAAATGGAATATATGGAGGAGTCGGGCAGTCTTTGGGATCATTGATTGGCGGTGAATTAAGTCGAAGATTTGGCATTAAAACTTCTTTCTTATATTGTGCAATTGTAGAACTTATAATCTTAGTTAGCTTTATCCTTTATCAAGCATTATTACATATAACTGATGCAATTAATGGAAATGGATCTGATCTCCAAGCAAAATACCATTTAAAATTGTAAATGTTAACTTGACATAGAATACTACTCTGCTGCTGTGACACGATAAGTGAGGGCGAACGAACTGCCCAACTTCGCCCTCACCCATCTCTCCTTAATTTTGGGATTGGTCCTCTCTCAATTTTCTCTCTATCTTAATTCTCTTGTCTTTGAATGAGTAAACTTTAAAGAGATCTTATCATAAACTAATTCCTACGAAGAGGAAAAGACAGAAAGTAACTTTATAATTCAGAAGTTTGAGAAGAGTACTTGATCATGTTTGGAGATTACGCTGGTAACGATCTTGAAGAATGGTGTAAACATTTTAAGTAAGATTTTTCCTTTTGTTTTGAGTAATCACTCCTCACTCTCATTTTAATCAGATTGTCAACCAAATGCTTACAAGCATTACGCGATAATCTTGAAGCCACTTCAGTGGAAGATTTGGTCTTCGTTTATTCAGATACAGATATGTTGAAGGAAGTTGAAACGAACTGCTCCAAGATCGAGTACAGACGGTT
>VFQN01008459.1_pt1 | contig 10417 bp, 15 predicted proteins | sample 3512371 | NCBI WGS metagenome assembly VFQN01 (sample SAMN10412370, study PRJNA504923) | tailings metagenome | isolation source: Replicate 2 from Balatoc abandoned mine | place: Philippines: Itogon, Benguet | collected 2017-08-28 | reverse complement strand
CTCTCGGCTCCGGCCTTCACACCCTCCTGTCCTCAGGCCCCTCAGCCTGGCCTTAACCTTGTCCCGGTACCCTGCCCCGCCTTGCCCCCCCTCCTCCCTCCGCAGGCTACCCCTTCGACGTGCCCCCTCCCGGCTCCGGCCTGCCCGCCTACCTGGCGCTGGTGTACCACCTGCCGCTGCTCATCGCCTTCAGCGTGGCCGCACGCACGCACTTCGTGTGGGGAGGCTGCATGATGATGCGCGGCCCCGACCTGCGGGAGGACACGCACGGCCTGCTGGCGGTGGGTGGCGGGCGGGCTGCGTGTGCTCTTCTCACCAAAGCTGGGAGCGGCGCGCTGGTTCAACATTGTGCATAGTAGCGCGTGGCGTGCTCTTCGTTCTGTAGTCAGCACCTTGCGCGCTGTAAGCACAGCTCGGTCGGCCCCAACCCGCGCCCCCAACACCCCACCCAGAGCCCTCAATCGTCGGCCCACAGGCGTCGAGCTGTGACGCAACTGCAGCGACTTGCACTCTGCCTGCACACCTAACCGCTCTACTTGTTTCCTTACTTGCTCTGCGGTTGCATTGTATGTTGCATCCAGGCGTGGCGCAACGGCGGCTACAGCGACGACCTCATCGCCGCCTCCCGTGCCACGGAGCTGGGCCTGCCCATCCTGGTGCCGCGATTCGCCATATTCCCGCAGAGGTAAGCAGCGGGGCCGGGCCGGGGGGTTTGCTAGGTTGAGTAGTGCATGTCGCAAAAGAAGTGCCTACGCAGCGCAGAGAGGACAGCCGCATGGGCGGTGGCTGTGGAGCTAGAGCATGTGCCGATGTGCGTGACGGGTTCTATACACAACTGCCGGCGCGGACAAGAGAAGGCTAAGGGGCAGCACATGCACCTTGAGCTGTCCTCTCCGTTCCGTTCCGCTCCACCCGCCACCCTCGCCCCCTCCATGTTCCACTAAACCCAGCAAGCTGGACCCTGCTTGGGGTGGCGGTCGCGGCTCAACCGTCTCGCCCCCATGGACGGGCCACATACCGCGTGCTCGCAGTACTTGATGTACAGACCGTACCCCACACGATGCCCTGGACAGTGGAAGCCCCAGACAGTGCCCTAACAACCATGTGCTTATTCACGCACAGGTTGGACCACTGCCCCCCGCAGGCTGGACCCGCGCATGGGCTGGCGCGCGTGGCTCAACTACCTGCACCGCCAGCTGTTCGTGCTGGACACCTACACCAACCGCCACAACCGCGCCACCAACCACACCATGATGGCGCTGCACTCGGGCCTGTCGTGGCTGCTGGTGCTGCCCTCGCTGGCAGGTAGGTGGGGACGCTGCCGCACATGTCATGTCGTGCTATCACTTGTCGTGCCCACCACGCGTCGCGGCTTGCTGGCAGGTGGGGGCGTGGCCGCATGTGCCGTGTCGTGTCGTACCACGCGTTGTGTCGTGTCTACCGCCCGCCGAGGCTGCTGATGTTGCCCGTGCGGGCAGGCACGGCCGTCAGGCACGTGTCGTGCCGTACGCTCGTACCTGCCATCATCGCACCTTGCCTCCACTAGCGCCGCACTGCGCTTGCGCGGGACTGCCGGTGCTGGCCTGGCTGGCGAGCGGGGCTTTAGCCGCACTTGGGGCCAGGTGGTGCTTGGGTGCAGATGCTTACACCAGCGCCGCTTCTGCGCTCACCCACACCCTCACCTTCCGCCTGCCCGCGTCTCCCTTCACGCTGCACCTCCCTTGCACCCAACGGCCCGCAGCCTTCGGCAGCACGATCAAGGCAATGCTGCGGCTGCTGGCGGCCGCGCTGCCGCCAACAGTTGCGCGGTTGCACGGGCACGCGGAGGGATCAGGTCCCTTAAGTGAAACCCTGTACGGCAGCGTCGCCGTGGGCACCAGCGGCGGCGGCAGTCCAGGTCAGCCTGGAGTGACCCATGGGTCAGCGACAGCAGCGACGGCAGCGGCGGCAGCAGCGGCGGCGGTCAAGGGTCTGCTGGACCTGCTTCCGGGCAGCGTGTGGGCCGTGCTGGTGGGCTGGGCGGCGGCGCACGCGGCGCTCGTCTTCATGACGGGTGGGTGCCGTCGGGAAGCGGCTCAAGAGCCTAGGGATGGGGGGCTTTACCAGGCTGTCATGTGCCAATGCAAGGGCTTGCTCCGTATATGATGGGCCCGTGCGGGTGGGGAGGGGCATGGCGTGTCAAGGAGGGGTGGGCCGGGGTCTGCCCGCCCAAGGTGCGCACTGCACTTGAGTTCATGGCAGTTGGGTGTGGTCCGTTCGGTGGAAGGACGGGGCGTTCGCGTGCAGATGTACATTAGCATTTGGGAGGGAGGAGGCATTCAGCAAACCTGGGCAGCCGGCGGGGAACCAGTGGAATGGCTGTAGTGCTGGTGGAAGCGCTGGCGGTTGGGGTGTCTGCGACGGCGAAGGGCTTGTTTCAGGCCCAGGCGTAGCAGGGGGCCAGGCAAGGCACCCAACATGCCCAAAGTCCAGACGACGGCTGTTTGGCAAACAGTCGGGCACAATTTAGACAGCGCCTTGCCGATCTGCGAGCCATGACTATTGTTAAGCAGTGGCACAGACACACCACTTTGCCCCCACCTCGTCCACCCACGACCGAGGTGCTGGCACACCTCCTAAGCCACGCCCAAACCGAGTGCAGCCCGCAGCCACCCAAACACGCACCTGTTGACTCCCACCCTACTGTGCTCCCCTTCCACCGCGCCGCACTTGCAGCCGAGGTGCTGGCCCTGTTCCGGGTGCTGTCCCCCGCCTCGCCGCCCATCCCGCTGCGCGCCTACAGCTGGTGGCGGCTGTGGGCGGCGCTGCTGGGCTCCAACGCGCTGCTGCCGCTCCTCATGGCGTACACCTACCTGTGCCCGCACGTGAGTGGGGCACCCTCGGGGGCAATGGAAGGCTGCGGGCGAGGATACGGGGGTGTAGGCGGGACCACACCCGGACGTGGGACAGCAAACCTGAAGCCCCCGCAGCATGGAAGCGGGCCACCATTTTAATGCATCAAACACGTGGTGATAGTGTTGTATACGCTGGCGTGTGTCGAATTTGTGCCCGCTGTCCGGCACGCCTGCCACGTGCTACCTCACGCCAACTGCTGTGTGGCACAGCGGCCGGAGAACGCCCTCGCATGCGCCCCTGGCCGCGTGGAACCCTCAGCGGGCAGGTGTGCTACAGTCCCTGCTGCTGCGGCTGTCTTGTGCCGTACCTGGCCGTACACCGCACGGAGGTCAAGCTGCATGCCCACGCTGTGCACCTGCTGACTCTCCCATCTCCATGCCCCGCAGGTGGAGTGGGGTGGCGTTACGTACCGCAAACACCGCGGCCTGGTGACGCCCGTGCGGCGGCGGGAAGCCTGACCCGCGGGTCACCACCAGGAAGCACGTGTGCATAGGCACGTGTGTCGGCGCGTACAGTCTGTCTTGCTGTGACCCGCGAGTCGGAGCACACAGGGAAAGCGGGCAAGGGAGTGCTGGAGTGTCCCATAGGCCGGTCTGGTGCTCGCTCAGTGGTCAGTGCACCCACCCCGGAGTGCACGACACGTGACCCGTGGTGTCCTGGGCTGCCCGGGAGGGAAGCGGAGCGTTGTGGTGTAGGGGGCCGTTGATGGTTTCAGGCCCCGGGGGCAGACACGCGGTCTGGCGCTGCACGTGCAAGCGGAGGCAGGCAAGCATGTGGCAGCACCCTGCCTCCGGTTTTGCGGTAGCGTTTGTATGCATGCGAGCGTTACAACACTGGGCCGGGCGGCAGTTGCATGGGGAGCAGCAGCAGCGGTGGAGGAGAAGGTGCCAGCCTCCGCGCCTCCGGGAACGCGTTGCGGGCTGGTAACCCACGGGAGCGCTGCTGCAGCATGCGATGGGGGAAGCGGGCTGCACTGGCGCTGCACGTCGCTCCAACTTCCGCAGCTTGGAGCGGGTGGAGGTGCGGGTGGGGGTGTGGGGGTACGCGTAAAACGCGAGAAACCCCGCGCAGGGGCCTCCCCTGACACCGCGGATGTGGGGTTGTGGACGAGCCGAGGCGGCACAGGCTGCACGGTTGGTGGTGACGGAGTTGGAACAGCCCACACTCCTCGTGGGCTGTGGCAGATTAATGTTGCCGTACGCTTGTCATGCGTGCGGTTCAACGTATAGGCAGCAGGGCCTCCGACGTGTCTGGAGGCGTGTGCAAAGCGTGCAGCGGTCAGGTGCGCAAGCGTAGGTCACGACGTTTGTGGCTGCACGTTTGTTGTAGGTGATTGCGCCTTGGTGGGCGCGCTTTGTGGACTGTGCGACTGGAGCAGGCAGGACCATTAAAGGGCGGATGCTGGCCATGGGTATGCCGTCTCCCTGTTCGCACGCGTTCGTCTGTAGCACCACACGTACACGGCGGCCGGAACGAACTGTGTGTGTGCCATGGGGACCGTATTGTATGTATTGGCGGAAGCGCACGCCGCTGCACCTGCGGCAGCCTGCAGGGCTTTGACTGGGCAGGGCTTGACTGGGCTTCTCAAGTAAGGCACCTTTGTGATGCAATCCAGCCAAGGGCTTGCAATTTGTACGTGCAGGTTCTGGGTGTGTCCTGCCTTCTAGCATCCGGCTCGTACGGTACATGACTCGTTGGCTTTGGTGGAAGACTAGATGAACGCTGGTGTGTAACACAGGCTCAATGGCTGTCAGCACGCAGCGGACGTACCAGGTTGCGCGGGGCTGGGTCGAAGCCACGGATGTGCAAAGGAGACCCCCCTCCCGGATTGAACGCGGCTGCGTGGATGTCCCCTGTGATGGTTTCTGTTCAGTGATCTGACTCTGGCGGACAGACATCGGCACACAGTACCGGTGCTCGTCTACTCTTAGCCTCTTACAGTGGTACAGCAAACACGCGAAGCACAACGGTTGTGCCGGATAATGACACGTGGCATGCCACGAATGGCGATACCAATACTGTCCGTGGCCAACACATGACGGCAGCAACAGCTACTAGAGCTGCTGCAAGCCTCTCGATAGTCGCTCGCTACGACCACGCACCCACACCAGCGTGCCATCACCGCTTACCCGGGGCCGCGCACCCACCATGACCTCATCAGCAAACCAGCAGCCACCAATCAACTACCGTGTGCCTTGCACAGACAGGTACACAGACCAACATGCCGTGGAGGAGCGAGCCCAGTGAGCGAGCCCTGACAAGTGGCGTGCCAAGTAGCCTGGGGTTCGCTGACCTGTGACCCCACCAAGGGCGCGCCCCATGACCCCACCGGAGGCAGGCAGCAACCTGCCTTCAACAATTGCCCCATCTGGACACGCGCTGGCTGACACGCCCCATACATACACCGTGTCCAGAAGGCACAAGCTCACGCGCCCACACAAGCAGTGGGACGTCACTGTTGCACCCTTCAGGCAGCCTGTTCCCCTTCCCCTGCGGGCAGGTCGCGCGCTAAGACACAGGCCTGTATGCAGCACCATGGGCGTTGCACGGTATGTAAACCCAACGGCAAACAGTAATTGAAAACGTTAACCAACCTGTATATACCGTCACGAGCTCCAGCAATCAAGTTAACAGCAAACGCCTTCATGACATGCCTAGGGCCAGCTCCTCCCCGCCCCTTCTGCTGTCACGGCAAACCACCCATGCATCATAAGCCATCGTCCTGCGGTAGGATGAAAAGCAAGACCCAGACACTTATGAGCCTGCTGAATAGTCACCAACATGAGAGCCGCACCAGCAATCTCGAAGCGTGAAAACCAGCACGACCCAACGGCTCGTGAAGCCGTCCCAACTGGTCCTACTAAACTAACTGCAACCGTTTCGTAACCCAAACCAGCGTGCTACGAGCATTGTGCACGGGGTGGTGCCTCAGCCACCCACTGTGTATGCCATGATGGAGATGCAAAAAAATTGAAGCACTCGCTGAGCCCAACTCAGCGCCATGCCCTATGTACCGTACGGTCCACCATTCGACTCCCTGACACAAGAGATGCGCATCTATGCAATCCACGAACACACACTCCTTGTCGCCTTATTCACTTGCGTGCAGCACTAGGGAAAACTATGCACCTTCGATCCACTCCCTGCTCGAGGGCAGGTCGTTGGATGCGCTCAGCATCCTTCGAGACATGCAATGCCTGTGCTTTCACTTGCCTTGCTGCATCATGCGTGGTCATCAACGCGCACTCACGTCGCTGGCTGAGCATGTCCGCTCGAATGCACCGTCCTCTCGCAAAAACCATGCCGACAATCACGTCATCAGGTTGAATACAGCATAGAGGCGTGCGCGTCATATGCTGGTATGCACCCTGCGTTCACAGGCTACAGCATGCTGCGCGCCACGCGCGTCGCCACGTGCCACAAGCGGCTGCCGCCCTGCATGCCCTTGACACACTTGCTGCCAACGCTTTCATGATTGCCAATGGCAACAATGCTCGAGCACATGCAGTTGCATCTAGCCACCACATTCGTGTCGTCATGGAGCAGTCCCTCAGTTCTGGAGCTCACCGAAAGCGTTGTCGCCCTCTCATACAGTTCTGCACGAGCGCACCCCTCCAGACTGCAGCTCAAATATTTTTGATTCCTCTAGCGCATGCCAACGCCCTCGCCGTGTGGGCAAAAGCGAGTGTCCGGCAGAATGTGGGCATACCCAGAGGCCCACCAGACAGCCGACGCTGGCCCCAGCGCAAGAGGCGGTATGTGACTATCTGCATAGTCAGGCAACCCTGGGGCTTTCGCGCGTGCATAAATACTGGACCGCGGCGCGAGCGGCCTCGGGGATAGCCTCTTCAGCCCCGGAGGGCTTGGTTACCCGCCGGTCCAGGGCTGGAAAGTTGTTCAAATGGAATATCGATTTCAAAGCGCTGCGCCAGGGCGTCAAGCACCCCATTTAGCTGCTGAGCGCCCGCCGGTCCCACGGGACCCACGAGCTCCGCGCCAGTGTAAGGCAGTGCAAGACCGTCGTGTATGCTTGGAAGCAGGTGTTTCGGAACTGCAAGTTATGACAAGCTCAATCGACGGTCAGCTTTCGCACCGAACCACTTGATGCGCAAGGGACAAAGCGTAAAGGCCCGCAGCCTTACCGAATGGAGCAGGGGGTAACGGACACGTCCGTAAGAAGTCGAGCTCGGCCATCTCCTTGGCAGTAGTTGCTTGTTGCATACAAGGGGGAAGCAAGTCAGACGAACTTGGTATCCGCGTATCCTTTTATGGCCTGGTGGCGCATAACGCGCGCCTGGAAACTTTAATAGTTTGTGCGGTAGTCTTGATACTTGGACACGGTGAGGCAGTCAGCTTATCGCCCAGCTTATCGCCCAGCACCGTCGTACACCCGGAAGTGCCCTGCGTTAGGAGCACATTATTCGTAGCGTGTCCGTTCCACCGGTTCACTTGAACGGCTAAAGTCTTTGCAGCCTGCGACTGTACACAGAAGCCCACATAAGTTGGTCCACGAGCACCGACGACTGCCGATACTTAATTGCGTACGCTGATAGTTTAAGACTGCCTGTCATAGCATCATCAACTGCACCAACATTTTCATGGCCTGGCCTCCTCCTTCGCACAGCCTAACCGCAGTGCGAAACAGGCACGTGCGACCCTGTGACCACCAATTTTGAGTTCCGGCGGTTGTAGCTCGAATGCATAGCGGCTGATAGCGGCCAGTATGGCAAACGCTGCACGGCATTTCTGTGAATGTTAGGAGCTATGCGCTGCTTGTAAGGCGTAGGTTAGCACGGCTGGGGGGAGCTTGCCTGGCTGGGGTACGGAGCAGAGACGCTGTATCCTAGTCTCGATACGCGGGTCTTGTGTGTTAGGTTCAGTTGTCGGGCGTAGGTTGGCCGGCCCTGGGGCTCGATTGCTTTGGTCAGACCCGTGCCCCTCGTGCCTGCGCCGGCCAGGGGTACGGCCTGGGGCGCGTCCGCCGTTGTGGGATGGCGTAATAAGTGGTGCGCACTCTGGGAAAAACACCGGTCATATTTTGGTAATACTTTGAATCATTTCCGGGTCATATCTCAGTCATTTCTTGGTCATATCTGGGTCATAGGCTGGTCATATGTGGGTAATACTGGGCCGGTAATACCTCGGTCATTGGGGGCTTATCCGGTGATTGTGGGATCATATGCTGAGTCATATCTCGGTAATGCCGGGTAATGTCAGGGGTCATATGGTGGTCATGTACTGGATCATACAGCAATCATATGCCGGCTCATAACTGGGTACTGTCGCGATTGCCGGTATGTTACACGTGTGTTATGCGTGTGCTACGCATGCCACGTGTACCAATCAAGAGCATGCGTGTGCCTCGGGCGCCTAGAACAGCTTTTATTCTCGGCCCTTGTGCTCTGTTCGGTGTGCGCTGCCTGTTGTCCTGGCGTGCTGCCTGTCGCTGGTCCCTCTTGGTGTCATGTGTGCGGGTTGGGTCTGTCCTTTCGCCGGTGCTGTCCTTGGGCCGCGTTTTGCCCCAGGTGAGCAGACCGCCCCAGGTCAGTAGACCCCCGCGTGTGCTGTCGGGCGTTGTCCCGTGTTTCGAGCCCTTCCCGCTCGTGCCTGAGGCCCAAGAGGCCACCGCTGTGTCTCGGTCCGGTTATGGACCCCCGGCTTTTTTGCGCACAGTGTAGCAGCCAGCCTGAGCCAGCCTGCGTGAGCTGCTCTTATGAGGCAGCTCCATGCCGACTGCATACCGAATCCACGCGCATCAGCTACCGTATTTCAGGAGAGCCTGACATGTGGAGCCCAAACAAACACGTACCACGGCGGCACGTGTGCAGGGCATCAGGTATCTGCGACGTTTGGCGTTTGTGGCCAGTTGTTTGTGGCCCTACCCCCTGTGGTGGCGCCCACCAAAAGCACCAGCCACCCAGCCTAGCCGCATGCGCAATGGCTGGAATACGGTACGCAAATGCGGGTTGCTTAGCACGGCATGCTGTCCAGCAGTGCGACTGACAGTGCTGCGCAGCGTGTGGTGCAGTGTGGTGCCCTACCAAGCTAAAAAAAAAAAAAAAAAAAAAAAAGCCAATGCTAACGGTTGCAGCCCACAGGCCTGCACAGGCTTTCTTCTGTTGAGTGCAGGAGCTAGAGAATTGTGCCTCAACGTAGGACTAGGCCAAGCTACCGGTAGCCTCCCCTCGCTGTGACCTGCTGTGACCGTGGAAGGTGGATGTACCTCCGCCTACTGGGCCCTAGCCGTGTCTAGCCCGATAGGGATGGGTCGGGACCAGCAAGGATCGTGTCGCCACACCGCCTGGATGAAGATGCTGAAAGCCTCCCCTGGCGGCCACACCGCCTGGAATGTAACACAAGATGCCAAAAGCCCGCCTCTCCTGCGACCAACGTCCAGATGCAGCACCAATGCAAGAGCACCACGAGGGCAGGCAGTCCCTCCCGGCAAACCCTTACTAACGAAGGTAGCCACACCCAATCAGGGGCCGCCCTGCGCACAATATCTACGGTATCGTGCACAAGCCGGGGCACAGGCACACGTATGCATCCTTGCGCAGGCATGCTTGCCGCCCTGCTATCCCACGACACTTGGCTCTTTCCCGTTGCTATCCTCAGTAGGTCGCACCATCCTGTGTCACCGCAGCAGGGCCCACACTAACTCACTCAGGTCCTACCAGGGGGTCCTACTGTAGCAGCCCACTTTGCAAGCACGAAGACAGACAGGACAGCACCACAGCCAGTAACGAACCACACAGTACCACGCGGGATGAAAGGCCAGGCCCTGCGGCCCATCCGCAGAGCCGCACTATGGATGAATGCCGCTAGCAACTTGTGTTCACGTTCTAGGTGACGCGTGGGACACGTGCGTGCGTGGTGCTAGCGCAAACAACCACCACAACCACCACAACAACAGCCACACACGCTACACGTGCGTGCGTGGTGCTAGCGCAAACAACCACCACAACCACCACAACAACAGCCACACACGCTACGCCCTCTATCTAACCATAAACCACTGGGCGTCCGCCGGGCAATGGCACGGCTTCGGCTGTGCTTATTCCAAACAATTATAAGCCCACAACAAACGGACGGAGATACAACTGCCCTGCACAAGCGTACCACCAGGGGCCAAGCGTGTTACGGCCCGAGGCAGCACCCTCCTCCCCAGGAGCCACAGCCACCGCTTGACGCGTGCGAGACCCACCTAACGCAACAGAACAACAAACAAAATGAATATGCAGCAACCAAGCAATAATGATACGAACGGACTCACGGACGTATACGCAGGCAGAACGCGAACCCTGCCCGGTCGTGCCACACACGGCGTCGCGGTACTGTTATACCCCCACTAAATGCAAAGAATCAAGCCACGCGGCCCCTCCCACCTCCCCGATCCCCATCGCCCCGCCTCTCCCCTCACACCGCCTCCGCCCTCACCCCCACCATCTCCCGCGCATCCTGCTGGCTCCCCTCCCTGCCCCCCCCCCCCCCCCCCCCCCCCCCCCCCCCCCCCCCCCCCCCC
>VFQN01008458.1_pt1 | contig 10417 bp, 10 predicted proteins | sample 3512371 | NCBI WGS metagenome assembly VFQN01 (sample SAMN10412370, study PRJNA504923) | tailings metagenome | isolation source: Replicate 2 from Balatoc abandoned mine | place: Philippines: Itogon, Benguet | collected 2017-08-28 | reverse complement strand
CTCCAGTCGCGCCGGAACCACGCCCGGAACCACTATTCCTTTAATAGTAAGGAAGCAGATTCCAGCATGTAATTTTTTGTAAATGACTTAGATCAACTCCTGGCTGGTTGAGTTGAGTTGATTACAGGTATCCCATGCACCTGTAGGTCCCCGGGCCAGAGGCCACAGCCCGAAGGCTTAGATGGACCACAGATTAAAGCAACAACCAAAAGTAGATGGAAAAAGTCGATATGTAAGCATAAACCTAGCCTGCTCAAGAAAAGAAGCGTTCATCGCGCAGCCAACGTACTATCGCGCTTGCGTTGCATTGCGTGTAAGACACGTGCCAAAACACGCTGATTGGTCCTAATGAGTTGAATTGCCGTCGCTTTGGCCATGCAACCAGCTGCGGCAAGTCACTGTGAACGGCCATTGACAGGAACAGAAAGTTCAATAGCAAAGGGAAGCACGTGCATCCCCTAACGCGCATTCCCCTTCCCCAACACGGGCACTGGCAAGGTGACCGAGGGACAGACGCACAGACCCAACCCGCGCAACGTCTGCTGGTCAGGTGGGCCGAAGTGCTGCTCACCAACACACAGGCACGGGCGTGTGTCAAGGTGCACGTGTGGCAGCTGGTCATGATGGGAGGCAGGCGTGCGGTAAGGGTGCCCTCTGTCGCCCCTTCGTTGGGTACCCCCGTGGATACCTCACTCGTTGGCCTTGCTGCCCACCATGCACACCCCTTCCCTTGTGCCCCTGCACGACTGTGCGCTCGCTTTGCATGCCTGCCCAATCCCCTTATTCTCCTTTAATACTTCATCTCGTGTTCGCGGTTTCAACTTGGTGGTTGTACGGTAGCACGTGTTACGGGCCGTGCCCACAGATGCTACACTCCCCTGGATGCACTTACCATCGCAGTTATTTTTCGGCACACCACCACCCCGATGGTGAACAGCTGCCTGTATCCCCTTGCACTGATCAACAGGCAACAGTGGCCTACGGAAGCATGTCCAGTCTCTGCGGGTTGTCCCAGGCTGTCCGCACACCTAGCTACGGCTTTCCATCTGCCCCCCTCCCGCTGGCCTGTCCCCTCCCGTCTCCTTACCTATAACCCTTTCCACAGTAACAACGACCAGGTGCGACAGTTACGTGCGGGAAAAGCAGAGAGGACACCCTGCCGTCCCCGCAGCCGTCTTAACAGCTAAGCTTGCCCACGGCCATGTGGCGCAATAGGAAACGCTCACACGTCCAACGCTGCTGCTATTCTGCACCTAGCCAACCTTCTACATCCAGCACAGGGCCTCGGTCCTATAGACCTGTACCACAGCCCAAGGGCAATGCGCATGAGGCATACCCGTCGCTCTTGCTCTCCAGCAACGGGAATGCGCAACACTGCTCCACAAAGATCAGTAGTAACAGCACACAGACCACGACATGCCTGAAATGCCGTTCCGTAATCCTGTTCCAGGCCTCATCCTGCCGCACCATTGAGGTCCGGCTGCAAACTGTTTGCCATATACAACCAAACACATGACCAGTTCAACACGCATGGCACAGAATGCAACGCCCTCGCCACAGCCCAACCCCAAGGGTTGCCCCCTGGTCTTCCCCGTCTCCTTGTCTGCGCCACGTGTCGCCACCCTGTCAGCCCAAGGGAAGGCATGCTCTTCCGTTCACCCTGACCCCGCTGCCACGTATGCACTCTCCCCTGGTCATCACAACAAACGTCGCCCAGATGCCTTCCAGCACGACCCCTTACTAACCACCAGCGCGCTGCCCCCCTTCGCCTGCCACTTAGTCGCCACAACTTTACCCTTCGCTTCGCCTCCCTTACGCCGGAGCCGTCCCAGTCCCACTGCACGCGTCCTTGTGCCCCGCCCTCCAGTGCTCCGCCTGGCACTCCCGGCAGCAGTACCACGCCGCCCGGCAGCGGCTGCACCTGGACAGCTTGAGGTCCGCCTCGCTGGCCCCCTCCAGGATGCGGCATCGTGGGTTAGCGCACAGCGGCAGCTCGAGCACCTCCGCCAGGCGGCACGGAGGCAACAGCGCCGCCGCCACACGCTCACAGCTGCCGTCCCTGCCCGCCTGCGCCCCGGACGCCGAAACCCAAACACCGAGGCCCCCAGGCCCCTGCACGCCCCCTGGCACTCCCCCCGCCGCCAGCTGCTCCAGCCTTAGTAGCAGCTGCGTGCTGGGCCGCGCCCCGAAAGGCCCGAATACCTTGCGCAGGAGCCCGATCAGCTTCGCGTCCGCCGCTAAGGCCCCTTGGAGCACTCTGGGGAAGGCTGACAGCAGGCTCTCCAGCGCAGCAGCACCCCGCGACAGAGCGAAGTTCAGCAGGGGGCTGCCGTCGGCCTTGGCTCTGTCCAGCTGCGCCACCATCTCCTCCAGCCACGCTTGCAGCCGCATGTCGTGCAGAAGCAAGCCGCGCCAGCTGGCAGCCGCAGCAGCGTCGCCGCGGGCGACAGAGCCTTGGTAAGCGCTGACCACCGCAGGCAGCACGTCAAGCACCACGCACGAGGCCACGAGGCTGACCACTCCATAGAAGGCGCTGGAACTGCCATCCGTGTGCAGCTCAGCGGGTGTGGAGGCGATGGACGCAAGCACGGGCAGCCAGCGGGCCAGGGCCAGAGAGGCCAGGGCCCCGAAGTGTACGCCGTTGTCGGTGGCCGCGGCTGACTGTACGTTGCCGGCTGAGCCGGCGGGTCGGCCCCCGCTGCCATCGCTGCCTCCGCTGCCGCCAGCGTCGCCGCTTGTCCCAACAGTCCCCCTGCTGCCGGAAGCAGTGCTGGCGCGAACGGTGCCCTCCGCCGCAACAGCCACAATGCCAGTGAGGCAGCCCAGGAACTGGAGGAAGCACGTCAGGGCGTTGTTGGTCACAGAGTCGCCCTTCATCACCGGCAGCAGTAACGTAAGAGCGCCTGCAGCCGTGGGGAGGCCACCGGGCTGCACGAAGCTCAGCGCATGCCTGGTCAGCAGCTTCCCTGCTGTCGCCACCAGCGCCGCCACATGCCGTACATCGCCGTGCGTCATGAGGTGCAGCAGGTGGCCTCCCTTGGCCAGCACCCCCAGTATCACGGTCGCACACGGGGCTGTGTCCTTGGCACGCTGGCACTCCCGCAGGAAGCGCTCCAGGCAGGGCACGTAGCCCGCGGACAGGGCAGCGGCCAGATTGCGGGGCGGAGCGGGCGGCAGAGCTGCAGGGGCAGCGGGAGAAAAAGGCAATCTTCAGCCCCCTTAGCGCATGGTAGCTATAGAGATTGCTGGTTAGAAGTTACCGTGCCCCTGCATTGGGGCCCTTCTCCCTCGCAATTTCCCTTAAGCTGCAGCAATGCATACATTGCACGGGCAAGGTAGGGTTCATAAATATTTACTCATAAGTATGTGATAGTAGTGCACTGTACAACGGCCACGCAGCAGCAATGGCGTAAGGGCCGGCAGACACAAGTTTACGCAGCCAGACGCACCGGTGGCGACAGCAGCAGCCGGCCCCTTGCACAGCCGCAGGGCCAGGAGTTCGGTCAGGGCCGGCGAGTCCAAGCACCTGCCGTCCATGCACGCGTGCGCCACCCGGACCGCCGTGCGCCACCAGGCCCGCAGGCGGCAGGCGGATGCCGGAACACCAGCGGTGCTGACGCTCCCCTCGCCACTGCCAGACCCAGCCACGCTGCTCCCCGTTGTGCTGCTGCTGCTGCTGGTGCTGCTGATGCTGCTGCGGACGCCAAACAGCTGTCCTTCCACCGCGGCTGAAGCGGCTGCAGGTGGTACGCCACCGCGAGTACCGGCGCCAGGAGAAGCCGGGAATAGCCCTCGGCAGACATCAATCTCCTGCTGCGTGCACCTCGTGCTACCGTGGGGCACAGGGTCAAGCAGCATGCCCGCGCAGTTGGCCGCCTGCAGCGCCGTAGGCACCGATGGCCGCCACGCCGCCCCTGCGGCCGCACCGCCCTCCGATTCCCCCGCAGCTGCTCCACTCCTGCCGCCGCCCTGCCCGCCCTGCCGGCCGCCACCTCCACCCGAGGCCCCCAGCCCTTCCACCCCCGCCTCCGCCACCTCCAGGCACAGCCTGAGCAGGCCCTGCAGGCTGACCACGCCGTCCTTCAGGACGCCCAGGCGGCTGTGGAAGAACGTCCACAGCATGAGCGTGTCACACAGCCATTTGTCGTCCATCAGGGCGGCGTTGGGGATTTGCCCCTCGGCGCCGCCACAGCCGCGGCCGGCCAGCGTGGGCAGTAGCGCGTCCTCCTGCAGGCCGTACAGCGGTCCCCCAGGCCTGGGTCCCCTCCGCAGCTGCGACAGCGTGTACAGCGCCAGGTAGTACTGCAGGCACGGGCCCGAGCCGATGCGGTGCAGCACGCCGCTGTTGAGGACGGCGGCTGCTGTGTCGTCCAGCTGCCCAGGAATCAGCAGGCCGAAGTTGTTCAGCAGCACCCGGAAGGCGTGCACTGCGTCGCCCGTGGCCTGGATGTTGCGGTAGGTTGCTGAGCGGCAGATTGAGCGGCACCCGTGCTCCAGCGCGTAGCTGTCGGCCAGCGCGGCGAAGACTGCCGGGCCTGCCAGGCCAAGTTTGCCAGGCAGCCTCAGCAGGGGCTTTACGCCCGCCAGCGCGAGGACGTCGTACACTGACGCCAGGGCGGTGGACCTGATTTCCTGGATCTGGGACTCCAGGGGCTGTGCAGGGGCGGAAGCAGCGCAGGGTGAGGAGCGCACGATGAGGGCGCTGGCCGCGGGCAGCAGTTGCGCGGCCAGCATCCCGGACAGCAGGTGCCCGACGAACGCGTCCTGGTCTTGGATCCTTCCCTGGAAACTGATGGCTGTCTTCAACATCTTGGTGAGGAGGAAGAGGCATTGTGCCTCGTGAGCCTGGTCGGCGTTGGAGGCCTCGTACTCGGCCCGCAGCAAGACGCTCCACAGCTGCAGCAGTGCCGAGCGGCTGCGGGGATCCGTCCAGGCTAGTATGATGATATCGGCATTGGCATGGTGCCTGTCCTCGCCAACCACGGATTCAAGCAGGCGGGACAACTCCTCAAGTTGTCCTGGCACAAAGCCGCAACCCCGTCGCGGCAGGTCTGCATCTTGGATTCTTTTTATAAGTGTAGCAGCAAGGCGTACAGTCTTTTCCGTTGATTGTGATGTTGGTGTGAGGGAGGTTCCCACGCGGAGGTTGCTGCGTAAGCTTACACTTCTGAGACCTGACATGCTGTAGTACTTTCTGAGTAATAATCTATAGGGGCAATGACATCACTCATGGCTCTAGAAACAGCAGTGATCGTGTTTCGAGCATGGTGCCAAAAGCTGCCGCGAGCCGTACCCATGCGTGAAACCGTGGGATAGCTGATCGATTTGCGCAGGTCATAGAAATATACAATGTATATTTCATTGCTTTAAATGCAGACGCGTAAGCTGTATGCCTGCTGTTGGCTTGTTGCCCCAGCAACAACCCTTACGCCAGACATGCCCCCCTCCCTCCCTTGGCCCCCGTGAACTACGGACGGACAGGCGGCGACCCTCCAGTGAGACCCGGATCAGTGCAGCAGGGCGTGCATGGCGATGCACGGAGCCACGGGCAAGCAACATTGCACGTGCCGACCTGCCGCCACCGCGACACGCTGATGGCACGCAGCCACGCATCGAATGGTAGGGCCGTAGAGGTCCAAATGCTTAAGCAGCCCGAGAAACCCATGGAGATCCCTGCATGTAACCTGAAGTTCACTGAGTGTCATCTAGTGTTGGTGCCATACCGGTATGCTCGTTAGGTAGAGGCCCAGGTCACGTGAAAGCTGTCGAGTGGGCCGCGCTGCTTACACTTTCAGATGTTACAATGGAGTTGTAAGGTGCAAATATGCCGCCCTTGACATGTGCCAGGTGACATGCCATAGTCAAGCCGCTTCTGATACACCCTCACCACTAGTGAGGTGGTACACCAAACCTTCAGGCCATGAGCGTGCATCACACCGCCTCTTGCGCTCTATGAGAACAGTGTTTTGCGCTTGTGAGTTTGTGCAAAGATGAAACCACGGCTGGGCCTGAGGCCTTGGCCCACGAACCATACAAACAGAGACCACACATCAATTCCTCCATGGGCACTACGTACTGTCTTGTCACGATGAACGTCCGCGGGGGCACAACATTGTATGCGGCTAAGGTCATGTTGTGATGCTACAGTGCTGCATCTGGCATCACATTGCCGCCCTTCAGGTGAACAAAAATGGATGCCGCTGCCGCCACACCGCTCGGTTACCAGCACAAGTCAAAACAACACGTAAACATATCAATTTTACAACAACCACGAGCTTGTACAACACTCCTCCTCGGCCATCCGCACATCGTAACCTCTCCTGACTGCAACCACCCCGCCCTCCCCTGCCCATCACCCCGTCTCAGCTCAGGCGTACAGCTGCTACCACCACCTCCCACTGCGCTCATTTGCCACCCTGCTGCCCCGCCCCCGCCCCTTCGTCCGCCCCCGTCAGGTCGGCCATGGTGGGCACATTGGCGATGCGGCTGACGTACTCCTCTGCAAGGTCCAGGTCGTCCTCCGCCTCCTCCAGCTCGTCAACCAGGTCAGAGATGATGTCTGCAGGGGGTTGGCAGCGGGTGAGGGAGTTGAGGCAGGGTGCAAGACGAACTCTCGGTAACGTGGTATGTTTCTGAGTTTTCAGGGGTGTGGTGCTGTACTGGATGGGGTGCTGCGCTGCCGTCTGGAGAGATGCGTGGCAGGGGGGATGGAGTGGGAGGACCTGGAGCACACCGCGCAGAGGGGCACGGCATTTGCGCAGTGGGGACAGTGCCATGCATATCGGACGCAGGAGCTTGGCTGGAACCTGTGTAATCCACTACCTGCCCCGGCGCACGTCATTTAAGCGCATAAGTAAGCCCTAGGTGCCAAGGGGGCTAAGCGGTGGAGGTTACTTGGTGGTGGCGCGGGGAGCCCCATGCAGCAGCCCCGCACTCACATGTGTCGTACACGTACATAGCTCCGCCACCGATCAAGGAGCCCAGGCCGGCCACAATGAAGTCCCGGCGGCTGGGCTTGTACCAGGGGGCAGCGGACTGGGGCAGGGGAGCAGGGTTGTTGCAGGGGCCGGAAGACGTCAGTGCCAGCAGCGGGCGGGACGTTGGGCAGGCAGGTGCGCGCACAGAGAGGTCCGGAGTGAGGTGACAGTGACACGTGCTGCTATATGGTGAGATAGAGCGTATACACTGCGTCACATCGACAGCTGTCAAACGCACCTTCGCTGGCGGGGGCGGGGGAGGAGGGGGAGGAGGTGGCGGCGGCGGGAGGGTATCCACGTTTGGTTGCATAGAGCTCCTGTGCACACAAAATGATTATGGTTTCAAACGCATCGCGGTGCTCAGTCCTGTCAAATCCTTGTCGCTCAGCAGAATGCCGACCCCGGCGCACGCATAGTAAGGACATGGATGAAAGAGTCCATTGCCACAAGTATTTACCGGCATATTAGTAGAGAATTTGGGCACCGCTGGTGAGGCACCGCTGTCGGCCTCGCGGCGACAGAAGACCCCAAGCCCGCCTTGACACATAGGGACTTCATCTTTGTAGCTCTACCTGTAAGTAAACGAACGACCCTTCGGTATCCCACATCGATACCCCTATTCGAAATACATATTATGTGCGGGGCTCCGAGACCGGGGCGAGCTGCATGGGGGTACCAATGGTACCTGAGACTTGCACCTACGGCTAGATCTTTTATGTACACAATCATTTCTAGCACTACGGAACAAAATTGCGCTGTGAGAGCAAGAATCCTCTCCCCATACAACCGTGTACCTCGAATCCTATTCCTGGCCTAAGCTATTAGCCTCGGAGCTCACACGATCCACTCGTATTGTTCTAGTGCGATACGCGACATACTAGCGACGCCTTAGTTGTTTATTACTCTGCGCAAGCCACAATGCAGACGTCGCTGCGCACCCCGCTGGGGCGTTCCGGCTCGGCTCTACCCCGCGCAAACCGCAGTCACGTCGTGTCGATCCGTTGCCAATCTCAAAAGACGACACCAACGGCAACAAAGCCCAAGGTTGAGCAACAGCGGTCAGGCCTTGGCGACATCGGGGACCTCCTTGGGCCCATCGGGCTAACTTACAGCGCTGATACGCCGGTAGGATTGTATCATAAGTATACTGGGGTTGCGCCACAGAGATGGCCGACGTTGCCACTCCTTGCGCACAGCCGTGTCAGGCGTGCGCCGTTGAGCAATTTCGAGGGCAAGAGATTTAGGCTTCAATTGATCTAAGCTCGCTAGCTGCACGACTATTGTGGCAAGATGTCTTCAGCCACACGAGTTGCCCCAGCGGCATTCGTTGGCCATCGCCTGACCCGACCGTGTGCGTGTTGACACCTAGCGACATCTGTACAATCCACCTCTTCACGATGATCATTTCCCCTCATCAGAGACACTCCTTTGCAGGAGCCCATATCTTTCTAGCAATCCTAACACCACCACGTCCACCCCACGGCAACCCTCCGGCCCTGCTCCCCATTATCCCCCACACCGCAGGAGGTCAAGGAGCAGCAGCAGCGCCGTGCCCAGGAGGACACCAAGCGCACACCCTCCTCCTCCTCCTCTGGCAGCGCCGTGGACCTGGGTCCCATCGCCCTGAGCTTTGGGGCGGACACGGGGCTGGCGGAGCGGCTGCGCAGCAACAGCGACGCCAGTGGCAGCGGGGGCGATGAGGAACGGCCTCCCAGCATCCACAGCATGACCACCGCCGAGTGGCGCGCGCTGTACGAGAAGGACGGCACCAACGACCTGTGGATGGAGGACGAGTTCAACGCCGGGTCGCGCCTAGTGGTGGGTGGGGCTCTGGGGCACGGTGGGGTTGGGGCATGGGGCTGGGGGAAGGTATGCGGCTATGGCACTTCGGGCATGCACCGGCGAGCCACAAGACCGAGTGGCGAACCTTCACGCCACGCGGTTGGGTGGGGTGCAACACTTGTTAGCGTAGCGAAGTCCGACGCTCTGTTACGCCTAGATGCGGCGCTGTGCCTGTACTACTGGGTGGCGCAAAGGCTTCGGTAATAAAGCGCCTGCTCCTTGTCCCTGTCCTCCACTCTCTCAGGGCGGGAGAGCCGTGCACAAGGGCGGCGTGTACGGCTTCCGCACGGGCGAGGGCCCGTCGGCGGGCGACGTGCCGGTGCACAAGATCAAGATCTTCGACCACTACGGCCAGCAGGAGCTGGACATTGAGGTGCCAGAGGACAGGTGGGGCGCTGCGCTCTGGGCGTAGCAAGATGCATGCTCACAACACACACCGCCTCTTGTGCGTTCGCCTAGTCCAAAACACTGCCGCTGATGCTTCTGGGCCACAACAACACGGCTCAACCGGCGGCTCACTTGCCTTGTTCGCGTACCCCACCTCGCCGCACGCCCTCCCCACACGCCACAGGTACATCCTGTGGGAGGCCGAGGACAAGGGCCTGGAGCTGCCGTACGCGTGCCGCATGGGCTGCTGTACGGCGTGCGCCGTACGCGTGAAGGAGGGCACGGTGTACCAGCCGGAGGCGCTGGGCATTAGCCAGGAGCTCCGGGACATGGGCTACGCGCTCATGTGCGTGGGCTTCCCCACCTCGGACGCCGTGATGGAGACGGTTTCGGAGGACGAGATCTACGACCTGCAGTTCGGGAGGTACTTCGCCGCGCAGGCGCTGGACCCCTCCGCGGAGAGCATCGAGCGCGACGACTATGCGCTGTCCATTGCCAACATGGACGAGTGAGTAGCAGGCGGGCGTGGAGGTGTAGGGCTTGGGGGGTCGAGAGTGTGGGAGAGGAGAGGGGGCGGGACTTAAGAGTGAAGGATGGATGGGTGGTGGACGTGTGGTAGGAGGTGTGGTGTGAGGGTGTGAGGGTGCATTGGGAGTGCTGAGACAGCATGTGCGGGAGGGGCGGGGGCAGGATGTGAGAGGACTGGGTTTAAGGGTGCAGGGTGGATAGGGCATGGTCACTGACTTGGCTGGCCGCTTTGTGCGGTGTGTTGCTGGTACGCTGGGGTAGTGCTTTGCCAACAAGTGTACTGTGGAACTGCTGTATTGTTCTGCTATGCTGCTTGGTCTGGAGTGTCAATGTTTGATGTGCGACACGGAGCGCATGCAAGGGCGGGCGGAGCCTTCCCTTAAATCCGACTTCTTATTGAAGCGGGATTCCTTTTATGGCGCGCAGGCGGGCTGCGCCCTTGGTATGCATGGGGTATCTGCAGCTGCTACATGTTGATGTGCATGACATGAACTGCAGATTTTTGCCGTTTTGGTCCATTGTTTCTTGCCACCAGGGCGTGGCCTTGACGGGTGGTAGTAAAGCGACACGTGGTGACAGGCATGGTCAAGCGGGTACCACTTGGCCCAGGCACTGAGTACACGGCAAGGGGTACCTGCCAAATGCAATAAACCCCCCCAAATACCAAAAAACAAGGACACCAC
>VFQN01008457.1_pt1 | contig 10417 bp, 11 predicted proteins | sample 3512371 | NCBI WGS metagenome assembly VFQN01 (sample SAMN10412370, study PRJNA504923) | tailings metagenome | isolation source: Replicate 2 from Balatoc abandoned mine | place: Philippines: Itogon, Benguet | collected 2017-08-28 | reverse complement strand
AGCTTGTCCTCGGGCGAGGAGCGCGCCAGCACGCGCAGCTTGGGCAGCAGCGGCAGCAGCTCCTGCGCCGCCATCTTGCGGAAGTCGGGCCCCTCCAGCGCCACCGCGTCGTCAAACAGGATGCCGCACTCGCGTGCAATGTGCTGCGCGGTGTGGATGTTGTCGCCCGTGACCATGCGCACGGTGATGCCGGCGCGCTGGCACACGCGCACCGCCTCGGGCACCTCCTTGCGCACGGGGTCCTTGATGCCCACGATGGCCATGCACACCAGGTTGCGGTCCAGGTTGTCGGAGTCCTCGAAGAAGTCGGCCGGCCGGGAGTCGTCCACCAGGGGGTAGTCGGTGTAGGTGAGGCAGATGCAGCGAAGGCCGCGCTTGGCCATGGAGGTCACCACCTCCACCAGGCGGTCGCGGTCGGCGTCCGACATGGGCACCACGCGGCCGCCGTCGTACATGGCGGTGCAGCGCTTGAGCACCCACTCCGCAGCGCCCTTGTTGTAGTGGCGGAACTTGTCCGAGAACTTGACGGAGGCGGAGGCCATCTTCTTGGCGGACGAGAAGCCAAACAGCTGCACGGCAACAGTAGCAGCACAACGTGCAAGCATTAGCCCACATGTCAGGACGTTGGCTTGCGTGACACTCGAGCTAGGGACTCGCGGGGGGAAAGCGGTGTTTGTTGCCAACGACGGCCCACAGGCCCCGTGGGCATGCAACGCCAAAGGCGAAGCCCCACAGGCCCCTGCCCGCTCACCTTGTAGATGCTGGCCTCGTACTCCTCGCGCACGCTCTCGTAGCTGCAGCCCCAGTTCTTGAGCATCATCAGCAGCGCGCACTCGGTGCGGTTGCCCACAAAGTCAATCTTGGGACCGTTCTCCAGCACGAACGCCTACATCGCCGACGACATCGTGCCGGGCGGTCAGTCCAGTTCCTGTCGCCAGCTGGAGCACACTGTGGCTCGTTGCCTGTGCCACGCACTGCGAACCAACCTGCACAGCGCTATTCGCGACGCCCCATCTTACAGCCCCCTACCTTGGAGTTGAGGGCGCAGTTGAGCTTGAGCTCGTCGCACACCTCCTGCGGCAGCTCCTCCGGGGCGGGGCAGTGGTCGAAGTTCTTGCCCGCGAACCAGCCCTCCACCACCGTCATGCGGTTCTCCGTCAGCGTGCCCGTCTTGTCGGAGCAGATGGCGGTGGCGCCGCCCATGGTCTCGCACGCCGCCAGCACGCGCACAAAGTTGTTGTCTGGGGGCAACGGCAAGGCGAGCTCGTTTACGCCCATTGCCTATCCCGCACGCCTGAACACCCTCCTCCTCAGCTCAGCCAAGCAGGGTCTACCAGAGGGCCGAATACATGCTGAACCCGTGTCACGTGTCACGTGCCCGTGCTCTCACCCTTCATCATCTTCTTCATCGAGTAGGCCAGGGAGATGGTCACGGCCAGCGGCAGGCCCTCGGGCACCGCCACCACAATGATGGTCACGGAGTACAGGAAGAACTGCACGGGGCCGTTCGAGTTGATCTTCTTCACGGGGAAGCCCTGGTTCTCGACGCACCACCTGCAGGGGCCAGAGCCAAGGCACGCCTCGGTCAGCACCCTCCCGCGCGCGTAACGAGGTTCTCCTCACCGCACAGCCTCGCGCCTGCCTGCCAGCTAGCGAGCTGGAAGCAGCCGCACCCGCACCCCTATCAAACCCGCTGCCTGCAGCGCCTCTCCGTCTTTTAGCAAGCCCCTGAGGGCCAAGGCACCGCCTGCTCCGCCCGCCAGAAGCCCCGGGCCGGGGTGCCGCTGCTCTCTCCACTGCTGCCTTCCGCAGTCCCCGCTAACCCACGCCGAGGTGGCCTGCTGGGCAACGCGCCCAGCCGTCCCGACTGCCTACGTTGCTGCACTCACTTGATGAGCAGCGCGATGAAGCAGCAGATGGCCACCGCGAAGCCGATCTTGCCGACCGTGCTGGCCACCCAGGTCAGCTTGATCTGCAGCGGCGTCTCGTCGTCTCCCGCCTCGCCCACCAGCGCCATAGTCTTACCCCACTCCGAGTTCTCGCCGACCGCCACCACAATGAGCTTGCCGCTGCCCTCCGACACCTACGCGCAACATAGTGCATTGCATTGAAGCGCACGTAGTGCAGTGGAGTGCAGCAAATGCATCCCTAGCATGTGACACGTGCATGGCGGCGGCATGGAAGGCGCATCGGGAGCAACAGTTTTCCCCCCAGCCCAACCCGTCCTCAGCCCCCACTGACCTGCGTGCCCGAGCGCACCCAGCAGTCCTCCTCCGGGGTCTTCTTGATGGGGTCTGACTCGCCCGTCAGGGACGCCTCGTCGATAATCAGGCCCTGGCTGTCAAAGCAGACGCCGTCGGCCACCACCTTGTCGCCCGTGTCGAGCAGGTAGATGTCACCCACCACCAGGTCCACGTTCTCCACCAGCGTCGTCTGGCCCCCGCGGATTACCTTCACCATGATCTTATCTTTCTGTGCATTGAGCTTCCGGAACTGCCGGTCCTTCTGGTAGTCGTTCCCAGCGCCTGCGCCGGGCGAGGGTATGGTACGGTTGGGTACGTGGCGGGATGGCTGTAGGGGTGCAGGTGGGGTAGGGACTCCTGCTGACTGCGAACCCCGTGAAAGCTGCCCTTTTCGGACTTGGTATGCATGTATCGGGGCATCAGAGGGCGCCCAGTTGCATACCCTTTCGCAATCCCTTACTCACTCACGGACACCACGATGATGATAGCCACCTGCGGCGAACGCAGACAAAAGGAAACGGAGTTGTAAATATAAGCCATCAAGCGGAGGGGACTTTACCCGTCGTGGCGCAAGATACCATGTGGGCCTACTCACCCAGATGGCTACTCCCTCAATCCACTCTAGATGCTTTCGTTGCTCCGGAATAGCCGCTCCAAGTGCTGTTGAGACCTGCGTTGCATTATTGAGGCGAGCGTCAAGGCAGGGCTCGGGCTAACAGCAATGACTCGCCGTCCGGCCGACCGACCGACTTACCGCTGCCGCTAGGATTAGGACGATGATGACCGGGTCATGAAGGTTGTCCCAGACGAGCGCGAAGAACTGCGTGTCAGGCCAGTGAACAGCTGAGTCTGGCAGACGAGCTCTAAGCCGATGGCACAAAGCCTCTGGCCCTGTCTTACCGATTTGGGAGGCACCTCCTTGAACCGGTTAGCACCGTAGGCACTCGCATGCGCCTCTATGGAGGCCAGGCCTTGCCCGTGCGGGTCCAGACCCTTGTGCAGGTCCGAGTAGAGCTTCTTGGCCATACCCGATGCTCCACCCACTTCTTTAAGTGCAGCATTGTCCTTTGCCTGCAGCAAAAGTGCCAAAGTGGGTTAGGTAAGGCCCGCAACACGGCCCATGGCAGGTCGGCCCGTTCACCGACCTCATTCATCGCAAGCAGCGCCTCCGGGTCGACATCGTAAGGGCACGGTTGAGGAGCGGGTGCCTCCACATCTGACTTTCCGACGCCACCCATCCTTGCGCTGAGGCGCGCAAAATGCGCGCAGCTGTAACTGCTTCCGCTACCTCAGTATGCTCACTAAAGGAAGAGAAGGTAAGACAAACTGGCTCCTACTGGCGCACTGTATACTATGTAGCGCTGCACTGAAGAAATGTGTATGAAAGGGCATTGAGATGTCAGGCACCTCCATTCCAGGTCGGTCGACGCTTCGAAGCGTGGTACAGCGGTGCCGTGCGGCTGCGTACTGCCCCTCACCCCCTGAAGGTCACAACACACGGTTGTAAATATCATGTTGTTTTACTTACGTAGTGTGAAAGGTAGCGGCTCAATCACCATGACAGACATGGCGCAGTTGTGAAGGTGTGGAGGCCGAGTGGAGAAAGGTAGAAGATACGAATGTATTTCTGAAGTTGTAGAATAACAGAACCCCACTCAGCTGACTCAGCTGTAAGGAATGCTTTGAGTAATGCTAGGTGCTGCGCGACCCACAGACCCAACAGAGTTTCAGTTCTCCAATACGTGCGTCGCTTTGCCTTTCACCACCTGTTTATGCACAGAGCAGGCTGATTCACGCATTGCGTGAGGCAGCAGGGAAACCAGTCAAAGAGGATACAGTCATGCATACCCGGCGACGATGCATACGCCGGCGACGACCGTACTTCAACAGCCCAGTGACCAGTGACAGACTCGCCCACGGCCATGCTTGCTGTCTACTAAATGCTATGAGCGAGAGCAAGGGAGGAGTTCACCTAGCAGCCCGTTCACCTAGTGAGGCAAAAAGCTGAAGTCCCAGCGTTCAACGTCCCCCTAGGGTCCCATGTGCACTTGTGCACCCCTGGCGGCACCCCTGGCTGCAAGACTCGCGCACGTGTACCCAATCGCATAACCTAACCCGTCAGTAACACTGAAGGCAACACAATAATTTCACGGCGCGGCGTTGGCGGTGAACAAGGGGTTGTCGAAGACCCGCTGTTGCTTCTCCGCGCCTCCTGGTGTTGCGTTAGCCGCGGAGCCGTCCGCCTCCGACCCCGAGACCTCCTCCTCCGCCCCCGGGCCCGGCGTCACGTTGAGTGTAGCGCTCATGGCAATACACAGCGCCGGTATGTATCCAATACCCGGCTGCAGCCTGCTCAGCACCTGATCGTGCAGTGCGTCGCAGTAGGCCTGCTGCACCTCCACCGGCTCAGTGCTCTGCATGCCCACATGCAGCTCCGGCGCAGCAGCGTCCGCACGGAGCGCCCCCTGCCACGGCAGCCGTATGCTGACCTTGGTGATGGTGTCTGGGTTGAGGAACTGCAGCTGCAGCGCAGGCTGGCCGTCCCAGCCGTGCGCCTCCACCGCCGGCTTCTGCATGCAGTTGAGCTTGAGCCAGCAGCTGTCCAGCTGCTGCGTCAGGCGCGTGGTACGGCGCAGCTGCAGCACGATGTCCTCCAGGTGCAGCGACAGCTGTTGCCGGGGCACGCGCCGGCCCAGCGCTGCGGCGCAGGAGCCTGGGGGTGAGGTTGGGAACGGCATGCATGTTGGAAAGGTACAGGTACGCTGCAACGTAGCTGTAGCGGGAAGGTATGCGGTGCTTCGTCGTGGTGTTGCCACTTCCCCGCAAACACACCTTGCCCAGCTGAGTAGTGTGCGTGCAGTCAGCTCAATAGACGGCAGGTACTCACCCAGCACGGCGTCGAACTCGCGTGTCACGCCGGGCCTGCCCGCTGCGCCCCCCAGCCGCTGCACCCTGACGTCCCAGCAGTCCCCGGGAGCGTCGCGGCACGTGATCTCGTAGGCGCCGCAGTACACCATGCTGAAAGAGCCGGTGGTCGCCATGTTGGACACGTCCAGGCGCAGGGCCTGCATGAGGGGTACGCACGAGAGAACAGCAAGGGCAGCACAGGTAACAACGTGTGCCCAGATCCAGGAACACACACAGCCTCGCAACAGCCAAGCGTTGAGCAGCTGACATGCTAAGATGCCGTCCCGCCCAACAACTTGCAACGTAGCTTCTCACTGCCTCCACCATCTGCCATCATGCCAATAAACCAGACTTACGTGCAGCCCGAGGATTGCCTCCAGCTCGTCCCGCTTCTGCGCCGCCTGCTGCAGCAGCTGCCCCTCCCTGCCCGGCGTCAGGGCGGATGCAGAGGCGCTGCGTGCGCTGAGGGCCGCGGCGCGAGCCTCCAACACGTTGAGCTCCTGCGTTAGCTCCTCCTTGGGGGGCTGCAGAGCGAGGCAGCGCGCATGGAGAGGCCGAGTTCAGGAAGGAAGCGCCCCTCAAGCCAGTGTTGAATCTCCATGGCAGCAAGTTCACAAGTTGTCAGGGAGCTGGCATGAAGCTGGCGTGTTGCTTGCTCAGCTCACCCTTGACTGCGCTATCCGCTGGTGCTCCTCGCTCTGCTCGTCCATACGCCGCATGCGCTGCGCGTTCTGCGCCCTCAGCGCCTCCAGCCGCTGCAGCAGCCCCTCTGCGCGCTTCTTGCGCTGCGCGGCGTCCTGTGTTATAAGACATGGGGTGAAGGGGCCTGCCAGCTTAGCAGACAAGTATCAAGAATGTGAGGAGCTGGCTTAAGCTGCGCCTTCAGTACTATGAGCGGAGCATCTAGGGAGGCAGCAGCGCGGTGTAGGAGGGAGCTAACGCTAAGGCCGTGTCACATTACCCTCCCTCACCTCCAGCGCCGCGTCGTGCTCCTGGCAGCGCTGGGCGATGGCCCCCATCAGCTTCTCCTTGTCCTCCGCGAGCTGCTTGAAGCGGTCCACGCCGGTCTGCATGGCGGCAAGAAGAATGGGTGGGGCGGTTGAGCGGCAATGGCGTTTGCTCGTGCTCAGGGAGGCATCTGTCCCAGACTCCCAGTACCAGGTGTACAGCCTGTCGGCATGGTGCTGCATCCTACGTTGCCCGTAGCATGCTGATCACGCGCTGCCTCACCGTCATTGCGTTCAGCTCCCCCTGCAGGGCCACCCTGCTGCTGTCCAGCTGGGATAACAGGTCTCCCAGCGCGTTGAGGTGCAGCTGCTTGATGGCCCGCACGGTCCGGATGCGGCAGAGCTTCTTGAGGCCGATCATCTGCTCCTTGATGGTCTCCAGCATAGCGGGCGACGCCACCTGCACCGAGCGCAACGGGCACTTTCCGTTTAAGACCCCCACACACACATGCAACGCTTGTGGCACCCGGTGTGCTACAAGCAGGAAGTGCCCGAAGCGATGTTTGCAAGCCGCCTGCATTGCCCACAGCGCACCTGCACGGCGGTGAAGATGCCTGGGTTGCTGCTGGACAGCTCCGCCTCCAGCTGCTGCACGCGCGACTGCATGTTGGCGAGGCGGCCCGACACCTCCACCATCATGCCGTGGTAGGCGCTGACGTGCGGGGCCATCACGTGCGCCGCCTCGTACACCTCCGTCACCGTCTTGGGCGGCGGGTCGGATTGCGGCAGGTACGAGGTGCGGCACACGCGGTCGTTGAAGCTGACGTCGATGAGGCACAGGAAGTCCTGCGGGCAGGCAGCAGGATAAGAGTGGCACATGTCCTGACAACCCAAGCGTCATCCCTCCCGTCCCGAGGCTCATCGCAGGGCCCAACACATGGCATCTGCAAGGCATATGACGGTTACGTGCAAATGCGGTTGGAGTTGGCTCTAAGGCAGCCGCACCTGGCAAGAGATGCTGGGCACTGCCTGCCGCCGCGGGACCACTTGCATGGGAGCTGCGATGCCCATGCCCGCTGCACCGTACCCCTCAGCCACACCAGCCGCCTCCTGCCTGGCTGACAGCCCGTGCCCTGCGCCCTGCATGTGCTGCTGCTGGTGCTGCTGCGACAGGTTCATGGTGGGCTCAGGCGGCAGGGCGAACACGTCCAGGGAGAGGCCCCCGTCGCCCAGCAAGTCGCCGCCTTGGGCCCCCTGCCCAGCGTTCGCGGCCTGCATGGACCCGTGCAGCTGCAGCTCCAGCGACATGTTGGTGTTGTCCTGTGCTGCGAGGCGCCGCAGCTCTGCGTTGCTGCTCGAAACGGCGGTGGCGTCCCCGAGCGGCTGTCGCCCGCCAGCCCTGCAGGGGAGGAAGGGGGCCACACCTTACTACCGTACGCTACCATAGCAGTTTCAAAGGGGACAAGCTTCGGACACCTCCTAACAGCCTTGTGGTAGGTAAAAGTGACGCCTGTTCATAACAGGGTGACCGGCAGGTTGCAAAGCGAGGGTTTGATGCTGTTTCCCTGCAGCCCTTCCTCACCTGGACGGAGCGGCGCCTGGGGGCTGTTGGGCGGGCATGTTGCGCAGGAAGCGCTCGTACGCCGCCTTGTGGTTGGTGGTGTCCGCCAGGAGCTGGGCTGTGTGCATGCCGCCCGTGGCAAGCAGCTGCGTGGTTGGCCCCAGCAGCTGCGTTGTCTCCCCTGCCCCTCCCCCGGTTGTCGGGGGGCCCCGGCGGTGAATGGGCGGCAGCACCTTGTTGCTCGCCACGCTTAACCGCCCCCGGTCATAATTTGGCTGCCCAGGGTACTGCAGCCTCCACGCGTCGGTCTGGTCGTCCTCCAGCAGCTTAATGGTGTTCTCCACAAACGGGGTGCTGTGGGGTAGCTGCGCAGGCGGCGCTGCCATTTGCTGAGCCCGGCCCTGCTGCAGCGGCTGTGTCCCTTTGGGCGACGCAATAGCTGCCATGCCGTCGCGCTGCAACTGCTGGTGGTGGTGTTGCTGCCGCGGCTGCTCCTGGCCGGCCCCCGCGCCTGCGTATGCTGGTGCGAAGGCTGCCGCCTCGCGTGCAGCTGCTGCTGCGGTGGGCGCGGTTGGCCGAGCGGCTGCTGCCATCCCCTGGCCCGTTAGGGGAGTCAGGTCCATGTCATCGTGTCGGTCGGAGGAGAGGGGTGCGGTGACCTGCTCCCCAGCTGGCTTTGCTGCGGCAGCCGGAGGGTGGTCACGGTTTGCGGCCATCGCGGCCAAGGCACGAGTGACAGCCCCAGGCTGCCCGAAGTGCTGACCTGTAAGTGCGAGCGTGATGGTGAGTGAGCGTAGGGCAGGCGGAACTTGACACGAAGGTCCATTGCTGTCCACAACTCCACGCACCATACACAGCATGCCTTGCTGGCCGCACGGCTCACCTCCGGTGTGGCCATCCTTAATCGCCCTGGTCAGGTCGCCGGTAGTGCCAGCACCATACACGTGGTTGTAAGTCGTCTCGCCCATCACCGCCCGCCCTACAGGTGTGATGCATTGCAGCGTTGACGTCACAACCGCGAGGGGCTGTGCAAAGGATAATGGGAACCAAGAGGATACGTGTGACCACATGATGCATTTGCCACCTACTGTGACCGCATGTGTCTGTACTGCCGGCAAAAAGCACGACACTGTTGAACAGCCGTCATTGTAAGCGTGTGTTAACCCACCGTAAGAGACCTCCAGCGTATCGTCGGCGCCGGGGGTGAAACCCCAACGATTCCGCACCTCGTCGTCCTCACCGCCCCCCTGCAGCCCCCTCCCCATCTCCCGCAGCACATACGGGCTGATGGGCGACGGTGCCGACAGCCTGGCCTCCCCACCGGCCATGCCAGCCCCGGCGCCCAGCTGCACACGCGCAGGAGACGCGTCTTGGTCGCCTGAGTCTGCAGAGCGCGGGTCACCCGTCCCCAGCTGCCCTGTCAGCTCCATAGCTGCCTCCTCGTCCTCCTCCACCAGGGTGGACAAGTTGGGGACGTTCATGGTAATATTGCGGGTGAAGCCCTCGTGCTGCTGTTGATGGTGATGCAACCCCGCCCCTGCAATCCCCATGTATCCCATGCCGCCTCCCGGAGGCCCAGGAATAGGGGCTGTTGCTCCCTGTTCGCTGTTGTTTGTTAGGTCCATTGACAAGGGTGACACCGCCCCGGGGCTCGGGGCAACTGCCTGCGGCTCCCCGTGCAGCAGCAACCCGTTGACGTGCTGCTGCTGGATGCTATGAGAGTCGATGGCTCCACCGAAGTTGTCAATCGGGCTGGCGAAGCCCAAGCGGTCGCTGTTGTCGTGGTAAGCATGGTCGCGGGAGTCCTGCACAGCATGAACAACAGGATTTGACCGCATCGCCATCCAAGGAGACAAAGCATTAAGGATTAGTGACACGCACCTCTTTGAAAATGTGCTTGGTCTCAAGCTCATCGTCCGGAGCAAAGCTGACCCGTCGGTTCGCTAATCTGTTACGCTTAGCTGCTTTAGCGGCTCCATCATCATTTTCTTTGTTTGCTCTCTTCCGAAGAATCTGTAGCAGAACGAGCGGCTCATGTTACAGTGCGAGCTGTCGTTGCAATGACCGTAGTTCAGACCAATTGAGTACAAGACCGCACCGAGTTAGGAGTACGCGCAGCTGCTTGCATTTCTACGTCAGTCAATGTTCGTCAGGCGTGTGCTGTTGGCAAAACCCGGCGTCGCATTATTTTGAACCGACGAGGACAAGAGTAAGTGGCGATAGTGTACTTAGCAATGCTGTATCACATCGATAATGTCCTTGAGTCCAGGTCAACTAAAGGTCAACCTACAAGGTCACTCCCATGCCTGCGGTGCCGGTGCCCCATGCGCCCTACTCAGGGGAGTCCCCCCTGCCTGCTCCCTCGCCTCAACTCAACGGCACCGCTGCCCGGTAGGATGGTGTGGCGTCAGGCCCAATACCGGTAGCCATAATCATAAGCCAAGGTTGCAGGCAGGGAACCCTGCAGTGGCTAGTGGTTGCATTAGGAAGTGCAAAGGTGAAACGTGTGAACCGGCGGCCATGTGGGGTGGAACAGGATGGATGCTGGGCTGGTTGTTCTGTGACAGTGCCAGGATGTACAGGTTGCCGACGAAGTTGCACCTTACAACCGGCTACGGGCAACGGTGCTCGGGACGCGTGCGCGCTTACTGGTTCACGCAGGTTCACGTGAAGCGTTGTGCGTTGCCGCGTGGCCTGGTGCCCACCGCCAGGGCTCCCCATGCCCGAACAGACCTGCAACCACCCCATGCCTGGTGCCA
>VFQN01008456.1_pt1 | contig 10421 bp, 13 predicted proteins | sample 3512371 | NCBI WGS metagenome assembly VFQN01 (sample SAMN10412370, study PRJNA504923) | tailings metagenome | isolation source: Replicate 2 from Balatoc abandoned mine | place: Philippines: Itogon, Benguet | collected 2017-08-28 | reverse complement strand
CCCGCTTCCCACGCAACCGCGGCCTCGACCTTCATCCCTTGTCTCCCCGAGTTGGGTTCTTCTTCTGCCCGAGCCGTCTGACCAGGGTGATTGACGGCATCGGTGCGGAAAGTGGCCTGGTGATCCTAACCGCATTGCCGACATACTGTCTTTAGGGATAGGTTGCCGCGGTGTAGCCCCATGGTCGGCACGCTGCCGCGCCACGGGGCCCCGTCAGCAACTGCATGCTGCAAGCAAGGGAGCGTCCGATGACCTGGGAAACCCCGATCCTCGTGGAAATGCGTGTCGGCATGGAGGTCACCAGCTACGAGTCGGCCGAGATCGATGCGCCGGAAGGCGACGTGATCGACTGATGCGGTGGCCGCCTGGCATCTGGCCGGGCGCAGCATGGTGAAGATCATTGTGCTCGGCTCGGCGGCCGGGGGCGGCGTTCCGCAATGGAACTGCCGCTGCCCGGTCTGCCGGCTGGCCTGGCAAGGCGACCCGCGGGTCCGGCCACGCACCCAGTCTGGCCTGGCATTGAGCGCGGATGGCGAACGCTGGATCCTGCTCAATGCCTCGCCCGACCTGCGCCAGCAGATCCTGGCGACTCCCGCCCTGCATCCCAAGACAGGGCTGCGCCACAGTCCGATCGCGGCGGTGATCCTGACCAATGGCGAACTGGATCATGTGGCCGGGCTGCTGAGCCTGCGGGAACGCCAGGGCTTCCGGCTCCACGCCACCCCGACCATCCACAAGGCGCTGGCCGGCAACGCGTTCTTCCAGGCGCTGGACCAGGACTTGGTCGAGCGACGGTCCCTCGATCTGGATGCGCCCCTCGATCTGCTCGGCCTGCGCTTCGTCCCGTTCGTGGTGCCCGGCAAGGTGCCGCTCTACCAGGAAGGGCCGGCAGGCGCCGGGATCCAGCCGGAAGCCGAGGGCGAGCATGTGCTGGGCCTGGAAATCCAGGCTGGCGGGCGGCGCTGCCTGTACGTGCCGAACTGCGCGCGGATCACCCCGGACCTGTGCCGGCGGCTGGAAGGCGCGGATCTCCTGTTCTTCGATGGGACCACTTTCCAGGACGACGAGATGGTCCGGCTGGGATTGTCGTCCAAGACCGCAGCCCGGATGGGCCACGTCGCCATGGACGGCGCCGACGGTTCGCTCGCCGGCCTGGCACGGGTGCGGACCGGCCGGCGGATCTTTCTTCACCTGAACAACAGCAACCCGGTGCTGGTCGAGGGCTCGGCGGAATGGGCGCGGGTCACGGCCGCGGGCTGGGAGCTGGCGCATGACGGCATGGAGCTGACCCTTTGACGGACGTCCTTGACCGCGCCGGGCTGGAAGCGGCCCTGCGCCGGATCGGCGAGGAGCGCTACCACCACCTGCACCCCTTCCACCGCCGCCTCCATGGCGGGCAGTGCACGCGCGGCGAGGTGCAGGCCTGGGCCCTGAACCGCTATTTCTACCAGTCGATGATCCCGATCAAGGATGCGGCCGTGCTCGGCCAGATGCAGGAACCGGCGTTGCGGCGGGCCTGGCGGCAGCGGATCGTCGATCATGACGGGGAACGGGACGGCGAGGGCGGCATCGCCCGCTGGCTGGCCCTCACCGATGGCGTGGGGCTGGACCGGGAACTGGTGGTCTCGACCCGGGCGGTCCTGCCGGGCACCCGCTTTGCCGTGGAAGCCTATGTCACCTTCTGCCGGACCCGGCCGCTCCTGGAAGCGATCGCCTCGTCCCTGACCGAGCTGTTCTCGCCCCAGATCATCGGCGAACGCATCGCCGGGATGCTGGAGCATTACGACTTCGTCGACCGGGACGTGCTGGCCTATTTCACCGCCCGCCCGCCCCAGGCGCAGCGTGACAGCGCGTTCGCGCTCGCCTATGTGCTGGAGCATGCGGTCACGCAGGAGACGCAGGCGGCGGCCCTGGCGGCGCTGCGCTTCAAGACGGACGTGCTATGGGCGCAGCTGGATGCGCTATGGATGGCCTATGTGGAAGGCCGCCCGCCGCCGGGGGCCTGGAGGCCTTCGGCATGAGCGACATGATATCCGAGGATGCGCTGCCGCGCCTGCCGCGTGGCGTGCGGCTGCGCCAGGACCCGGCCCGCGCGACCTGGCTCCTGATGGCGCCGGAAACCCTGTTCGAGCTGAACCAGAGCTCGGTCGAGATCCTCAAGCGCTGCGACGGGGCAAGCACGCTGGGCGCCATCGTGGACGACCTGGCCAGCACCTTCGGCGCGGAACGGGCGCTGGTGGCGCGGGACACGGTGGCGCTGCTGACCGAGTTGCGCGCCAAGCGGCTGGTCGACCTGTGAGCGCCCTGCCGACGCCCGCGGGCATGCTGGCGGAGCTGACGCATCGCTGCCCGCTGGGGTGTCCGTACTGTTCCAACCCGCTGCGGCTGGACCCGAAGGGCGAGGAGCTGGACACGGCGACCTGGCAGCGCGTGCTCGGCGAGGCGGCGGCGCTCGGCGTGCTGCACGTGCATCTGTCCGGGGGCGAGCCCCTGGCGCGGCCGGACCTCCCGGAACTGGTGGCAAGCTGCGCCAAGCTCGGGCTCTACAGCAACCTGATCACCTCGGGCATCGGCCTGAGCGAGCGGCGGCTGGCCGCGCTGGCGGATGCCGGGCTCGACCATGTGCAGCTCTCGATCCAGGACGCGCTGGGGGAGAGCGCCGACCGGATCGCCGGCTATCGCGGCGCCTTCGCGCGCAAGCGGGAAGCGGCAGGATTGGTGGTGGCGGCCGGCCTGCCGCTGACCGTCAACGCCGTCCTGCACCGGGGCAACATCGAGCGGGCCGGCACCCTGGTGGCCCTCGCGGTGGAACTGGGGGCCAGGCGGGTCGAGATCGCCCATGCCCAGTATTATGGCTGGGCGCTCGCCAACCGCGCCGCCCTGCAGCCGGCCGCGGCGCAGGTGCGCCGGGCGGTGGCCGAGGTCGAGCAGCGAAAGCAGGCTCATGCCGGCCGCATCGTGATCGACCATGTGGCGCCCGACTACCACGCCCGCTTCCCCAAGGCCTGCATGGGCGGCTGGGGGCGGCGCAGCCTGAACGTGACGCCGTCGGGCAAGGTGCTGCCCTGCCATGCCGCCGAAACCATCCCCGGCCTTGAGTTCTGGTCGGTGCGCGAGCATGCGCCGGCGGAGATCTGGCAGGATTCCCCGGCCTTCAACGCGTTTCGCGGCACCGACTGGATGCAGGAGCCCTGTCGCTCCTGCGCGCGGCGCACCGTCGACTTCGGCGGTTGCCGCTGCCAGGCCATGGCCCTGGCGGGCGATCCCCGCGCCACCGACCCGGTCTGCAGCCTATCGCCGCATCGCGCCAAGGTGGATGCGGCGCTGCTGGCGGAAACCGGTGCCGGCAGCATGCCGGATTATGTCTATCGGCGGTGAGGTGGCGCCGGCCGGCGGCGAAGGCCCGGCCGGACGGCGCCGCTTCGCCCGCTTCTATTCCCGCAGCGTGCCCATCTGCTTTGCGGTGTAGGTGGCGATCGCGTCCATCAGCGGGGGCGACAGGCAGTCATAGGGCTCCAGCCCGAGCTCCTTCAGCCGGCCGCGGATCGCCGGCATGTCGCTGGGCTTGGCACCCGATTCGATCACCGATGAAACGAAGGCGGCGAACTCGGGCGGCGCCCAGCCCGCGTCCTTGGAGCGCTCGGTGTGGATGAAGGCCAGCCCCTTGAAGGGATGGTCCTTCTCGATCGTGCCATAGAGGTGGACGCCGCATTCCCGGCAGGCATGGCGCTGGATGGTGGCGGAAGGGTCCACCACCTTCAGCTTGTCGCCGTTGGCGACCACCTCGAGCTTGTCTTCCGGCACGACGCCCACCAGCGAGAACAGTGCTCCCTTCGGCTTCCAGCACTTGGTGCAGCCGCAGGCATGGTTGTGGAGGACCTGCGTGTTGACGCGGACCGTCACCGGACGGTCGGTGCAGTCGCAGACGAGCGTTCCGCCGGCAAAGCTAGGCGAAGCCTGCTGCAGGCCACGGTCGAGCGCTGGATGGAGCGAGATGGAAGCCATGCGAACCTCTCCCTGACCGCAGCCTGCCCTGTAGCTGTGCTTGATCCGAATGCGTTGCTGCGGATCGACCAGTTGTGCATCAGATCAGGCCTGCTGTCGACTTTCTCGCGTTTGCTGCAGCGCGACATGGAACTGCGCACGTCGATGAGGCCGGGAAGTCAAGCCGACGACACCACAAGTTCATTCCCGTAGCAGACGGCTCAGATTCTTTGCCCGATCGAAATTCACCGCCTGGTCGAGGCCGACTGGCGCGGCAAGGCGTGCCGAGGCGAGGTCGGCGCCGAGAAAGTCGGTCCCGGCGAGGATCGCGCCGGAGAGGTTCGCGCCGCCGAGCGAGGCCTTGCGCAGCGACGCACCGGTCAGGTCCGCTCCCCGCAGCGAGGCGAAGTCGAGGTCCACCAAGGTCAGGTTGGCACGCCGGAGCCTGGCGCCATCCAGCCTGGCCGAGCGCAGCACCGCGCGCATCAGGCCCATCGACTGGTTGCGCATGTCGGCGCTGAGGTCGGCCTCGTCGAGCGTGGCGCCGAGCAGGCTGGCACCGGTCAGGTCAGCGGCCAGCCGCGCCCGCGTCAGGTCGGCGCCGTCCAGGCTGGCGCCCTGCATCTGGGCGGCAAAGATGCTGGCTTCCCTGAGGCTGGCGCCGCGGAGATCGGCCCCGAGCAGCCATGCCTGGTCCAGCACCGCCCCGTCGAGGCGCGCGTCCGCCAGGCGGGTGCCGTTGAGCCGCGCGGCCCGGAAGATCACCCGGGAAAAGTCCAGCCCGCCCAGATCGAGGCCGGACAGCCGCTTGCCGGAGAAGTCGGCCGGCGCGCCTGGTGCCTGCCGTGCCAGCACCGCCTCGACATCCGCCCGGCTCATCTCGGCCGAGACCATCTCGGGCGAGGCGAGGTCGACATGGCGCATCATGTCTTGCGCCCCCGCCGGCATGGCGGCGACAATGATCCCAAGGGCGAGCAGGCCGGCACGGGCCGAACGAGGGTTCATGGTCGGGCTCCGCCGGAGGGGCCGTTGCGCCGGAACGAGACTGATGATCGAACGGCCAGCGCGGTTCTCCGTCAAGCCTCGTGACGGCGGCCGGCTGATACGGGCCCGCTCCGGGCCGATGAACGAGCGGCAAGGGACCGCGCCCGCCGGACTTGGCCACGATGCCGTCCGCAAGGCTGGCCGTCCAGGCGCTGCTGGGATGGGAGGCACCGCGATGTCGGTCACGAGGTTGATGCTTGGCGCCTTGATGCTGCTCGGCAGCGGAACGGCCGCAGCCCTTGCCCAGGAGCAGCAAGGCTATCCGACCACAACCCGGGTGGACTATGTGTTCGCCTGCATGAAGGCGAACGGGGACACGCGCGACGCGCTGGAGCGCTGCTCCTGCTCGATCGACGTCATCGCCACGCTGCTGCCCTATGATGCTTACGTGGCCGCGGAAACGGTCATGAGCCTGGCGCAGATTCCGGGGGAGCGTGGCACCCAGTTCCGTTCCACCGAACAGTCCCATGGGGCCGTGGACACGTTGCGGCGCGCGCAGGCCGAAGCCGAGGTCCGCTGCTTCTGATCCCTGCCCAGACCAGCCGCGCCGGCAGGCCGCCGGCGGCCCCAGCGCTGTTTAGCCCCAGCCTCATTCGTGTTGCCTAAGTAGCGAAGCGTAGTTACGTTTTAAGGATGGTCCTTGGCTTCAAGGGCACCAGTATCCTGGGAGTACTGGCGCTCGGCCTGTGTACTTTGCGCCGGGTTCGTGGGGTTTGCCACGGGCCGGTGGGAGCGCGGGATGATGCCGAAGATCCTCCCGGAACAAGGGTCGCTCATGCTGGAGCCGGATGCATGCCGGGGCAGTCCAGTCCGACGGCCAGGATGATCGCAACGATAACCTCTGCAGGGAGGATGGCCATGCGTATTGCCATGGTTGCCGCACTAGTCGGCGTCACGTCGCTTGCAACGCAGGCGGCGTACGGGAATGAAGATCTTGCCAAGATGGCGGAGAACCCGAAGAACTGGGTGATGCCGACCGGCGACTATGCCAATCACCGCTTCTCCGCGCTCGACAAGATCACGGCGGACAACGTTGGAAAGTTGCAGGTCGCCTGGACGTTCTCGACCGGCGTGCTGCGCGGCCATGAAGGCGGCCCCCTGATCATCGACGGCGTGATGTACGTGCACGCCCCGTTCCCGAACACGGTCTATGCGCTCGACCTGAACAACCAGGGCAAAATCCTCTGGAAGTACGAGCCGAAGCAGGATCCGAGCGTCATCCCGGTCATGTGCTGCGACACCGTCAACCGTGGCGTGGCCTATGGTGACGGCAAGATCATCCTGAACCAAGCGGACACGACGGTCGTCGCCCTGGATGCCAAGACCGGCGAGGTCGTCTGGCAGACGAAGAACGGCGATCCCAGCAAGGGCGAGACGGCGACCGCCGCGCCAATGGTCGTGAAGGACAAGGTGCTGATCGGGATCTCCGGCGCCGAGTTCGGCGTCCGGGGCCATCTGACCGCCTACAACCTCTCGGACGGCAAGATGGCGTGGCGGGCCTATTCGGTCGGCCCCGACGAGGAGATGCTCGTCGATCCGGAGAAGACCACCGAACTCGGCAAGCCGATCGGCAAGGACAGCAGCATCAAGAGCTGGGAAGGCGACCAGTGGAAGATCGGTGGCGGGACCACCTGGGGCTGGTTTTCCTATGACTCGGACCTGAACCTGATCTATTACGGCACCGGCAATCCTTCCACCTGGAATCCTTCGCAGCGTCCCGGCGACAACAAGTATTCCATGACCATCTTCGCCCGTGATCCCGACACCGGGAAGGCGAAGTGGCTCTACCAGCTGACGCCGCACGACGAGTGGGACTATGACGGCGTCAACGAGATGATCCTCGCCGACCTGAAGATGGACGGCAAGGATCGCAAGGCGCTCGTGCATATGGACCGCAACGGCTTCGGCTACACGCTCGATCGGGAAACCGGCGAGTTGCTGGTCGCGAAGAAGTACGACCCGGCCGTGAACTGGGCGACCGAGGTCGACATGGACAAGTCGTCCCCGACCTATGGCCGTCCGAAGGTCGTGGCCCAGTACTCCACGCACCAGGCCGGCGAGGACACCAACGTCCAGGGCATCTGCCCGGCGGCGCTCGGCTCGAAGGACCAGCAGCCGGCATCCTACTCCCCGGATACCGGCCTGTTCTACGTGCCGACCAACCATGTCTGCATGGACTACGAGCCCTTCAAGGTAAGCTACACGGCGGGCCAGCCCTATGTGGGCGCCACCCTGTCCATGTACCCGCCCAAGGGCGATGGCCACATGGGCAACTTCATCGCCTGGGATGCGGCCAAGGGCGAGATCGTCTGGTCGCTGCCGGAGCAGTTCTCCGTCTGGTCCGGAGCGCTGGCCACCAAGGGCGGCGTCGTGTTCTACGGCACGCTCGAAGGCTACCTGAAGGCGGTGGACGCGAAGACGGGCAAGGAACTCTACAAGTTCAAGACCCCGTCCGGCATCATCGGCAACGTCACCACCTACGAGCACGACAACAAGCAGTACATCGCGGTCCTGTCCGGCGTCGGTGGCTGGGCGGGCATCGGCCTCGCCGCCGGTCTCACCGAGCCGACCGCGGGCCTGGGCGCTGTCGGCGGCTATGCCGCACTCAGCGACTACACGGCCCTCGGTGGCCAGCTCACGGTGTTCGGGCTGCCCGAGCAGCTGTCCTCCGCCAACTGACCTCAAACCATCGAATGCAGTGAAGCGTCCCGGCAAGCCTGCCAAGGCTTGCCGGGCCTCGCCCGGCATGCGGAGGAAAACTCGTTGATCATTGGTTCCCTCACGCGGGTGCTGGTCGCGCTGGCGCTTGTTGCCACGGCCGGCATCGCGTTCGCCAAGGACGGCACCGGCGACCCTGCCGCCGTCACCGAAGATAGCGGCAAGTATTTCGACGCGGACGGCAATCCCACCTTCAAGGTCACCGACGACGGTACCGTCGACTGGTACACCTATTCCGGTTTCCGGCGTTACCATGCCGAATGCCATACCTGCCACGGGCCTGCCGGGGATGGCTCCAGTTATGCCCCGGCGCTGACGAAGTCGCTCCGGACCATGGCCTATAGCGACTTCATGAATGTCGTGGTGAACGGCCGCACCAACGTTTCCACGTCGAAGAACAACGTGATGCCCGCGTTCGGCACCAATCCCAACGTGATGTGCTATCTCGACGACATCTTCATCTACCTGCGGGCCCGTGCCGACGATGCCGTGGGCCGCGTGCGCCCACCCAAGCGCGCCGACAAGCCGGAGGCGTTCACGGAAGCAGAGAAGGCGTGCATGGGAGGCTGACGCCGGTCCTGCCGGACAGGCTCGCCAACCCATCGGCGCAACATCGACATGAGAAAAGGCCGAGGATGACGAACCTCGCTCGATGGCTGGCCGCAGCCTTCCTGGCTGTCCTGTCCGCGCCACTCCTCGCATCGTCGTCGCAGGCACAGGCTGGCAACGACCTTTCGCTCGAACTCATCGACCCGAAGGTGCTCCGGGTCTGCGCCGACCCGAACAACATGCCGTTCTCGAACGAGAAGGGGGAAGGCTTCGAGAACAAGATCGCGGAACTGTTCGCGAAGAAGCTCGGCAAAGACCTGGCCTACACCTGGTTTCCAGGCGTCACCGGCTTCGTGCGCAACACGCTGGGTGCGCATAAATGCGACGTGATCATCGGCTTTCCGCAAGGCGACGAGATCGTCCAGAACACCAACCCCTACTACCGCACCGTCTACTCGCTGGTCTTCAAGCCAGGGACCGGCCTGGACGGCGTGGCGGCCCTGTCCGATCCGCGCCTCAAGGACAAGCGGATCGGCGTCGTCGCCGGCACGCCGCCTGCGGATCATCTCGTCCGCAACGGGCTCATGGAGCATCTGCGCTCCTACCCGCTGCTGGTCGACACGCGGGTCGACTCCTCCGCCCGAGCCATGATCAGCGACCTGGAGGCGGGAAAGATCGATGCTGGCGTCCTGTGGGGACCGATGGCCGGCTATTATGCCAGCCGGAGCGATCCGCCCCTGCAGGTGGTGCCGCTCCTGGAGGAGGCGGCGCGTCCCCGGCTCGCCTACAACATCACCATGGGCGTGCGCGCCTCGGATCAGGAATGGAAGCGCCTCCTGAACAGGATGATCCGGGACAACCAGCAGTCCATGGACGAGATCATGCTCGGTTTCGGCGTCCCGCTCCTGGACCAGCAGGACCATCTGGTGACCAGTCAGCGGGAATGACGGGTCGCGGCCCTAGCGCTTTGGCGGCTGCGGGTTGTTGGCGGGATTGGTGTCATGCTTCGACAGGCGGGTCAGCAGGCTGCCCGCCAGCGGCGCCAGTTCCGCTTCCAGGGCGTCGGCCTCGGCCCGCGGATAGACCTCGTGCCCATCCACGTAGAGCGTGAAGGACTTGAGGTATTTCGCCTTCTTGGCGGGATTCTCGATGGTCGCCTTGGTCCACTGGTAGAGGGGATAATCCTCCGTCCCATTCGCCTCGGCCTCGGCGACGTAGCCGGCGAAAGCGTCGAACTGGCACTTCAGGAGCGCGTTGTGCCGGGCAAGGATGTCCGGGAGCGGTGCCAGCGCCGGGTCATCCGGATCGCGCCGCGCGATCTGCGCAAGATCGTCCGCCAAGTCGATCCGCAGCTGGTATTGCCATTGGTCGCTCATGCTCAAGGCTCCCTGAAGGTCAGTCGAGCGCCTGCTGGATGGCGCGGGCGAGGACGAACAGCCTCTTCTCGATGATGACCGGTACCTCGCAGACATAGCGGACCGTCCGCCGCCGCTCCTCGAAGATGCGGGTTTCCCAGTTCACCCGGTCGGTGAGTTCCTGGACCTCGCGCTGATCCGCGTCGGGCGCCGCCTGCAGTTCGCGCAGGCGTGCGGCATCCGCCTCGATCGTGCGCGCGAAGTCCCGCTGGCGGCGGGTCAGCCGCTCCAGGCCGCCGATGACGTCGCGCCGCTCCTGGTTGAGCGTCTCGAACAGGCCGGCGAACAGGAGCGTGGCCTTCTCCTGCCGCTCCTTGCCGCTCCCGTCGACGAACCGGGCGGCCCGCTTCTCCGCTTCCGGCAAAGGCACCCGCCGTTCAGCGAGCTCTGGCACCAGCTCCCGGACCTCCGGGTCCTCCTGCCAATGATTGCCCGCGTTCTCGATCGAAGGGCCGGTCCAGACAGCGGCTGCCGACAGTTCGGGGACGCGAACCTGCACGCATGGCCAGTCCGGGAAGCGTGGATCGGCGGCCCTGGCTTCGGGCTGGAAAGCGGCCGCCATGACGACGGCCAGGCACGCAAGACGCTTCATCGGATACCTCCGGACTCGCGACGCCGGGCCATGAAGCCTCGCGCCGGATCATAAGCCAGGCCTGCGCCTACCCTGAACAGGAGGGTGCAGCCGACAACCACGGCCAGGGCGGTCGGCTC
>VFQN01008455.1_pt1 | contig 10421 bp, 7 predicted proteins | sample 3512371 | NCBI WGS metagenome assembly VFQN01 (sample SAMN10412370, study PRJNA504923) | tailings metagenome | isolation source: Replicate 2 from Balatoc abandoned mine | place: Philippines: Itogon, Benguet | collected 2017-08-28 | reverse complement strand
GCCGAGAGGCGGATCGTCTTGGCATAGCAGCCGCCTTCGAAGTTGAAGATGCCGTCCTTGCCCCAGCCGTGCTCGTCGTCGCCGATCAGCGTGCGGGTCGGGTCGGCGGACAGCGTGGTCTTGCCGGTGCCGGACAGGCCGAAGAACACGGCCGCATCGCCCTTCGGCCCGACATTGGCCGAGCAGTGCATCGGCATCACGCCGCGTTCCGGCAGCAGGTAGTTGAGGACGGTGAAGACGGACTTCTTCATCTCGCCGGCATAGGCGGAACCGCCGATCAGCACGATCATGCGGGTAAGGTCGACCGCGATCACCGTCTCGGAACGCGTGCCGTGGCGCGCGGGGTCGGCGCGGAAGGAGGGTAGGTCGATGATCGTCATCTTCGGGACGAAGGTCGCGAGCTTGGCGCGGTCCGGACGAATGAGCAGGTTGCGGATGAACAGCGAGTGCCAGGCGAATTCGGTGATGACGCGCACCGGTAGGACGTTGGCGGGATCGGCGCCGCCTTCGAGGTCCTGCACGTAGAGGTCCTTGCCTTTTGCCAGCGCCTTGAAATCGGCGAACAGCGTCTCGAACTGTTCAGGTGAGATCGCCTTGTTGTTGTCCCACCAGACCTTGCCTTCCGTGTTGCCGTCCCGGACCACGAATTTGTCCTTCGGCGAGCGGCCGGTATGCTGCCCCGTGTAGGCCACTAGCGCGCCTTCGGCGCTCAGATGCGCTTCGCCGAGACGAATCGCCGCCTCGTAGAGTTCGGCCGCGCCGAGATTGTAGCGGACCTCTCCGAGCCCCTCCAATCCGATCGTTCCGATTGCCTGATCCGGATTGAAGACGCCGGACTCTTTCTTCGGCATACCTGCTCTCCCTAAATTCACGATTGGGTGTGTCACGGCACGACAATATCGGGCGGTCGAGGGCGGCTCACCGCACCACCGCCTCGCTGGAATCGGTCAGAAACAGAAAAGACGAACGATATCAAATCATTAATCGATTTAAAGATTTTGAAGAATTTCTAAATCGTTTATATCGGACTAACATGTCGTCGTTCCACAAGTGTCGCCGGTAAATGGCCCTGGAACGATCCGGCCGCCATCGCACGGAAACACGCGGGTGGCAGCTGTCGTGCACTGGCGATCCGTGCCACATTTTGTGCCTAGTTTGTCCGCAACAAGCCCTTCCAATAAGAGAAGGGACATCCGCTCATGAGGGAGCCGTTCGATATGGCAACAATTGCGCTCGTCGATGACGACCGAAACATCCTGACGTCGGTCTCGATCGCGCTGGAATCCGAGGGATACCGTGTCGAGACCTATACCGACGGCGCATCCGCGCTGGAGGGACTGACCGCCCGCCCGCCGAACCTCGCGATTTTCGACATCAAGATGCCGCGCATGGACGGGATGGAGCTCCTGCGCCGCCTGCGGCAGAAATCCGACCTGCCGGTGATCTTCCTGACGTCGAAGGACGACGAGATCGACGAACTGTTCGGCCTCAAGATGGGCGCCGACGATTTCATCCGCAAACCTTTTTCGCAGCGGCTGCTCGTGGAGCGCGTAAAGGCCGTGCTGCGGCGCGGTGCGGCCAAGGACGCCGCCGTCAAGACGCCCAGCCAGCAGGCCCGCTCGCTCGAACGCGGCCAGCTCGTCATGGACCAGGAGCGCCACACCTGCACCTGGAAGGGCGAGCCGGTGACGCTCACCGTGACCGAGTTCCTGATCCTGCATTCGCTCGCCCAGCGGCCCGGCGTCGTGAAGAGCCGTGACGCGCTGATGGATTCGGCCTATGATGAGCAGGTTTATGTCGACGACCGCACGATCGACAGCCACATCAAGCGCCTGCGCAAGAAGTTCAAGGCTGTCGACGACGACTTCGACATGATCGAGACGCTTTACGGCGTCGGCTACCGGTTTCGCGAGGCGTGAGCCGGCAGGGCCGGACGCCGTCCGGCAGGGTACATGCCGGAACATGGGTTGCAGACCGCGGGCTGAATGACGGCGGATACGGAGATCGATAGGACCGCGGCGCCGCCGCGGAATACGACGCGGGCCAGGTCCTGGCTGCCCGCGCGGGCCGCTACGTCGCTGCGCCGCTTTCTCGGCCACTACGTCTTCTCGAGCCTGACGCGCCGCATCCTCGTCCTCAACCTCGCCGGCCTGGCGGTGCTGGTCTCGGGCATCCTCTACATGAACCAGTTCCGCGAGGGGCTGATCGAGGCGCGCGTCGAGAGCCTGATGACGCAGGGCGAGATCATCGCGGCCGCGATCGCGGCCTCGGCGACGGTGGACACCGATGCCATCACGCTCGATCCGGAGAAGCTGCTCGAGCTCCAGGCGGGCGAGAGCGTGAACCCGACGAACGACCAGCTCGACAGCCTCGACTTCCCGATCAACCCGGAACTGGTCGCACCGGTCCTGCGGCGGCTGATCTCGCCCACCCGCACCCGCGCGCGCATCTTCGACCGTGACGCCAACCTGCTGCTCGATTCCAAGCACATCTATTCGCGCGGCCAGATCCTGCGCTACCAACTGCCCCCGGTCGACCAGGAACAGCAGGGCATGCTCGACCGTATCGGCAAGTTCCTCGGCAACCTCTTTCGCAGGACCGACCTGCCCGTCTACCGCGAGCAGCCCGGCGGCAGCGGTGCGATCTATCCGGAGGTGATCAAGGCGCTGACGGGCAACCGGGCGACCGTGGTGCGCGTCAACGAGCAGGGCGAGCAGATGGTGTCCGTCGCCGTGCCGGTGCAGCGTTTCCGGGCGGTGCTCGGCGTCCTGATGCTCTCCACCGAGGGCGGCGATATCGACAACATCATCGCCGCCGAGCGCCAGGCTATTCTGAGCGTCTTCGGCGTGGCCGCATTCGTCATGGCCCTCTTGTCGCTGCTCACGGCGTCGACCATCGCCAACCCGCTGCGGCGGCTGGCGGCGGCGGCGGTCAGGGTGCGGCGCGGCACCAAGCATCGCGAGGAAATTCCCGATTTCTCCGACCGCGAGGACGAGATCGGCAATCTGTCGACGGCCCTGCGCGACATGACCAACGCGCTCTACGCCCGCATCGAGGCGATCGAGAGCTTTGCCGCCGATGTGAGCCACGAGCTCAAGAACCCGCTCACCTCGCTGCGCAGCGCGGTCGAGACGCTGCCGCTGGCCAGGAACGAGGATTCGCGCCAGCGGCTGATGGACGTGATCCAGCACGACGTGCGCCGCCTCGACCGGCTGATCACAGACATCTCCGACGCCTCCCGCCTCGACGCCGAGCTCGCGCGCCAGGACGCGTCCACCGTCGATCTCAAGAAGCTGGTGTCCGACCTCGTCTCCTTCTCGCGCGAGGGCGGCCGGCACAAGAAGGCGGTCGACATCGATCTCAAGGTCGGCAAGCTGCCGCAGGGGGTAAAGGGCTGGACGGTGGTCGGGCACGACCTGCGGCTCGGCCAGGTGCTCACCAACCTCATCGAGAATGCCCGTTCCTTCGTACCGGACGAAGGCGGGCGCATCGTCATCTCCATGACCCGGTCCGGACGCCGCGTCGTCGTGTCGGTGGACGACAACGGCCCCGGCATCCGTGCGGACAACATCGACCGCATCTTCGAGCGGTTCTACACCGACCGTCCGGGCAGCGAGTCCTTCGGCCAGAACTCGGGCCTCGGCCTGTCAATCAGCCGCCAGATCGTCGAGGCGCACGGCGGCACCCTGACCGCCGAGAACATTCCCGGCATCAAGCCGGGCGACATCCGCGGCGCCCGCTTCGTCATCTCGCTGCCGGCCGAATGATCCGGTCCGCCCGCGAAGGCATTCCCGACGACGCCGTGAACCTCCATGCCTCCGTGGTCGTGCTGGACGCCGGCGCGGTGATGGTCAGGGGGGCGGCAGGGGCCGGCAAGACGCATCTGGCGCTTGCACTGATCGACGGATGGCAGCAGCAGGGTCACTTCGCACGGCTTCTGGCCGACGACCAGGTCTTCGTCATGCGCCGCGATGGCCGGCTGCTGGCGCGCACGCCGCTTGCGACCGCCGGGCTGGCGGAGATCCGCGGCGTCGGCATCGTCGAGATGCCCTATGAGCCGGCGGCGCAGGTGGATCTCGTCGTCGATCTGACTGGACATGGGCCCCCGGACGCACCGCTGTCGATGGTGCGGATCGAGGCCGTCGACCTGCCGCTTTTGACGCTGCGCCATCGCGACACGGCTGCATCCTGCGTCTCCGTTGCACGGGCGCTCGCGACAATTCGCGCCGCCCCAGGCGGTCAAAACGGTGAAATTATGCTTGCCTCGGATAACGATTTGGGCTTGCCAAGCAGGCGCGGGCGGACAACATAGCCCACTCCGCCGACCGGCAGGACCGGGTCGCGTCCATCAGAGTATGCACCTGAGCGGTGTGTCGGGAGTCTGCACAGTATGATCGGTCTCGTGCTCGTTACGCACGGTCGTTTGGCTGAAGAGTTCCGCAACGCAGTGGAACATGTCGTCGGGCCCCAGAAGAATCTCGAGACCGTCTGCATCGGACCCGACGACGACATGGAGCAGCGTCGGCTCGACATCATCGCCGCCGTGCGCAAGGCCGACAGCGGCGCCGGCGTGATCATGCTCACGGACATGTTCGGCGGCACGCCCTCCAACCTCGCGATCTCGGTGATGAATCCGGGTCGGGTGGAAGTGATCGCGGGCATGAACCTGCCGATGCTGATCAAGCTGTCGAGCGTGCGGACAGGCGACAACATGCAGGCGGCGATCGACGAGGCGCAGGCCGCCGGCCGCAAATACATCAACGTCGCGAGCCAGGTGCTGACCGGCAAATGAAGGTCGACGTCGAGAAGATCACCCGCGAATTGCCTATCATCAACCAGCGGGGCCTGCACGCGCGCGCCTCCGCCAAGTTCGTGCAGACTGTGAACCGGTTCAACGCCACGGTCACGGTCGAGAAGGACGGTGTCTCCGTCGGCGGCAATTCGATCATGGGCCTGATGATGCTTGCTGCGAGCCCTGGGTGCTGCATCCGGGTCTCGGCGAGCGGGCCGGACGCCCCCGAAGTCATCGCAGCGCTCGAGGTTCTGATCGCCGATCGCTTCGGCGAGGAGATGTGATCGTCTCGACGCGGTCACATGCAGGGATAAAGATTTCTTTATGTCCCATTGAGATCGGGGCGTCTGTCTGCTAGGGAAACCGCCGAAACGGGCCGCCCCCACGCTTGGCGGCGTGCCTGGTCCAAAGCCTCTCACACGGAGCAGACCATGGCCAACGACTATGTGATTGCCGACATCAAGCTTGCGGACTGGGGCCGCAAGGAGATCGAGATCGCCGAGACTGAGATGCCCGGCCTCATGGCGGCGCGCGAGGAATTCGGATCGTCCAAGCCGCTCAAGGGCGCGCGCATCTCCGGCTCCCTCCACATGACCATCCAGACGGCGGTGCTGATCGAGACGCTGAAGGCGCTCGGCGCCGACGTGCGCTGGGCTTCCTGCAACATCTTCTCGACGCAGGACCACGCCGCCGCGGCGATCGCCGCCGCCGGCACGCCGGTCTTCGCGGTCAAGGGCGAGAACCTGACCGAATACTGGGAATACACCGACAAGATCTTCCAGTGGACAGACGGCGGCACCACCAACATGATCCTGGACGACGGCGGCGACGCCACCATGTACATCCTGATCGGCGCCCGCGCGGAAGCCGGCGAGGACGTGCTCTCCAAGCCGGGCAACGAGGAGGAGGAGATTCTCTTCGCGCAGATCAAGAAGCGCATGGCCGCCACGCCCGGCTTCTTCACCAAGAACCGCGACGCCATCCGCGGTGTCACCGAAGAGACCACCACCGGCGTCAACCGCCTCTACCAGCTGCAGAAGAAGGGCCTGCTGCCCTTCCCGGCGATCAACGTGAACGACTCGGTCACCAAGTCGAAGTTCGACAACAAATACGGCTGCAAGGAATCGCTGGTGGACGGCATCCGCCGCGGCACCGACGTGATGATGGCCGGCAAGGTCGCGGTCGTCTGCGGCTACGGTGACGTCGGCAAGGGCTCGGCCGCCTCGCTGAAGGGCGCCGGCGCTCGCGTCAAGGTCACCGAGGTCGACCCGATCTGTGCGCTGCAGGCTGCAATGGACGGGTTCGAGGTCGTGACGCTTGAGGATGCGGCCCCGACGGCCGACATCATCATCACGACGACCGGCAACAAGGACGTCATCACCATCGAGCACATGCGCCAGTTCAAGGACATGGCGATCGTCGGAAACATCGGTCACTTCGACAACGAGATTCAGGTCGCCGCGCTGCGCAACCTGAAGTGGACCAACGTCAAGCCGCAGGTCGACATGATCGAGTTCCCGGGCGGCAAGCGCATTATCCTGCTGTCGGAAGGCCGCCTGCTCAATCTGGGCAACGCCACCGGCCATCCGAGCTTCGTGATGTCGGCATCGTTCACCAACCAGGTGCTGGCCCAGATCGAGCTCTGGACCAAGCCCGGCGTCTACAAGAACGAGGTCTATGTGCTGCCGAAGCATCTGGATGAAAAGGTCGCCCGCCTGCACCTCGAGAAGCTTGGTGCCAAGCTCACCGAGCTTTCGGGAGAACAGGCTGCCTATATCGGTGTGCCGCAGAATGGTCCTTTCAAGGCTGAACACTACCGCTATTGATCTGACAGTCTGCAAATACAGTATCTAGATGCCGGTCGCGCATGTGCGCGGCCGGCATCATTTTTTGCAGCGACGCTGCTTCCCGCAGATTCCCCTTGAGGCTATGTTGAGTTGATTCGCGGCGTTTTCCGCCCGCAAGATTGCCTTCCGGCGATTTGTTTCTGGTTCTCCGGCAAAGATCGGTCTCGTGTCCAGTGCGCGGGAACGAAAGGGGATTCCGGTGTTGCGGCCACCGGGGGCGGAGCGACGGTGCGGCAGACGGCATGAAAAGGCCGGAGAGGACGAGGCATGCCCGGGGACATCCGGACGGACGCGGCGCGCGGGGGCAGCCGCGACACGACCGATTCAATCGGTAGCGCCGCACGGCGCGACAGGAAGGCCATCTTTGGCCTGCGCAATCCTTTGAAGGCGGGGGTGAGCCTCGCCGCCGTCTCGCTTTTTGCCGGCGCGGCGCCCGTCGCGGCGCTCGACCTGACGACGATGCAGGCGGAAATGAGCGTCGCCACCTCCGACGTCATCCAGGTCGCGGTCTTCGCCGGCATAATGGGAGCCGCGCTCCTTTCGGCCATCTGGCTCATCCGCGAGCGCGGACGTATCGCGGCGGACAATCTCGAGCTGCGAGGGCGGCTCGCGGAACAGAACACGGCGCTCCAGCGGGCGGAATCGCTGCTGAACCTGAACGACCAGCGGCTGGTCGTATGGATGAAGGACAGGGCGAAACCCGACGTGGTGGGCTCGCTCGGGCTCGCGGCGGGCGTGCCGGAAGAGCGCGGGACCTTCCTCGCCTTCGGCCGCTGGCTGATGGCGCGTTCGGCCTCGCAGCTCGAACGTGCGATCGCGGACCTCCGCGAGAAGGGCCGGACCTTCGAACTGGTTGTCGAGACGCAGCGCGGCTCGCTGCTTGAGGCACACGGGCGCAATTCGGCGTCCAACGCCATTGTTCGCTTCGTGTCGCTCTCCGATGCGCAGACCGAGCATGCCAGGCTCCGCGCCGAGCATATGTCGCTGCAATCGGAATACGAGACCATCCGCGGCCTGATCGACGCTTTGCCGATGCCATTCTGGCTGCGCGAGGCGGAGGGGCGCCTGCGTTGGGTAAACCCTGCCTACGCCGCCGCGGTCGAGACCAATGAGACGGCGGATGTCGTCCGCGACGGCAGGGAGCTCTTGCCGACATCGGTGCGCGACGCCATCGCTGCGCGCCACCGCGACGGCAAGCTGTTCGAGCAGACTGTCTCGACCGTGATCCGTGGCGACCGCAGGCTGTTCTCCGTCGTCGACTATGCCGGCCACGAAGGCATCGCCGGTATCGCGACGGACCGCACGGAGATCGAGACGGTGCGCGAGGAACTCCGCAAGGTCCAGCGCAGCCATTCCGAGACGCTCGACCAGCTCACCACCGCGGTCGCGATCTTCGACGCGCAAGAGAAGCTGCGCTTCTACAATCAGGCATTCCAGAAACTGTGGGATCTTGACGTCGCCTTCCTCGACAGCGCGCCGGCCAATGCGCTGCTGCTCGACCGGCTGCGCACCGACGGTCGCATCCCCGAGCAGCCGGAATGGCGACGCTGGAAGGAGGGCGTGCTGTCCGCCTACCGCGCCGTGCAGTCGCAGGAAGACTGGTGGCACCTGCCCGACGGCCGCACCATCCGCGTCGTCGCCAATCCGCATCCGGCCGGCGGCGTCACCTGGGTATTCGAGAACCTGACGGAGCGGATGGATCTCGAAAGCCGCTACAATGCCGCCGTGCGGGTGCAGGGTGAGACGCTGGACAATCTGGCGGAGGGTGTCGCCGTGTTCGGCCCCGACGGCCGGCTACGTCTGTCCAACCCGTCCTTCGCCAAGCTCTGGGGCCTGCCGGAAGAGCTCGCGCGCCCCGACACGCATATCAAGGCAATCCGCGCCGCCTGCGAGCTTACCGCCAAGGACAGCCCCTGGGCCGGCTTCGCGGCCGACGTGACCGGCTTTGCCGACGAGCGGCGCGACCGGCGCGGCCAGGTCGAGATGAACGACGGCGCGGTGCTGCGCTACGCCCTGATCAACCTGCCCAACGGCCAGGTGATGATCACCTTCGTCGACGTGACCGACACGGTGAACGTAGAGCGCGCGCTGAAGGACAAGAACGAAGCGCTGCAGATGGCGGACCAGCTGAAGAACGACTTCGTCCAGCACGTCTCCTACGAGCTGCGCTCGCCGCTCACCAACATCATCGGCTTCACCGAACTGCTGGCGCAGCCCGACACCGGCCCGCTGTTGCAGCGGCAACGGGAATATCTCGACCATATCGGCTCGTCGTCGTCGGTGCTGCTGACCATCGTCAACGACATCCTCGACCTCGCGACCGTGGATGCCGGGATCATGGAGCTCGACATCGGCGAGGTCGACGTCGACCGCATCGTCAAGCAGTCGGGCGAGCTAATCGCCGAGCGGCTGCGCGAGCATGGCATCGAACTCGACATCGACCTGTCGGCCGCGCCGAAGCGCTTCCGCGCCGACGAGAACCGCGTGCGGCAGGTCCTGTTCAACCTGCTCTCCAACGCGGTCAATTACGCGCCGGACGGCAGCCGCATCACGCTCGCCTGCCGCGGCAAGGGCGGCCTGATCGAGTTCTCGGTGACGGACGAAGGACCTGGCATCCCGGCCGAGGTGCTTGACACGGTCTACCGCCGCTTCGAATCCCGCGCCAATGGCGGCCGCCGCCGCGGCGCCGGCCTCGGGCTGTCGATCGTCAAGAGCTTCGTCGAGCTGCATGGCGGCCAGGTCGAGATCGCGACCGGAAAGGGCCGCGGCACCACCGTGACCTGCCGTTTCCCCAGCGAGCCGGACGCGATGCGCCCAGCGGCGGAATGACATGCCTCCTGACACGCTGACGATCGAGCTCGCAGACGAAGCCGCAACGACACGCCTCGGCGCGGACATCGCCGCCGTGGCGCGCATCGGCGACGTCTTCGCCCTGTCCGGCGATCTCGGCGCCGGCAAGACGACGCTTGCGCGCGGCCTCGTGCGGGCACTCGCCGGCGATCCGGCGATGGACGTGCCGAGCCCGACCTTCACGCTCGTCCAGTCCTATGCGGGGCGTCTCCCGGTCCATCATTTCGACCTCTACCGCCTCGCGTCGGGCTCCGATCTCGACGAACTCGGCTTCGACGAGGCGGTGAGCGACGGCGTCGCGCTGGTCGAATGGCCCGAGCGCGCCGACGACCTGCTGCCGGCCAACCGCATCCGCATCGTGCTTGCGCATCTCGGCAGCGGCCGCCTTGCCACTATCGAAGCCCCGGAAGAGGCGCTGCGCCGCCTGCGCCGCACGCTCGCGATCCGCCAGTTCCTCGCCGGGGCCGGCGCGCCGGAGGCGACACGTAACTTCCTGCTCGGCGATGCCTCGACGCGCACCTACGAGACGGTCACGGACTCCGACCTGCCGAAGCGCATCCTGATGAATGCGGCGCGACAGCCCGACGGCCCGCCGATCCGCGACGGCAAGCCCTACAGCCAGATCGCCCATCTCGCCGAATCCGTGACGCCCTTCGTCGCCATCGCCAAGGCACTCGCCGCCCGCGGCTTTTGCGCCCCGAGAATCTTCGCGCAGGACCTCGATCAGGGCCTGCTGCTGATCGAGCATCTCGGCGACGCCGGCTTCCTCGACGCTTCCGGCGCACCGGTCAACGAGCGCTATCTCGCCGCCGCCACCCTGCTCGCCGACATGCACCGCCAGAGTTGGCCGCAGGAGATGGAGGCCGCGCCCGGCGTGGTCTATCGCCTGCCGGCCTATGATCGCGAGGCGATGATGATCGAGGTGGAGCTGC
>VFQN01008454.1_pt1 | contig 10422 bp, 19 predicted proteins | sample 3512371 | NCBI WGS metagenome assembly VFQN01 (sample SAMN10412370, study PRJNA504923) | tailings metagenome | isolation source: Replicate 2 from Balatoc abandoned mine | place: Philippines: Itogon, Benguet | collected 2017-08-28 | reverse complement strand
GGTGGCCAACCCCAGCAAGGACGCCGTGGACGTGAGCGGCTGGCAGCTGCAGGGCCCTGCCAACTTTACCTTCGCGGAAGGTGAGAAAGAACCTTTCATGCATCTGGGGATATGCATGGCACGGTATTTGATGGCAGGGTGCGCTTCGCCGTTGATGCTCAGTGTTGCTAGGCTCCAGCCGTGTCCCCATGCTGACACCCCGTGCACCCCTTCACCCACGCCTGGGCAGGCACCGTCATTCCTGGCTCGGCCAGCGCCTTTGTGACGACAGACCTGGTGGCCTTCCGGGCCCGGGTGGAGCCGCCCCGGGGCGGCATGGGGCTGCTGGTGGTGGGGCCGCTCAAGATGGCGCAGCAGCAGCGGGCAGCTGGAGGGGAGGTGCGGCTGCTGGCTCCGCAGGGTGCAGCAGTGGGCAGCGCAGCGGCAGCAGAAGCTGTGGCGGGGGCGGCAGGGGCAACGACCAAGTAGCGTGCCCGGTGGTACTGGAGAGACGTGCCCTCCAGAAAGCTTCGTGATCGCCAGCTATCCGTTCAGACATGCTGTCGGGGCGGTGTATGTGCCGGCGTGCGTGGCGCGACCTTCAACAGGCGGCGGGGGTGAGCTCGCCACGGCTTTTTTATGAGCCCGACAGCATGGCGACCAGCACGTTTATGGGCTCAGGGCCCGGCTGTGCCACACAAGCATTGCGGCTGGTAGCGTGCAGCAGGGTTGCGACGCTGCTGGTTCTGCGTTGGCGTGCGCTGGGCCTGGTCGGAGTGATGGGCCTAGGCCCAACAGCGGGTGTCGGGTGTGGTAGGAAAGGGATGGGTCTGAACTCAGCGGACGGTGGAGGGAATGAAGACTGTTAGCGCTGGTTAGCGGAACTCTGCCACAATGTCGCGCCTTACAATGTAACATATATGTGCATGAGTTCTCGCGGACACCTCTGGCCGGCACTGCTGGTGAGCAGGTTCCAGTGCACGATGTTGATGCAGTTACACACGGACTCCCGTTCCAAGGGGCACAATCAGCGGGCCAGGGGGCGCACAAGTAAGCAGCCATTGTGCCGGTGGAGTCTACAGCTTGGTGAACGCCAATTTCAATGAGCCGGAACGCGCATACCTGTGTTGCAACACGTTAAGGCCCACATCCTCACCCACGAGCATGCATTTGCGCGTGAGTGTCGTACCGGAATCCCTGTATGTTGTGTGGTCCCCGCACTAGCTACCGTAGTGTGCAGTACCGCGCCGTATCCATGAACTCCATACAACGCAATCCTCAGGGGCTACAATTCATTACGGTACCGGATATTGTTACACTCTCGGCCGTCTCATTCACCAATCCACTCAGCTTCAGCACAGACATGAAATGGATGGAGTCGGGTGCGGACCCTTACACGTTGTGCTCCTCACCAGCCCCCTTGCCCCTTCCTAGTCGTGCAGAAAGACCTGAAGGCAAGGAAGGCATCAACTGCCTCGGCAGCGGTGGCGACCTGCCCAACACCATGCGTGGACAGCTGCAGGCCGCCAGCCCACAATCCAGTCCGAAGAGGTCAAGCACGGGCATCCACCGCCCGTTCGCGACGGGCTAGGGGCTACCAGGTCGGCAGCGGACAGGCGTGCACAATGAAGAGGGTTACTTGCCTGCGTGAAGCCCAGGCTGAGGACCAACGGCCAGCATGCACCCACAGCGGCGGTGTGGTAGGCTGGGGCATCACGTGTGCGTCTGTGGGGTTGCGTTTGGGCGATGACAGAAGGTTGACCGTTACCCCTACAGCATCGCCTGCCCACTTGAAGGCGCCCCCATGGCCCGGGCAGTGCGGCGCGGCCTCCGTGGATGGCTGGCGGTTAGCCGCCTCGTCCAGCGGCACGACGTCGCTCCAGAGAGCCAGCGGGACCGTCCCCTGTGATTGTTGGCGGAACGCGGCAGTGACTGTTGGCGGCAGGTCGTCGCTGCACACGGCCCCTGCCTTGCTTGCTTCCGTCCACGCCAGCACATCTGCACATTGCAACTACGGGACACCGGCAACATGCATATGAAGGATGATATGCTTGGCTGCCAAAGCGTTGCGACGGGGGCGTCAGGGTTGCCTGCCCTGTGCTGCGTGCTTCCATAACACGTGACACCACGGACCACGCATGCAAGCAAGACCCGCCCCATTGATGAGTGAAGTACGTGGCGAGCTACGAAGCTTTGTCCGGCCTAATCTTCAAGGGCGGCACGGCTTCCATGTCCTGAACACACAGTCAATGCCTGAACCGTGGCCGAAATTGGCAACGTGGCAGTCCCCTGCCTACCTATTGAGGTAACAGCGTTCTGTGGATGATGGCGCCTAATTGCATGGGGATGAACGAGCACGCAACAAGGCTCCTATCTTATTTCATTTTTTCGAAAAAGTTGGCAAAATGGGGAAATTTGACGAAAAATGCGTGTCAAGTTGGCAGCAACTTCATGAAACCAAACGTCGGTTTGAGGCCCTTCCAGACCGGAGCTGATGAAAAACCAGTCAAAATGGCCGGTTTTTGACGAAAAAATTTTGGGATATGGAGGCGGAATCAAAAATCCCGATGAATAGCCTCGGGGGAAGATAGGAGCCTTGGCACGCAACCACGGGGCATCAGGTAGGCCCTTGTTCGGCGCCTTCGGCACGACGCACGCTGGTTGCCGGCTTTTGTCCAGCTCCTTACACCCCCCACCAGGGCTGTCTCTTCACTTACACGAGGAGCATCGGCAACGCAAATCGTGCTTGACTACCGCACTTTTACGACATGTCGGTTGACTTTGCTTCTTACAATAAGTGGAGAACTGTATGCTGCTGAGCATGCCTGGATGCACAAGCCGTGCCCACACGGTTCCTACTTGTTTGGCGCTGCTGCACGACACGTCACACCGCAATGCCTCAGTAGGAGCCGGGCTTGGCTGCACAAACGCATACCTACTAATGGCGTGCAGTCTGCCAGTTGCAAGACAAGTATGCTTCAGAGCAGGCTTCCCCCTGCTCTAGAGACGGCAGTAAGCTACCGCACGTTGAACATCGTCGTGGTGACACAACCCACGAGCTTCGTACGGATGTGCCTGGTCGCACGCATGGCATACCGTTATGCCAGTCTGAGTCCCAAATGCACTTACGCGGCAGCAGCACGTGTCAGCGTGTGCATTCAACGTCCGTCTGATCAGGTGAGCCGTCCGAAAGGGCCCAACAGGACCCACCGCTGCAACGGTAGTCCGCATGAATGCAACGTCCATCTGTGAAGCATAATAAAGAATATCGCTGCGCATCGCATCGAGATCACACCCCTCGCTGGAACACACATATATGGAAACCTTTGCACTTGTGTGAAATACTAAGGATCACCCCTGAGCGACTTCAGCAACTCTCAACGCAGCAACTTCAGCAACTCTCAACGCGCAATGTGGGCAATAACACAGGGCGTGACCCAGCGCGGCACGTGGCACGCAGCCATCCGCATACATGCCCCTTGCCCCAAGGTATACAACACACTCCACGACCCCAATGCAGTCCGGTCACACGTCGGCTTGCGCGCGCCTTCCCCGCCCGCTCGGTCATCCCACATTCCCAACGCCACTGCTTCACCGCGCCCTGGCCCCGCCTGTGCCCTTCCTGCCCCCCGCCGCCTCGTGCGGGGTGGGCGCCGCCTTGAGGTGGGCGATGACGGCAGGGAGGGGGTCCAGGTGGGAGGCGCCAGTCCCCTCGAAGTACACCTACGGGTACATGGGGCACAGGGATCGAGCAGGCAACGCCGTAAAGATGTCAGTTGAGAGACGTGAGGGTGCCGCGCTGCAATTTTCAAAGGTGGCGCTGCAGGCGGACCGCAACGGCGTACCCAGTTGCAACCTTGAGAAACGCCTGGCGGCAGAGCCCCGGGTAGGTTAAGGGGGCAGGTCCTGCCCACGTGCCGTGTCCCCCCATCGCGCCCCGCCCTCCCCACCTGGTCCAACATGGGGCTGCCGTATATCTTGTGGTCGTTCTTGAAGCTGAACGGCAGGCTGGTCTTCCACATGGCCTCGGGGCACGTCTCGATGTGCCGGATCACGGAGGCGCGATGCTGAGGGTGGCGAGGGAACGGAGCGGGGCAGGGATGATGCGGTCAGCAGATGCGGTAGCCGTACGGAAAGAACACACGCATGCGCCTCGTACTAAACACGTTTACAATACAACCGTCTGGAAGAGAAATACACTACGCACCACAGAAGAACGACCTGCCTGTACAACCACATGCATGCCTTTCGCATTTTACGGGTATGCACTCATTCCGCGCACCGTCCGCGGTGCCGACCCGCCCGCACACCACACGCAAGCGCAACGCACCTGCGGCGTGTAGCGCGGCTTGGACCCCGCCGCTGCCCCACTGGGGTAGCACGAGTCCATGTCGGGCAGCGACAGCGTGCCCCGCCGCTCCGCGCTCAGCGAGGCGGTGACGTCGTACACCGTCTGCTTGAACCAGCCGCTCAGCTGGCCCCACATGAACAACGGGGCGTAGCGCTTGGACAGCAGCGCGTGGTCCACGTGCTTGGACACCTTGGCGGGCGTGATCACCGCCGCCACGGGCACGGGCAGGTCGGGCGCGGCCCCGCTGCGTCGAGGCGTGGCTGCCTCGCCGTCTGCGCACGGCTCCACCGCCGCCGCCGCCACCGCCGCCCCGAGCACCACCTCTGACGCCGGCTCTGGTGTGGCTCTCGCCTCGACGTCGGCGGCCGCCGCCGCCTCCGCAAGCGGCGGTGGCGGCACGGCACCTTCGCTGCCACTTGGCGCCTCCGTTCCGTCCGACTCTGCTGCCGCCGCTGCCTGGGCCGCCGCCGCCGCCGCCAAGGCAGAGGCAGCACCTGCGCCCCTGTCGCCCCAGCGGCCGCGGCCCCTCCCCCGGGAGGCGCGGCCGCCCCCTCTGCCGCCGCCTGCTGGCCCCGCGCCGCCGCCCCTGCCGCCCTCCCCTGTCCGGATGCGGTGCAGCTTGACCATCTCGTCGTGCACCTCCACGGGGGGAGAGGTGAAGCCTGCAGGCAGAAGGTGGGGCATCGAGTATGGACAGTAGGGCCACGCCGGGGGTGCTGACAGCATGCTTTGCGGTAGCACGCAGCCGAGTCAGGGCCTGGGCTGACCACTCGGACTTCTCGGTGTGTATGGCCCAATTGGTCACGATGCGCCAGTGCCCAACACCCCAGAATACCTCTCATTGCAGCTTACACGGCGCACATGCGCACTCATCCCGCTTTGCTTAACTGCCCAAACACGCTACGCTTCTACTCGCTTACAGCAACCACTATGCTTCACACCGCTCACCCTGGTAGCCCCGCTCCGCCGTGAACCACACGCGCGTGGCGGCGTACATGTGCAGCACGTCCGCCGCCGCGGTGTGGTGGCCCCGCTGCCGGGCGTCCTCGGCGCCGCAGTCCACCTCCCGCAGCAGCGACTCCAGCGTCAGCAGCAGCGAGCGCGCCTCCTCCGCGTTGCGGGCCTGGAGGGGGAAGGGGGAAGAGTCGAGTACTTGGTAAAAGCATGTACGTCAAGCTACTGGCAGCCATCTGATCCCAACTGGCCGAGAGAGTGCCTCCTCTATTCTGCCAGGAGAAGCCCATAGGCTCCTCCGGTACCCCTCCTCTGCGCCACGAACAGCATCAGGCCGCACATGTGCATACATGCAGACCCACATCCATCTCCCGACTCATACCCTGTGATCCACCCCCGCCCCATTCCACCCACCCAACACCCACGCACCTGCTGGCCCACCAGCAGCACCAGGCGGCACAGGTGCGGCGCCTCCCGCTCCACGTGCAGCTGGCCTGCCCAGCGCTGCAGCCGGTCGCACAGCGCCGCGCCCTCCTCGTCGCAGCCGCCATGCCGCCCTGTGAGCCCGTCGCAACCCCCGGCAGCCTCGCCCTCTGTTTCGCTGCCGTCGGGGGTGGCGGGCGGGGGCGTGCGGCCGCCGCCGGGGCCCTGCCACTGGGAGTGCAGGGACTGCAGCAGGCCGAAATTGCACAGGACAGTCGCGGCGGCCTGGGGGAGGGTGGGGCAGATGGGAGAGTAGTTGGCATAAGGTGCTCCTGCTGTATTTTCTATAAGGGAATAATCAGCAATGCTGACGACGGAGGCGGCGGCTGCGTGTTGCCGCTAAGTGGTCTCGCTTAGCCAAACTGGCGTCCGAAAGCTTGCAGCTTCGTGCTCAAGCCGAGCTACGGCAAAAGTGATCGGCACCTCCCGATCCTTACGCTGCCGCTTATGTGACCTAGCATTCCCGACCCTCTCTCACTTACCGTACCATACTACTATCAATTTTTGCAATACTACTACTACGTTCCCTCTCTCACCCGCACCGCCTTGCGCGCCACGCTGGTGCTCCCGTTCCACAGGTGGGTCGCCACCTCCTCGTCCGTCAGCAGGCGCATGGGGGGAGTCTGCAGGGGACAGGGGAGAGTACCCAGTTAGACGGATGTGTGGGACGGTTCGTCGTATGATTGGTATATTCTGGCAAGGCTACGGTCAAGTCACAGTGGCCTAGTCCACTCTCCCGCCCCCCACCCCACCCCTCCCTTGGACTATCCTATAGTCGCTTTGCCCCTCTGAACGCCGTGCAACAGGCGCCCACCTGCAGCTGCCCCGGCTGCCGAAGGAAGTGCTTGACCTTGTCCAGCGTGATGACGATCTGCTGCACACGGTTCTGGGCGATAGCCTGCAGGGGCGAAGCAGGGGCAGCCCGGGCGCGAACGTTACAGCACTTGGCGCTCGTTTCCCCACCTCCGCGGCCCTTTCCACCCTTTCGTGTGCGTCCATACACGTGCGCTCCCTCTTACCCTTGTCTCTGGCGGGGTACTCCCCAGTCGCGTTCGCCTCCATCCTGCCGCTCTGCCCCGTGTACCCATCGCCACCCCTATCTTGGGTGCATTCTGCCTCGCTCCCTACCCGCTACCCCTTCCCTTGCTCACGTCTGCCTCTATCTTGGCGCTCAGCTCCGTGTACCTGCCCATGATGGGCGGCAGGCGCAGCAGCACAGAGGGCAGCTCACTGCGCTCCAGCTCCACGTACTGCAGCACCAGGGCCGTCCACTTGATCAGCCAGTCGGGGCACCTGAAGTGACAAAGAAAGTGAGCTGATCCGAAGTCCACGCGGTGACGAAGGCCGCCACAGCACCTTACATTACGAAAAAGAAGAAGCCCATGTCCCCTCCCACCGTCAAGCTGCCAGCCCCACCCGTTTGTGTGTGTGTGTTCCCCAGGCAAGCAAACACTAACGCTTCCTTGTGTTCCGCTGCCAGCGTGCAAGCCCGTTCTCCGCTTCTCCCCCACGCCCAGGCCGCCATTTCGGAGCGACGCTTGCCAATGCTTGCAGCCCTAGGACCCCCTCGCCGTGCCGCCCTGCCACAAACCCCCAACTATGCCCTTTTCCCCCTCGCTCGGGCCCCACCTGTTGTTCCCCGGCGTGCCGTCCCCCAGGCTGGTGGGCCCCAGGCTGTGCGCCCGCAGCCGCGCCCAGTCGGCGTCCGTCAGCGGCTCCACGCTGGCCCGCACCAGCAGCGCCTGGCGGTGCAGGAAGTTGTGCCGCTTCTCCATGATCTGGGGGCAGGGGGGGTGGGGGGCGTGAAGGGCGAGAAACCGCGTCAGGCGCAAGGGAGCCACGGAAAACCCTATAGTACCTGTGGTACCTGCGCGCGAAGAAAAGGTGAGTTGGCAAAGCCAAAGCGGTAGCAACAGGCACGGTACAGATCTGCACAAACCTCCTAAGCGATGGGGGTATGCGTGAAACCCGTGGAAACAGAGTTATACAACAAGAAACCGGGGGCGAAGGGGATGGCAGTACCTGTACCACACTACGGTGTGTTGCCAAGGTCCCGCCTGCACCTGCCCACCTGCCAGTTGGTGGTGCCCCGTTATGAGCCAGTCCGTAACCCATCCCGAGGTGTAGCCTAGCCCCATCCGCACCAGCCCACCTGCGTGAAGGCGGTGCTGCCCGAGTAGTAGAGGTATGAGCCCCTGCACTGCCTGCTGCCGCACAGGCACACGGCCTCGCGGTACTCCTTCTCGCTCTCCGTCACGCTGCTGTAGTCAAACGTAAGCTCCTCGCCTGGAAAGGGGGCGAGCAAAGGGGGCCGTGACGAGGCGTAAGCGCGTAACAGAGACTGCACATGAGTGCGTACCGGCATTAAGGGTCGCCAACATGGTACTGAAGGAAACGCGGCTGTCGCTGCACGCCGACTTGGTTGGTTGGGGACCAATGACCCTGTCCGACCACCACAATCTGCACACTTGGCGACGCTGTCGCCCGGTCACACGGTCTCACTGCCGCCCCTCAGCCCTCACCGCCTGTGCCATTTTCCTGTGCCCACACCCCAAACATCACCCCGCAATAACTCCCTTGCTCCCGCAATCGTTATGCCGACTCGGCAACCCTCGTCGCTCGCTTCTCGGCCGCAGGAAGTCCGCTCACTACTAGCCTCATTCCTCAACGAATCGTGTGTATGCATTCGGACTGCGTATCCCGAATCACGCACACCAATACTCACCGTACTCGATGCTCCTCTTGGCGTACATGGCAATGGTGAGGCGGCCGCCCACCGACACCACCACCGCGGCGCAGTTGGGCGTGCAGCTGTGGCTCATGCGGCTGGCGAAGGAGGCCTGGGGGCGTGGGGCGGGGGGCGTGTGGGTTGAGCGCGACTGGGGATGAGTTGAGCCACTGCACAAACACCTCGCGCTTTGGCAGCCACCCCAAATTTACTAGACACATGCACCACCTCCCCGTGAATACACGTGCGTCCTGTTTCACCATGGAGGTCGCCTCCACGAGATTGACGTCAGTGTCGCACAAGACACCTTCTCCTTCCCAACATGCACAATAGCAAAGTCACAGCCATAACCACCCATTAATACATATGCCCGATCAGGAAGGCTGCCTTCACGAATGAGACCACGTAACCTCTCAAAGCAGCTGTGGCCTACCTTTCCACACACCAGTACACACGCACCACATGCCCCACCATGAAGGCCGCCTCCACGTACATGACGTCGAAGCCGTCCGGGTCGTCCCGCGGCCGCTCCAGCGTGATGTTGTAGAAGTCGGGCAGCTCCTGCTGCGTCAGCTTCTTGATGGCGTCCTGCGAAAGTAAACAGCACGATGTGGGTCGCCAGTGCTTTCGAGGACTCCCAGGAACCAACCCCAGGAGCTATGCAGCTCGCCAGGGTGCTCCACAGAAGAAAAAGGGGCATCTTAAAAAGATGAAGTACCTTACTACGGTGTACGATGCCAACGCGGCCCCCACCTGTATCTCGAACCACCTCCACGGGCTGTGCAGCTCCCCCAGGTACTCCTCCACAAAGGTGAAGGCGGGCAGGCCGCCAGGCACCGCGCAGATGACGCCGCGGCCCTTGGGGTGCAGCCGGAAGTAGTTCCAGCCCACCTGGGGGCGACAGCGCGCAGCGGACACGGTGCTGTGACATGTGCTTTGAACTCTCTCGTCCCTTGTTCAGGGTCAAATGTGCAACGTAACGCGTTTCGCCGTCCCATCGGACTTCCCTTTGGGAGTCTGCAGGCAGACCGGGAAAGCGCTGTGACACGACCGCACAGTGACGGTGTCGTGGCTGTCTTTGTACTACATTCTTCCCCGCGTGCTAGCAGGCGTACGTGAACCTCACCACCTATCTCAATTGCTGTCCTCCCTTCACCGGCCCACCTGCTTCAGCCGGGCTACCACCGCCGTGGCGGCTGTGACGCAGGCCGCGTCCCCCCGCTGCCTGGCGCCCTCCACCACCCTGTCCATCACGCGCAGCAGGTTCCAGCCCTCCGCGCCCTGCGGAGCATGTGTGTCAGGCATGTGTTAGCAGTTTCACCACCCTGTGAGCGTGCATACGGTCTTGCGGTGTGCTCCGCATAGGCGCCGGAGGAGGTACTGGCACGTCACCACCGTGACCCTGTCCACGCTATGCAAGAGGTTCTAGCCCTCACTGCCCAAACTAGTCAGACTAATGGCCCATGTGTAAGCGTGTACCCAAACGCCCACCTTTGCTATAGCGGTGCACAGCACCTCCCGGTCGATCCAGTCGTTGATGGCGCCTGCCTCCGCCGGACCCGGCGGCGGCGGCGCCGGCGGTAGGCTCGCCAGCGGATCCACTTTAGCCGCCGCCGCCGCTCCGCCGCCTGCGCCGTTCGCTCCCGCCAGCCTCCTGTGCCGCCCCCGCCGCCGCCCCGCGTTGTAATAGGGCCGGCGCTCCTGCTCCTCACCTTCCTCCCCCTCGTCCCCATCCCCGTCCTCCCCTCCCCCGTCCTCCGCTGCGTCCCCGCTGGGGGTGCCCTCCCCCTCCCCGCCGCCGTCCTTGGAGCCGGACGGCTCAGGGGTAGGCGCCATCCCGCTCTCGTCCTTCTCTACACCGACACATCCAGGGCCTTCCCCTAGCCTCGCCTCCGGCTCCTCCTTTTTCGGCCCGGGGTCCAAACCC
>VFQN01008453.1_pt1 | contig 10423 bp, 4 predicted proteins | sample 3512371 | NCBI WGS metagenome assembly VFQN01 (sample SAMN10412370, study PRJNA504923) | tailings metagenome | isolation source: Replicate 2 from Balatoc abandoned mine | place: Philippines: Itogon, Benguet | collected 2017-08-28 | reverse complement strand
GAAGCGGATTCTGGCGCTCGCTCTGCTCTCGCTCGTTGTCTCGCCGTCCCTCGCCTCGGCCACCAGCTTCGCTATTCTGTTCGGCGAACAACCAAAGGACGACGATCCGCCGGTAACCATCAAAAACCCACTCTATGAGCCGGGCGGCAACTCGGGTCAAAATCCGCTGTACGAGGGAAAGTCGATCAGCATCCATCCGATCGATGCCTGGCCCGGAGCGCCCGCAACGCTCTCGCTGGCCATCGGCGACAGCCTGCCCGGCGATCTGCCCGCGGCGCCGGTGGTCGAGGTCTCGCTGTACGACGCCGCCAGCGGCGCGGCGATTCACGAGCTACCGGACGAGCTGAGCATCTGGATCGATATCGACTCACCGCCGGGAGCGAAGTACGCCTTTGGCACGCTCAACGAAGCGGCCGGCCTTTGGGAACAACTGTCCGTCATCGCCAAGGATGAAAACGGCTTGCTCTGCGGCAAGACAACCCACCTGAGCTACTTCTACATCGCACCCGTGCCCGAACCCAGCACCTGGGTGCTCACCATCTGCGGCGCGGCCGGCTTGGCGATCGCCGCCCGGCGCAGAAGATAGTCGCGCGCCACCCTTTCCTTGTTCTCAGTGCTTCCGTTCAGTGGATCTGGTGCGGGAGTTCTTGAAAGGCAGGGGAATACTTTCCCCTGGAACGAAACCGCCTGCCGATTCGGCGCTTACTCAATAAACCGCTTGAGCAGGATGCCGTCAGCCATGTTGTGGTCCTTGCCGCGTTCGAAAGCGACCGGAATCGAGCGATCGTAAATATAGAACGCCCGATGCCGTTTGATCTCGCCGGTGTCGGAGCCGAGTTCGCCCCAAAGCTGGTAGCCGTCAGGGTGCCTCGCAAGCGGCGGCATGATGCCGCCCGCGGCCTGCACTGGCCTCACCTCGAAATAGCCGACCGTAATCCACACCGCGTAGACATTACTGCGCGTGGTGAGAAGATTCTTAACGCGCTGCAGTGTGTTCACGCGGAAGTATGGATTGGCATCAGGATTGTCCGTGCTCTGCGTCGATAGATATCGGAACAGCGGTTCCGTTTCATTGGCTGAAGCGGGATCGAGCGGACGTAGGAACGTTACTTCTATCTCGTCGCGATCAATCTGATCATCCGTGCCAGGCAACTGGTACGACGCGCCACTCGCCGAGCGAAATGGATTGCCGAACCGGGTGGGGTAGCTTCCGGCAAGGAATGTTGCGATTCCCTGGCGGCTTTCCGAGACCTCCTGCCAAGTGGGAAAGTTATGAGCCGCCGTGGTGTTCATGACGCCATCCCAAATCGCCGAACCAGAACCTGCACCAAACTGATCGCTGGGAATGGTGTTGATGTTGATTTTTCCCGGTTCGCGGTACTGCGAGATGCGATTGAACGGCGGCAGCAATGACATCCGCAGTTCGGCATCATAGGGATCGGCTACTGCGAAGTTTGTCGGAGGAAGCTCCATTTCTGTGCCAACGAAGCGCGACGGCACGTGAACATAGTCCAGAATTCGATGCAGATTCCCGTGGATCGCCCAATGCGATGCTGGCGTTTCCCAAAGGTTTGGCAGGTGTCCGCGCCCAGTGGTCACTGGATAGGGGGCGTTCGGGAGCGGCTTGTAACTGACCGCCAGTTGCCAGGAGCGCATCTGCGGCACAAGCAACAGCTCCATCTCGTTGGCATACGGCCGATTGTTCCAGGGCAGCCAGACAAAGGGTGCCGCCTTCGTGGCGGTCGCCTTGGGAAGTCCCAAGTAGGACCGGCGATTGTTGGGCGGTTGAATCAGCGGGTCAGTGGAGACGAACGTCGTCGTGTTGTCTCCCGGCACACCATACGCCTTGTTCACGTAACCAAGGGAGTGTTGCAGGGCGCGATTAAAGTAGTGTTGCTGGCCCCCCACAAGTGGCATAAGGCCTGGGGTTGCGATCGTGTTGTTGGGTTGCGAGTACCAAAGCGGCGGATTTGTGACGTTGAAGATATCGCCGCGTTGGTACGACGCGAGCCCATTGGAGTAGAGCGCCGGCGGCGGCGAACCCGAAGCGGGCGGTGAAGTGGCGGCCCGTGGATCTGCTGGTGCGCTCGAGTCTACGACGCCATTGAACACCGTGCAGTCGATGCTCATCGAGTCAACCGTGAGGTACGGATTCGTATTCTGATCCCAGGGCTTGAGCGGATTTGCCAGCCGCTGCAAGTGAATCATCCGGAAGTTGGGCCGCGTGCCGTCCGGCGGCTGATTGGGCGCGGTAGCGCCGCCAAGGTAGGGATTCTTGGTGTCGAGCGGGATATCGAGGGGTGGTGCGTAGGTCTGTTCGCCCCCCGCCGTTGTCCCAGTAGTCGGAGGGTAAATAGGGTCATTGGGTTTAGGTTCGGAGATACTGGCCATCACGTTTGGGAAGGTCGACGGCGTGCCGGCCATAAGAGCTTCGGTGAGCGCGACCGCGACGGCGGGCTGAATCTCTGAAACCGCCGGCTCGGCGTACGGAGGCGGCGCATTGTTATTGAGAATCTGAACCTGCGAAACGCTAGGATCAGGATTCGGGCTCAAGATGATACGCCGATTGGCGGCGTTGGCCGTGTCGCCGGCTCCTTGTACCCTTGCGATGGGACTCACGAACTGTCGAGCGCCAAGATTGGTCAACCCCGGCAGACCTGCAGAACCCACAACCGCGTAGCGCCCGGGAAGAACAGGGGCAAGCGGATGCGCCGGGTCTGAGAAGTACCGAGGAGCTCCACCGAAATCGGTGATGCTCGTAGGGTCCGCAAAATAGACCGTCCGATCGACATCGGCATCGACGAACGGCACTGTCGGTGCCGGGGGCCCTGGGTCGTCCGGATCGGCTCCAATACTGGCGTTGGCCACAACGAGCATCCGCCAGACGGGCGAGGTATTAGATTGCAAGTCACGAGCATCAAGCTTTACGCCGCGGTAGGTCGGATTCGTATAAAGTTCCGCCGGCATCTCCACTGCGGCCGGCTGTCCATTGGTGATTGGATCAATTGATGATTGCGTCAGCCAGGGGTTGTAGAGCTCGATGAAGAACGGTGCGAACGGACGAAGTCGTTGATCGAAATCCTTGTCCTGACGATCCATCATTGCTTCGGTCGTAGTACCCGGCATCGTTTCGGTATCACCATAGAAGTTATCCACCGTAGCTTCATCGCCGGTGTCCTCTGTCCGCCGATCGTGATACGCCAGCGTTTCCGTGATCAACAGCTCGGGGCGCTCCATGCCCCATACGACCGCAGTCCCTGCCGGGGGAGCGACGGTCAAGTCGCCATTCGCCGTCCAGCCGTCGCGGAACGGATAGATGTTGAAATGGAACGGGGTCATGATTGAGTCGCGATCGCGGAAGTCAACGATGTTCACGGCCCACTGGGCAATGCCGCGAGCCGTTTCTTCCGCAGTGTTGTTCCCAGTATTCCCATCGAAGTCGATTTCTTCATTGCCCTTGAGGAGCATCATCAAGATGTACAGGTGCCGCGCGAAAAGCTGCCGGGCCATTTGGCGATCCGTCAATTCATCCGGGGTTCCATTCAGGTCAACATCTTGGGCAAACACATAGTTGGGGGCGTATGGCGCAGCGGTGAAAGTAACAGGCACGGACATCCCGGCCGCGAACCAGAAAGACGGCTCGTTTTCATCAGGTTCGTCGACGACGCCATCGCCATCGTCATCGCGACCATTGCCAAACGGTCGATTCAAATCGAGCTTGCGTCCGGCAATTACTTCGGGTGGCAGCATCTTGGGGATTTCCAACGCGATCGTTCCCGTAAATCCGCCCTGGGTCAACTTTTCAGTCAGCAGGTCGATAATGTTTGAGGACATCATGACGTTCGCCGCCCCGCCGAGTATTTCGCGTGTCGGCAGGCTCGACGTGACCGGCAAATCGAAGCTATCGGTGGTGACCATATTGCGGAGCACCGCGAGCGGCGGACCGCCACCGGCATTCACAAGTTGGCGGAGCCGATCTGGCAGACCGGAAGAATCGTTGTCATAGACCCTGAGGAGTCGCTCGAGCTCCACGGTCATGTATGGCGTGTCCAAAGGATTCGGCGTGGCTTCACCGGTCAATGGAGTTGCCGGAGTGGTTGTGACAAGGGTGCCCCGCTTGTCGCGCCGATTCAGGTTCATCTCATACGCGCTGTCGTCGCGATCAGCCAGCACGCCCATGTAGGGCATCATTGGATTGCCCGCCAGATCCAAGGCGACGAATCCCCGTCCCCAAAGATTCGGCGGTGTGCCGAACGACGAACGCCGATTGGCGTCGGTCGGGTCGGGATAAGTTGTTCGCATGAGGCCTGCAAAGCGATCGCCAAAGGCCGTCGCCCCCGGGTACGCACCAAATCTTTGTGTGCCGGCCGGCACGAATCCGGTCTGGCTGTTGTAGACCGGCTGATACGCCGTATCCCGTCCCCAGTCGTAGAGATTCACGTTCGGTTCGCTGTAGCGGGCGCCCAGTAGTTTGGAATACGCCACCAACTCAGAAGCGGTAATCGGCCCCGGCGGCGATGAAGGGAACGAGCGAAATAAGGGCAGCAAACTGATCTCGGCTGGACCATAACCTTGGCCGCGCGGCAGTTCCGGGCCGACCGTTGCGACACCCAGAAACTGGCTCGCTAACAAGTTGCTATTCGAAAACGCCTGAGGCGATACCCCCGCAGTCATGGAGTGATAGTACTGGTCAACGTGCGCGATGTTGCCGTGCGCGTTGACGTTCAAGCGGCCGTCAAGATCCAGGCACAGAATTGCCACGAGCGGTTTGTATGCGCGACCGTCCGGTGCAGTCCGAACGGGAAGACCGGCATCCACCCAGATACTCTCAGGAATTCCATCGCCATCATTGTCAACGTCGTACGGACCTGCGCTCAGATCAATTCTCGGGAATCGCGGATGATCGTCGTTCACGTTCCCCGCAGACTGTGGCCGCAGGGTGCTTTGACGTGTTACGAGTCGCCGAGCTTCAATGCCCTCCGCGCTGCCACTGAACTCAGTTTGGTACTTTTGCTGCAAGTAGAGGTAAGTATCGGGCCTGTGAAGCGAGGGGATAATTCCCGATGGAGTGTTGGGTGCGGGCATTACCAACGGTAGATGTGCCAGCAGCATGTTCTGAGTGTCGGGCGCGTCGTAGTCTTCGTCGGGCCCACCGATGCCCCCGAAGATCGGATAACCTGTGGGTGGGGTAATCGGCAGTATCGTTTGATCTGCGCTTTGGCCGTCCCAATATTTGGCGTTTGGCAGCAAGGCGTAAGGAATATCGATTGGGCCGCTGGGAAGGGGAATCGTCTGCGCCGCACTAATCAATGTCGGGGCGGTCGGATCGACGATGGTCGGATCTAGGCCAAAACCGGTGCCGTTAAATGGTCGGCCGTTGACGATAAAGCCAAGTGGCGGATCGTTCTGTAGGTCGACTCGTGAGATGTTCTCGAAAGCCATCACGCGAATTCGATACTGCCCGGGAGGCCCAAGGGGCCCAGGGGTGTAGCCCCAACCGAGAATGCGCGTGCTGCGCCCATCTGCCACGCCGCCAATCGCCGTCAACACGCAACCATTAAAGTAGCCGGGCGTTTGAAGCTGAGCTTGAATCAGCGGATAGGGAGGAGTCCGCGCTGTGGGAACGTCAATCCCCGGAAACGAAGTAAACTCGATGGGTTCCAGCGGCGAGAACGTTAAGTCATAGATCAAGTTTGTGGTAGAGTGGGCGACGACTGTGAGTGGAGTGGGCAGAGTGGGTGGTAATACATGCTGCCGATAAACGATCCCATCGTTACCGTACATGTCTTCGAGCAGGCCGTGCGGGCCGATCACACTCTGCGGATCATTCGTGCCGCGGATGCACTGGGCGAACACATTGTCCAGAAGCTGACTTGGATCGTCCCCCGTCTGTTCGTTCTTAATTGCATACCGGGTCGCGTCGTAGTGTCGGCTCGAAACCAACACGAACGTCACGGCCACCAGCGAGAACAGCATCAGCAGGCTGAGCACGACCAGCAGCAGCACGCCGCGCCGCGCGCGCAATCCCGCGCGACGCTGCGCCACCACTTCCAGCCCCAGCCCAAGCCCAGGGAATGCCTTCCCTGGGAATGCCGTGATTTGGTTCCGCTTGCACATCATCTTCTGTTCCTTCGGCTTGTTCGCCACCGGGCCGCCCCTTTGGCCCGGATAACACCGACTCGTTCGCTCACTTGCACGCAGAAACGGGGACAGTCCCATTTAGGCAGCCGCAAAATCGGGACAGTCCCCTGACGCTTACGGCACTTCCAGCGGCATTTGCTTCTCGTAGACGTTCACAATGTTGTCGAAGATCCAGGCCCGCGTGCTCGTATGTGGGATATTCCAGTCGGTGCCGGAAAGCGTGACTCTTTGCGAGGTTGCACCGCCGGAAGTGACAGGAGTTGCGGCCGACAGCACTCTGTACCAGCGATACTCATACGTGGAGACAACACTTGGCACCGTCGAAAGCGTGCGCCGCCCGCCAAGCATCAGCCACTGGCCGGGCCGAACAGAAACCGGCTTGTTTGTGAGCGGATGGTTCGGCAGATTTGCTAGGACTGCTTCACCGCCGCCTGGCATCGGCAGGACAGGAAATGGATTGAGTTGAACTACGTACTCACCGATCGCTTTGGGCGGTGTGTCGGTCGTTAGTTGTACTACTCGCTTATAGAAGACCGCGACTGACACGGTCACGTTTCCCATCTGTGCTAGTTTGGAGCCGTCGGAAACAACGGTCGCCAGCCACGTGTAGTTTCCTTCATTCATTCGGCGTGTGTTGCCGTTGAACCACTTGGGCGAAGGCGGAAAGTCCGAGTTCGTGGCATTCGGCTCTAGAATTTGGTCGAACGAACTGCGGAAGACGGAATCGAACACCGCGTTCTGTTGCGCCAGGTTGACGCCAGCGCCAAACGTAAACGGCACGATCCGCAGCATTGGTACCGGACGAAGCGGCGTTGGTTCGGCAGACAAATCCGCATTCGAATAGTAAGGAAAGTACGGGCCAAGATTCGATGAACCTGTGATCCCCAGAGGATCGATTGCATAAGCAATGTTGGTGACGAACGTGAAGTTGCCGTACGAGCTGCTTGTGGGGTCTTGCCCCTGAAATGGATTTGGGCGGTTAGCGTCGTACACGGGGTAGTAGCTGCCGCCGGAGTAGTAATTCCACCCTGCCGGATTCAAAAACCCGCGCACCTGCATGTCGCGGAACGCGGCCCGGCCGACCATCGACGCGTTGTCGAGCTTCGCCGCTTCGACAATCTCATGCCGGCCGGCCGGAATCAGCGCGGCCACGCCCAACAGCCCCACGGTCAGGACGAACATTGAGATCAGCACTTCCATCAGGCTGATGCCGCGGCGCGCACGGCGCTTCAAAAAGGAACTGCTCATCACCGACCTCCCTGGCTCTGTGTATCCCTAGTGAATTCGAGAGCCCCGAGGGTGGCCGGTGCGTTCTGGGTGCCGAATAGTGCGAGCTGGATCACGTGTGCTTGCGTTGATAACGGGTAAGTGCTCCCCCCAGGCCCTAATTGATACCCACCGCCATTCGTGTAATCCTGGATGTGCGGCGCCACCTCTGCTGTCTTCACTTGGCCCGACTGCCCAACGACGACCCAGAAATTCGCGGCCGGTGGCATGCGGTCGGTCGGCGTCGCAATTGGCGGCGGCGGACTTAGATTATGGAACACGAGGTCGCGACTGTCAGTGCTGCTGCGATTCGTCACATCGAACATCAGATCTCGCCGCCCCAGCAGCAGATAGGTTGGATCGGTAGCACGCACTAGCAGTCCCGCGTTGTTTGTCACCCACTCCACGCGCCCGCTGGGCGAGAAAATAATCTGCGGATCGAACAGCACCGTGGGCGCGGGGACGGAACTCCCGATGTTGACGGCGGTGTAGTCCGTCGTGTTGAACAACGTTGTCCCGGAACCCGAGATCGACAGATCGAACACGATGCCTTCGGGCAATTGCAGCGGAGGTGAGCTGGTGCGAACCGGTTGGCGATAGAATTGATAGGGAACGCCGTAGCGGTAGCCATCGGCGAAATCCAACGCGTCGTTATTCTCATCGATCAAAAACCAGTAGCCGTCGGTGTTGTTGCCGGGAGGGGCCGCTGCAATCCGTTGACCCAGCTTTGGATCGACTCCGGAAACTGACTGCGGCACGGAACGTAGTGTGTAGTAAACGCCGCGATAGTCGAGCCGGACTCGATCTCCGTAGCGAACCATGTTCTGCCACGAATCAGCGGCAGCAGTGAATCCGGTGATGCAGGGCCAGCACGGAATCGAGAAACTGCCGCCCATCGTATATGTGTTCGCGAAGACGCTGCCTTCGAGATCAAACTGCGTGGTGCTGACGGGGATGATTTTCCACGTGCCGTTCGCCTCCGTCGTGCCTTCGACGTCGGTGATGGTGACGAAAAGCGTATCGTCGAGTGGAAACGGGAGCGCTGGAGAGACGGTAATTCGAATTCCGCCACTGCCATTGTTCGCGGCGCCAGTAATCGTTCCGCTCAATTGATAGCGACCGATCGTCACCTTCGATTGCATCGTATCCCCCGAGTACGGCGGCGGGACTTCGACCTGCGCCATCTGCAAGGCAAACGGCTGGCCGTTGAATCGCTCGATCACCACGCCCACGGGCCGACCCGTCTGCACGGCCCGGGCCTTCGCCGCGCCCAGGAACGACGTGACGAGCCGGGTGGCTTCGCGCATCTGGCGGTTTTGCATCGCGGGGGCGATGATCGGAATGGCCGCTGCCGTGACCATCAGGATGATCAGCATCACGACGAGCAGTTCGAGCAGCGTAATCCCGCGCGCAGCGCGGCGCACGCGCGTTGCGCCGGTTGCCGCTCGAATTTGCTGTGCCGCCTGTCGCACCGTTTACCTCGTGCTGAGCTGATGGTTCGTGATGTTGTCGAGATGCGCGCCGTCAGGCTCGCCGGTACCAGGAGCTTCTTCGCCCATCAAGCCTCCAGAGCCACGCGGCTTACAAGGATTCAGCTTGATGCCGGAACCTCCGACGGGTGGGGCGGGTAAACCAGCGTATTCGAGACGCGGGTCGAACTCTGACACGATTCCATAGGCCCTGTCAGGGCCGGGCGAGTAGATGAACGGCACGAGTCCAAAATTCGGCGTATCTGTGTCTGTGTAGGCGGGGCTTGGGTAGACCGCACGAGAATCAAACGGATCTGGGTTCAGAATCGCTACGGAATCGGAGGTCTGCGGCGGGTTGCCGAGGAACGGCTCTGGTCGTCCGGCCGGCATCTCGCAAGTGAAGATCGCGGAACCGCCAAGCCCCGTGTGCTGATAGCCGGTGATTTGCCCCATGCGGTTGCCGTCGATGTGTTTTGAAGTCGAATCGATGACTGCCAGCACACCGCCAACGTAGCTGCCCGGTGTGGTTGAGAACTGCGCGCCATTGAACGTGACAGTCACCGAGGGGCCGGCCATGCTATTGACGGTCGGCCTCGTCACGCCGCGCACTTGAATTCCGCTCGTCAGCCCTGGCGCCCAGCGCAAGAACCGAATCGGCTGCCCCCAGGCGTCAATGAATTCGGGGAAGCCATCGTTGTCGACATCACCAACGTCCCTGGCGGTGAACGTGTCGCGGGAGTCTCCCTCTTGAGCGAGGCAGCCCATCACGATCATGTAGAGACATTCAGCGCTTTGAAAGTCGTCTTTGTTCGTGTCGTAAGCATAGTCATACCTCAACAAGGGATCTGCGGCATTCGTTGGCGAAGCTCCCGTTATGGCTGCCCATTTCGCTTGATACGCCAAATACGCGCTCGGCGGAGTCACCTTGCCATTGTTTGGTCTGTCCAGCGGCGCTACCGGCGGCTTGAGCACGTCGGACCAGCGATCCGGCATCTCCATCCGCATCAGGTCGCGCAGCACTTCCATGCGCATCCGGGCCATCAGTCTCGGGTCGGCCATCTCGGCGGCCGTGAACTGAATTGGCACGCGCCGCGTTTTGTATTCGTCGTAGCGCCGCATGATGATGTTGTTCAGCTTGGCAATCAGGGCCCGCGTGCGGTGGGCCTTGGCGGTTTCCTGCGACTGAAACATCGCGAACAACATCATGCTGGCCAGGATCCCGATGATCGAGATCGTGATCAGCAGCTCGACCAGCGTGAACCCGCGGCGCGATCGTAGTAAGCACCCTCCGTGTGCTGCAACCGACTCACGTTGGGCGTTCGACGAGCAATCGGCATTGTGGAAATGGTCGCTGCTGGCTATCCGACCCGGCGGTTCAGCGACGGCACACGGGGTGTGCCTGCTACTTTGCTGCGTGAACCCGCGGCGCGCAGCGCAAGCCCGATCCGGCGCGGGGCCGGCAGGAGCGAACGCAGGTGTCAGGCGCGCGTGGATCACGGGATGTCATCTCCGAGCCTGGCGGCCGACGAGAAGTTCGTGGCGTTGTC
>VFQN01008452.1_pt1 | contig 10423 bp, 10 predicted proteins | sample 3512371 | NCBI WGS metagenome assembly VFQN01 (sample SAMN10412370, study PRJNA504923) | tailings metagenome | isolation source: Replicate 2 from Balatoc abandoned mine | place: Philippines: Itogon, Benguet | collected 2017-08-28 | reverse complement strand
AAACTGCCTAGGAATTCTAATTTCGCTTACAATTTGGCCCCAAAAAATCCTAAGAACCGGCCTGGACGGCCGAAAAATCCGTAATATTGTGTAAGACCGGAACACTGGCCCCTGGCCTGCCTGTCCCCCTGCCACGTGCCCACGGCCATGGACGGAGCACACCAGCGACCGGCCAGTACCCCGGTAGCAGGGCAAATGGTTAGGCGTAATGGACTGGCCCTTACCTTGTACAGTGTTGCATATGCACGGTAGGGGCCGCCTGCTCCAGCCCCCTGGGAGATGCTGCCGCCCAGCACGCCGATGCGTAGTGCCTCGCCTGCACGTGCAGTAGCAGCAGTGACTAGTGAGTGACCCATGGGACGGCGCAGGACGGTCAACAAGGGGGCCAACGTGGAAGGCCAACCACCACCACCAACCACCACCGTGTGGCTCACGGCAGTAACAGTGCTATTTGAAAGACGCGTCTGGGGCGTAAACCATGATGTAGGCAGCGTGCCGGTCACAAGTTGCACCACGTGTTTAATGGAAACCTGCCGTTGAGCGGTCCCCCGTGCTGCACAAAGGATGCACGAGCGGGCTCGGAGCAGGCTTGCCTGCACGTGCCCTTTCAAGAGCATACCGCAAACGCGCTGCATGTCCAACATACGAAAGCCCAGAAAGCCGCTCGAAGAGCGGTATCATGAATTTGTAGCCATGGTGGTACGCAGGGCTTCGGCCATCGGACAGCCTGGGCGGCAAAGCTCCGGTCGCATCGCTGCTGATGCTTGTATTCCGAGATCTTACTACCCTGGATGCAACGGCGTAGTCCCAATAGAGCTGCGCGTATCGCTTCTGCTGCGCGGTAAGGCCCGTGGTGTTGAGGACCCCAGCATCGGTTAGAGTGAAAGCAGTTAGGCTAATGTAGAGTAGTAATATTGATTTTGTGTTTTGCATGCGGGCATGTGGGCGCCAGCTGCGATGTGCCGCGACCCTTGCGAGACAGTTAGTTGGCCAATACGCTGGGGTTTCACACGCTGGGAGTATACTAGACTCGAGTGATGAAATCTTAATTTCGCAAATAGGTTCTCCTTGTGGGTGATGCGGTCAAAGTGGTGGGCTGTGTCGGTAAACTCTGCATAAAGTACGCTTCTTGACGCGCCTGCTGCGTACCATATACAGCAGTTGTGATGATTAAGAATGCAGAACTGTCAGCGCTTCCGCGCTCGACCGAACCACTGAGTCACGAACTCACGATTTGCTTGAAGTTGGTTCCGGAGCGATGCACACCTCACTGGCCCTGCATGAACGAGGGGCCCGATAGTATATACCCTTAAGCTTGGTTCTTCTTGTGCCCCAGCATACAGTGAAGGACCAACCCGGAGCCAGAGTGGGCGGCTGGCAAAGCGCCAAAGCCCCTGCAAAGGGCATGCGTGTACAGCCCTTGTACGGCGCCTGCGTGTCAGGTTCGGCTCTGCCGTTTAGGCCAGGGCCGTCAAGCTGTGTCTAAACCAGCGCACCGTGGCCCCAGCGTACAGCAGTTGCATACGGGAGCGATAGTGCAGCATCTCATAGTCGACCACCGGTACACGACCGGCTACACCAGCTGACCCTAGCACCACCCTGCCGCGCACGCACTCCCCGTCCGCATGTCCTGTATTGTTCCGCGCAGCTACTGGCGTGGGACACACGTAGGACGACCAACAACAGCAGGCCGCTCTACGACTACCCACCCAGAAGCAGCGCCCTGATGCCTTGACAGGCATGCATCCTGCAATGTTAGCCACGCATTTTATGGTTTCAGCACTTGCGCGTGTTGGTGCCACACCGGCTCAAGAGGCCTGCCGGCGCTCGAGGCCGTCCCATTCCGGGGCGCCGTACAGGCCCCTTGCGTAAGCCCACCGCGCAAGAAAGTGTCACCCTGCATACCCCAATGCTAACACCGCGCGGCAGCCTCACAACTGCAGCGCCGCAGCATCCCCATGATTCCCTGCACGCGTGATCGCCCTCCGGCGACACGGTGGTTGCCGCTTTCTCTCTGACCTGCTCTGACCATGCTACCAACACGTCGTTGCCCACCCAATGGGCCGCTGTCCGCCCTCCACCACCACCCCATACCCTCGTCACCTGCCCCGGTCCCCGCCTTTCCAGCTCCGATTCGCCACCCGCACTGTCCTTCAATCCCCATCGACAGCGCTGCTGAAGCCCCCAGGCTCACAGGACAGGGGCCCAGACACCGGCACACCATTCCCTAACACTCATCTCCAGCCACCCAGGTTATGGTCCAGTGCCAACCGCTCCCCTGTTGCCAGACAGTGGCATGCCAGGCGTAGGAACGGAGCCCCGAGCCTCCTACCCTCTTCCTACCCAACCTCCCTGGCTGCCGCTGCGCACAATCTTGCGCCGGGTGTCCTTCACCAACCACGCGCCCGCACCACGGCCCGCGCCCTTGCACCTGCTGCATCCCCACCTCTCCCAGTGCTGCTGCTTTTGCTGCGGCCCTGCCCCCGCCGCCCAGCAGGCCCCGGGCTGCGGCTGCATTCCCTGCCAGCTGCCCCTCCAGAATGGCGAGAGCACCTGCGGCTGCGCCCCCGGCCGCGACTATGGTCAGCGCTTCGGCTGCAGCTGCAGCCTGAGTCCCGCCCCCTGCCCCGCCTCCGTCCCTGTCAGCCGCCCACCTGGCAGCAACTCCGCACGGCCCGCCTCCACGGCTCCGTCTCAGCTGAGAAGGCCTGCACGGCCCCTCACTGAGGGCCGCTGCCGGGCGTGAGGCAGCGGCGCCAGCGCATGGCCCCTTGGCCAAGGTGCTGCCCGGGGGCTGCGGAGGGGCCGAGAGGCGCTGCAGCCGGGGCCACAGCTTCATTCCCCAGCGAGAGCGCTTCCCGCCCCCCAGTCCGCCATGGCCCGTCGCACCCCGGGCGCCAGGTCGGGGTGGAAGGTCAGGCCGCGCAGCCGCAGCTCGCCGGGCTGCAGCAGCGGAGGGGCCAGGCGCGGGAGGCAGGCAGCCGTGCAGGTGGGCGGACGTGAGGCTGGCGGCAGGGAGTTGGGCGCTGCATGGCGCTGCTGCTGCCCGTTCCCCTGGACCAACCAGGATGCAACCAGCGCCCGTGCCGCCCCTCCCCTTTGACCACGCTGCTGCAAGCTGTCCCCGCCCGGCTGCTGCACCGCTGGTCCTTCCGCAGCAGGTGTTGATGGTGGCCCAGCCTCAGGCATGGTTCTGCTTGCCGCCAAGTCTCATCCTGCTGCATGGCGTCCTGATGCCACTGCTGCTGACGTGGGCTTAGGGCCTGCTGCACCTAGCGCTTCACTTGCCCCTGGCCTCGACCCTCCCAACGGCTATTTCCCTGCCCTGGCCCCTGGTCCTGCTCACCACCTGGTCCCCGCTGCTGTGGCACGCGTTACTCATCCTGCTGCTGTACTACCCCTGCTGCACCTTCTCCCCCTCCAGCTCGTGCCTCCCTACCGCATCACCTCTGCCCATCCCCGCTCATCCGCCTGTGCCTCGCCGCCTCCGCCTCCGGCCCCTCCCTGCGCACCCCCACCACGCCCCCTTCCAGCGGCACCAGCCGCACCCAGTCCCCCTCACCCAGCCGCAGCTCACGCAGCAGAGACTGCGTGCATACCAGACGCCACGCTGCCGGCCCCAGCCGCGCCAGCTGACTCCCGTAGTGCGTCACTGCGTGCCGCGGACCGGCATTGCCGGCTGCTGCTGCCTCCGCCGTGCCGCCAGGCTCCACTACAGCCCGCATCCTGACCAGCTGCTGGGTATACACCGGCATGTCCACGCACTCGGGCCACAGGGCAGCCACGGTGGGCCTGGCGGGGTGCAGGCAGCCGCTTCTGACACACACGATGGCGTTGGAGGTGCTGGTGTTGGTGGTGGAGGGACCTGCAGCCAACGGGTGCGGGGCATCGGGAGACGGGGCTGGGGACGCGCAAGGGCTGTGGGCCAAAGTGAAGGCAGCGGGGCGTCCGTCATCGATGCCGTGGGTGTCGGTCGTGGGCGCCACGCTTGCAGGGTCGGTAGGGGCCGCGGCAAGGCCCGGGACAGGCTGCTGCTGAGCCGGCGCGACGGCTGAGGTTGGGGCGTGCTCCGCCCATACACGGCCGTCCGGTGCCCTGCGCAGCTGCAGCACACCCTCGCCCCGCAACCCCAGTGCAGCCAGCACGCCGCCCGCCCGCGTGACATACCACCGCTTTCCTGTGATAGAGTAGTTGAGCTGCACGGTATGTGGCTCCGCTGCCAGCTGCCCGCCGCCCGCCTGCTGCGTGCCTGCCACCCCCGCCGCTGCTGCAGCTGCCGCCGCTGCCGACAGTGCTTTGGCAGCCGTGCGCGTGTGCAGGACTGCCGGTGCGCTTGCATCACGCTGTGCGTCTCCGGAAGAGCGTGCCGAGCGCTTGACGTCCTCTGCCAGCTGCGGCCACATGTCACGAGCTGCGGCCGCAAAGGGGTACAGGCTAGACCTGCGGAAGCGCACCTCGTGACACGGCTGCACGTCCGCACCTGGCGCTGCCGCACCGACGGGGCCCCTTCCGGCGCTATGGCACGGCTGCACACCTGCACCGTGTACTGGCGCGCTGGCGGGGCCCCCTCCGGCGCCGGCACCCCGATCCTGGCCCCGTGCCGACGCCTGCGCGCCCTCTTGCCCCTGCTGGCTGCACAGCGCCATCTGGGTTCCGGAGCTGCCAATCGCTGGGCCCAGCAGGCGGCGGCGCTTGAGCAGGGTGCCACCATATTCCGGGTCATCGGTGCCGCTGTCGCCCTCGGAGCTTAGGTCCTCATCGCCGTGCGCCACAGAGCGCGGGGCATCCAATGCAGACACCTGCTGCGGGCGCTTCAGCTGCTTCGTACGCTGGCGCTCCTGCTCCTCCTCTTCCTCGTCTCCCTCCTCTCCACCAGACGACTGCGTATTCAACCCGTCCCCTGACGTCTCCTCCTCCTGCCGGCGTAGCCGCCTCCGCTGCTGTTCTTGCCCGTGCCCCTGTTCCTTACCCTCCGTACCCATCCCCTTCCCTGAAGCTTCCGTCTCCTGCCGGTTTTGCCGCCTCCGCTGCTGCCCCTGCCCCTGCTCCTCCTGCCGCCACCTCTCCATCAGCAACCCGCCGCACGGCAGCCGCCGCAGCCCCACCGGCTCCGCTTCACCCACGCCCAACTCCCTCACCGCCACCGTCACTCCCGTCAGTCGACGCCTTGACCTGCCGTGCCGCACCAGCTTCACGGAGTGCGCACACAGCTGCTCCTGCTCCTCGCCAAGGTGTACATGTGCACGACCACACCGGGTATACACCATCACTTTCTGTGGTCCGCCGACGAGCAACCCCCTGCGCCGTGTCATGCTCGGCCAAAGGGCGGAAGCGCTTGCACGGCCAATCTCCACAGCCGACTTTATGTACAGTGCGCGCACAGCCTCCCCTCCAGAGGCACCAGCAGGCTGTCCGCTGCCGCTGCCAGGGGCCTCCCCTCCATCGCGCGTGCCCCCTTGCACACCCCTTCTCGACAGCCCGCCGTTAGCGCCCGCTGAGCCGCCAGCAATGCCCCTGCCTCCTGCAGGCGGCTGGCAGACCAATTGCTCGCCAAGTGAGCACCTCCACTTCACTGAGCCTTGCCTGGCGCTCACTGCGCACGGCTCAGGCCCACGATCTTCCAAATCGCCGCTGCCGGGGCTGCATGGCGCCCTTGCGACACGCGCCATGGTGCCCGGTCCTCCCGTTTCAGGCAATCCCCTGCTGCCACCCTCCTGCTCCTCGCCCTGCCGCCGCTGCCACGGCTCCAAAACTACACGCCCGCACGCCAGGCGGCGAAGCACCGCAAGCGCACCGTCGCTCACGCCCGCGCCCTTGGCGACCTTGGCCAGGCCCGTTATCCTCAGGCCGGAGCTTACGTGCCGGTTTAGCTTCACAGGATGACCCAGCAGCTCCTGCCCCTGCTGCCCCACGATACGCTGCTGGTCAGGGGCGGATGTATTGCCCCAAGCATAAAGCGTTATTTTCTGGTCTGCATCCAAGGCCAGCTCGTCCTCAATACCCGGCCAGAGGAGCTCGGCGTCGCGAAGAGGCACATACACACTGCGGCTGGTATACTGCACGCGCACTGCCTGCCCTTGCGGACTGCCAACGGGACCTGCGACGGCGCCCTCCGGCCCGCCCAGTTCTGGGGCCTGCCCCCCAGCACTTGTAGCCTTGTCCGCACCCTTGCCAGACAGGTTGCCGGTGGTGCCTGCTGCACCGGCAAGCCCCATGACGACTCCGGGCAGCGCATGAGCCGCTGCTCCTGCTGCCGCCAAAGGCTTCCCGCCGCTGCCCACATCCGCGGCCTCCGGTCCTGACGGCCTGCCTGCCGCTGGGGGCTCATCCCAGGCGCGTGTGGCCCCCCACACGCCCTGATTTGGCAGGCCGTAGCTGGAGTTCCCTAGGAGAGGAACGACGCCGCCGCCGGCGGGCTGTGTGCCGCCCCACCGCGCCTCACGTGGGCCCAGGGGTAAGCTCGCCCATGAAGGCTCTTGCACAACGGTGGCGCCGGCGCCGCGTAGAGCGCTTGGTGACGCCCTGTGCATGTCCGCACCCGCCCCGCTTCTTGCTGGCATCGCGTTGGGAGGGGCTCTGCGCAGCAGCCCCGTTGCCGCCGCAGCCTCTGCCACCTCCGCCTTGACAGGAACCAGCCGCTGGCCGTTCCCTGCCGCAACGCCGGTGCCCGCCAGCTGCTCAGGCGCCGCCACTCCGCGCTCCCTCAGCGGCACCCTGTCCCCACTCCCGTACCCCGCCTGCTTGTCATGCACCCCACCCGCACCCGTCGGCGCCCCCTGCTTGCCGCCTTCAGGCCACAGCTGGAACGGGTAGCCAGGATGGTGGGCGCGCGCCAGCCGGGCGTAGGCGCCTGAGGGGCCGCCACCGCCACCTCCTCCGCCGCCTCCAGCCTCGCGCAGTTTGCTGAGCCCGTGGACGGGCTGCTGAGGCACCTGAACCGTTGCTGCTGGTGGCATCGCGCTCTGTTCTGCAGCTGCAGCCGACACCCGAGCTTGGCCGGTAAAGAATTCCGTTGCCATGCCGCCGCCGGCAATGGGGGCGTGCATTGCAGGGCCTGTGGTCGGCGCCGGGTCCGCGCCGGTGCGCCGTGGTCCATTGCTGTGGCCATCGCGACGGGGTAGCTGCTCCTCACGCTGTACGTCGTGGGGCTGCGCTTGCGGCCGCGGTGCCAGAGAGCGCTGCGTGCCTCCGGCTGGCGGGTCCGAGGCAGCGGCAGCGGCGTTGGAAAGCGAGGCGGCTTGCGGAACGGCCCCAAACCGTGTGGGGCTGGGCACTGCGTAGGGAGGCAAGCAAAGGAAAGGCACCCACGGAAAAGTAAGCGACCGAGGTGTAGTAGTGTGATCTGGTTCAAGTCTGAGGCGGTTGGAGTGATGCCCTAAGGTTACAGTTAGGTGACAGACGACGGGGCTTAAGCGTCGATCTTCACACGAGGTCTAAGGACTTGCCATGGTTAGTTCTCTGGTACCGTATGTCCGCTACCGTAAGTGCACACAACGGCTGTCTGTACCAGGCGCATGCCGTAAGAATGGGCATGCCCTGTGCATAGACCATGCTCACCTGATCCAGCACTGTTGACTGCTAGGCGCTGTGCTGTTGACTGCTGGAAATCCGCCTCCTGTCCAGCAGTAGCGCCTGTTGATGTGGAGCAGACCTTGCGTGCCAGGCCAACAAGGTGCCCAGAGCCGTTCGCCTCAACAATTAATGTGTCTCCAGCTCTAGCTTGGCGATGGATTAACCACGGTTTCAGTCCCGCAACGGTGTAGCACTCCTTTCCCTCCAATGTCAGCTGCACCAGCCATAGCGAGAAGTCGCTGCCGTCGGTCAAGATGACAGTGATGGGCTGGCCTGTATCCACTGGAACGCGCTCCTGTCCAAAGACGGTCTCTAAAGTTGTAAGCCGGACGCGGCACCGTCCGTTCCTGAGCGTTTTGTCCTGGACCTCAGCCGCAAAGCCGTAGCTTCCCATCCCCTCTTAACTCACGCTAGTATGTACAGAGGACAACCATATACTTTAAGCTCAAGAGGATTATGTAGGCCGAGCTGGCTGTCGCAGCTACCTTTCTTGCGCGAAGCGTGCTGGCTTGCGTGCTGGCCTTTCCCGTGCAGTCATGACGGAACCCCGAGGGCAAGGAATTCAAAAACTGTTATCATGCGTGATTGTCAAGCCAAACAAACGTGCAGGCTGTCACGAGGTTTAGCTCCAGGCAGTCCTTGCGCAGCAGCCAGACATGGTCAGAACTAGGCCAGCCCACCCTGCCCCGACAGGACAGGCCCCAAGGCCCCTGGGCCAGTACACCCCACAAGCCTACATGGCAACGCGCCGTGGTTGGGCACCCTTATGGCTAGTTAACCAAATGGTATCAAATGGTACGATAACGCGTAACGGCCCTCCCCACGGAAATAGCACTGAGACACCTGTACCCTGTTCCACGCTCTGCTGGATGCAGCCACGCATATGCATACGACGCTGTCCTGATTGTCCACAGTCCTTAAAGTCTTCCCTGCCCAAGATCCTGTCCCCCCTAAATTGCCCTTAACCCGCCCTGCCTTGCAAAGCGCGCCTATGCTGCACGTCTGTGCCGCCCGCCTCGCCCCTTATCCCTGTCAGCCCTGATAGCTGCTGCCTGCCTGACCCACATCAGACTTGCATTGAAGCCGGCCAACGTCACCACTGCGACCAGGTACATCCATGTCCGCCGCAGCGCACGTCCGCACCAGCCATAGTATTTGCCACGTCGACTGCCGGTTGCACATCATCCACTAGTACTAGCTAAACACCCACATGGCCTGGCTCTCCTGTTGAACGTGCACACCGATAGTAGCACAGCCATAAGAGGGCAGGCTGTTATGCACCGCTGAACGCTTGGTGGTGGCATGCACAGCATCGCAGCTACAACGCCACCAGCGCCTTCCATCACTACATGTGTCTTTGGGCGCAGGTCTCGGCTCCACCCTACCGGTACCGTACGGCACGCACTGATGTACAACTACCGGTACGCCAACCAACGCAAAGTCCTGCTTTCACACTTGCAGGTCCTGTCCATGCCTCCGGGCGAGAACAGCAACACGATGAGTTGTATCCTTATGCGCCCCGAGGTCTCTCGCTCGCCGACTCACGTAACATGGGCGGCGCCATGTGCCTCGTCCGCCACAGGTCCGCCACAGGTCCCTAGTCCGCCACACCAGACGTCTCTACTCGCGCCCAAGCAGAGTCTACACAGCGCTTTCACCATGCTGCTACATGTTCGCGCGCTAGTTTGGCTGGCACCGGTAGGCCCAGGTGTGGCACGAACCCAGCATGTACACCGTTGCCCATAGCGGAATCCTGCGACCAATGCCCTCGGAAAACATGCATCCTGCAATGTGCCTGGCCACCAGACGGCCTGTGGACTAGCACTGGCAATCTACCACAGCAACGGCACCGGTATGTATGTGCCCACAGCTGTAGCACCACGGCAGCAGCACCATGGCGCCAACCGGACCCGTGCCTACTTTTATCTATTCTCCCTACGCGTGGCGCTGGCTACCGGTAACCGCACGATGCCCCACACCAGTACCCTCATCCGTCCGCTCACCGCTCTGCCCTCCAACTCCTCCTCACCTGCCTGCTGCTGCTCCACCCTCCTTTCGCACCCGCATCCCACCTCTCCCGTGCATCGCCCGCAACATACGTCTACTTGCAACAGCCTTGTCCCCAGCCTCCAGCCCCGAGCAAAGCGCCGTGCCACCTACAGGCTCATGCAGCGCCGCCGCAGGTCCGGTGCCTCACAAGGGCCAGGCAAATGGGCAAACGCGGCGCTCCGGGTTGCTAAGAGGCAGGAGCCCCCTTCCGAGCCCCTGCCACTTCCTGATCTCCATCAAAACTGCCGCTGCACCTGCATGGGTCGCCAAAACCATCGGCGTTCCTACTGCCTTCTGCCCGTAAATACGACCCTGGCCCAAGTCGGAACCAGCGCTCCGGCTCCTGCTCCTGCTGCACCCCTGCCCCGGCCGCCTTGCACGCCCCGGGCTACGGCCGCAGCTGCGACTGCGGCTGTCGCTTGCGCACTGACTGCCGGCTGTCCTACCGGTGCTGCAACTACGGCTTGGGCGCCTGGGGCGCAGGAAAAGGCTTGGGCTAGCGGCGGCGGCGGCGGTGGTGGTCGTGGCGGCAGAGGACATCGCACGCACGGCTGAGGCGTTGGCGCCTGACCCGGGTGCGGTGGGGCAGGATGCGTGCACTGCGCCGTGTCATCAGAGGGCAGGTGCGGTTGGGACGCCTTGCCGGTGTCGGGGCCTGCAGCTGCACCACCGCTGCCCCCGCCCTGTCCGTGGCCCTGCCCACGGCCGTGAAGCAGCTCCTCCAGCCCCAGCCCCTGGTCCTCTGCGACCTCCCACACCCCCGCCACCTCCCGCCACCAGGCCGCCCCGTAGTCCCGCAGCA
>VFQN01008451.1_pt1 | contig 10424 bp, 10 predicted proteins | sample 3512371 | NCBI WGS metagenome assembly VFQN01 (sample SAMN10412370, study PRJNA504923) | tailings metagenome | isolation source: Replicate 2 from Balatoc abandoned mine | place: Philippines: Itogon, Benguet | collected 2017-08-28 | reverse complement strand
AATGGGACTTCTTCACCAAGCAACCGGACCGATGATCTTAATGCCGTTGAACTTTATCCTAAGTTAATTGATTCTCCCTTTCATCATGGGGTCGGAGAATTTGGAGGTTTGCTTGCCATAAACCAACTCAACTATAAGACTCTCACCAAGTTTATTGGATTTTCTCCCTCCCGTCAGAAAGAGTACAGCGAAGGAAAAGAAGGAGCCTCGATTGATTGGACAAAGGTCGACTTCCAAAATCAGACCGTATATTTCTGGCATGCCCTACCAACCAAGTTGAATTATTCAGAGTTTATTGACAGGAGATTTCCTGGAGTCCGAGCCATTCTGTCGGAGAATACCCAGTTTTCTAAATCAATGTTACACAGCAATTATCACTATCATATCAAGATACCATCCTTTATCACAACGAAAGATATCTTAGTTGATTTCATGAAAGATGCCGTTAGTCTGATGGAAAAGTTAGAGAAAGGTTGCAAAAGATGCATGAAAACTTTGGAAACGATTATGGAAGTTTATTTCAACGTATGGATCAGAAGAAGGAAATTAGATTTAGTTTATACTGTTGACAATCCCTCGTGGCGATCGCATAGAGTCGTTCATAGCATTTAGAGAGGCGTTGAAGTCTCTGGTGTGCAAATATTCTAAATTTTAATTTTGTTGATCCTTGATACTCTCTTCTTTTGTTTGGCACTTAGTTTTCTTCTTTTAATGTTTCGAGCATATTGAGTAACGAGTAACCTTAGAGGTGACAAGCTGTTATTATTTATTTACAAATGAATGAGTTCTTTTCCCCAATAATTATTTGCTTTCTTTTTGTCTTTGTTGGAAAGTGAAGTAATTCGGATGAATTGGAGGTTGAACAGGGTCATGATATACATATTCTTCACCTTCAGTTAGCTGAAGAGGATAAGATTTATCAGCATCATAACCGTTTGTAATATCACCACATGCAACAAAAGGAACAATAACAGAGGATGGGCCAATTAACGGGACATCTTTTCCGTATTTATAATCCAATAAACTAGCAGACATTGAAGGAACATAGCCCTCTGGTGGTGAATATTTCCGACAAACAATAAAACTCTCTATACTCGAATTTCGACTACTTTTCGGCTTTGCTACAGTAACTTCTTCAAAAAAACATCGCATTTGAGAGTAAAGCAGTGAAATATCACGCCCTCGAAAGATTTTGGCAACAAATGTCCCTTGAGGCTTCAAGATATGAGTGGTGATGTTTAGGGCAGCGAGAAGCAGTTGTGCTTGCATATACTCATCGATGTCATGTAAACCTGTGACATCAGGTGCACCATCACTAACTACTAAATCGGCCATATCATCATCGAAATAATGAATAATGGCTTCTGCTGTGGCAGAACTTGTGATATCACCAACCAGACAATGTACACCTGGAATTGGTGTCATTTCCTGTAAATCCACAGCAATAATTCGTGGCTTCTCATTATTTTCTTCTTTAAATTGCTGTGGATAAAGTTTATTCGCCAAAACTTGAGACCATGATCCAGGCGCAGCACATAAATCCACCACTTTATTCACATTCTCAAATAAATTAAATTCTTCATCAATCTGTAAAAGTTTGAATGCTGATCTTGCTCGATAACCAACTTCTTTAGCTTTGCGATAATAAATATCTCGCTTATCTTTACTACTTTTCCCCATTGGCTTCAAAGGAAGAACAAAACAACCAAACAAAAACCAGTCAAATAAGGACTTTTTCTTATTTTACATTATACTAGGAAAGGACAGGTGTGTGTGTGTGTTCTCTTAACTTTTCAATACTTTTAAACGAGGATCATTAGAAAGTTTCATATCTAATTCAGCAAATTTACGTAAAGCAGCTTCTTCATGTGCAGCAAGACGTTGTTCCAAAATTTGAATACGAAACATTGCTTCAGTACAATATTTTTCATATTCTTCGGTTGAGAAATCACCATCACGTTGTTGACGTTGAAAACTTTCTTGTTTCTTTCCTAATTGAGCATTCTCTTCATGTAATTTACTTTGAATAATATTTGCCCTTTCTACTAATCGAGCCTTTAATGCATCTAAACATGCTTGACGAATAGATAAAGCATCTTCTCTTGTGAGTTGCGTAGGATCGGAGACATTTTTCAGGAAAGGTGTGAGATAATCTGTACCCTTTGATTCGGATGAATAGCTTGCATCACGTAAATTTTGAATGGATCCTAATTTTGAATCAACTGTATCTAAAGCTTTATCAAATACTGTCTTCTCTGACTCTACTCTGATCTCACCCTCTAACCGAGTTTCGACCAGCTTATCATGTTGTTGATAACTTGACTTAATCGACGAAAAACATTCTCTTTCTAACGCTGCTGCTTCTTGTAATGCATCAACGTCATCATCCAAACCAATTTCTTGAGATATGGCGAGTTCCGATAAGGCAGGGATTGAAGGACCACGTGTGTGCAAGAAAGTTCGAATTTTACCAGTAATTTGAGATTTTCCAAAATGATAGTAGAATACTGCCTTTCCTTCTCTGACATAAAAAACACGTTTAGCAATATTCTCACCAGTTAAATTCATATTATTTGCATTTGGGTTTGAAGGGTTTCCTCCTCCTCCACCACCACCCGTAGCTCCTAAAAGACTAGTACCTCCTGCTCCACCCGAAGCACCACCTGTCCCATTTGTACTAAAACTATTCCCTTGTTGCATCATTGACAGCTTCTTCTCTAAAGGATTCGCATAACCAATTGGTAATTTTTCTTCTTTAGCAGTGATTTCAGGATTTTTCTCAAAATGTTGTGTCATGCGAATTATATGAAGATCAGTAGATAAATCATTCATGGAAGGTAATATAAATTGACGACCTGTTAATGAACCACGATCAGCTGATAATAAAACTGATCGAAACGTCATTAAATCAGTTCTTCCTTCAAAATATTCTGTAATTGATTCACCAATAACTTCTTCTCGTCTTGCTAAACGATCTAAACGACCATTCACATAATAATCAATTTCAATACGTTTACCTGGATATTCTGTCCATTTCTTCACATCACCACGTGATCCAGGTGAAAAAAATTCAACAAAACGACGATTATTATCTAAATAATATCGAATTCGTTTATACATACGATCAATACGATTCTCAAACCATTCATGAATTTCTTTCACAATCGTACATGCGGCATCGAGGTAATTCGTAATTCTCATGACCATTGCTTGTCTATGCATTCCTTTTGCATAAAAATCAACTTTTGAACAATAATATTTAATCGTTCGTTTTCCTGATGGTGGGAATTGTAAGAGATATTGTTGACGAGTAATATTGAGTGGTAACGACCAACGAGCCGATGCATCAAAGAAACGAACATTCTCTTCTTTAGCGGTTGCCTTTCCTTCCGCCTCTGTGCGAGTATTTTCGTTCATCAAATCATTTTCATTATTTTCATCATCCTGTCCTTCGTTTGAGGAAGGTTTTGTTTTATCGAGGAACAATGCCTCCCATCCATCTTTATTGACGGGGAAATTATAATCCAACTATTGGAAAAAATGTTACTCATGAGAGGCTCATTCCACCCTTTAAAATCTTACCTCATGGACTTTGGATTCTAATTTTGTATTAATCCAAAAATTCATATGATTCCAAATCGCTTCAATTCCTAAGTAAGGACTATTCTTCACTGTGTAAACTCTTCCAGTAGATGCTTCCACGAAAATATGCTCCTTGATTTCACGTCTCCCTGCTCGAACTAAAACCCATGCATGAACACGATTTTCTTTTTCACTTCGGTTACGTTCTTCTTCCATCATTTTTGTTTCATCTAATGGTGGATCTTGAATCCATAATTGGAAAGTGTCAATGGCGGCTAATCGTTTCTTTTCTGTTAATTCCGCTATAAATTTACTACTTTTGACAGAATTATCCGGTGGAATATAACTTCCTGTAGTACCATCCGAATTATCATTGGCGGTAGCAGTTGCTGCGGCAGCAGAGGAGGAATTAGAGTTTTCTGGTGCCTTCACCTTGGAAGTCTCTGTAGTGTCCATAATCATCGGACATTGGGTAAATGATTGATCCTTCATGGTAATATACTTTGGTGCATATCCATGAACAACATATGCATCATAGCCGGCTCCAAGTAAGAAAGAACAGAGAAGATTCGACAAATCAAAGGCATCACCAGTATGTTGCTCAAGAACAGACAACGGGGAAAACAAGTACTTAGGTGGTTCATTTGGTGGATCTAATGGCTCATAGAGACTGTAACCAGCTAAAAATGATGCACATTCATATAAATCATAGACCTCTGGGACCGGGATCAAAGTTGGACGTAAAGTAGAACAAACACATTTGCTCACTCCAAATTCATTCTCTGCAACCATGAACGGCACCGTTCGCTTCTTATAAATATTCATGTATTGATCAGTGAAGGAGTTAATGTATTCAAGACATAACTCTTCTTTAGTTGTGTTGGTTTTATAAGAAACTGGCGATGTGTCATATTTGGTTTTATAGAGATCTTGCTGTCGCTGTAGCTTTGTATTTAGATGACCCTCCGCAGTAAAAATAAAGGCAGACTTCATTGCTAACTGTTTCTTTTCAAAATGAAACTGCTTCGCTTTTAAAATACTCGAATATTCAAATTATCTTAAATTGAATGTTTTCATTATCGTTTTCATATTTACAAAAAACTGCTATAAATCGATCGTTTTTTCATTTTTTTCAATTTTTTCATCTATTTCAACATTCATCCAGAAACAATGTTGACAGGAGATTCATTGGATTACTTTGAACGTCGAATTCATCGTTTAGAGAGTATTTGTCTACACGGTGGTCAGATATCCTCTTCATCTGGCGAAAATATCTCAAAGCGTTTCAAAGAAGTTGAAAGTAAGTTCAACGAAATTCAATCCAAGGTTCCAGAACTGCAAGTGATAATTGAGAAACTGAAGAGTATTGCACCGATATTAGATGTTAAGAAAAGATCTATCGCTGATACTTCCGTGAAAATCGATGCTCTTTCTTTGCAAAGACATGAAATAGAGGAACAATTAGCGTCTCTCCAAGCTGTTCAAAGTCTGAAACATGTGATCAACAAAGAAAATTTTGCTGGTAAGAATGATTAGAAAGTTAGTCAATGTATCTTAACTATTTGATAGATGCGGATGTTCTAAAAGAAAGGCTAGAAAAAATAGATTTGCTTGTTCAGTCTCTAAGACCTCAAGTTGATAGTCAAATGAAGGAAATAGATGATTTAATTGATATTTACGAGCAAGGGGTAAGGTTCTAAAATGTATTTAATTTCTTTATACTTACATTTTATCAGATGATATTTATTCGCAGCGTTTGTGATAGTTGGCACATTCGTTTATCAAGTCCATGAGAGTAACTCTACAAATTAACAACTTAGATTTAAATGCATGTGTAATGTTGTAAATACTTTTTCTCCTTTGTTCTTTTCCTTTGCTATAAATTACAATCAAGAAGTCATTATTGGAGAAGCGCTTTTTCCTTGATACCTGCTTTTCGAGAAGAAATGAAACTTGAAGAATGAAGTCAAAGCTTTGCAAGATTCTTCTCATCGTCATCACCTTATATCAAACGATTCATGCCTTCCATTTCTCACCAATCTGTCTAAAAACATCGTTACCTGCTAGAATTCGACTTGAAGCTCTTCCAGAGTCTGCAAACATAATAGAAGCCTCCATTCATCAGAATGACGTAATTCTGGCGAATTGGAATCATTTTTTCGATTACCTCAATATCTATAGTCTTTTCGATCTTGTTCCTGGGAAGCAAGATAATTTCATTAATCAAATATATGATCCTTCTAAATTTCAACCTGTTTGTCCAGCCTCGGATGCTGTTTATCAAGTGACAAAGGCTGTTTCTAACAATCTTATTGGACAGGAGAATGTTGCCGAATATGGACCATTAATTGCAAGTGTGCTTCTTCGAGCAAGATTAGAGCTATGTGTAGTAGAGTCGTTTATTTATGAAGCCGTAATACCTTTCATACAACAACGAGGTTTATCATGGGTAAGATCTCAGTTCTGTCGAATCATCGACTCTTGCTAACCTATTCTATGGATTAGGTATTGCCTTTGCATGAAACCTTTGAGACCTTCTTAACTGGAACAGTGTTTGCGATCGCAATCAATATTGTCTTACTAGGAAGTACGAAGATTCTATCTATTCTTCTCCTGTATTTGGATACTCTCATTGGATTTCCTATTCGAATTGTGACAAAAGTTTTGCAAAAGTTATTGAAGAGTAAAGATAAGGGTGGGAAATCAATCGATGCGACTGACGTAATAGGTTTCATCGGAGAATCGATCGGATGGATAAGACGTTTATTAGAGAATTTCGATTCTTTTGTTGGAACGAAACTAGCTTTTGGAACAACTTTATATATACTATTTAAATTTTTACATTTGAAGCTCTTTAATCACTTTCCTTAACGATAATAATTCCCAATAGATAGATTTCCTGGATGTTGGAGAAAATATCAACTTCGTAGCATTGAAAATAGCCAATGAAAAGTGGACACAATGCAGTTATAATTATTACGTCGACATAGAGAGATCTATTTAATTCTGTTTGTCCTTATTAACTTGACATTATAATGTATATAAATCAATAATTTTAAAAATCTTTAAAAAGAAAGGCATAAATAGATCGTACAAATAATATTAATCTTTTCGAAAAAAAAAAAAGAAAGAAAATAAAGATCTAACAGCATCATTCCAGCATTCAATCATTCAAAAGATCACACCCCCTCTCATGTGACGTAAATATGGTAAGAAAATTTAGTGAATTGCTTATCTGGCCCAGCTGAGGAGCAGGTCCACTTTCAAACCATCACTAACTGCCATCTCAGCAAACAAGACAACGAAGAACGAAGAATAGCTCTCTTTGCTAGCCAATAACACCACAATCCACAATAAATACTGAACAATGTTAGGGGAGTCACTCACACCATATCGCAAGGAAGAAGAAGCCGGCAAGAACGAACCAGAGAAAGTGATCTCTTTCAAAGATAGTGCTTATGAAATCTTCTTTACAAGTTGGTTAAATGTTCTTCTTGCATGTGTACCCATTGCCATTATCTGTTATATTGGTGGTTGGTCTTCTGTAGCAACTTTTGTCTTTTCTTTACTTGCACTTGCACCTCTAGCCGAGCGATTAGGTTTTGTTACCGAGCAACTCGCATTACATACCAATGAAACCATTGGTGGTTTATTAAACGCCACCTTCGGTAATGCAACCGAATTAATTGTATCCATCGCTGCTTTAGCCAAAGGATTATATAAATTAGTTCAATTATCATTACTAGGAAGTATTTTATCGAATATGCTTCTTGTATTAGGTACAGCATTCTTCTGTGGTGGATTACAATTTGAAACACAATTTTATAATAAAGTATCATCACAAGTTAATTCAACATTATTAATGTTAAGTGTCATGGGAATATTATTCCCTACTGCATTATATCAAAGTGGTAAATGTTCTAAATTAGGTGAATTAGGTTTATCACGTGGTACTTCATTAATTTTATTTGTTCTTTATTTTGGATTTATTTATTTTCAAGTAAGAATGCCTATTCTCTTTTTCATGATCTTTTCTTATTTTCTCTCTTTTCCTTTTGTTAGTTGTTCTCTCATAAAAGTATCTATGATGCTCCAAGTGCTAAATCTATTAGAAATAGTCAAGCTAACAATGACGTTGAATCATCTACCATCTCAGCCTTACACGAAAATGGAACAACAACTCAAAAACCATTCGAAACACAATCTGCTGCTCAAGAGGATGATGAAGAGGAGGAAGAAGATGTTCTTGGCTTTAACAATGCTTTGATATGGCTCGCTGTCATCACGGCGTTGATTGCTGTGTTGTCTGAAGCTATCTCTGACTCGATCCAAGATGCTGCTAATGATGCTGGTGTATCTGGAATCTTCTTAGCTGCCATTCTTTTACCAATTGTTGGAAATGCTGCAGAGCACGCTGGTAAGCAGTTGTCATCACTTCTCTCTCTTCTTCTATGTTTTTTTTTAACCCGTTTCCTTCTCTTTCTTAGGTGCTGTGATGTTTGCATGGAAGGGTAAAGTCGACCTTGCTCTTGGTGTTGCAATTGGTTCGAGTACTCAGATCGCTCTCTGTGTTTTGCCCTTCCTCGTTATCTTAGGATGGATGATGGGCGAGGACTTAGACTTAAACTTCGGATCCTATGAATCAACTTGTGTATTACTCACTGTCATCTCTGTCACCTTTGCTATTAAGGATGGTAGTTCCAACTGGTTGGTTGGTTTGACTTTGATTGCCGCTTACTTAATCATTAGTATCGGATTCTGGACACACTCCAATGATCCATTAGACTCCTCTGAATAAAGCCTTTGTTTGGAGCATTGCAACACTGGATAATTACATTAGATGGAAGAATTAAGATCGATAAGAGGAAGGAAACAAGGAAGAGATGTAGAGAACAAAATGGATAGAGAGAGATGTATAAGTTATTCTGTTGATATCTTATGATTCGTTGTTGGTTTGATGTCAGGAAATTTTCTTTCTTCTTTCATGGTTAATTATTGATTTATTAATTCATTTGTAGACTCGATACTTTCTCTTTCTCTTTCTTTCTCGTCCTTTCTCTTCTTCTTTTCGAATACATCATAAGATAGGTTTGATAGGATAGGAATACATTAAGAAGTGTCATTAAGTCTCTTTTCCCTTCAATTGAGTTTCTCGATCATTTCGTGCAGTGTTTCAACCCTCTTCTTCCCTCTTTTCACTCCCCTCTCTCAATCCTCTCTCTTCTCATTATTTTGGTTTTACTTATAGTTGCTTTTGTTTTGTTTTGTTTCTATTTGTGTTTTTCTTTCTCTTTCATTTGGTATGATTGCTTGATGTTTGCTTATTAGAGTATTTGAAGGTTGTTGCTAGTCAAAAATAAAAATTTTGTCGTATATAAAACATATACATTTTAAAAGTAAATTAATGTACCTTACAAATATTAGTCAAAGGGAAACTACTTTACAATGGGAAGATTGAGAATGTTAAAACAGATATCATAAATACATATGAAAGGCGATTTAGTCGTCGCAAAAGCTGATTAGAGAGCGGTTTCTCTTGATTTATTATTTCCCAATTATTGAGAAAACATCAACCGTGAGAGCCACTTGACTGAAATCGAATATAATTTCAGAGAGAAAAAAAAAGAAGGATATAAGGAGCATTGTTTGTTGGTTTGGTTTCTATTAATAGTAATTGATCTTTTTCTTGAGTTAGTTTCTTTTCTTTATAAAATAGTCAGATCAGATCATTCTATGACCGTCTTTCTCTTCTTGCTTACATTACGTCTCCTCGTTTGGTTTACTTTCTTGACTTTCTAAATCCCTTTGATCTTTTTCATTCTTTTCCGAGGAATCTATTAAAGGTAGCTCTAGACCTGCATTCGTCGTTCTGCTTGCTCGATGAGAAGTACTTCCAACCAAGCTGATGAACAACAAACCAACCTATCTTTTCTCGAATAGAAAACCAATCATTGCTTTCCTCCTCAACTGAAACAAAACTTTGAACTTCCTCATCGGAAAGACGAATTTTACAGTCTTTTTTACCCTTAAAATCACATGAAGATTTGTAATGATCATATATGTTCATCGTGGTTCTAAAATAATCACTCATCGTAAGTCCAGAGCCACAGCCATGTTTTTCCCATTCATGCTCCCACAATTCCTCATTCGTTTGATCACCACAAGCATTCCAATACTTTCCCATTGAGTCTAATGTATCAGGCTCTAATTGATCTACACTAAATGGATTTTTATAACATTCTTTACAATCAGGATTGGGCCAAAGTCCATGAATTTGAACTTCATTTCTTTTACACCAATTCTGTAAACTGAAAGTCCAATCTTGAATCGGAACCTTATCGAAACATTGACGATCTTCAGCTTGAACACAGATTGCAAATAACAGACAAGAAAGAATGAGAGTTCTAAGAATGAACATTATTTCCCTTTCTTTTTATATGTAGTTGGGCTTTCCTCACTTGATTTTATGAGAGAGTTTTCTTGAAGATGACTTAGAGCACCACTCTTGGACGTAAATTAACTTATTTATTCGAAATTTATTGTGCGTTTTGGTAATCTATCAATTCTATAGTTCATAGTTAGAATATAGACTCTAGAGTTTGAGTTTGAGATATCCTAATTAGTTTCTTTTCCTCCGCTTAGTTAGAAGGATGATTAGAAGAAGTATTATATTATATTCTTTTACAAAAAGGAGATTGCCGCAAAAAAAGGATGAGCTCTTACGAAAGAAACGAAGAAGAAATCCTCTCAACTATTTAAATAGTTGAGAGGAATCAGCTTTTCTGATTTTGTGATAATTTTATTTACAAATTGCTTGATTAATTTGCTTTCTTCCTTCCTCT
>VFQN01008450.1_pt1 | contig 10424 bp, 20 predicted proteins | sample 3512371 | NCBI WGS metagenome assembly VFQN01 (sample SAMN10412370, study PRJNA504923) | tailings metagenome | isolation source: Replicate 2 from Balatoc abandoned mine | place: Philippines: Itogon, Benguet | collected 2017-08-28 | reverse complement strand
TGCAGGAAAGTCTATCCAGCATATAAGGATGTTATCATAACGTGTTCCTGGCGTCTATCGGGCTGGTTTGTTGCACTTTCTACAGGCCGGGATTCGCGCCATGCTGTCGACGACCTCGTTCGTTTTGCTTCGGGTGGGCCCCGATGTGCTCCAAAGCGCACTGGTATACTCAGTGATGATTGTTGTGCAGACCATCTCCGTCATTGGCGGCCTAGGGCGAGACATGCACGCGGGATGCCAAGCCTGCGGAGCGCCTGATGAGCGATTGATGACCCAGGGGCCTTAGTCCAGGCCATAGGCTAATAATAAGGGCCTTGGGTGTAAGGGGGAGCGGTTCTACGACTGTTCTCAAACCCCTGGCCCAAGGCTGGGGAAGTAGTACCCGCTTGACTGACGCCCTGCATCTGTGACGGCATTGACTGCTCTGCGACGAGCACACCACCCAACTGGGTTCCATACTCACTTGTCAGGGCAGGTCAGGGTGAGACCAAGCGCTTTCGACCTTGTCCAACAGGGTTAAGCCTTACCGGTAGCTACCTAAGCCTGTGTGAGCAGGTGTGAGTGGGTCGGTGGGACACGGTTCATGCACACAGAATGCTAGAACGCCACTGAAGAGATGCGTGGCATAGTTTGGCAACACCGTGCCTATTGGCGGCGTGCGCCATGCGACACTGAATTGAGGACGTGGGACTGTGTGGGACAGGGGAGACGGCAGTGCAGGGGGCGCTGCCAGACGTTTCGTACGTGCTTAGTAGTTACAGCGTGCCAAGCCGGGGCGCGTGAGTACCACTTGTGACCTCAGAATATTTCTGCCCGTACAACGGTACGTTGACAGTACGACCGCCACCGCACGTTGATTCCAGTGTAAATACATGTACACCTTGCACCTCCCAGGTCGCAAGCAAGCAAAATAATGTATAGAAACAGGTCCGCCGTCGCTTGACAACGACAACCAGGGACATCACGGTACGATAGCAAAGTTATATAAGGGTAACACGCAACACGGTTTCACTCCTCGACACAATCAAGCAAAGAGGCCACAGGGATCCAGCTGTGGGAACCCCTGAAAAGCTGTGCATTATTAGCCTAATACGACAAGGCGCCTCTTGCTGCTGACGCATGCATGCAATATGGGCAGCTGCCCTGCAGCACGCTACGCCCACATGCAACTGATGCATACAAGCACATAAGAGGATGGCGAAAATTGGCTTCAAGCACCCGCGCAGAAAACGATGTTTACTCATATACACGAAGAACCTCACACGAACACAGGTCACGGACAAAACACATGCACCCAAACACGAAAAAGGCACGAATTGTTTGGCCGCGAGAACAAATAGTAGCAGACAAAATGTGCGTTCATGACTGTACACCTTCTTCTCAGCTGAAAGCCTTACGAGCATCGCAGCCTCACAAACATGAATGGAACACTGTTGATCGACCCAAGGGGCCTAACCCCACGCCGCTCACAGCTTCGACACAACCACAGGGGCCTCTACCGGCGTCCCCGACCCAGCACCAGCACCCCGCCCGCCGGATTTAGCCCACTGCCCGTGCGCCTTCCTCCCCCGGACCGCCTTCTGCCTCCCGGGTCCCTTGCGCTCCCCCTCTTGCTTCTGCTGCTGCTGCTGCTGCTGCTTGGCCACGGCTTGCATTACCGCCTTGGCCGCCACCAGCCCTGACTCGTACGCACCGTGCGCCGTACCGTAGTACTGCCGGCTGGCGGCCTCGCCCGCGAAGAACAGCTTGTCGTACAGGGGCCGCTGTACGGCCTCGAACGCGGCGCTGGTCATGCCGGCGGGGATGTACGTGTACGACATCCTGCAATTGGGGAGAGAGAGACATACAAAATTACACTTTGGGGGGTGTGCTTACGTAGGGGTCCTTGTGCCAACCAGCTGCGGCGTGAGCGACACGCAGCCACTTCGAGACGACGCCCTGCCTCCGCCGTCATCTGACCCGGCTTATCGCAGCCCACAAGTTGCTGTTCACTGCTGATCCGTCCCAACCTGGCCCCCGGGTCGTTCATCCTCCGCGCCAACCTAGGCAAACCACAACAACAGTCAGTGCACCGGACCAACGCACCACCTAGTCGACGCAAAGCCAATCTTTGCAAATCCACGCCCTAGCTAGCGCGGATACTCCTACGTGCACGGCTTTTCTGGCCCCCCTTCGCAGTTTGCACCACCCACTCGACATCCCCTCCTACCCCTTCCCACACCCCCCAACCTCCCTAGGTTCAGGTAACAGTCACACACCTGCCCTGCCCTCACCTGGCCCACGGGTCGCTCCCCCAGCGCGTCACCGCCGCCTCCACCGGCCGCCGTACGGCGCCTCTGCCGTACATGCCCCGCAGCGCCGCCAGCGCCGCCTCCACCGTCTGCTCGTCCGACGCGCCCTCCAGCTCCGCCGCCGCCGCGCCCAGGTTGAAGCCCACCAGGATGGGCGCGCCGCACACCTGCCGTACAGGTGGTCATGCAGCAGGAGCAGGGCAAAGCAGCAGTGTGAACACTTTTGGGAATGGCCGAAAAGCAACCCCCCGCCACCCTGTGTACTAACCGCCCCCGTACGAGCAGCACACCTGCGGCCGACTGCAAGCCCCGCAACAGGAGCTGTGCTCCACTGCAATGAGTCGTATCTAGTACGTTCCAGCCACCGTTGCATGCCAGCCTATGCCAGCCCATGCCAGCCTAAGCCGCCCCGCCCCACCTTCTGTTGGCTTTGCCAGCCTGCCGCGCCCTGCGGGTGCCAGCCAACCCGAGCCCAGCCCATATCCGCTAGGATTCGTCACGACTTCGCATCACCAGTCCCCAGAATGGTCACCCTACAGGACTCAAATCATGTGCACACACCGCGTCTCGCCCCACCTTGTGCAGGTTGAGCCAGTAGCTCCACGCGCCCCGCTCGTGCGGCGCGGGAATGCGGTACAGGAAGGTGCGGTCGTCCCAGAACACGCAGTCGAACAGCAGCACAACCTGCGTGGGTTAGGATGACGTTTGTTGGTGTACCGGTACCCAGGACACGCGGAACAGCAGCAGCACAACCTGCATGGAATACAGTGTACCGCATGTGTGGGGGCGTCCCCTCGTGTACCGGCACCAAGTTACCGCCATGGGGTACGGTATGTCGTTGGAGTCTTGGAGGCGACCGGGTCAAAGATTGTGCATAGCGAGCCTACTTCAGCACTGGTCCCACAAGCTGCCCCTGTGCTCTCCTTCCTTGCCCCACAGCGTGCACACATATCTGGGCACGGGAAGCGCCAGCTGCAAGCTTACGCTAGCGCAGCTTCCCCCGCCCTTCCAAAGCGCTCAACAGTCCCACGCAACCTCCTTTAACCCATAGGCTTCCCGCCCTCCCCCGCGCCCCTCCCCCTGCACACCTTGTTGTACACGGCCGTGCCCAGCCCCGCCACCGCCGCCGCCTTGCCGGGGTCCGACCGCTCCAGGGGCGGATGGAACGCCACGCCGCCGCCCCGCAGCACGCCCAGCGGCAGCGTCACAACCGCCGCCCGCGCGCGAAACACCTTGGTCGCCACGCGGCCCCCGTCCTCCCCAACACTCCGTCCCTGCGTGTGGCCGTTTCCCCTCACTCGCACGGTAACGCTCACGCCCTCGGCTCCGGCCGTGCTGCCGCCGTTGGCACAGCCATACCGTACGGCGGCCACCTCGTGGCCCAGCCGTACGTCCACGCCCGCCGCCAGTACGTCCAGTACGGGGCCGTACCCGCACGCCGTGTCCAGTACGACGTCGCCGCCGGGCAGTACGACCTCGTCCAGGGCGGACACGCCCATGACGCGCATCTCGCCCGCCTGAGGGTGAGTAAGAAAGATCATACGGAACTGCTTGCAACAGAGCGCTATGTAACCTTTTGCACGACCGCTTCCATGTATGGCTTAACCAGCACGTGGCCTGACCGTTTGACCGTCAGCATCGCAGCTGTCCTTGATGCAACTGTCACCCAGTGATGCTGCATGCACTGTACCGAACTTCTGCATGCGACCAACCAGCCCAAGGCTGGATAATGACTGTGTGCGCCGCATCCGCGCCAGGCTTGATCGTGCAGCTGTCCTTGCTTTCCTCCATACTTCATACAATCTGTGCTGCTGTTCTCAGCCCTCCACACTGTTGCGCACTCACCCAGTAGTGCTCCATGTGGTTTGACACGGACCACGCCAGCCGCGCCGCCTGCTGCGGGTTCAGCCGGCGGGCGGCCGCCCAGGCGTCAAGGGCTGCGCCAATGGTCAGGTCGGCGACAGAAGAGGCACACGAGGTGGTGGGCAGGGCAGCAGTGGTGGTGGTGGTGGTTGTGAAGGTGGACATCTGTGTGCTGCTGGTTGTGGTGGTTACAGTGATGGTGGAGGCTGTGTGCTGCAGGTATTTGTGGGTGGCGCCTGGGAGCGAGGCGGCGGTGGGGCTGGGGGTGAGCGCCGGAGCCGGAGCCGGGGCCGCAGGAGAGGGACGGTTGGAGGAGGAGGGGGAGGGGGGGCTCGAGGACAGCAGCTGCAGAAGGTGTTGCTCGAACAGCTGATAGCTGTGGAAGTGAATAGGAAGGGAACAGCAGGGACCACGCCTTGAAAAGCAGAACGCATAGCATGTACCGGTACTGCACACATTGACCAGCACGGCATTCCAGCCCTGCCCTCCTGCCACGACAATGCAGCACTCGAACCCGCTGCCGGCCTAGCCCCGGTCCCATTCCCGCCTGGGCCCGCTTCCCAGCCCACGTTTGTCCACCCCCACCGTCACCCCCATGCACTCCTTTATTCGCTGGTCGCCACTGTCGTCGCTCTTCGCATGCCCTACTGGCTTCCGGTACGTTTACTGTGCCCCTCTGCGGCCCGCCCCCACCCCAGCCCATCCCATCCCAAGTCCCCCCACCCACGTGTGCTCCATGTCCGCCACAGCTCCAGGGTCCAGAACCGCAGCACAGCGCCCCGACACGCTGTTACGGCTGATGCCCGACGTACGATAGCCGGTACTGCTGCTGTCGTACGGCTGCGACATGTCGTACACTACGGCATCGGCGTAGTCAGTCGGGCGGCAGGGCAGCTCCAGGCGGCGTGCGAGGCCGTACAGCAGGTTCGGTACGGCAGGGCTACCTATGCCGTGGATCCACGCACCGCCGAGGTCCACGCGGTACGGCCCGGGGCGGTACTGCCAGCCGGGCTGGCGGTTGGCGGTTGGTACGGCGTTGCTGGGCTCGCTGGTGCACGAGACGGAGTTGGAGGTGTTGGAACACTTGAGGACGGGTGAGGGGGCAGATGAGGAGATTCGACTGGACAGGTGGCGCCACTGCTGCTGCTGTTGTTGCTTCCCGGACAGGTCGCGTGGATGTGATGCTGTAGGGGGTGGGTTAGCAAGGCTGTGTCCCATGGTGACGGTGTGCAGTCGGCCGCCAATGCGGTCACGGGCCTGTGGGTGATGGACAAGGAAAGGGTGGCGTGTGACGGTGTGAGTATGGGTACGCCGCGGGTGGGGCACGCCGTTAAAGCAGAGCAAAGCAGCGGGATACCAGTACTGCCTGCTGGCGCTGTGCCTAAGCTGTGCTCCGCTGTGCTGCAACGGGTCACACGCACAGAAGTTGGACTCCAAGCTGTGTGTAAACAAGGGTGGGACGCTGCAGGGTAAGTGCAGTGTGGGGGCGGCACGTGAGGGGTAAGTCCCGCACTGCGCGATGCATGCGTGCACGGGTCCTGGCCGTGGGCCTGCAGCGTAGAGCGCACGCGTAGCCGTAGTGCCCCATCGCATTGCGATGTCGTGGTGCACTGCGGCTTAGCCCACCTCCAGCACGACGACACGCAGGCCAGCAGCCCGCAGCTCCGATGCCGCGGCAAGCCCGGAAATGCCCGCGCCGAGCACGAGAACGTCCGCCGTCTCCACCTCGCAAGCCGACGCAGAGCGGTCAGAGGGAGCCATCTGACGTGGCTCTACTGTTGCGACGTCTGCCGTTCCGTGAGTTTGACAGCGGAGAAGTTGAGCGGGCGGGCGTCAGCGCCCACGTCAGGAGGCCTCGTGGCCTGGTTCACAGCCGTATCGAGTCCGCCAATGCCGTTCTGATATCCAAGCTATGACAAGTGTGAAAGGCTTGGCGTGGATGAGTGGGGCCAGGTGCCACGACTGGCGGGAGTGCACGACTGGCGGGAGTGCCGAAAGCCCTTGTCGCGAGACTGCGGCGACCGAGGCCCTAATTACGACTCTTTGGACGCTGTGTTGAGCCCAGAGCACTAGTCAAACAGCAAGCGACAATCAGGGCGCTGTGTGGCCGCTTGGACCCCATGAGCTTCCAAATGGAGTAGATAAAAATACCCGGCAATGTCAAAAAGCAACGATAACAAGGAAAATTGTTGCATGTAACGAATGCGAGAATGGAGCAAGCTTTATCCTCGGGAGTGAGATGCTCCGGAATCGGTCGCAACTGCTCTGCACATGGGACGCGGCATAACGTCGTAATGATCAGAACCCCAGCAGCTTCCTATCTCCCACCGCAAGGCACATCCCAAGGTAATTCATACTACCTGGCGGCGCAAAAGTGACTGGGTGTTGCACCTTTTTGGATGCGTTTTTCACCTCGCTGGTGTGTTTACGAGTCACGAAGCCAAACGTGGTGCATTGTAACTCCCTTTTAACAGTACATATACAGGTTGCTGAGAAGCTGCTCTCTACTCTGTGATCCCGCTTCTTGGCGCCTCTGCGGTCTGGGTGCTGCCTCAAATGGCCAAACCAACTCTTTGACGCACCCTGCTCCCTTCTAAGCTCTATCATTAGTGTTATTTAAAGGGAATCAGGACCGAAATTCGCTCGGCCGTTGAGGAAGAGCAAGGAACGGCTTGAAGGATTACCGTATGGGCAGGGGAGCCCTAGCTCTATTATGCAGCCCCTGCTGCGAGCCCCAGCCGCTCGTACTCCTCAGTTCATCTCTTTTAGGTGCCAAGCAATAGGACGCCTCCGCTTGCCCTAGTCCTGCCTGGTCTGGCATGACACGTGGATGAGCGCCGGCAATGTTGGTAGTTCATGACGTGGGGAACGGTGGCACACTTCCCGACCTCAACGCTCAGGCCCCGTGTTGCCCTCGGGTCCATCCCTACCTTCTGATCCCTACCATGTGCACCTTCTTGCTTGTACCCTCCCATTCCCGTGCCCGTGTGCCTCCTCAAAGCGTATAGGGCCAAGTGGGGCCCGGACGGTGGCAGCAGCCAAGGGAGCTCCCCTGAAGGTAGCGCCAGGACCAGGACGGTGGCGCTGGAGTCACCTGTACCGCATAGTCCTAACGACTGACGGTCATAGCCTGTGACAGCTACCCTGCTAACACACATGGAGTGGAACTCGCCCACCCCGCCACACTCGCACGTGCACACCAAGCAGCCCCGCTCAAGCAGCAGCAGCAGCAGATGCTCCAGCATGGCCCACACACCAGCGCTCCCTCATGCTCCCACCCTGGCGCCCCTGCTCCAGCCCGTGCCCGTCAGCCCACTGCCTTTCCACACGCCACCCCTGCCCGTGTGCTGCTGGGTGTTGGCCCCCGCTCACTCACAGTCCAAGACGAGCCAAATTCCCGCCCCCACACGCCACACCACTCCCTGGCGCCCCCACTGCTGGTTGGTGCTGGCAACCGCACCTGCTGCTCACCGTCCACCTCGGCGGCTATCACACACAAGATAACCGCCGAGGTGGACAGCGGTTATCTTGTCTGTGGCGCCAACTGTGATTTCCGCGGTAGGGGAACACGCCAGGACTGCAAGCAGCCGGTAAGGGTGCGAGCGGTCAGTGGTCCTGGCAAGCCGGTATCCCAGGTTACCGTATAGGGTCGGGTCGGCTTGACCTGGCTTGGCCTGCCGGCTCTGTGCAGGCCATGCGACAAATAGGCACTCATGGAATTCCTTCGGCAGGTCAAGCGGTGCGTCCAAGAAGCGTTCCGTGTTCCATCCTATGAGCTGTGGCAGGCCCAAAGGGAGGCACGGAGGGGGTGGGAGTCACCCAAGCGTCAGAGCGCACGGCACAAGGGCAGCTACCGGGAACCGTGTATCCTCGAGTGACATATAAACCAAACCATCATTTCATATTTTGCGCATGGGAAGGGAGCGTTTCGGTGCTGGTCCGACACTTTTGCCGCATTTTCCCGTCGGCTCCTGCTCTAAACGGAACCTGAGGTAACCAGTGGTGGCGCTTGCGATAAATTTATGTGCTGCTGCTAGTTATTGCATAATTTGCAGAACTACGTGGGAGTGGAGATAGCCAGGACGAGCAGTATAGTTTTGTAATACCGGTAGGAACAGGGACCAGGGACCTTGCACCAAGAGGTAAAGAGCTTTAGGTGCATATTATGTTAAGTACTAGGTACCAGTCACCCCATCCCAGGTGGTTCTAGCGCATTGCTGAAGAGTTCGTTGACACTTTTACGCTGTAGGGCGCGCCAAAATGGGGGATGCCTTCGGTGTGCGGGGCAACAAATTGAGGATCGGTATCGAAATCGATTGTTATGCCCCCGCCCACCGTGAAAGTCTCTGCTCATCGCTCGCACTCTTTCATGTATACTTTGTCGAGGGTCTTAGGCCCTGCCTCCGCGAAAAGTAGTACACACCCTGTCAAATAATACTGCATATCCTTGCAGCAGCTCCGCTGTTCAGGGAGAAGCTACAAGGCCCTTCAACCAGCGACTCGATGAGGCCCGCCACAACCAACTCCTGTACGGCAGCACTTGGGTATTTAGGCGGTAAAGGCCCAATGCCCCTGCATACCTGTGCAACCCTTCCACAGCTGCGGACACAATAAGTAATCCTCGGTTCTATCAAAGGGCATTACATCGAAAGGTATTTTGTATTCATAACAAGCTGTCCGACAGTTTCCCTGCAGCATCGCCGCTCCCTTTAGCGCGGGAAGCCAGTTTACTAAACTTGCGGTGTGCTTTATAGCTTAACGCGTTGTTGAAGGTACTCATTATACCAGTGCCTACCTCATACATCTACCATTTGCTCATCCGCAGTAATCGCTGGTGCTGAAACAGCCCGGTGCGGGGCCTTCGGAAATAATGGCGAAGTCTGCGACAATATTGGCGGTGCTGGCTGTGGCTACTTGGTGAGACGGGCTACTGTGCCGGAAGGAAATGACGCAAGGGCGCCTTGAAACCCTGACCGATGTCGTGCTCTCGGGATCAGCTGTAATACTACTTCGAATGGATATAACACCGTCATACCACCGACGCTTGCAATGCGGAACACCTGACGCGTGTGTAGAAACCAACTGTTCCTTCCCCCGACTGCGAGATGTCGGCCGCTGCTCGTCGCCTGTCCTCGACGCTTGGCAGTGTGGTTCTCACCCACAATGAGTGCATTAAAAGCTGTAATGCATGTGGCTGTGTGTGGCAGGGCCCTGGCCGGCGTGGCAACTGCCCAGCAGGCGCCATTCCCTTTCGGCCGCTGCTCGCGCTCCCCTGGCAAGAGCAACTACTTCGTCAAGTCCTACCGCCTCAACGGCGATAACGGCGTGTGCTGGACCATCGGCTACACTCCCACCTGCTACCGCAACGACGACCCCTGCTGCAACCGCGACCTGTACAAGGTCATGCTGAACACCCGTAAGTGCACACAAGACACGACAAAGCACCTGGCACGTGGCAGCCTCGTCACGTCTCCCTGCCCTTGGCCTACTTCCGGCGCCCCGAACCCTCCCCTTCTCAGCATCAGGAACGCACGCACGTCATGCCACTGCTCCCGGCATTGCAGCTGACCCGCAAGCTGAACGTCTCCTCGCAGGCGGCTACCCCAGAAGCTTGACCTGTGACACCACCCCTGCGCCTCCCCCAACCCTGGACCTCTCCACCTCCCACCAGGCTTCGAGTGCGCTACCGGCACCACCGTCACCGGAACCATCGCCGGCCGTGCCTTGATCTCCACCAAGGTCACTTTCGCCGACCCGCCCAACTCGCCCTCCGACACCGATATGACCCTCAACATCGCTGACCTGGACAAGGACTTCGGCATGACCCAGTCCGGCTACTTTGCCACCAACTCCGAGGTGGAGCTGTGTGTGTCCTTCAGCGGCACCTGCAGCACCCTGACCGAGGTGCTTCCCTCCGGCAGGGCGTGCGAGTGGGACATCGCCTTCTGGAACCGCGACCCCGCCACCGGCGACCACCACGGTGCGTGCTGACCTTCCGCTTTGCCAACTTGGATGCAGCAGGGGCGGCCAACCAGATTTGGGCACGGCAACCATGGCTGTTGATGTCGTGCGTAACCGTCTGACTGAGCTTACAACTGTGTCCGCCTACCTTGCCCCTGCAGATTGCTGCCCCACCTTCAACTACAAGTGCGCGACCCCCCCGCCCCCGGTCTCCCCCGCCTCCCCTGGCAACCCCTCCTCCCCCGGCAATCCCTCCTCCCCCGCCAGCCCCTCCTCCCCCAACGTCCCCTCTTCTCCTCGTAGCCCTCG
>VFQN01008449.1_pt1 | contig 10425 bp, 7 predicted proteins | sample 3512371 | NCBI WGS metagenome assembly VFQN01 (sample SAMN10412370, study PRJNA504923) | tailings metagenome | isolation source: Replicate 2 from Balatoc abandoned mine | place: Philippines: Itogon, Benguet | collected 2017-08-28 | reverse complement strand
TAAATTGCCAGAAAGCTGTAATGGAAAGATTGGTTTCGCATTACCTTGCGCAGATAATCCTACAATAATAAGAAAGTTTACGATTGAAAGATACAGTATAATACAACGTCAACACTTGCAATATTAATCAGAAATATAAATGAAGGAAAAAAGAATGTTGACGGAGATAAATAGGTGACTTCACTCACAAGCTCCGAGGAAACTTCTTCGAAAAGTAATTAATCACTCATGCTGCCTCTTCACATTCTTCTGGATCCTCTTTACTGTTGTCAACAATATCTCCGGAAATGCTTCCTGTTCTCGTTGCGTTATCGTCACTGTCGGTGAATCATCTCTTTATTTTCAATACCTTCTTGTCAAGAAAAATTTCCCTGTCTTCAATTTCTTCCATTTTTGCTAGTTATTTATAGCCTCTTTTTCTTTTTTCGTCGTCTGCTGTGAAGGTTGTCTTTCTAAAATTTTTCCTTCAAAGGTTTCTAGATTTTCCGAGGAAAAAATAATTAAATTCTAATTAATTTAAAATTCTTTTGTTAATTTAATTAACGAATTAAATTAATTTATCTTTTCTTCTCCCAAAGATTAATTAAAGAATTTTTTGTAGTTGAGAATTAATTCTAAAACTTCTACCCCATTTTAGGTCTGGCTATTTGCACCATAAAAACATGTCAAAATTTAAAGACAGGGGTGGGTACAACTTCTGGTGTTATCTATATATACAACTTCTGCACCTCCAACAATGAATAATTGACATAATATGACGGTTGGACTTTTTGAAAAGTCGATATTTTTGAGTTTTTTTTCTCATAAGAAAATCGAGCCTGTACCAATTTTTTTAATCCCATGAATTTTCACGAATTTCTATATTTCGTTTCCCAATGCCCTGACATCACCTCATCCATCACTCAATGTCAGCGAAGGATTACCTCCAAGTTGGTCAGAGTAATAAGTTTGAGATATTGGCTGCGGATTTGAAAAAACCAAGGATTTTCAGTAAGGACGACCTTCATCGAAGTAGCGCTGAAATTACCCAACTTCCCAACTCAACTCACGGTGGAGATCAACAAGATTATACATGCAGGTATCGTATATCACTGTCTTCTTGATTCGATTCTTTTATTTAATCTTGTTTGTTGTGAACTTGCTCAAGTTCCTGCATTATCTTCAGCACTTTCTTCTCGGGCTCGTATTTTTTGAAGTCGACTGCGATTGTTTGGTGTACCTATTGAATCGGACTGCAGCCTAAGGGGGTTCGAGGCGTACTTTGTGATTTGGTGAACTCGGTGCGTGGTGTCTCTTGTTCAACGAAAACCCGTACACGACACGAAGGCTCCGCGGCACCTGAGAGCGATATTTATCAGGCAGCAACTTGTATTAGAATCTATTTAGACCAATACGATTCACACAATGTGTGTGATATCCAGCAAACTACCTTTTACTCCTATGCAACGTGACCTGCAAAGCCCCAATTCAAGATCTTACATTCCACGCCAAGACGGGCACAAAGTTTGGATTATTGCGACAATAAATTCGCCAATAAGTCGGTTAGATCAAACTCGGAAGGATAATTCGTCATGCAGTGCTTGGTGGTTTCTACTGTAATGTTGATGTAGTAACTTCATATTTTCTTTTGTAAATTAACTCTAGACAAGCAATCTTTTCTTACTTCTGTGTTAGAGTGAAAGCGATAATGGCTCTGAAGAAAGAGAAATAAAATGTTTGAAGTTACATAAAGTTTAGTCAGAGCTAAAAGATATCATCGATCAATCAGCAGAGTTTGTAATTCATTCTCAGAAATCAAAAATTATCTCTGAATAATCAAGAACGCGTATCATTAATAACTCATAGTAGCTTTCGTCATGCAGCGAATAAGAATGTATAAATGTTATGAACAATGATAAAAATGATTGAAAAACAATTTCAGAACGAAGAAAAGAAATAGAAGGTTTGTAGCTTAAGCAGAAGATGAAGTCGGCTGAGAAGTTGTTACCCGAGTGGGACAGTTAGTAGGAGATACGGAAGGGTTGGTTGTGATAGATGATGTGGGAGATTGTGTAGGTTGAACTGTCGGATTGATAGTTGGTGGCGTGGAGCTGGGTGAGGAAGTCAGTGTGATGGAGGGAGTTAAAGTCGTTGGTAAAAAAGTTGGAGCAACTGTTGATGGTGCAATAGTTGGCTTCAATGAGCTCGGGGAAGAACTTAGTATTGTCGTAGGAGCGAAACTTGATGGTAAAGTAGTTGGATTAGGGATAGGAAGAACAGATGGAGGAGAAGATGGAAATGAGGAAACAGAAAATGTTGGTGCGGTCAAGGAGGGAGTGAAAGTTAATGAAGTAACTGAAGTCGGAACTGAAGTCGGAACTGAAGTTGTAACTGTAGTTGGGGTTTGTGTGGGTAAAATAGATTGTGATGGAGTCAAGGTAGGCGCCGCAGAACTTGGAGAAAAGGATGGAGAAAAGGTTGGGGAGGGAGAAAAGGTTGTTGGAATTGTTGATGCTCCTGTTGGAGGGAAGGTTGGCTCAGATGTCTCTGGTTCAGAAGGAGGAGGTGGCGGAGGTGGGGATGGTTTTGGCTTAGGTTTATCTTTCGGTTTATCTTTCGACTTATCTGGAGGCTTTGGTTTATCTTTTGGGTCTTGGAGAGAGGTTCTTTGATCCTTGTTAGACTGCTGCTCTCGAGGAGTTCTCAGCTGTCTTCTTTTATTCTGGCTCTCTGTTAAGGGTTCCTCAATGCAGCATAGACACAAATTGACGAGTAGTACAACAACAAAAGCTCGAAAGAAAGCGAATCCTCTCATTCTCGATAAAGATATGTGCTACTTCGAAACTGCGTTCATCCCTTCCTTCATCAGTGAATTCTATTTGATGGACGATCCTACTAATCCCTTCTCCTGATCTACGATAATCCCTTGTCTATGGTTTGTATGATAAGGTGAAGTTGAGGGATTAGGTTTGAGATTCGATGCTCAATAAAGACAAGACAACAACAAAATTGCTCTTTTTTACCTTTAATATAGAGATAAAAATGTGCCAAATGCTATGACCCTATTGAGATGTAATACAAGGAGGAATATCATGCAATAATAACATAGAAATGTCAGAAGAATTTAGTTTTTATCGCAACAGAGAGCTTCTCAGAAGGGTTCAAAAGGCGACACGACACATTCGAGCAGCTTACTTTCTTCTCTGGGAAATGAAATAGATCAATCCAGCAGCAAAGACGGCAGCAATAGCACCATAAGTGACAACATTGGAGTTGAAGACAACATCTTGTCCTTTCACAAGAGACTTGGCACTTTCATGATGAGCCTCTGTGACAACAATATCAATGAAAAATTTTCCTGATTCAACTTTGCCACCATCAACAATTTTCCATTCAGTACCATCACTTCGACGAGTGAATCGAGTACCAACAGCGGTTTCTCTTAGATCATATTTTTCACTGTTAGAGTCAACCCAGTTGGAATCTTTCTTTTCAAGCTGAACTTTGGATTTCTACATGCACCATTTGCATCAATCCATGAAAGAGAAGGTTACAAGGTTTCGTAGGTCTTACCTGACTCATTATCGCGCAACTATGAGATGTTGTATTAGAAGCCTCAAATTCTAGAAATCTGGTTTTGTTGATAACAAGTCGGTAATTATCGGCATTCTGCCGACAGAGAATGTAGTGGTGTTCGAATTGGCAAGCTGACGAATTCTAGCTGACGAATTCCTTATTATTCTTAACAAAATAAAAAATTAAAAAGAAATACAGAAAAAACAGGAAAAAAACATTAAAAAATAGAAGGGTAACGATTGAGAGCTAATATATCCATTGGGAATATAAACAGCATCAATGTGCATTCTAACAGTTTTTTAAACCCCATTGTAATGTTTTAAAACAGTTTATGGTGAGCTCTTTTTACAATATACATTAATATATCCTCCATATCCAAATGCTCCAAGCAGAGCATTCCCTTTGGTTGAACAACCAGGAGTCACAGTCGTTGTAGATACTAGATTTCCACTACAAGGAGTTTTACCAGCGTTTAATAAAGCGATCTGCAAATTTCCATTTTTGTCACATCCTTTGAATAAAACATCGTACGCGGTTCCTGTAGTATAACAGGTGTTTGCATTGGAGTACAATCCAAGTAAAAGGCCACTGTCTGAAGGGTTGTTTGCTGAACATTGCTGAGTGGTTTCATAGAGCGAAATCACACTATAATCACCTTTCGTAGGAAAGTTAAGAGATGGAAATCTTGAATATGCAACTTTGGTATCTGGAAGACAGACAGAATGAGGAAAATATTGAGTATCAATAACTTTGATAGGGTTTTGACATTGCGCATCACTGTATTGTTGCGCAATACCAACAAATCGTTTATAGAGTGGCTGAGGGTATAAACGAAGCATAACATAGGTTCCAGGGACTGGTTGATAGGAAACACATTTTTCAACTTGGTAAAATACTTTGACCATGAGTTTCTTGCAAGCACTATCTGAATAGGCATTAGTAGAAAGGAATCCTGGAAGAGTGATCGATTTTGCTTCTAAATCAACGTTATGATGAGAAGACATTGTATTTAATTCATGTCCTCGCAAGTTTCCTGGTTCAGGTGTAAGGGAAGGGTTCGGGAATGTTTTGTTACTGAGGGAATCAAGCAACATTTGGAAGATTTGATCATTGGATGGAGGAGTGGAGTCAGCTGAGGCTAATACCAACATTCCCATCTGTATTAAAGCGAAGAATAGAGTCGAGAGCTGCATCATTCCAGTGAAATTGAATAAATTTTATGCATCTCCACTCTTCTTCTTTCCATGTTAGATGCGTTGAAAAACGGAACTTTTCAGGAACGTTCCTTTATCCCGGGTCCATCCTGGCGGTCTTCAAAGTCCGGGTGAAGGTCGTTCCATAGATTGAGGAAAGGAACAAACCTTGAAACAATATGACGAATCTTGTCAGTGCAGAGGCTGCAAAGGCTTGCCAACTTGGAAATATTCATAAATTACAATCTTATCTCAAGAAATCCCCAGCACTTCTTCATGGATGTGACATAGAAGGCAATACTCTCTTAACATTAGCATGCCGAGAAAATCGAATAAAAATTGTTGAATTATTATTAAATCCACCTTATTCTGCTAATATTAATCAAGCAAATCAAACAGGTTATTCACCTTTGATTACAGCAGCGACTGAAGGTCATTTAAACCTCGTAGAATTACTCCTCTCACGTGGTGCGAATATTAATCAACAAAACAACAATGGTTGGACTGCTTTAATGTGCGCCTGCTGTTTTCGAAGGATTGAGATTGTTCAAAAGCTCTTAGAATCATCTGCTACTGTCAATACTGCCTCTAATACAGGTTGTACTGCTCTTTATCTCGCTTGTTCCGCTGGCAGTGAGAAGGCAGTGGAACTACTTCTACAGTACTCCGCTGAGCCCAATATATGCAGTAATAGTGGGTGTTCACCATTACATCTTGCTGCTGAGAATAGCAATAAATCGATTATTGCCTTGCTGATTGAAGGTGGTGCGAGTACGTCAGCACTCGATCATCAAGATCGCACCCCTTTACAAGTCGCGCGAAGTGAGGACGTGAGGAAATTTATTCGAACAACTTATCAAGAACATATTGAACATCCCAAACCAAAGAAACCTGTGCCACCAAAGAAACCACCGAGAATCTCAAAATCATTGAAATCCACTGACACATCACCAAACATTGAAACCCCAACAACCCCAACAACGATCATTCCTGCCTCCGTGCAACCTTCCTCAACTACTGAAGTAGTTGCTTATTCTTCAGGATCTTTAATACCTTCAGAAACACGTCAACCACAAGTTCAATTTACTCAATATCAAGATTTACTTCAACAGCTTTCTTCGTTAAATTATGAAAATTTACAATATCTTTCACAAACATCATCAAAGTCATTACATTATTTAACGGATCTATCCAATGAAGCATTATCATTAAAATATGAATGGAAATACATTCAATCCCAACCATTCCTAGCAGAGTATTACTCTTACTGTCAACGATGCTTCACGAGTGTCATTCTCTCTCTACAGGTCCTTCTCTCTGATAACATCGCTGATAACCGCACAACCAATACAGAGACTGTTTTCAGTACGATCGATACAATCACTAATGCTACAGGGATCAACTGTCTTCCCCTCGTCACAGCATTAGTGAAGTATATAGTGAGTATACCATTCAATAGAGATAGAAAGAAGACAATAGAAAACATTACAACCTTCTTTCCTTCGATTTCATCTCATCAGATTATTGATTTATTTATTCATGAAATAACTTTATTAGAAGAGAAGAACATTCAATCTATTATGAAAATTAATAAAAAAATTAAAAAATATGATTTAATTGAGAAATTATATGAAAATCAACAATTAATCTCATGGATGTATGAAGAAGTAAAATTAACATTCTTCCCTCAATCTTCATCATCTTTCTCGTCATCGTCACCTTCTTCTTCGTCTTTATCACAGAATAAGTTCTCTTATACGATTATTCAAGCATATGCTGATATCCAGCTTAGTCGAATCTTTACCAAGCTAATGTATCATCCAGGTGATGGATACAACAAGAAACAACTTGTAGTAGATGAGGTGGAGTTAAAGCGACAAGCTGTAAGTAAAGAGATGATGTGGCAGTTACATTGTATTGCATTAGATCTTCCTCTGACGAAGGAGAATGAAGAGAAAATTACCACAGATCTTGCAAGAATACATGACACCTTTCAAAGAAAACGATATGAAGAAGAAAGTATGACTCCACCTCAGACTAATTCCCCTCCTTCCCCTCTGACGATCACTATTGCTAATCCTGCCATCCCTGCACCCGAAGTGAAGGAACTCCCTCGACCATCGAGTGTTCGTTATCGTGACATTATCGTATCGTTAGAGGAGAAGCTCTCACTATTACAGGAGCAGCTACAAGAAACACAACGTCATTCTAGTTTGATGTCAACACAGCAACAACAAGAGATTGTTGTGATGAAAGAACAGTTAGAAAGAGTCTCTCAGCTACAAGACCAACAGCAACAACTCCAACAGTTCCAACCTACTTCCTCTGCTTCGTCGCCTTCTCCTCCACCTCCTCAGAGTGGTGGTGGTAGGAGGAGCTCGCTATCCTCTCCTCAAGTATTATTACATAAACAAGACCAATCACAGAAGTCATCCTCTGTGGAGGGATTAGAGGGAGGTGGATCTGATGAGAGCTTGATTGACACTCAGACGAGGTTGATGATGCAACAGGCATATATGAGTGAGACCTTGTATGCCGTCATCCAACAACTACAGTTAATCCAAGATCAACTACCACCCACCTCGACCTCTTCTTCATCTGTGGTGGCTTTGGATGAGATTGATCTAGGCGATGGAGAGGAAGAGGGTAAGACAGCAGAGAGACAGTCGTCATCTAATAATAACAATGATAAAACTACTAACAGTGAAAGAAAGGCATTGGCTCGTGGCTGTTACTGTATTATACAATAATTATAACAATATCATCTTCTATGAGTGAGTGCTAATGAGTGTTTGTGTTGTTTATGTGAGGTTTCTTTCCTTTGATGTTCTCTCTTTTCGTATTGATCTATAGTAAACTAATATCAATAAAGTATAAAGGAAATAGTAATAATTGCAGTAATTGTAGTAGAATTCATTGCAATGTCCAAACCTAATTTAATTTTTTAATCAAAAACAATTCTTATCAATCATAATAATGTAATCATATCATATCATATCATATCATATCCTATCATAGCAAGGGTCTATCAGAAGTGTATCTTATTTATAGAGGATATCCTCCCTGCTGTGGAATACTATTACTACTATTCGTATGATGCAGATACGAAGAAGAGGAAGTGGAAGGAGGAAGGGAAGGAAGTGGAATCTGAGGCATTGTCATGTGATGGCTTCCAATACCAGCAGACGTCGGTGGTGCAGAGGGAACTCCATTGTCACCCACATTATAAGGAGCTAAGGGAGTGTTGAAAGGAGGAGGAAAAGAGCTCGTTGGATTAGAAGTAGTCCCAGGGATTGCATTCGGAGTGCTGATAGGAGGTGGTGGGATCGGTGGTTCTTGTTGTTTGCGGTTAAGATAGTCGACGTATTCTGCTTCAACATTTACTAATCGATTCTTCGCTTCCATGATTTCTTTATCTAAATGTTCTTTAATCGATAGAAGTAGTTCACAATCGAGATTATCATCGAAGGCAGTGTAGTATTCAGTGTTTGCAGTTGGCTTTCGATCGTTCTGAACATCCATCGCCTCAGAGGAAGGAGCAGTGTTACTGCTAGTAGTAGTGCTTCCATACATCATAAGTTGATTGTAGAAGGTTGGTTTAGGTGAATAGAAGATAATTTCATCATAATTCTCAGCAACTACAGGCTAAAGGACAGTGAGATCGAGAGAGGGAGAGGTTATGAGAATGAGTGCATAAGAGAGGAGATGATTTTCACTTACTTTCTTCACATTTAATTGTTGTTGTGCCATGGGAGGATAAAGACGAATTTGATGAAACATATCAATAGGTTGTTCATCAGAGTCTTTAAAGTATAGACGTATACCAGCTTCAAATTCACCCCAACCAGTTTCAGTGATTTCGAATGGAGGTTGAGTTATTACTAGTATCAGATATTCTTGTGAGTAAAACAAAGATGATGTAAATTTTTCTCACCTCTAACTTGTTGTTCAAAGGATGGATGGAGAGTAAAAGCAACTTTTTCAATAAATATGGAAAGATCTTCATCATGTGGTCCTCTCACATATAGACTCCAACGATGAGTATTAAATTCTTCTGCTTTCTTCCCAAGATAGAATGCTATAGATCCATAGACGATAGGACAGGCAACTGTGATGCTATCCATCTTTATTTTAGCTTATTACTCCTTTAGATAAGAAACAGAGAAAAAATGACTCGATGTTCTGTTCTATGCACTTTGGGGAAAAGCACAAATTTAGTGTGATGTGCACAAATAATCAATTTGTTTTTTTACGCTACATACAGCTTCGTTCTGTAATAAAGATCCTTTGGAGCATTCTCTCAAAGTATATCTTCCTCGCAATACCTCTATGATTTTTATTGTATCTGTATTTATTTACTACATTTATCATCAAGGATTTGTAAATGACTCAGGCTTATCCTAAATAATCAAAGATTGAATGTAGACTTCAATAATTCACATTTCGATACTTTCAAATTCTTCACATCTTTCAACGCTTCTACTGACCTTATCAATGGACAATCAGACAATTCCACTGATTTTACATTTTTTAAACCGTTCACATCTTCTAATTGTTTACAGGAAAAAATGATCACATGAGTTACATGATCAAGATGTGATGAATCTGTAAATCCCAAACAACCTCGTAAAGTAACTCGATTGACATACTTCAAAGGAGAGAAATCCATGATATTACCACAATCTCTGATATTAACCCTTTTATTCTTTCCTAATCCTTCCAAACTTTTTAATTCTAGACCTTGTAGGGAAACAGAAGGAACATACTCTAAGCCCATCAAAGTAGTAATATCAGGACAGTAAGAGAGCGAAACGCTCTGTAAATGTTCAAATCCAATGAAACTCGTGGCCCCTCTTACACCTCCTAGTTTTAAGTTTTTTAATGTTCGAGGAATAATCCCAGCCGCTAAACCATTCTTTAACATTATGTGGTCATTCTTACCCTTGAGGCTAACCAACTTAACAGAGGGTGTATAAAGCACGATTGTAATCTTCTTAGTCTTTTTAAAGCACTTAGTTAAATTAGTGAATTGTGAACAGTCCGTTAAAGTGATCTCTTCCTTCTCTTGGAGGACTGAGATATCCGATAAATTCTTGCAATCATCAAGGCGAAGTTTCCTCGCTGTAATCAATGTTGAATAATCTATCATGTCAGAAACTTGTACTTTATCGACTGTTAACTCTTGTAAATGCTGAAAATCATTTAAATTCCTAATTTTTGATTGTCGCAAAGTCAGAACACGAAGATTAGGTAAAGGTGAAGAAACCTTGTTTACTTCACAGCGACAGAAGGATAATTCTTCAAGAGTAGGAGATTAAGACAATTCTCCTTCTTGTAGATGGAAATCAAATAACCAAATAGATTTCTTCACTCGTTGAAGAAAGGGAATAATTCTTTTACTCATCTCAAGCCTTGAAGTAAGATACAAATTTTGAACTACTGGAAAACAATCTGGGTATGATTCATTTAGCTTCACATAGATATCGATGGGAAGATTTAAAGCCTTTATTCCGTTGAGTCTGGGGATATGAAAAGCATCACTATCATTTAATCGATCGTCCAGGCCACTGGTCAGGATAGTTAATTGATCTAATGGACTGACAATCTTTTCTAAGATCATTTGCTGGAAATCTAAATCAATAAAGAACTTTCGCCAATTTTTATCTGTTAGTTTTAT
>VFQN01008448.1_pt1 | contig 10427 bp, 7 predicted proteins | sample 3512371 | NCBI WGS metagenome assembly VFQN01 (sample SAMN10412370, study PRJNA504923) | tailings metagenome | isolation source: Replicate 2 from Balatoc abandoned mine | place: Philippines: Itogon, Benguet | collected 2017-08-28 | reverse complement strand
CTAATTGATACAATTGTATAGCATCATCATTTAAAAAAATTCCCCTCATTAGGGTGAGCACCCTTACACATACAAATAAATTTTTAAAAATAAAACTTACTAAAAGTCAGCCGCCTTTACGTTTTATCATCGCAAAAATTCAGATGAACTTTTGGAAAGTTTTAAAACTTTCCAAAAGTCTCCCTTACCACTTATCAATACCCCCCTTTATGGGGGATATGAGATGTAAGTAGATGATGGAATTTTAGCCATCCAACATCATCTAATTATTCCATGAGTATGAAGCTTCTGAAATCGATTACTGCTACCCTGGTATTGCTATTGACCTGCACTTTTTTGTATGCTCAAAATTCTGTAGAGGGTTTTGTAACCAACAAAGAACAACAACCTGTTCAAGGCGCCACTGTACTGCTCTTACATAAGAAAGACAGTAGCATTTTTAAGTATACCATCACAGATAAAAAAGGAGCATTTCGCTTTTTGCAGTTAAAGGAAGATTTGTTGATCAAAATAACTGCGCTCAATTATCAAACCATTATTACTCCTTTTCAAAAAGAGTCATTAAAATTTACCCTTGAAACAGCTGTAAGTCGTTTAACAGATGTTGAAGTGAGGGCTACCAAACCCCTGCTACAATTTTATGGTGATAAAACAGTGATGAATGTAGATGCTGCTCCTTCCAATGCAGGCAGCTCTTTATTGGATGTTTTACAGAGGCTTCCGGATGTATTGATTGATATGGAAGGTAATATCAGCATCAATGGTAAACAAGGAGCCATTGTGATGATTGATGGACGTGAAACATTTTTAACTGGTCAGCAGTTATTGAATTTATTGAGAAATATGCCTGCCTCGAATGCTGATCAGCTGGAAATCATCAGCAATCCTTCTGCGCGTTATGATGCTTCTTTTACAGGAGGTATTTTGAATATCAAATCCAAAAAGAATAAACAGGAAGGATGGAATGGAAATTTAGCCAGCAGTGCCGGCGCACAAGTGTATGAAGATATTGATGGCAGTAACAAGGCTGCTTTTGTTGCGCGGAATAATATCAATTACAATTATCGAAAAAACAATTTGAATATCTACGGCAATGTTGCTTATGACCGTACTTTCTATTACGAGAATTTTAAAACCAATCGCTATTTCTTTAACCTACCTACTTATTCACCTGCAGGGAATTATTTCAGTGGCAGTCATGTGAAGACACCGGGAAACAGTTATCAGTTCAGAATTGCTGCAGACCTAGGTTTCAAAAAACACCATTTGATTGGTTTGATTCTTAATAATTCTTGGGATAACAATACATCATCGGGTACTACCAATAGCCATGTTGCCACAAATAGCAATAAACTGGAATACCTCATGCGTTCAAACATTAGAAATATTGGAAGTTCCGGTTATTTTGGCAATCATAACCTAAACTATAAATACGAGAACACGAAAAAGAATGTGGATGTATTCAGTGATTTAAGTTTACTTATATATGATAATATAGGTAGAACAGTAAACCAAACTGAGTTTATCGATACACTGAATAACAATATCATTCCTACCCTGCTACGTCGACAAGAATCGAGAAACTCATTTACCGGTGTGGTATTCAAAACAGACTTTGTAGTAAAAAAAATAGGCAGTTTTAAATTGGAAGGTGGTTATAAATACAGTTATATCAGAACGGTGAATGATCCTATTTTCTTGAGACAGTTGGGAACCAGCGCCTTAGAAATTGATCCATCAAGAACCATTTATTTCCGTTACAGCGAATCTATACATGCATTGTATGGTATGCTGACCAGAAATAAAAACAAATGGGAATCACAAATTGGCTTACGTCTTGAGAATGCAGATGGCAGAGGGTATCAGCGTAACAATGACTCCACTTTTACCAGACATTGGCTCAACCTATTCCCAAGTGTGTACTTGAAATACAATGCATCAAAAAAATATCAGTTGATCCTTAACTATTCCCGTAAGATCACCCGACCTACCGCCAGACATTTGAGTCCGTTTGCCTACTTTACCGATTCTCTATACAGTAACTCCGGCAACCCTTACCTGCAACCACAGTTTGCACACAATATAGAGCTGAGACAAATCATCAATAATAAAATGAGTATCACTGCTTCTTATCAACATACCAATGATATGATTGCTTTTATGATTATTCATGAGCCTGTATTTAAAACCATCAGGGCAACCAACTATAATTTAAAAAGATACCAAGTATACAATCTATCTACTGCCATCCCTACCAAACCTGCCCCATTCTGGCAATTAACGCTGAATGCAGCTGTTGGTTATAATACGGGAAGAGGTACGTTAATCGGACAACCCGTTCGCGTAGATCAAGCTTATTGGTCGATGGCTACGGCGAATAATTTTACTTTATCTCCATTATGGAATCTAGATGTGAATTTGAACTACACATCGCCACAACTCAATGGATTGCTGGGTTTAACCAGACCATTGATTTACAGCATGGGCATTCGTAAGAAGACAAAAAACAACTTGGGAAGTTTTACACTTGCCATGCAAACACCATTCATGGTACCGAAATACAAAGTGAATGTGGCTTATGCAACAACGGTATATGATTCAAGATTTCATATTGCTAATCAGTCGTTCATGTTAACCTATACAACACGTTTTGGTAAGCAAACAGTAGCACAACAAAGAAACAAAGCCAATGCAGCGGCAGAAGAGCAAGGCAGATTGTAAGGAACGATAAAATTGATTTTGCTGATGTTACGTGCTATTCAATTCTACAAATCTTTTCGGGCCACTATCATTATTATGGTAGGACTCATTTCGTTTTGTATACATGCAGCAGCACAAAAAGAAAATCGGTCTTACAGAGCCGATCGACAAATTCAATATTTAACAAAAGAACTTTCCGTTCCTCATGATTCTGTAGGCTATAGTATTTTTCTACCGACTGCTCCTCCTGTAGGTGCAGTGGTATTTTTTGGCAACACCGCTTATACAAAAGATAACTATGCTGATGAGTCGGATATGATTATACCCGCTTTACAAAAACAACTGGCTGTTATTTTCTTAAGCTCAGGTAAGATCATAGATTTTTATTTTCATGATACTGATTTGAAACGAGCTGATTCCATTCTCAACCTTGCCACCACTCATCACCAGATTCCCAAAAACCGTTTGTTATTATGCGGATTATCATTAGCCGGAACCAGGGCCATGCGTTATGCCATGTATTGTATGGATCATCGTGCCAATAGTAAAATCATGCCTAGAGCCATCGCCATTTCAGATGCACCTCTGGACATGATCAGATTTTGGGGAGAAGAGTCTTTTGCCTTGGAAGTACAACATAATCAGATGTCTGCGGGAGAAGCTCGTTTTGTATTACCATTATTAGAGAAGCATCTCGGCAAACCCCAAAATACCCGATCCTATTTCAGCTATTCTCCTTTTTGTTATTCTGCACCCAAGGGCGGTAATATTCATAAATTCAAAAATATAGCCATCAGGGCTTATCATGAACCGGATATCAATTGGTGGATACAAAACAGGGGAAAAGATTACTATTCCATGAATAGCTTAGATATGGCTGCCATGATTAATCGCTTGCAACTATTGGGTAATAAAAAAGCGGAATTGGTTACCACAGTCAGTAAAAGAAAAAATATTGCACAAGGGGTAACGCCACATACCTGGTCTTTTGTTGATAATGAACCATTGGTTACGTGGTTTTTACAGCAATAAACTGATTTTTATAAACACAAAAAATAGAAGATAATATGTTATTCCAGCATAAAACAATCATGATTACCGGTGCAGCATCAGGCATAGGAAAAGCTACAGCTTTAAAATTTGCACGAGAAGGCGCCAATGTTGCCATCGTAGACAGCGATGTAAAAGCTGGAGTGCAATTATTAGTACAAATCAATGAGGAAGGGCTAGCAGCTTCTTTTTACAATTGTGATCTTAACCATGAAGAAGAAATAAAAACCATCGTAAGTCGTATCGTTACAGATTATGGCCAATTGGATTATGCATTTAACAATGCCGGCATCGGTGGTGATTTTGCGAAAGTAGAAGCATATCCCACTGAAGATTGGGATCAGGTAATGTCAGTCAATCTCCGCGCTGTTTTTCTCTGCATGAAGTACCAGATACCGCATATCCTCACACAAAAGGGAGCCATTGTAAATACGGCTTCTTTGCTAAGTACCGTCGCTTATGAAAATGATTCGGCGTATGTAGCTTCGAAGTTTGGGGTACTTGGACTTACCAAAAACGCAGCACTGGAATATGCCGCACTTGGAATACGCATCAATGCAATTAGTCCGGGTTTTACCAGAACACCCATGATTGATAAAGGTGATGAAGAAAAATTGAGTCACATTGCTTCTAAACATCCTATTGGCCGTTTAGCAACACCCGAAGAAATAGCGGAAGGTGTAGCCTGGCTTTGTTCTGATAAAGCTTCTTATGCGGTGGGGATGAATTTGTTGTTGGATGGGGGGTATACTTTACAATAAGTAAGACTGTACTACAGTCTTATTCTTCTTACACTCAAGAAGCCATCAATCTCTTTACAGGTTCTGTAAGTTGATTAATCAGATGAAGAATTGGTGTTTTATACTGTAGATCCATATCCATTAATCTATTTCTAATTATTTCTTCATACTTGTTAAGTTGGTAAACCGCATAACTTAAAGCTCCTGACTGAATCATCAGTTCTTGTAACTTTTTCAGCTCATTAGTCCCTGTAATACAAGAAAGCTTTTTTTGAAAGAATGTTTTCTCGGGATAATCTGCCACATGCATATACAATAACAAAAGATTACTACTGGGCGAGCGCCAGTCGGGTGTTATATTTTCTTTGAACACATCACTGATATCATCTCCAATTTGAATGATTAAACCGAAATAAGTACCCAGTGAAGCTAGTTGATGTGCCTTTTCAACTGTTGCCCCAGCTGCAATAGCTCCACTGAAGAGTGCCGATCGGAACAAAGGAGCAGATTTATTCGCTGCATTGTTCCAATATACTTGTTGATCAAAAGAAACTTGCTTTTCCTGCTGCTGGGCAACAGCGGTTTGGATCATCATCGCAGAAAAAGAATTCAATATCACATCCTTCTTATCAAGCGCGAGCGCAGATCGATAGATCAATTGGCTGGCGATAGACTGAAACGCCAATGCCATATTTGCAGTGGCACCACCTCCTACTATTCGGTATAAGCCTGTTGTCTCTTCATCTAACATATCATCTACCAGATGAATGGATGCCAATAAACAAAAATTAGCAGCCGCTACCGGTAATAAATAGGAAGGTTCTCCAACAGCCTTAGCCGCGTGTACTACAAAATCAATGGGGTGAACGGATTTACTCTCATTGGTATTATTGACCACCGATAGGACCTCTGTATACTTATATTCGGCTGCAATTTCAATTACCGCTTCTTTAATCTGCGAAAAATCCATAGTACATTACATAATTTCAGAGACCTGTACAGAAAAGGTCTCTGAAAATTTTCAACAGTACAACATATTAGTTGGTCACTTCATCAACACTTTGTCCGTCTGATGCATCTTCACTAAATAGACTGATGAGTCCAAACAGGCCAGTCGCTTTGTAATTGATGAAGCAAATGCTCCATTTTTAATGAAGAAAGCTTACTGTGAAATGCATGTAATGCACCACTAACAGGTAATGCATGAGATTGAAATTCTGAGATAGTCATGGGGGAGTCAATTTGTATCAATATTACCATAAGATGATTAGTAAATCACTAACCCCAATGGGGTTAAATTTAGTGATTCGTGAAAATTCACTAGTAAAGGCACCAATAAAAACAAAAAACTAACAAGAAATTAAATAACGTATAAATATAAGATAACAATTACTAGTGTGTGTGAATATCATACTTTAATTAGCAGACTAGAATCCCCCGTTTAGGGTGTATCCAAAGTCAAAGAATCATCCGACATTCACAAACAAATATCTCCTATATGAAATGGTTACTTAGAAATGGTTTATGTTTTAGTTTGTTAATCGTTTTATCAGTATTAAGCCACGCCCAGCCCTCCCCTCGCAATATGCATAGCATGACTTATGATCTTAAAGCAAAGCATATCCTATTATTTGGTGGTGCGATTGAAAATGATCAATACTCCAATGAATTATGGTCATACAATGGAAAAGAATGGAAATTGTTATCCAACAATGGTCCTGAAGCTAGAGAAGATGCCATGTTGGTGTATGATGCAGAAAGAAATAAAACATGGTTATTCGGCGGAAGAACCAATACTACTCATTTCACAGATTGTTGGGAATGGGATGGACAAGCTTGGAAAAAAAACGCACTATCAATTCCTTTTGGAGCTAGAGACCATGCCAGCGCTGCTTATGACGCTACATTGAAAAAAATTCTGGTATTTGGAGGAATGAACAGCAGTTATGCATTTACCAATGATCTATGGAGTTGGAACGGTACTACTTGGGAACAAGTTCCTGCTACCGGAGAATTACCTGCCGCAAGAATTTCTGCAGCGATGCATTATAACATCACTAGAGGGAGAATCACACTATTCGGTGGATTTACACAGCCCAATCGCATACTCAATGATATTTGGGAACTGGATGGATTGACATGGAAAAAAATCAACGAAACCATGCCAGGCAATGCATTAGGTGCAGTAGCGCCCGCTCCAGGCTTTTCATTCATGGCTTTTGGAGGTGCTATTGGCGCTAATCCAAGGTCCTTGTACGATGGTTGTAATATTTGGGATGGCAAAAGCTGGATCACTTATGAAGGAGCCAAACCACCAAAAAGATTCATGCATGCCATGGCGTATGATCCTGTTCAGAAAAAAACCTACCTATTCGGCGGCAATAGCGACGGAAAGCCCATGAATGATTTATGGGAATGGGATGGTAAAACCTGGACACGTAAGTAAAACTCATCACAGATACATACAGCTTATCTGATATATCCCCCTTTCATCCAAATACCCCAGAAAGGGGGATATATCATGAAAGAAGATGGCTGAAATTGTTGCATGGTAAAACATACACTTGATACAGCCATACAAAAATTGTATTCACCAATCGAAGCTTTTTTTATCATCGGGATACTGTTGCAATTCTCTTTGCCAACACAAGTTCATGCACAAACAAAAAATAAGACCCTTACCCGACAAGAATGGCTCGCTGATATTGACACACTGGAAAATTGGCTCACACAAAAACATGTTTATCCGGCTTGGGCTAATCCATCTGCTGTAACCCAGATTCAATCTGTATTGGGAACAACAAGAACCTTACTCAACAAAGAAAACTATCATCCCAATACCATCAAAGTGAATCTCCTGAAAGCCATTGCAGCGATCAGAGACGGACATACTTCCATAACAGGCATTACCAGTTCTTTTGGTATGATACCCCTTGAACTTGAATGGTTATCAGATGGCATTTATATTACCGGAACCGCTCTTAACGATACTGCATTGTTAGGTGGTAAAATAACAAGGATCCATCACAAAAAAATTAGTGAATGTATCGATGTATTGAAACAAGTGGTACCACATGGTAATGAATGGGGGTTCAGAAATTTCTTTTCGCCTTACTTATTATCACCCGGCATTTTACGTGGGATCGGTATTGGCAATGCTAGTACTGCTATTACACTCGAAGCAGTATTACCTAATGGAAAACATATCCAGCGTACAATACATGCCGTTTTCAGTTTTCAAAATAGACCTATCATACAAACACTCGTAACAAAAACCATAACTATTGCTGATGAATATCGAGAAACTAATTACTACTATAAAAAGATAGACCAAACTATCTTGTACTTGAATATAAGATTATTAGACAATCAGTCAGGTTTTCCATTTGATGCATTTATCAGACAAGCAGATAGTGTCATAAGAACCGATGCCATCAAGAAGCTGATCATTGATCTTCGTCAAAATCCCGGTGGGAATAATTTTAACAATCGTTTACTGATCGCTCTCATTCACAAATATCCTGAACTAAATAAAAGAGGACAGTTATTTGTACTTACAGGTCCAACTACTTATTCTGCTGCAGTAACACTAAGGGCAGATTTTGAAACCAAAACAGCAGCATTGTTTGCAGGTTTACCTGTTGGCGACAGGGTGAACCATCCCGGCGATGCTAAGACTTATACACTCCCTCATTCTAACATACAAATTAGGATCTCTGATTACTTCTGGTGTTACACGTCTGATAAAGACAAAAGGATACAATCTCCTATAGACATATATCACGATGCAAGTATAACAGAAAGGATCAGTGGCAAAGACCTCCTACTAGAAAAAGTACTACAATGGAAAACTAGTTCTAATCCTTCTGTTTCATTTCATTCAAATATTTCTGGCATCTATACCATCAAGAATGATATCGCAGAAATAAATACAAATAATCAAGGTGTTTTCTTGAAAATAAAAGGAAGATTGTATACAATTATCCAGTCAAAGTCAGGCGACAGTCTTTACACTACTTCACCTCATGTGATATTGTATTGTTCACAAAAAGACACTGCGCTAATACTACGCTATGATAAAACAGAAGTCTTGCCGATGAGAAGAATTACCTCTTATCCTATATCATGGAACGACGTTATTACAGCTCCTAATCATGAGCCGCTTAGACTTTATGGCAACAACCTAGCTTATCGAGCAGTCATACTTTCCGAAATGGAAAAAGACTTATCAACCACCAAAAAAATAATACAGTATGCTATTGATCAAAAAAGAAAACCACAATTGGCAGAGAGAGTTATGAGTCGGTTAAAATAAAAAAAGAATACCATAAGACTAAGTGCTTAATCAATTTGCTACTATGCGTAAAACTGTTCCAATACTATTTTTAATTTTCTTAATCAACACCAGCATTGCTCAAACAACCAGAGGAGATATATCAGGTATTGTAAAAGACAGTACTACAGGAATACCTATTTCTTTTGCTACAGTTCAATTGAGTTCAAATAAAAGTTCTCAACTCCCTAAAGTAACTTACACTAATACCAAAGGGGCATATGAGATAAAAGATTGCGATACTGGATACTATACCATTCAAATTTCACATACGGGATACATCTTATTGAAAAAACACATTGAGATCCGGAAAAATAGATACCTGCTCAGTGATATTTTTTTAATTCCAGAAACAAAAGTACTATCGAACGTAACTGTAAAAAGTAGTAAGCCATTATTAATAGAGCAGACAGATGATAAAACCATTTTCAACGTTGAAAACGATCCTGCTTCAAAATCCGATAATGCCATTGATCTTTTACGGAAAACACCTTTTGTTAGTGTAGATGCAGACAACAATATTCAATTGAATGGACAAAGTAATTTCAGAATACTTCTTAATGGTAGAGAAACTGCCATGTTTGCCAGCAATGCAAAAGAGGCTTTACGGGCATTTCCGGGTGCGTCTATAAGTAAAATTGAAGTCATTACCAATCCATCTGCCAAATATGATGGAGAAGGTATTGGTGGACTTATCAATATCATTACCAAGAAAAAAGTAACGGGCTATAATGGTTCTGTTTTTGTGAATGGTAATACACTAGGCAACTATTTCGGCAGTATTAATTTTAACTTGAAAAAGGGGAAGACCGGATTTTATATTAATGGAGGATATGGCGGCAATAATGGCGTCACCGGATTTAATACTACAAAAAATACCACCCTCACTCCATCTGCATTTAAAAACAGAATTGTAGATGGTAGCTATAAAAGACAAAATGATTTCTTATTTGTAAATACAGAGCTTAGCTATGAAATAGACAGTCTACAGTTTATCAGCATCTATGGCAATACAAATGGTGGCAATACCATAAATACGCTGAATCAGGATATACATACTGTTTTAAACGATAACAGTGTACAGCAAGGTATATTCCATTCAGATGTCAATAGTTTCTTCCCCTCGTATACAGCAGGAGCTGATTATATTAAGAAATATCAAAAAAGCAGCGAGAAAGAATTCAGTATCAAAACCAATTTTGCTTCTGCTATTTCAGAAAGCAATACTGCAAGTGTTTTATCGGGCGGAACTACTTCACGATACCTACTGAATAATAGTGAAACAAATAACAAAGAATATACCATACAATCCGACTATATTCTACCATTACCAAAGGGACGTAAACTAGAAACCGGCATCAAAGGTATCTGGCGAAATTCAGGCGCAGTATTCAATAGTCGTTTTAAATACCAAGCTCCTGATAATTATGTAGAAGACCCTAACAATTCTGACAATTTCAACTATCAGCAAAATGTTTATGCTGCTTATCTTACTTATTATTATAAGCTGGGTAAACTCAACCTCAGAACAGGCATCAGAATGGAACATACTGATGTTGATGGTAGTTTTATAGGTACCAATACGAGGGTACAACAAGATCGGA
>VFQN01008447.1_pt1 | contig 10427 bp, 10 predicted proteins | sample 3512371 | NCBI WGS metagenome assembly VFQN01 (sample SAMN10412370, study PRJNA504923) | tailings metagenome | isolation source: Replicate 2 from Balatoc abandoned mine | place: Philippines: Itogon, Benguet | collected 2017-08-28 | reverse complement strand
ATGACCCCAGCCAACAGGACGGGACAGGTTAAGGCAGCTGCTTGTTGACACCGGAAGCCGCGGAAGGCCATATGGTCTTATCCGCCTGTAGGCAGGGGCAGTGGTCCAGTCAGGGGCTGCTGTAGGCATTGGCCCAGTCGCCAAGATGTCAACAAGATCTTACAGCAGGGCGGTTTGCGCCCCCTTGCAAACAGCAGCGCGCAGGCAAGGCCTGATCCTGTTGTTCCGGAACGCAAAGGGCCTTTGACTCTGCGTGCCCAACACTGTTACTCGATACGGTAGTGCAAGGAGCCTGCTCACCAATACCGCATGTAGGAGCATACGGTACGTCGGGTACGAGCACTCCAGAACGGTACATCGCACCAGGTTGCACCCAGGGGAGCTCCCCTGGTTGCACCTGTTTGCACGTGCCATGCGTGCAAGCTTTGTGGTAGTGGGCACCCTAACCAAGCAAAACGGTGCAAGCCATACGGTACAGCCTGTGTTAGCGCCCGCAACTGTGAGTGTCTGGACCACTGATCAGCATAATAAACAAAAAGCCCCTCACCGCTTTGCAAGCAGCGGTGCCTGCCCAGCAGCCGGGGTAGGGCATGGTAGTGTTAGCCAGCCTGATAGCAAAACCCAAATTGTCCTTCGTAATAGTGTATAAAAGGATAAATGCCTCTCACGTCTCAGTACCGGTACCATCGCTGGTCGCAGCTCCCTTTCTATCACCCCACCTTCACTTGTCACCGCTCACCTTTGAACAGGCCATCCTGCATGCACATACCGTACCAAAGTGATGCTTAACAACGAACAATCAAGCCATGCGGGGGCGATACCAACGTAAAATACATGAATTGCAGCCAGGCAAGCATTCCCTGATCTGCGGTGTCCACACACGGCCCCACAAATGTCCCAATACCCCATGCGTTGACAGTGTGTACCCATTCGTAACTCCTCCGGCCCGCTGTAAGTCTACCCAGTTGTACGGCAGGGCTGGCTGCCCACTGGGTGCCCCGGTATGGGTGGTCCCAGGGCCAGTGCTGCATGCAAGGCCGAGAGGCCGCTGTAACCGGTCCATGGTACCACCACGTGCAGCCATGGCACTGCCGTGGGGGCGGCCGCCGCCCCAGCCCAGTCCCCGCGCCCAGGGCACTCCACCGCAGTCCCACACCCGTGCCCAGGAGGGCAAGTCCCCCGCCCTGTGGCTGCCACAGCTGCAACGAGACCCAGCCATTACAGCTCACCACCCGCTCCCTCCCCGGGACCACACCCACGCCACCCAATGCGCGACCCCATCCCAGCCCGGCCCCTCTCATAGCTGCTGCCCGCCTTCGGCACCACCTTCGGGCTCCATGACCCCCGCGACTCACGGCCCGCCTGCCCCAAGTCCCAGCTACTGCGCACGCCCCTTCTCCGCTCCTCCCCACGCCTGCGCCCCCAGCTGCTCACCACCACCACCGCCCCCGCCGCCGCCGCCAGGCCCATCCTTCAGTCCCAGCACCGGCGAGCCCAACCGCCCGGGGGAAGACCCGAAGCTATATCTCAACGCCTTGCCCTGCGTCTCCGCATGCACGGCGGCTGCACCCAGCACCGGCCCACGCACCAGCGTCAGCACCACATCCAGGCCCACCAGCGTACCTAGCACCCCCACCAGCGGACCCAGCCACACCACCAGGGGCTGGTCGTATTGCTCGTGCCCCAGGTACACGCCCAGAAACACGGTGGCCCATGACAGCAGCACCGTGGCACGGCCGAGGTTGTGGTGCAGCACGTTCCACAGGGGCCGCCTGGGGGTGCTGGGCGCGGGCCGGATGAATGCGGCGAGCAGCTGCAGGCCAGCCATGCCCGCGACCACGTAGCCCATGACCTTGTGCGCTCCAGCTGGCCCGCCGTCGTCCTCGATGTCGAGTTTGAGCAGCGCGAGGACGAAGCCGGCGATGAATAGGCCCAGGCCGGTGAGCTGGAGCAGCACGTGGGTGTAGAACCAGGCCTCATTGGTGCAGCAGCCGGTGCCGGAGCGGTCGGGCTGGCGGAAGCGCTTGCCGTTGGCGGCCCAGCGGTGGCGGGCGGTGAGGGCGCCAAGCGGCAGCAGCAGCACCCAGGCGGCGGACATGAGCGCGCCGTGCACCTGTGCCGAGGTAGGTGTGGGGTCGGCGGCGGGTGGGTTTGGTGGTTATTGGTGAGGGTTGATGGTGGCGGCGGTTGCAGCGAACGACTGGGGTGCGCAGGTACACTGGCTGCGGTGCTTGGAGTGCTGGATTGGCGGTGGACGGTGGTCAGCGGCGGCCGTGGCGGCCAACGACTGGGGTGCACAGGTACAGATACAAGCATGCAGCGGACGGCGGTGCTTGGGGTGATGCTGTTTAAGCTTCAGCGCCCACGAGTATGTCACAGTGGACCCCACAAACCGTGTGTTTGGGTACAGGCGGTGTGTGCATTTCAGACACGTTGGTTAGGTCTCCACGCACACAGCGACATGTAAGAGGCTTGCAAACCCACCTGCACAAACATCTCCTTCTCGGACTCGGCCATTGCAGTGCTCCCCGTCACTGCGTTGAGCTGCAGGCCTCCCTTGTCGCTGTGGCCGCTCAGTGAGCTGCTTGGGTCCGTGGCCCAGTTGAGTTGGAGCGCTGCGGACAGGGGATGGGTGCACAGGCATTAGTAACCGTCGGGGGAGATGCTGAGGGTCCGCTACATATTGTAGATGGGAGGGTGTGAAAAGGTGGTGCTGTAAACGATGCGAAGTGAGTCGTACAGGTGTTGTTGAGGACGCGACATTGCGGCGCACAGTGCCAGGACCGCGGTGCATCGACGCTGGCGCACCGCCAAATGGTCAAAGGGGCAGAAGTACCGCAAACAACGGGCCAAGGGCTGTTGCCTTGGGACAACAAGCGGGTTAGCGCGGCGGTGCAGCCGCAGGTCGTACCAGCCAGTCACTGCGACAGCAGGCACGAGGCTGCAACAGAGACGGCAACAACGCACCGGAACACCAGCGCACGGCGCTAATGCAGGGCGTGGAGATAAGCTTCCGCGCTCACCAGTTGAGTCGAGGCCTTCAAGAGCCTGTGCCAGGGCCCTGCCGCGGCGGCGAGACGCACCGCCGCTACCGCCGCCACCGCCGGCAGGCACGTTCTTCGCCTCCACCGAAAAGCACAGCATCAGACCGCCCTCAGACGTCGAAACAACGCCCGACTTGGCTACCTGGTTTGTAGCCATCTGCGTCCCAATCGAGTACCCAGAGATTGAGTACACCTCGACTGACGGGGCGCCGTACGTCAGCCGGCCCACGATGGCCGTCGCGGGGCTCATGCGGCCGCTCTTTGCCGCGAAGGCAAGGGCCACGTAGCCCGATTGCCGCGTTGTTATTGCAAAGTGCACAAAGGAGGCTGTGCTAGAGGCCGTGGTGCTGGTGCCCGTGCTGTCGCTGCTGGTGCTGCTGCCGGCCGTGCACATGTTGCTTGGGGGGCCCTCTCCACCCGCCGTCCAGTGCAGCGCGATGCCGCTGCCCACGCCAGCAGAGCAGGCGTAGCCCAGGGACGATGCCGCACACTGCAAGCAAGCACCGGGGCCAAGGGTAGGCATGACAAAGAGGGTGTCATCCAGCTGGGTGCCGTACATGGCAGCACCGTGTGCTGCTGTTGCGTGCCCGCTGCACGCTCGTACAAGCAACAACGAGCAAAGCCCCTGCAGGCCCGCCGACGGGAAAGCCTGCATCCCAGGCGACGCACCTTCCCATCTGTCTAGCCACTAATAGGCGGCGGTGTATGTAGACGGGGCCAACACGGATGCGGGGGCAACGGCAAGCCTATGTATGCAGGCCAGTCGTATGCAGGCCAGTCGACTGACAGCCAACCGTCCAGAACTCGCACCTTCCTGTCTGTGGCGCCGGTAGGAGACGGCGGTGTGGACGGGGCCAACGCGGGTGTGGGGGCAACGGCCCCGCCGCCCTGGCCCCCGCCCACTGAGTCCAGCTGCAGCCATCCCCTGACGCCGTGTCCGCCCAGCTCGGGATTGGCGTCAGCCGCGTAGTTGAGCTTCAGTGCTGCAGGACAGATACCAAAGGGGGGCGCATACCAGACGCTCGTAGACTGACCAAAATACCAGACGCTCGTGCTGGCCTTGGGAGTACAAGGTCTGTCACGAAGTGTTTGGCGCAGCATATCGAGGGCACGGGCATTGTCTCGTGGTGTTCAAGCTGGCCAGGCTAGACACCGACCCGCCAAGGGTCAGTTCCGTTCAGATGTACAATGTGGCAGGTGTAACTTCCACTACGAGCCGTAGGCCCCAATTGATACCACAAACAGGGACACAGCTGTTCCGGTCGTACCCACAGTACCCACCTGTGGCGTCAAGGCCGATGTTCGTCGCCTGTGCCAGGCCACGTGCCAACAGCCGCCGTGCAACGGGGCCCGCAGCCCCCGGCACGCCCGCCGCCTCCACAGAGAGGCACAGCACCAGCCCGCCACCGCCAGGCGACACCACACCCGCATGCAGGGCCGGGGAGAACGACAGAAGGCTGCCGATGCCGTAGCCGGTGACAGAGTAGGTCTCCACCTGTGCCGTACCGTCCACCAGACGGCCCACAACCGCCGTTGCGGGGGCCATGCTGCCAAGGCTGTCCGCAAAAGACAGGGCCACAAAGCCCGACAGCGGGGAGGATATGGCGAGGTGGAGGAGGGATGCGTTGGCGGCGGCGGTGCTGCTGCCTAGGGGCCCGGCGGTGCAGGTGTTGTTGGGGGGCCTGGCACCGCCGGCGGTGTAGTGGAGTACCATGCCTGAGCTGAGGGCCACGGAGCAGTTGTACCCGAGGTCCGAGGGCACGCACTGCGCCGAGGCAAGGGAAAGACAAGTAGACGTTCGTTGGCGGCATGCGGCATGCTCACCGCACTGGGGGTCATGTGAAGGCCGTAGGGGAAATGGACGCGCGGGGCGTGGGTCGGGAGGGATTCCAGGGCAGGAGGCGCGCGTGCTGTCCCGCCCCCAATAAGATGGCTGTGTAGCATGTGATCCATGTCAGCAGGAGGCGGCTTAGGTTGTCTGCACGTGGTGCCGCACCACATATGCCACGCAACGCATGGAGCGACCCGCCAGCGCACCTGCTGCTTGCCCGCGGTTGGAGTTGCGTCGTTGCCATCACTGTCGCGGTCTTCATCGTCATCACCGCTACTGCCAATATGCTCGCCATCGTCTTCGTCCTCGTCCTGGTGGCCGCCCTCCTGTGGCCCGGAAGAGGGGCTGGCACCGGGCTGTGGGCTGGAACTGGGCTTGGGGCTTGGGCTAGTCGCCAATGGGCTGCCACCCCCGCCTCCAGTACCTGGGATCAATGCGGTTATGCCAGGCAGTTTAAAAGGAACTCAGAAGGTATGGCACCGCGACCTGTGTCCTCTGCACCTCTGGTGCCAGACGCAGTTGCAGCGTGAACGCGAAAGGATGGGGCCGGCATAAGAGGTGCCGCGTGGGCCTGCGGCCATGAAGCAGATTTCAAGCTGGTGTGGAGGCAGTCGCCGTAAGCTCCTGGCGCTTAGTTCAGCGCGCAAGACAAGCAGGGCGCCGCTACGGCACGGTGTGTCGTGCTCCCGGTGCAAGGTGGCCGGTGTACGATTGGCCTTGACACACATAGTAGTAGTGCGGCCAGGACGTGCTGTCTGGCTCGGTACCGGTACTCTCATGCGGCACAGTTGCTTGCAGAGTTCAGCGTCAGCGTCAGACTGCTCTGGTGGTAAGAGTCTGACGACCCTGAAGCCGAGGTGACCTGCAGCTTGACGGTGCCTGCGTGCATGCAGCGACGGGTGACACCAGAGCCTGTCTTCATGCTGCTGTCCACCGTGCTTGGGTCAGGCTGCTCAGGCTGTGCTTCGCTGCAGGTGAAACTCCTTATCCGCTCACCTGTCAAGCTGCAGCTGATGTTAAGCTGGGCGGTATGTGAAGAGGCTTGGCTGGTGTAGGTCCTCTTGTTGGGACTGTGAGGGCAAGGGTAAGGAGAACAAGACCGCACTGGGTTACACGCGTAATTTTATTTCATCGCAATAAGCAGTATCGAGACATCAAAGTGCACACTGTCCCAACACCGTGCCTGGCACGTACTGATACGCGTGCAACCTGGCGTTCAGTGCGGGTCAGGAGGTGCGGTGGCAGGCTACGCGGCTAGCACGCAAAGGAGCTCCCCTGCTAATACATTCGACACGGGTTAGTTCATTGCTGCACGCTTGCACCCACCATGCTGATGTCCCTCCAAGGCTACCCTGGCTTGCTGTTATGAGAGCCTCCCGCCATGCCGGATACGACACCTGCAGCAGGAGTTGATGGCGCGATTGAAGGCTTCGGCCAATCAGGGCAGTCCTGAGGCAGCTTGTGGCCTAGCCGCAGACGGGTGAGATGCATCTGACCGTCAAGGCCTCCGAGGGTATGCAAAGGTGCAGTTACGGAGTGGAAGTTCCACCACATCGCAGGCACGAGGCACGAGGCACGAGGTACGTGGTACGTGCGCAGGCGTGACCTGCAACAAGTCCGTCGCGCGTCGCCTACGTAACTCATGTGCAGTATAACGGCAACGATGTTTGCGTCTGCTTGCCTGGAGAGCATAGGTTCCTGGGCAGATTGTTGTGGCTGTCGTCACCGCACCACTGGAGTCTCTCAACGTGAAAGATATGGACCTATAATCGCGAATACAGGCGCGAAGTTAATATCCTTGCTGTAATGATCTTGACGCACATTGTGCCGCTGGCTGTACACGCTGGGAACCTGGGCTTCGAAGGGAGTCCTACCCGTCTTGTGAAGGCGCCCCGTGCCCTTTCCTTGCAGTCGTGGGATGCGAGGAACAAGATGATGATGTCCAGTAGGTAGGGTGCGCGCTCGCGACAAAAGCGAGTAGGAAGAGAGCTAGGGTGCAATGCAGCGCCCCACGCCTTCGGGGCAACACCGCAGCCAGCCACATCCAACTAGTGGATTGTGGCATACACGCGAGAGAACTATCAGGCATTAAGTCGGGCTTGGTTAGTCCTAACTCGGAGCTCTGCCCAGGCAAACCGTACGAATGCGTTTTGAGGGGTACTAACCGACTCTAGTTGCCACTGAGAACTACAGTGGCCAAGGCTTAGAATGTTACCTTAACGGTCTGCTGTACTGGCTTAGTAGCGACCGGTCCGCATACGACTGTTCGGTCTACGAACAGACTGTTAAGGAAGCTCAGCGGCTGCCTGCACCTGGGCGTACTTACGTCCAGCAGCAAAGAGTAACAGGCCGCCAAAAGCAAGAATCGGACAGGACTGGTTCACAGACTCTCATCGGTTTACTGCTGCTGCCGGTGCTGCTGTGACGGTACTTGTTGTCCTGGGGAGTGTACGTGACGCGAACGAGCGTCCAAGCCATAGCACTGTACCCCACCGCACGCAGCCACCAACAACCACCCAAGCCTGCATCAGCAACGCCATAGCGCTAGAGCTGCGACGACTCTCACGACTAGCAGCTAGCCACAAGCCACCGCATGCCCTTCTGCCCCAAGCCCCCATTCTGCGTCACGTGTGGTGGTTGACTATTACCCGGTCCACGCTGCACGCCAGCAGGGCCAAGCGGCAGGCAGCCCGCAGCCCCGCCTCCCGGGCACCAGGGTCATCCAGCACCAGCCGCACACCGCCCTGCCCCATCACCGCCTCCCCCGCGCCCACCGGCACACCCGCGCAGCCCTCCACGCCTCCCCACAGACCCATCAGCATGCACAGGCCCAGGGCGAGCTCCCGCTGCCCCAACTCATCAGCCGCCTCGTTCAGCCCATCAGTCGAATGGGTGATGCTGTCGGTCCCCTGCGGCGGCACCCCTACTCCCCTGTAGCGGCCGTCCGCTGCTGCTCCCGTGGCCGTACCCATGTGCCCCGCCCCGGCCCCACAGGCCCAAAACGCAAGCTGCTGCATCCTCCCCACGTCCCCTTCACCCAGCAGGCCGCTGCAACGCGCAACCGCCGTTTCGGCCTGCAAGTAGCTGCACCCTCCGTTCTGCAGCACCACCGCCACCAGGTCCTGCAGTACGCCCGCGACCGCCCTGTACGACAAGTGTCCGTACAGCCGCTCGTCCCGTTGCGCCTGCCGCTGTGCGCGTGCCAGGATCTGCCTCCGCAACCCACCCCCCATGGCATCCCGCTGCAGCGCTCCACTCGTCCCTGGCGTGAGCGCATCAGGCCCCGATGCCGCATCAGCGCTTACTTGTGACCGCTGTCCTAGGCCGCCACCGTGCCCCATCCCGCAGTCCGCATCGTCACTATCGCTGCTGTCGCAAGTGTCCGCTCCCACCGCCGCCTCCAGCTGGTCTGCCCTGTGGGTTAGCTGCCGTGCCACTGCGACCTCCCATGCGCCCGCGCCGGGGAGCACACGTCCGCTTCGCAGCACGAATACCAGCCGGCAAAAGCACACCTGGTGTGGAGTGAGGACACAGACGAGGGAGGCGAAGGGGTAAGCAACCTTGCCTCCAGAGACAGGCTGTTACCTGTACGAGTCAGGATGACAGACATACCCACTTTGTTCGTGCCTGCGAAACTGGGCTGATACCAGCAGCGTTACCTACCTACAGTGCCGAGCACTTGCATGAAAGCAAGCGGGTCCAGTGCATGTGGCATATTCTAGGCCTGCGCACACGGGCAAAGCAGCCCCTACCCCGCCCGTAATGCTATGTAGGCTGTCCCAGGGAATACCCGGGGCTCACCTGGAAGGCCGCCGCCTGCATCTCCAGCTCCGCCTGGAGCCGCGCCGCCAGCGTCACCGTCACCCACCCGCCGCCGCCGCCGCCTCCCCCGCCCGCCCCTAACCCCCCGCCGCCGCCCCCACCACTGCCCGGCACCCCTCCCTCAACATGCGACACTCCCCTGAGTCGCAGAAGCAGCCCTGCATCACCTTGCTGCTGCCGCTGCTGGGCGCCTTTTCCCGCCCCGCTCCGCCGCACGGACGCCGCCCGGTAGTCCCATAGCCCTAGGCCCCCCTGGAGCACCTCGCACGCCACCCCACGTGCCACGTGCCGCTCCGGAACCAGGAAGAACACGCTCCCAGCAGGCACCACCCCGCACGCACCCGCCGCCGCGCGCACCGTCCGCAGCCCCACGCTGCCCAGCAGCAGCAGCCGGCCGCCGCTGCGGTCCAGCACGTGTGCGGCCAGCGTGTCAGGCACGTGCCCGCTAGCTACCAGCAGCTCCACCCCCAGCGGCAGCAGCACGTCCATGAGCCGCTGCGCCAGGGCCGCCTCTCGGGCGCCCCCGGGCGCGCCCCCTGCAGCTGCCGCCAGCTCCTCCAGCTGCCGCGCGCTGCGAAGCACCGTAGTGGTGGTGGCTGTGTACCCTCCTGCGGCGCCGGCCGAAGACGGTTCTGCTGCTGGCTGGCCGGCAGGTGACGCTTGCAGCGTCCCGTGAAGGAAGACCGCGGTGCAGCTTTTTGCACGGGGGGCTGCTGCTGCCGCAGCTAGCGAGGCCGCTGGGGAGGCGGCTGGCGTGGGTATGCCTGTTGATGCAGGCACAAGGGGCGAATGGAGGAAGAAGTCGGCAGCCATGGCCGCCTGTTCCGAGCTGAGGGACGCCAGCGGGACGCACACGCCCCGCACCACGCAGGCAGCTGCCTCGGCGGACCGGCCGGCCAGCTCGTGCTTTAACACACACCGGGGCAGCTCAAGTCGGTCAGCTGCACGCCTCAGCGCTTCAACGTCCACGCCCAGGGCTGGCTTCTGTGTACTACCACTAGCAGGGGCGACAGGCGCGGATGGGTGCTGCTGCTGCTGCTGGTGAGGAGATGGCGGCAGCATGGGCCGCAGCAGCTGTAGCACCGCGGCGGCAGCCAGCTGCATTTCCAGCCCACGGCCGTGCTGCAACCCCAGGGCAGCAGCGCACACCACCAGCTCCCAGTCGGGGGGCTGCAGCTGGCCACACCAAACCCGCCCGGACTCCACCGCTGGGCGAGGCTTTGGGTGCAGGCGGCTTCCAACTGGTGCAGCGCCAGGCAGCTGCTGAGGGCCCAATGCAGCCAAGGGCCCATTGAGAGGCCCAACGTCAGAAGCTGGCACACGGGCTGCAGCGACACGTGGCTCGCCGGCGCTTGCCCCGTGCCAATTTAAAAAAGTTGCACTCCCGGAGCCCTTCGTGTCGACAGCTCGCCCTACCCCGTGCACATCAATCCCAGCCCCTGCCGCTGCCCTCCCCACTGACCCTGCCAAGCACTCACACGCGTCTGGCGCTCGGGGCTCACCCGCTGCCCCGACAGTCGCTGCCCCCTCAGCCACCAACCCCGACCCGGCGCCCGCAAGACCCCAAGGCAGCCCCGTTGCTCCTGCCCGCAGCATCCCCTCGCCCTCAGCTCCAGAGCGCACTCCCTGGTCCTGCGCCTGGCGGCTGTCGCCCCTAGCCTCCCTGCCCCGCTGTTGCCAACCCCCCCCCCCCCCCCCCCCCCCCCCCCCCCCCCCCCCCCCCCCCCCCC